>Ga0182014_10000125_pt1 | contig 87068 bp, 74 predicted proteins | sample 612S2DmetaG_FD_120489 | JGI IMG/M metagenome (GOLD analysis project Ga0182014, IMG submission 120489) | Permafrost microbial communities from Stordalen Mire, Sweden - 612S2D metaG | ecosystem: Environmental > Terrestrial > Soil > Wetlands > Permafrost | place: Sweden: Stordalen | collected...
ACCACCGAGAGACGGCGCGAGGCCGCTCCTCTCGACGATCTGATCGAGTCGACCGATGAGCTGAAGGCGGAGACGCTCTGAACCCGCGCCATGAGGAGACGCCATGGGCCACGCGCATACTATAGGGGGGCGGAGCTACCGCTTCCCCGATTTGAAGACGCTGCTCGCCAAGGCGAGCCCCGCGCGCTCCGGCGATTCGCTCGCCGGGCTCGCCGCGGAGGATGATTCCGAGCGCGTCGCGGCGCAGATGGCGCTCGCGGACGCGCCGCTGAAGATCTTTCTCAATGAAGCGCTGGTCCCCTATGAGCAGGACGAGGTGACCCGGCTGATCGTCGACGAGCATGACGCCGGCGCCTTCGCCCCCGTCAGCGCCCTCACCGTCGGCGATTTTCGCAACTGGCTGCTGGGGCCTGAGGCCGACGAGGCGGCGCTGACCAGGCTGGCTCCCGGCCTGACGCCGGAAATGGTCGCCGCCGTCTCCAAGCTGATGCGCGTGCAGGATCTCATCCTCGTCGCCCGTAAATGCCGCGTCGTGACCCGTTTTCGCAATACAATCGGCCTTGCCGGGCGCCTCTCGACGCGGCTGCAGCCCAATCATCCGACCGACGATCCGACCGGCATCGCCGCCAGCATTCTCGACGGCCTGCTCTATGGCAGCGGCGATGCGGTGATCGGCATCAACCCGGCGACCGACAGCGTGCCGGCGGTGAGCGCGCTGCTGCGGATGCTTGACGACGTGATCCATACCTATGAAATTCCGACGCAGGCCTGCGTGTTGACCCATGTCACGACCTCGATCGAGGCGATCAACCGCGGAGTGCCCGTCGATCTCGTGTTCCAGTCGATCGCGGGCACGGAAGCGGCAAACCGCAGCTTCGGCATCGATCTTTCCGTGCTGGCCGAGGGCCGCGCGGCGGCGCTGGCGCTGAAACGCGGAACAGTCGGCGACAACGTCATGTATTTCGAGACCGGGCAGGGCTCGGCGCTTTCGGCCAATGCGCATCACGGCGTCGACCAGCAGACCTGCGAGGCGCGCGCCTACGCCGTGGCGCGCAAGTTCCATCCGCTGCTGGTCAATACAGTGGTCGGCTTCATTGGGCCCGAATATCTCTACAACGGCAAGCAGATCATCCGCGCCGGGCTTGAGGATCATTTCTGCGGCAAGCTGCTCGGCCTGCCGATGGGTTGCGACATCTGCTACACCAACCATGCCGAGGCCGATCAGGACGACATGGACATGCTGCTCACCCTGCTGCCCGCCGCGGGCTGCAATTTCATCATGGGCATTCCCGGATCCGACGACGTCATGCTGAACTATCAGACGACGTCCTTCCATGACGCGCTCTACGCGCGCGAGGTGCTTGGCCTCGGCATGGCGCCCGAGTTCGAGGCTTGGCTCGTGCGCGCCGGCGTGTTCGAGGGGGCCGACCACATTCATCCGCGCGAGCAGCTGTCGTCGGTGTTCCGTCCGGCGCTGGCGCGCATCGCGTAAGCCTGAAGGGGCATCATGAGCAAGCTCGTCGTCGCCAACCCGTGGGAGAGCCTGCGCCGCTTCACCCAGGCGCGCATCGCGCTTGGCCGCGCCGGCGTCAGCATCCCGACCGGGCCGTCGCTCGATTTTCAGTTCGCCCATGCGCGCGCGCGCGACGCCGTGCATCTGCCCATGGACCGCGCCGGCATTTTCGCCCGGCTCGAAGCCGCCGGCTACCCGGTGATCGAGCTGCACAGCGCCGCCGCCGATCGCACGACCTATCTGCAGCGCCCCGACCTCGGCCGCAGGCTGAATGACGCCTCGCGCAAAAAACTCGACGAGTTCGCAGAGGAGGGCGCGCGCGGCTTCGACATCGCCTTCGTCGTCGCCGATGGTCTTTCCGCCTTCGCCGTCAACGAGCATGCGTTGTCGATGCTCGAAGCCGTGCGCCCTATGCTCAATGAGGCTGGATTGCGCATGGCGCCGGTCGCCCTCGTCGAGCAGGGCCGCGTCGCGATCGGCGACGAGATCGGCGCGGCGCTCGGGGCCGAAATCGTGGTCATTTTGATCGGCGAGCGGCCCGGGCTCAGCGCGCCCGACAGTCTCGGCCTCTATCTCACCTTCGCGCCGCGCGTCGGCCTGACGGATGAGGCGCGCAATTGCATCTCCAATGTTCGCCCGGAAGGTCAGAGCTTTCCCGCCGCCGCGCACCGGCTGATGTATCTGGTGCGCGAGGCGCGCCGGCGCAAATTGAGCGGCGTCGATCTCAAGGACGAGTCGGAGACGCCCGCGCTGCCCGCCGAGACGCCCGTCTCGCAAGGCAATTTCCTCGTCAATGGCGCGACGCCGCACGCTTGAACGAGGCCCGTCCCGAATACCGCAAGACGATGCGGCGCAAGCTCGCGCCGCGTGGCGCGCGTCCGCGGGCGTTGAACTTTAGTCGCAGTCATGAGTTCGCGATCGCTATGGCGTTTTGCATGGCGCCTGATTAGACAATGAACGATCGGGTTGGGCCGGGAATGGATGATCGCGCGAACATAAAAGGCGAACGCTGGGGGATTGCGGGGCGGATTGCGCGCGCGCTCGGGCCTGGCCTCGTCACGGGCGCAGCCGACGACGACCCCAGCGGGATCGCGACCTACAGTCAGGTCGGGGCGCAATTCGGCTATCAGCTGTCATGGATCCTGCTGTTCAGCTATCCCTTGATGGCGGTGACGCAGGCGATCGCCGCCCGCATCGGCTGCGTCACGGGACGCGGCATCACGCAAAACCTGCGCCGCCATTATCCGCGCTGGCTGCTTCGCATTGTGGTGCTGCTCCTCCTCGTCGCCAATGTCGCCAATCTCGGCGCCGACCTCGGCGCCATGGGGTCGGCCGTGCAGTTGCTCGTCGGCGGCCCGGCGCTCGTCTACACGGCCATCCTCGCCGGCTTCTGCGTCTTGCTTCAAGTTTTTATGAGCTACCCCAGATACGCGTCCGTTCTCAAATGGCTGACGCTGTCGCTGTTTTCCTATGTCGTCGTCGTCATCGCCGTTGACGTCCCCTGGGGCGAGGCGCTGAAGAGCATCTTCGTGCCGTCCGTCAGTTTTGATTCCGTGCACGCCATGGCGGTCGTCGCGGTTCTCGGCACGACCATCAGCCCCTATCTCTTCTTCTGGCAGGCGGGTCAGGAAGTGGAGGAGCAGGTGCGCCGCGCGACGCTGCCGCTCTATGTCGTGCCGGGCAAGGCCGGCGCCGAGCTGGAGCGCATGGGCATCGACACCTGGGTCGGCATGGGCATCTCCAACCTCATCTCGCTGTTCATCGTCATCGCCACGGCGGCGACGTTGCACGCCCACGGCGTAACCGACATCAACAGCTCCGCGCAGGCGGCGGAGGCGCTGCGTCCGATTGCTGGCGTTTTCACTTTCTTTCTGTTCGCCCTGGGCATCATCGGCACGGGACTATTGGCCATTCCGGTGCTTGCCGGATCGGCGGCCTACGCCGTCTGCGAGACCTTCAATTGGGTCGAGGGCCTCGACCACAAGCTGAGGGACGCGCGCGCCTTCTATGGCGTCATCGCGGCGGCGACCCTGATTGGCCTCGCGCTCAACTTCGTCGGCGTCGATCCGATCAAGGCGCTCTACTGGAGCGCGGTTCTGAACGGCGTTCTCGCCGCGCCGATGATGGCGGCGATGCTGCTGATCGCGACCAATCGCAAGATCATGGCGGAGTTCGTGCTGCCATGGCCGATGAAGGTCGGGGGCGCCCTCGCCGCGCTCGTCATGGCGGTCGCGAGCGTCGCCTTCATTGTGCTCTCCCTTTAAGCCGATCCGGCTTTTGCAGCTCGCGCGTTGGATTTCTCCGGCTCCTGCGCCTTTGCGAGCCGCAGGGCGCGCTCTTTCAGCGAGTCATAGATCGGCGCGCCGCCGAGCAGCGCCGCCAGCGCCATCGCCGTGAAACACGCCGCGAGCATCGGCAAAAGTTCGATCGAGTTTCCGGTCATTTCGGTGACGAGGATCATGCCGGTCAACGGCGCGCGCACCACCGCCGAGAACAGCGCCGCCATGCCGACGACGGCGAACAGGATCGCATGGACATTGGGGGCGGCGGCGTCCGGATAGAACAGCGCGCCGAAGAAAAAGCCCATCTGCGCGCCGAGCAGCAGCAGCGGGGCGAAAATGCCGCCGGGCGTGCCCGCCGCATAGGAGCCGCAGCTCAGGAACAGCCTGATGATGAAAAGCAACGGCAGCAGGACGAAGGGCGGCGCGCCATGGAGAAGACTTTGCGTCATGGCGTCGCCGCCGCCGACGAGCCCCGGCGCGAACCACGCCAGCGCGCCGACGGCCGCGCCGACGAGCCCGGCGCGCAGCTCGACGGGAACGCGCTTCAGACTATCGGCGACGTCGAGCGCGTCGAGCAGCACGCGATTATAGATCGCCCCAAGCACGCCGGCGAAAAGCCCGAGGCCAAGGCAAAGCAGATTGTCGCCGGCGCTGGGATAGGGCAGGTGCGGTATCGCGAAATCGGGCGCGGCGCCGGTGAAGAGGCGCGCCACGACGATGGCGCTCATCGAGGCGCCGAGCGCCGCGATGGCGTTGCGCGTCTCAAACCGGCGCAGCAGCTCCTCAAGCACGAAAGCCGCCCCCGCGAAGGGCGCGTTGAAGGCGGCGGCGAGTCCCGCGCCCGCGCCCGCCGCGAGCAGGGCCTGCCGGTCCGGCCAGTCCCGCCCCGCGCCGACGAAATAGGCGATGGTCGCGCCCATCTGCACGCAGGGCCCCTCGCGGCCGAGCGCGAGGCCGGAGCCGATGGCCAGAAGGCCGCCGAAGAATTTGATCGGGACGAGCGAGAAGGGCGCCGGCGGCATTTGCGCGGCGAGCACAGATTCGACATGGGGAATGCCGCTGCCGGCCGCCTCGGGCGAGAAGCGCCGCACCATGAAGGCGCTGAGCGCCGTCGCCGCGGCGGCGCAGCCGGCCATCAGAAGAAAGCCCTTCAGCGGGTCGGCGCCCCACATTGCGGGCAGGGCGAGGCGGAACTGGTCGGCGGCTTCGAGCGCGACGCGGAACAGCCCGCAGACCAGCCCGGCGCAGGCGCCGCCGATGATGGAGAGAATCGCCAGTGTGAAAAGCCCGGAACGGGTTGGGTCGGTCTGCATGAGGCGCTCGCGTGGAAGGCGCCGCAAGCTACGCTTTATTGGGCGGGGATCAAACCTTGGCGACCGGAGTCGATCCCCGGATGCCGCGCGGGAAACATCGCCGACGCGAAAATCAAGCTTGAGCGCGGGGCTAGTTGACAAATGTCAGTATGCATCTAAAATTATTTTAGCCTTCCATCGCTGCAACTCGCCCTAAGCGGAGGCAGAAATGAATAGCTCGCTGATTGCGCTTTATTTAACTGTCGCCTGCCTATTCTTTGTTCTTGGAAAGGCGACAAACAAGCCGGAAGAAAGAAAAACTATCTTGGCCGCCCTGGCGGCCTTGTTGTGGCCATTTACCGTTTTCGCCGTAGCGGTTTGTGTGCTTTACGAAAAACAGAAAGGCGCCCTTTCCAGACCGCGCGAAGGCGTTATCACTTTCACCCGCCGTGGGGAATCGGATCGCCGCTTCAGCGTTGCTGAAGATCCAATCCGCAGCGGCGACTGAACGCGCGGCGCCAACGGGTGCGTGCAAGAAAACGGGCGCTCCTGAAACGAAGTGGTCGTCGAAGGATTGTCGGCCCGGGTGTCGCCGAAAGCCGGATTGCCGCGGCCGAGAGTCGCCTGACCTCCGAGCAATCCGAAAGCTACGGAAGCGGGAAATCCTTCTTCGCTGTGGGGCGTAGCATTGAATAGGGGATTGTGCGGCTGCACATGCATTGTGCATAGCCTCCAAACGCATAGTCGCTATAGGAAATCTCGGCGGATGAAGCCAGAAATCGCCAGTTCCAAAACTCTTTTGTGGCTTCAGTAACTTCCTCCAGATCGACATCGTCCTTTTTATTGGCTTCTTTATAGATGTCCGCGCGGTCCATTTTTTCTTTTGCGACCTGCGAGCGACAATATTCAAATATTTTCTTTCCGCCGGCTTCGTTTAAGAGATCATCGAATTTCAGTTCACGCTCAGCCCGAATGTCGAAATTGATGTTCTGTTGCCAGTGAAATTAGTGCGCCTGTCCCAGTTCGTTTTCGTATTCAGCGCTAACGGAAACCAAACTTGGGGAAGCAAAAGAAAGTGTTACGCTAAGGTCCACAAAATATGAATCGCCGGGGACGGCGGGCTCTTGGTGAGAGTCCGTAATATCTGAATCCGCAATAGCGTCCTTCACCAAACGGTCAATGCTGGAATTCATCTTCGGTTGCCATGCGCCGTCGCCGGTGAATTTGAGCGCTTTGATGTTAAGGCTTGCCGAGCCAATCGCTGCTGGCCGAACCACAAATGTCGGCCTCACGGAGCCCGCCGCGATTTCGCCAGCTAGGGGCTTAGCCTCCAGGAGGCTCTGGCGCCGTTTGGTCTCTCCAGCGAGGCATGTGGTTAAGGGCTTGATTGCGCTTGGCGCCAAACACCCTATGTCGCGATCGCGGATCCACGCGATTTGCGACAGCCTCAAGCTAGCTTTTTCCTCGTTGGGCAATTGCGCGCGAAGTTGATTGTAGGAACGCCCGAGCGCTTCATCGGCGGCACGCGCCTCCGCATCCGAGCAGATTGCCTTTTCCGCTACGCTCTTCGCTAACTCGCAGTCCAGAGCGGACGCGGGACTGGCGACAAAGATTGTTGCAAAAGCAAATCCCAAGCGCCGCATCGAGTACCTCATGAAAGACGAGAAGGCGCTTCAACTAAATGGACATCAAGCCCGCAGCCGGTAGCCCGTCCGGAAAATCCACGTCACGACGCCGAGGCACAGAACCAGAAAAACAAGCGTCATGGCGAGGCTGACGCCGACGGCGACATCCGAGTTGCCAAAAAAGCTCCAGCGAAATCCGTTCACGAGATAGACGACCGGATTGACCAGCGTGACGCTGCGCCAGAACGGCGGCAGCATGTCGATCGAATAGAATGTTCCGCCAAGAAAAGTCAGCGGCGTCACGACGAGGAGCGGCACGAATTGCAGCTTTTCGAACCCGTCGGCCCAGATGCCGAGAATGAATCCGAGCAGGCTGAAGGCGACGGAGGTGAGGACCAGAAAGCCCGCCATCCAGAACGGATGGACGATGTCGAAGGGAACGAACAGGCGCGCGGTGATCAGAATGATGATGCCGATGATGATCGATTTGCTGGCGGCGGCGCCGACATAGCCGCAGACCAGTTCAAATGGCGAGGCCGGCGCTGAAAGGATCTCGTAGATCGTGCCGGCGAAGCGCGGAAAGTAGATGCCGAAGGAGGCGTTGGCGACGCTGATCGTCAACAGCGAAAGCATGGTGAGGCCGGGCACGATGAAGGCGCCATAGCTGACGCCGCCGATCGACGCCATATGCGACCCGACGGCGCCGCCGAAGACGATGAAATAGAGCGCGGTCGAGATCACCGGCGCGACGACGCTTTGCAGCAGCGAGCGCAACATGCGCTCCATCTCGAACCGGTAGATTGAGCGGATGGCGTAGAGATTCATGATTGCTTTCCCACCAGCTTGACGAAGATCTCTTCGAGCGAGCTTTCCTTCGTGTCGAGATCGTGAAACTCGATTCCCGCTTCGCAGAGCCGCCGCAGCAGCGGCGCGATGCCGGTCTCGCCCGCTTCGCGGTCGAACGCATAGACGAGCTTCGTTCCGCCCCCGGAAAGCTCCAGCCTAAAGGGTTTGAGTTCGTCGGGAATGCGCTCCAGCCTGCCGCTCAGGGCGAGCGTCAGCCGCTTCTCGCCGAGCTTGCGCATCAATGTGTTCTTGTCCTCGACGAGGATGATTTCGCCCTTGCGGATGACGCCGACGCGGTCGGCCATTTCCTCGGCTTCTTCGATGTAGTGGGTGGTGAGGATGATGGTGACGCCGGTCTCGCGCAGCGCGCGCACCATGTCCCACATATCGCGGCGCAGCTCGACGTCGACGCCGGCTGTGGGTTCGTCGAGGAAGAGGATGCGCGGCTCGTGCGACAGCGCCTTTGCGATCATCAGGCGGCGCTTCATGCCGCCCGAAAGGGTCATGATGCGGCTATCCTTCTTGTCCCACAGGGACAGATCGCGCAGCAGCTTTTCGACGAAGGCCGGGTTGGGCGGTTTGCCGAACAGGCCGCGGCTGAAGCGGGTGCTGTCGAGGACGCTGGTGAAGGCGTCGGTGGACAGTTCCTGCGGCACGAGGCCGATCTTTTCGCGCGCCGCGCGATAGTCGCGGATGATGTCATGGCCGTCGGCGCGGACGGTTCCGCTCGTCGGATTGACGATGCCGCAGACGATGTTGATGAGGGTCGTCTTGCCCGCGCCATTGGGGCCGAGCAGGGCGAAGATCTCGCCCCGGCGAATGTCGAGGTTGATCGTCTTCAGCGCCTCGAAGCCGGATGCGTAGACCTTGGTCAGATTGGATATTTCGATGATCGGACTCAAAAACGCCGCCTCGCCTGATGGAGCAGACCGCACAATATCGCGATCCCGGAATGGAACAAAAGCCTCGAAAGGCGCTATGATGATGGCGGTCGTATGGGAGGCTTCGCCATGACGGACGAGAAAAAGGAACGCACCTATTCGGACGAGGAAATCGAGGCAAGGCTGAAGCAGGACTTGCCGCATTGGCGCCTTGAGGATGGCTGGATCCGCCGCAAATACAGGACGCATAGCTGGAAGGGCACGCTGATGGTGATCAATGCGGTCGGCCATTTGGCCGAGGCCGCCTGGCACCATCCTGACATCACCGCCTCTTACGCCTGGGTCGAGGTGCGGCTCAAGAACCACAATGCGCGCGGGATCACCGACAAGGATTTCGAACTCGCCAAAAAAATCGAGGAGGTCGTGTCCTGGCGGCCGGGCGCGGAAGGCGGCGCGCTCGAGGGCACGCCGGAGAAGGATCCGCGCTTCGCCTATGTGCGCTACGACGACTGATCTTACGCGCCGCCGAGGGGCGGCTCGTGCGATCGGACGCGAATTAGAGGGGGTGTTTCACGTGAAACACCCTCCTTAGGCCGGATAAAACAGCTCGCCCTTGCCGAGAACGGCCGTGTCGCCGCCGAAACGGCGCAGGGTTTTGTCCAGAAGTTCGGCGGCGCCTTTGCTATCCGCCCGCAACAGCCGGGCGAACACGCCGGCGAAGACGAGGTTGTGCGCGCCGCAATCGATGAAGGTTGGCGATAGCGTTGCGGCGGAGCCGAGCACGATCGTGCCGCGCCGCATCAGATAGCCGGGCAGGCGCCCGGCGCTGCCAAGAACGATCAGCGTGCCGGCGATGATGCGGCTGCCGGCGTAATCGCCGACGGCACCCTCGACCACGATCGTACCGCGGCGAAGGCGGTCGCCTGTACGATTCCCCGCCGAACCGCGCACGATGATGAGGCCGCCGGTGACGCCCTCCATCTCGCCGTCGAGCGGCGCGCCGAGAAAGTCCCCGGCCGAGCCCTTGATTTCAAGCCGCCCGCCGGAGAGGCCGGTCCCGGCGAAGGGGCCGGCGTCGCCATGGATGGTGAGGCGCCCGCCGCTCATGTCGTGACCGGCGGCGTGGCCGACGGCCCCCTCGACGATGATCTCGCCGCTCTTGAGTCCGGCGCCGAGATTGTCGAAACGCGACGAGCCGCCTTCGAAGCGGATCGACCCGGCCTCGCCCGTCTTGACGTTGAAGACGTCGCCGACGGTGCGCGTCTCGCGCGTCGTCTGCAATTCGATGGCGGCGAGTTCGGCCGCCGATTTGCCCTCGACGAGATGCGGCGCGAGCGGCGAAAGATCGAGCCGCTGATCGGGCTCCTGTTTCAGCGTGAGGACAAGGGTCACGGCAGGAGATCCTTCAAGTGGAAGTGGAAGGGGCCGAGCTTGCCGCCGTAATTGCCGGCGCCGACGCGCAGCGCGCCGTCCTTCGGACCGAGCTTGATGATCGCCGCGAGCCCGACGCGCATCGCCTCGGCGACCGCGCTCTCGGTCAGGCCGTCGATGACGATTTCGAGCACCGCGCCGACGTCGGCGTCGAGGATGCTTTTGGTTACGCCGCGCAGCGTCGGGCAATAAGCGTCATTGGTCGAGGCCGGCACGCCGGCGTATTTCGAGCCGACCTTCGAGCCCGACCGGACGATGCCGCCAGGGAAAGGCATGATCGCGCTCTCGACGCCGTGCATCGCCTCGATCGCGGCTTCCGCAGCGTTCATCGTGGTGGCGAAGCTCGTCCCCATGATGAGCAGATTGCCGCCGCCAACGGCCTTCTTGGTGAGGCCCGTCGTCGCTTCGCAGAGGAACTCGCCGTCCATGACGGGGATGCGCCAGAAGTGGCGGTCCAGAAACTTTTTCGAGATCTGCCAGCCATCGCCGAAATAGCGCAGCGAATCGCCGATCGCCAGCCTGTCGGGGCTTGCGAGATCGCCGAAGACGGCCGAGCCCGGCGAGGTCAGCACGCATTGGCCGGCGCGATTGACGAGCTGCGTCTGCAGCATGTCGGTCGACATGGAAAGCAGCAGCACGCGGACGCCGGGGCGCCCGTCCGGGGTGTTTTCCGGCGCAACTTCATGATCGATGCCAGCTTCGACGCCGCAGCCGATCACCGAGGTGGCGAAGCCGGTCATCGTCGTCGCCGCCTGGCGCGCCCATTTCAGATTGGGCGCGGTGATGATGATCGCCGTGCCGCGCATCGGAAACGCCTCGGCGAACGTATCGTCGATGCGCACCCCATTCTTGATTATTTCGCGCATGCGACCTCCTTGAACGGATCCTTGCGCGGCAGGATATGAGCCGGCACCGCGAACATGTTGTGCGAGACGCCATAGTTCTGTTCGTAATAGGCGCCGAGGCGGCGGTTGATCGCCTTGTCGTATTCAGGGCTGACCTTCAGCGCCCTGCCCCAGCGATAATGGCTGATGGTTCCGTCGCGCACGACGAGATCGCCGTCCTTGAAGACGAGATGCGCGCGCCGGAACATTTTCGCGAAATCGGCATTCGGCGAATAGACGGCGACGTCGGCGACCGATCCTTCGCCGAGCTGGCCGCGATCCGTGAAGCCGAACAGTTTCGCCGGCGCCGCGCGCGTCATCGTCGCGATTTCGCCGTAGCTATATTCGCGCGTGATCGAGGGCAGGGTCGTGTAGGCGAGAACGTCCTGCGGAATGCGCGACAGCGCCTCGGCGCGGCGCTCACGGCTCATCAGCAGCGCGAAGACGTCCGGATAGGTCGTGAAGGGCGCGCCATTCGGGTGGTCGGTGGTGAAGAAAATGCGCGACGGATCATTGACGAGCAGGAACAGCTCCAGCCCGCACGCCCATTGGATGGCGTTGATGAAGTCGCCTTCCTTGTAGAGGTACGGTACGATGCCGAAGCCATTGGCGTCGCCGTCGTTGATCACCGATTTTTTCGGCTTGGCGCTGCCCGTCGCGCCGAACTGGCGCAGCGTGTCGGCCGAAATCGTGACGGTCTGCCCGAACATCACCTGACCGATGTCGATGGTGACGTTCGGCGCCGAGTTGACTTTCGCGGCGAGCGTCGCGGCGGCCGAGGAAAAGCCGTGCTCGCCCTCCGAGCCATAGCCATAGAATTGCATATGGGCGAGATGCAGCGGCAGGCCGCGCGCGGCGTCGATGGTCGCGATCGCGGTCGCGACATTGCCGGGAACGCCGAGATTGTTGGCGTGCAGATGCAGCGGATGCGGGACCTTGAGATCGACCAGCGCCTGTTGCAGGCCCTCGACGATCTTGCGCGAGGTGATGTCGCCGTAGAAGGGAACTTCATCGTCGAGGCTGAAGGTCCGCGCGTTATATTTGAAGGCCTCGGCGCCGCCGGCGTTGATGCATTTGAGGCCGAGGCTGTGCGTCGCGGCGAGAGTCGCGGCGACGTAATCGGCGATCGCCGCGCGGCTTTCGCCCTCGCGCAGGAGGCTCAGCAGAAAATCATCATTGCCGAGGATGGTCAGCGTCGCCTTGTCGATGATCGGTATGCTGGAAAGTTCGAGATGCGCCTGCAACGCCTGATGCGGCGCGACGGCGGGCTCGACGACGGTCGTGAAGCCCATGCCGGCGTAGATCACGCCGGTTTCATAGGTCGACCATTTCGCCGTGGCGAGCGGCAGCTGCGGCGCCGTGCGGGAGCGATGCAGTTCGGGCAGCAGCAGCCGCGCCGTGTTCACATTGCCGCCGGCGATATGCGAATGAATGTCGATCGCGCCGGCCATGACGATCTTGCCGGCGACGTCATGCGTCTTGTCCGGCAGGCGACCCTGCGGCGCGGCGACGATATGCCCGTCCTCGATCCAGAGATCGCCGATCTCGTCGCGGTCGTTATAGGGGTCGATGATCCGGCCGCCCTTCAGAAGCGTCAGCATTCAGGCGTCTCCACCGATGTGTTGGGCGATATTGGCGATGATCGATGCGGCGGAGGCGAGGCCGTCCGGCCGCGCCGCTTCGCGCGCTACGATGGCGCCGACCTCGCGTGCGTAATCCGCGCCGTCGTAATCGACGCCGGGGCGTCCGATCTCGATGCGCACTTCGGGTTCGGCGGTGAATTGCGTGCCCTTGGCGACCAGCGCGACGAGGGGGATTTTCCGCTTCCAGCCGGGCGCCGACTCGCTATAGGCCGAGATCCAGAGCGCGGCGTCGGCCTCGCCGCTCTCGACCAGCCGGTCGGCGGAGAAGCGCCAGGTGTCGTGCTCGGGATAGCCGCGTCCGAACGAGGTGCGCACTGGAAAGCCGGTCGACCAGCCCGACGCCTGCACCACGCCGGCGGCGTCGTCGGCGGCGCCGAGCGGCAGGCTCGAAAAGCGCGTCGTCTTGTTGAGGTCGAGGATCAGGCCGGTCGCCATTTCGATCGAGAGCCGGTCGAGCTTGCGCGGCCCCCAGACGAGGACGCCGTAATGCGCCTTGTTGAGGATCGCCGCGATCTCGTCGAGCTGGCGCGTCTCCTCTTCGCTGGCGGCGATCGGCCGGCCGGCGACGCGGGCGCGCAGCGCCGCGAGCGTATCCTGCAGATTGGCGGTTTCCAGCGCCTTGAAGGCGACGCCGTCGATCGGGCTCGCCTTCGGCGGCGCGATCCAGATGAATTGTCTTGGTTCAAGTTCGAGCTGGTATGGCGGGACCGCGCCCGGCTTGAGGCGCTGGATCAGCTCCGGCCAGATCTCCGTCAGATCGTCGCCGATGAAGACCAGCACATCGGCGTGGAGGCGCGCGACGGCGGGCGTCGTCATCATCGCGCCGGCCTGACGCAGCACGTCGAGATCGGTGAAGATCTCGTTCGAGCGCATGTGGTCATAGGCGCCGCGAAGGCGCTCAGCGAGGAGGATCGCGGCGCTGGCGCCGGCAACGTCTGTTCCAAGTCCAGCGACGACGGGCAGCCGCGCGCGGGACAGGATCTCCGCCGCCCGCGCGACCGCCGCTTCGAGCGAAGCCGGCTTCCCGTCTATCCGGGCGTCAACCATGATTCCTCCTTGAGCGCGCGGCGCGGTCCGACGAGCCTGTCGGCCCCGCCTCAAATTTCGTTCCTTCTAGAGCATAGCGATTCCAAATTGAATGCTCTTGCCTGCGATCGCGCGATTTATTTCGCGCGCCGGCGGCGGTCGCCGCAGTTGACGCCAGCGTCCGATCTATGCTTATGGAAATTTTGGACGTTCTCCCGGAAATCGATCTCGCAGCGACTCTCCCGCCGAGCCGGGAGGCGTCGGAGGAAGGCTTCATGCTTCAACACGCCGCAACGACCGCGAATTCTGGCGTTTTCATGCGGCCCGTGGGCTCCGGCCCCGCGACTTTGAGCCGCGGCTGCGACGCCCTTTACGCCTATAAGGGCCGGCCGCGTCCGCCCGAACCGGCGAAGGCGCCCGCCCCCGCGCCCAAGGATGGCGCGGCTCCGGCGCCAAAGCCCACCGAGACGCCAAAGCCGGCCGAAAAGTCAAAAGACGGCAAATAAGACCTCGGGCGCGGGGTCTCCGCGCACGCCAGCGAGATTTCGCCGGGAAAATTCCGAAGATATTCACGAGTATCTTCAATGGAATCGCCGCCGGGGTTGCCGCCGCCGCCGATGAGCGCCATTTTGCGTCAAGGAGAACCCGTCGTCCGGGCGCGGCCCTCGCTCGCCGTGGCGGGCGCGGTTCGCGGAACTTCCCATGCATGTCATCGAAATCGATTTTCGCGAGCCCGTCGAGGCGGCCTTTACGCTTAAGCGTCTGCCGTTCCTGACCTTTCTCGACAGCGCGATGGCCGATGACAGGCTCGGCCGCTATAGTTTCATCGCCGCCGATCCCTTCGCGACAATTCAGGGCAGGGAGCCGGATGCCGGATGGGTCCAGCGCCTGAAATCGATCTTCGCCGAATATGCGACGCCGAATGCACCGGGCCTGCCGCCGTTTCAGGGCGGCGCGGCGGGGCTCTTTTCCTATGAGCTTGGCCGCAGCCTCGAGCGCTTGCCGGAGCCCGCCCGCGACGATCTCGTCTTTCCCGATCTTTCGCTCGGGCTTTACGACGTCGTCGTCGCCTTCGATTCTTTAGAGCGGCGCGGCTTCATCCTCTCGACGGGATTGCCGGAAAAGGAGTCCGCGGCGCGCGCGCGGCGGGCGGTCGAACGCGGTGAATGGTTCAGGGCGCAGCTCGAAAAGGCGCCCGAGGCCGCGCCCGGCGGGCCGATCTCGGTCGAGGGCTGGACCAGCAATTTTTCGCGGGCGGGCTACGAGCGGGCGGTCGCGACCGTGATCGAACGCATTCTGGCCGGCGACATCTTCCAGGCCAATCTGGCGCAGCGCTTCGAGGCGCCGACGCCGCCGGATTTCGATCATTTCGGGTTTTACCGCCGGCTGCGCCGGGTCAATCCGGCGCCCTTCGCGGCTTACCTCGATCATTCGAATTTCGTCATCGCCTCGGCCTCGCCCGAGCGCTTCCTGCGCGTCGAGGGCGGGCGCGTCGAGACGCGGCCGATCAAGGGCACGCGGCCGCGCTTCGACGATGCGCTGGTCGACATGCTGCAGACGAAGGCACTCGGCGAAAGCCGGAAGGATCGCGCCGAGAACGTCATGATCGTGGACCTTCTGCGCAACGATCTGTCCCGCGTGTGCGTCCCCGGCTCGGTCAGGGCGCCGCAGCTTTGCGAGCTCGAAACTTACGCGAGCGTGCATCATCTCGTCTCGACCGTCGTCGGGCGGCTGCGCGAGGGGCTTGGCCCCGTCGATCTGCTCGCAGCCGCCTTTCCCGGCGGCTCGATCACCGGCGCGCCGAAGCTGCGCGCGATGGAGATCATCACCGAGCTTGAAGGCCATGCGCGCGGGCCCTATTGCGGCGCCATCGGCTATCTCGGCTTCAACGGGACGATGGACCTCAACATCGTCATCCGCACCGCGAGCTTTCGCGGCGGCTCCTGCGTCGTGCAGGCGGGCGGCGGCATCGTCACCGCCTCCGACCCGGCGTCCGAATATATCGAGACGCTCGACAAGGCGCGGCGGATTTTCGAGGCCTTCGGCGCAGAGGATTTCGCGAATTGGGAGTTCGCGCAATGATCCTCGTCGTCGACAATTATGATTCCTTCGTCCATACGGCGGCGGGCTATTTGTCCGAGCTTGGCGAGACGCCGGTCGTGATCCGCAACGACGCCGCCCTGCCCGACGAGGCGCCCGAGGCGATCGTGATCTCGCCCGGCCCCTGCACGCCGAATGAAGCCGGCATGTCGATGCAGCTCGTGCGCGATTATTCCGGCCGCGTGCCGATCCTCGGCATCTGTCTCGGCCACCAGGCGATCGGGCAGGTCTTCGGCGGGCAGGTGACGCGGGCGCGGCGGCCCATGCATGGCGAGGCCTCGCTGGTGCGCCATTCAGGCGCGGGCATCCTGCGCGGCCTGCCCGATCCGCTCACTGTCGGGCGCTATCATTCGCTGATCGTGCGGCTCGACGATGAGTCTGGCCCGCTGGAGGCGACGGCCTGGTCGCCCGAGGGCGAGATCATGGCGCTGCGGCACCGCACGCACCCGACTTTCGGCGTGCAGTTCCACCCCGAATCGATCCTGACCGAGCGCGGCCATCAGCTGCTGGCGAATTTCCTCGGGCTGATCGAGGGGCGGCAGGGGCGCGCCGCGCGGGCCGAGGCGCTGCGGTAAACCCCTCGGCCATTGGCGTTCCGCCGAACCGTTCTGTATAAGCATCGAAAAACGCGGGCAGGAGTAGACGTGAAATGACCTTGATGCTCGCGAGCGTCACGAACCTTGCCGAAGCGGAACTGGCGCTTTCGGGCGGCGTCGACATCATCGACCTCAAAGATCCCGCCAAAGGCGCGCTTGGCGCCCTCAGCGCTGGCGCAGTGGCCGAGATCGTCGCCATGATTGCCCGGCGCAAGCCAGTCAGCGCGGCCGCGGGGGATCATTTCGCCTCAGCCGCCGCCGCCGTCGCCGCCGTGCGCGAGCTGGCGGCGACCGGCGTCGATTTCGTCAAGGTCGGCCTCGCCTCGAACGCCTCGGGCGAAGCTGCGATCCGCGCGCTGAAGGAGGTCGCCACAGGCGTCAAGCTCGTCGGCGTGCTTTTCGCCGACCGCGCCCCCGATTTCGGCCTGCTGCAGCTGATGGCCGAGTCCGGCTTCAACGGCGCGATGCTTGACACGTTCATCAAGGGCGAGGGCCGGCTGCTCGACCACAAGGACGTCGCGGCGCTCGCCGGCTTCGTCGATCGTTGTCGCGAACTTGGCCTTGCTCCCGGCCTCGCCGGCTCGCTGGAGGCGCCCGACGCGCCGCGCCTGCTGCCGCTGCGCCCGCATTATCTCGGCTTTCGCGGCGCCCTTTGCAAAGGGTCCCAGAGGAAGGCCGCGCTCGACGCCGAAGCGCTGGCGATCATCCGCGATCTCATTCCGAACCTCGGCGATTCACAGGGCGCGGGCGATGGCGCCGGCGTCGACTGGCGCCTGCTCGGACGCGGCTTCGTTCCGGTGAGCGAGGTCACGGAGACCGACCGCATCTTCGTGCATGATTTCGTCATGCCCTGCTCCATCGGCGCCTATGAGTTCGAGCGGCATAAGCTGCAGGACGTGCGCTACAATATCGATGTCGACGTCGCCCGGACGCGGCTGCATTCCGACGACATGCGCGATATTTTCTCCTATGACCTCGTCATCGACGCCATCAAGATCATCACCGGGCGCGGCCATATCGAGCTGGTCGAGACGCTGGTGCGCGAAATCGCCGATTCGGTGCTGCGCCATCCGGCCGTGATCAGCGTCAGCGTACGCGCCGAAAAGCTCGACGTCATCCGTGGCGCCGTCGGCGTCGAGATCAGGCGCGAACGCGCCAAGGAGCTGGCCGCGCTGGAGCGGCCGTTTCAGCCCGTCGCCGCTGAGCCCGTCGCGCCGAAGCTGAGGGGAACGAGAAGTCATTGAGCCTTCTTGTCGCCAAGCTCGGCGGCAGCCTCGCCGATTCTGTCCTGCGCGACGCCTGGCTCGCGGCTTTCGAGGCCGCGCGTAATCCGCTGATCCTTGTTCCGGGCGGCGGTCCCTTCGCCGATGACGTTCGCCGCGCGCAGACGGAAGAAGGCTTTGACGATGTCGAGGCGCATCGCCGCGCGCTCGTCGCCATGGAGCGCTACGGCGCCGTTTTCGCCGAATATTCAAGCCGCTTCGTTCTCGCCGCCTCGCGCCCGGAAATCGACGCGGCGCTCGCAGATGGCCGGATCGCGGTTTGGCTCCCCACCGCGATGGCGCTCGCCGCGCCCGAAATTCCTGCCTCCTGGGACGCGACATCCGATACGCTCGCGGCCTGGCTCGCGCGGGCCCGCGGCGCGAGCGATCTGCTGCTGGTCAAATCCTGCGATGTCGCCGCGCCCGTCTGCCTGCGCGCGCTGGCGGCGGCAAGGGTCATCGATCCGCTGTTTCCGCATTTCGCCGCGTTGAGCGGGGCGCGAATCCATATCGCCGGGCCCGCCGCATTGCCTTTCGCCAAAGCGCTTTTGCAAAACGGAGGCGTTCCCGGCGCCGTCGCGGCGGCGATGAAAACCGCACGCCTCGCGTCTGTTTGAGGATCGCGAAAGAGTCTCAATCTTTTTCTGCTTTGCGCTCGTCGCGGCTGGCGAGGCAGCCTGACCGGCTTCCCGAAAGCGAGCGAGGCGCCTGGGCGCTTTATTTAGCGGGACGGGGGAAAGCGGCCATTCGCGCCCGACAGCCGCATGGCGTCCGCCGGCCAAAAGGGAATGATTTGGCAGGCAGGTGATCGTCGCGCTATGCGGGGGGCTTCCCCCCACCAACTCAGTTGGTTCGCGTAACCTCGACAAGATTGTCCGAGAAAGACGGAGCATGGCCCATGTCTGTGAAAGCCGAGGAGCTAACGCTGTTGACGGTGCCGTCGTTGAGCTGCCGCCAATAGCCGAGCGTCGCGACGACAACCCCCGGATTGACGTCGCCCGTAACGCGGGCGACGCCCTTAAAGGCGCCGCGATCGTTGGCGACCTGAACGCGGTCCCCATCGACGATGGCGCGCCGGTCCGCATCGACCCTGTTGATCAAAATGAACTGTTCGCCTTGGCCTTTAATCTTGTGGTCCATGTTGGCGTAGCATGAATTCAGAAATCCGTGGCTCTTCGGCGAGACGATGTTGAGCGGATACCTTTTTGCGAGTTCGGGATCGTTCGCATGCGACTCTCGCGCGCCCACGTAGTCCGGCAATGGGTCCAAATCCTCGCCGGGTTGGAAACCTTCGTACATCTGCCGGAATGGACCGGCGACGAAATTTTTGGCGCCATCGATCCGGAACTCGCATTTGCCGGAGGCCGTCGGGAAATTGCCTTCCCGATGTGGCGCGCGGTCGTCGGGGGTTCCAACCTTGAGCCGCGCAAAACCGTGCTGACGCAAGTAGGCAAGGTCGATGCCCTCGCAGGCAGGCGACGACCAATCCACATAGTGCTCAAGGCACTCCGAATCCGTCCATTTGAAGTTCTGCTCCTCGAATCCCATCCGGGCCGCGAGGCGGCGGAAGATCTCATTATTCGGGATCGCCTCGCCGGGCGAGTCCGCGCATTTCGCGTTATAGGTGAGGTAGAGGTGGCCCCACGACAGGATCATATCCTCCATTTCCGCCCCCATGGACGCAGGCAGAATAATATCGGCGTAGGATGCCGTATCCGAGATGAAGTGTTCGGCGGAGACCAAAAAGAGATCGTCCCGCATCAAGCCCTGAACGATCTTGTCGGTCTCCGGCGCCTGTGTGACCGGATTCGAATTCCAGCACATCATCGACATGATTGGCGGGTCGAGAGCGAGTTCGCCAGTCAGCGCGCGGCCGATCTGCAGGTTGTTGACCACACGGGTTCCCGCAGGGATCAGATCAGGTCGGCAGATCACGTCGAACCTGTAGGGGTGCTCCCAGACAGAGAACTGGGTTGCGCCGCCGCCGACATGGCGCCACGCGCCCGTCAGCGCCGGGATACAGGCGACGGCGCGGATGGTTTGGCCGCCGCCAAAATGACGTTCGAGCGCGACGCCCATCCGAATGGCGGCCGGTTGCGCGGTCGCGAGTTCGTAAGCGAGCTTGCGGATGTCGGCCGCCGGCACGCCGGTAATCGCCTCGGCCCACTCCGGCGTGCGGGTGCGCGCACGCTGCTTCAGGTCCTCAAAGCCTTTTGTGTAATTATCGACATAGTCCTGATCGACCAAACCCTCTTCGATGATCGAATTGATCAGCGCCATCGCCAGCGCCCCATCGGTCCCGGGCCTGGGGCAAATGTGCCAGTCCGCGCTCTTGGCGGTGCGCGAGGAATAGGCATCGATAACGACGACCTTGGCGCCCGCCTTCTGGGCGTCGCGAACGATGGCCCAGTGATGCAGGTTGGTGCTGACGCTGTTGCACGCCCAGATGACGATGTATTTTGAATGGATGTAGCTCTCGGGGTCGAGGCCGGCTGTCGGGCCAACGGTCAGCAGCCAGGCCGTGCAGGAGCCCTCGCCACAGAAGGTCCGCTCGCAGACGGTCGCCCCTAAGCGGTTGAAGAAGGCGTCGCCTCCATTCAGGCCGTGCACAAGCCCCTGATGCCCGAGATAGCTGTAGGGGATGATCGCCTGCGGGCCGTGGTCGGCGATAATCGCCTTCCATCGCGTTACGATCTCGTCGAGCGCTTCGTCCCAGCTTATGCGCTCGAATTGCTTGGATCCTTTCGGCCCAACACGACGAAGCGGGTAAAGAACCCGGTCGGGGTGATAGTGCCGCACCTCGTAATCCTTGAGTTTCACGCAGAGGCCGCCACGCGTCATCGGATGATCCGGGTTGCCCGTCACGCCCTGCAGGACGCCGCCGCTGACCTCGAATATCATCGAACATGTGTCAGGGCAGTCATGCGGACAGCCGCCAAAGAACGTTTCCGACTTCGTAAGCTCGCTCATATGCGCCTCCCCTGCGTTGCCGTGCTTTCGGGACCGGTGTCATGGAGACCTGTCGTCGCGCACTCTTTGGCTGATAAACAGCTTGAAAATTGGCTTGGCGTAAGAGCCAATTGTGACATGTTTCATGGCGCCAAGGCGCGGCTCGCCCGGCGACGGCGTCTGGCGGCGCGAGCGCGGTTTCCATTGCCGCACGACGAACCCGCGCCGCTGTCGCGGATCGCGCCGGAGCCGAGAACGGAGAGTAAACGCGCATGGAACTGACGCTCTCTTTGGACCAAAAGACTGAAAAATCGCTCCAGACGCAGATCTTCGAGCAGGTCCGGCAGATGATTCTGAACGGACAGCTGAAGGCCGGAATGACTTTAACGCCGAGCCGGATCCTGGCCGAACGACTTAACGTCTCCCGCAATACGGTGACGAACGCCTATGATCGATTGGCCGGCGAAGGCTATGTCAAGACGCGTGGGACCGCAGGCGTCTATGTGTCGGCCATCCCGCCCGACGACTTGCTTCTCATCCAGAACGGGGGCCTGGCGCAGAACAACGGGCCAATACTGGCGGCGTCGAGCGAGCCTCTTCTTTGCTTTGCGGGTTCGCCTGGCGGCGGCGCCCAACGGCCAGCCTATGATTTCTGGGTGGGCCGCTCCGATCCAACGGCGTTCCCGCTCATGACCTGGCGGCGCATCGTGACCCGATTGCTTTCGAAGGGCACCTCTTACCTCACCGATTATTGCGATCCCGCCGGACTTCCGGAGTTGCGGGAAGCCATCGCCCACCACCTCGGCAGAGCCCGCGGCATGGCTATCGCGCACGACCAGATCATCGTCACCGCCGGCGGACAGGATGCATTGAATCTGGTCTTGAGCCTCCTGCAGTCGCACACCCGCCAGCTCTGCATTGAAAATCCATGCTACCTGGGCGCGTCAATGCTCTTCAACAGCACAACGCTTCCCTTGCATCCCGTGCCCGTCGATGAAGAAGGCATACAAACGGAACGTCTTCCGACCGCGCGCGGGAGTCTGCTCTACGTTACGCCCTCCCACCAGTTTCCCATGGGCGTGGTGATGAGCTTGAGCCGGCGTCTCGCGCTTCTCCGATGGGCCGATGAAACCGACAGTTTCATCATCGAGGACGATTACGACAGCGACTTCCGATACGACGGACCACCGCTGACGGCCCTGGCCGGCCTCGATCGCGGGCGCCGCGTCTTTTATGTCGGCACCTTCTCGAAATCCCTGGGGGCGGGTCTACGGATCGGTTTCGCCGCAATGCCGCGTATAAAATGGGATGAGGCGAGATTGCTCAAGGCGCAAATGAGCAACGGCCAATCCTGGCTTGAGCAGAGCGCGCTCTCGTTTTTCATCAACGAGGGGCATTTTGACCGACATTTGCGAAAGTTGCGGCAAATCTACATGTCGCGGCGGGACTGCCTCGTCGCATCCCTTAACGCCAACTTCAAAGAACCGAAGATTTCGGGGACCGAAAGCGGACTGCATCTCGTCTGGCAGCTTCCGCAAGATTTCCCTAGAGCACGGGAGATACAGCTCAGGGCGCGTGAAATTGGCGTGGGCGTTTACGCGCTATCGAGCGGCGCCGCGTTCGATTTCGACGACGCGCCAAACGACGACATGCTTGTTTTCGGCTATTCATCTCTCGACGTGGCGAAAATCCAAACCGCCGTGACGGCGCTCCGTCAGCTATCTATCCTAAAATAAAGCCTCAGCTTCACGGGCCGCGGATATGCGAGTCTTTCCGACGCCTCACGACGTCCGAAACGCTTCACGCCGGGCCTATTTCTCCGGAAAGACCACGATCTTGCGGTAGAGGCGCCAGGTCGCGTGGCCGAGGACCGGCACGGCGACCAGCAGGCCGAGAAACGCCGGCGCTGATGCGACCAGAAGCAGGATGAACACCATCGCGGCCCAGCCGAGCATCGGGCCCGGGCTCGCCGCAACAGCCCGCAAGCTGGTGATCATCGCGGTGACGAAATCGACATCCCGGTCGAGCAACAGGGGGACCGATACGACGGTCAAGGAAAAGGCCGTGAACAGGATCGCGGCTCCGATCAAGTTGCCAACCAGCAAGAACAACAGGCCGTCCGGGGTGGTCGTCACCATGGCGAAGAACTCGGCCTGAGACGAAAACGACCGCAACCCGAAGAACAGCGCCACCAGCATCTGCGCCGCATATATCCAGGCCATGAAGATGAAGAGCGTCACGAACGCCATCCACCCCAGTTCCTGGCCGCCATGAGAGGCGACCGTTCCAAGCACGGCGCGCCAGGAAGGACGCGCGCCCGCTTCACGCAACCGGCTGACGGCGTAAAGTCCAATGGCTGCGAACGGGCCGATCATCGCGAATCCGATGATTAACGGATACAGCAAATAGGTGAGGCCAAACGCATGGGCGCAGGCTGCGATCGCGGCGCCCCCGAGAGCAAAGACCGCGCCGAAGACGAGGCCAAAGCCAGGCGCGTTTTGGAAATCGCGCAAACCTTGCGCAAACGCCTCGGCCATATCTTCAATGGAGATCGAGCGGACAACAGGATCCGTGCTCTGGACCGCGCCGCGTCCCGTGTTTGCTACGTCAATCGAAAGTCGCTCGCTCATGGCGTGTTCCGCAGCATGATAGCGATGAAGCGGCATTACGCCGCATGACGAAGTTGCCGCTTTTTACTGATTTTGGCAATGCTCAAATTGCCCGAAACCCGAAAATCATTCCGCTCCAGTGACACGCGCGGGACAAGCTGAATGCCACAAACGCGGCCAAGCCGCCGCTGGGCGCTCGGCTTGCCGGGGCCGAAGCGGATCGGAAATCCTACATTCCTCAAAACTGCCGCGCCGGGCGGACCATGCCGGGGAGCGCGGGAGGACGGAGAGTGGGTCACTCCGATCTCCAGGCGATGACGCTCCAATCCATGAACGCGATCTAATGGCTCATGCTGTTGACAGCCTGAAACATGGCGTCGAGCTTGCCGTTTTCAGCTGCGAACCGTAACGGAATGCAGCGTCCCACGACGACCTCGGCGATATCCGGTTGGCTGGAAAGAATCTGCATCACCTCGGTGATGAATTCCTCCAGCGGCATGGCGTTGGGATCGCTCGCCTGTTGCTCGCCCATGAGATGCGTCTGGACATAGGGCGGCGCGATTTCGATCACCTCGACCGCCGTGCCGCGCAACTGATGGCGCAGCGACATCGAGTAGGAGTGGATCGCCGCCTTGGTGGCCGAATAGGTCGGCGTCGCCGCCATCGGCACGAAAGCGAGGCCCGACGAAACCGTCAGAATCGCGGCGCGCGGCTGCGACAGTAAAAGCGGCAGCAAAGCCGCCGTCAGCCGTATCGGTCCCAACAGATTCGTGCTGATCGTCTGCTCGGCGATGTCGAGATAGGCGGGCGCCGTTGCGATGTCCTCAGGCTGCATGACGCCGGCATTGTTGATGAGAACATTGAGGCTCGGGTAACGCGCGGCGACCCCTTCGGCGAATGCCGCCACGCCGGCCTTGTCGCCAATGTCCAGCTGCAACGACTGCATGCCCGGATTGGCGGCCGTGACTTCGTCCAATGCCTCCCGCCGCCGGCCCGAAATGATTACCTGATTGCCAAGCTTGTGAAAGGATTCAGCGAGGCCGCGCCCGATCCCCGAAGCGCCGCCCGTGATCAAAATGGTGTTGCCCGTGACGTTCATTCTGTTTCGCCCCGCATCCTGTTTCTCCCGATTGGTGAAACCCGAGATAATCCCTATACTCCCCAAATGAAAGAAGGCACCGAAAAGTTCTATACTTCCCTGAAAGAGAGCGTGCGATGAAGAAGTTTACGGCGGAGCAAATTGAGACGGCGCAAAGGCAAATTGCGCAAACGCCGCCGGAGGAGGTCGATCCGCGGGTCGAGACCCTGGTCAACGAGCTTATCGGCCGTGTCGCCGATAAATGGACGATGCTCATTCTTGAAATTCTCGCCGAAAAGGGCGAGACGCGGTTCACGCGGCTCAGTGAATTTGTTGGCGGGATCAGCCAGAAAATGCTCACGCAGACGCTTCGCCAGATGGAGCGCGACGGGTTGGTGACGCGAACCGTGCATCCGGTCGTTCCGCCCAGGGTGGAATATAAGCTGACCGATTTGGGGGCGAGTCTTGGCGCCGCATTCTGTGGCGTTTGGGTATGGGCTGCCGAAAACCTCGGCCGCGTGGACGAGGCGCGCCGCGCGTTCGATCGCAAGGCCGCGAAATCCTGAGGGGCGCGGCATTGAAGACTCGATGAATGATTTCGCGATTCGCGCCGTGCGTATAGGCTGCGCCTCCATCATCCGCCCTCCGCGCGGCTTCCTAACCGACTGAACCCGACATGAGCGAGCGCCTTCTTTTCGTCACCGGCCATCTCGCTTTTCCGCGCCTCGAGCGGCTGCTGCAATCGTTGGGGCAAACGCCGTTCGTCTGGGAAATCTGCAATATCGGCGTCAAGGTCGCCGCCTTGATGACCGAGGCGATCCTGCTGCGCCGCCTGCCTCGGCCGCTGAGCGCAGATCGCGTGATCCTGCCCGGCCGCTTTCGCGGCAATCTGGATGCGCTGACGCATGAGCTTGGCGTTCCCGTCGTGCGCGGACCCGACGAGATCAGCGATCTTCCCGTCTATCTCGGGCGCGGCGGCGCGGCGCCTGATCTCTCGCGCTTCGACATCCGCATCTTCGCCGAGATCGTCGACGCCTCCGCGCTGCCTATTGAGGCGCTGCTGGCGCGGGCCGAGATGTTGCGCGGGAAGGGGGCGGATGTCATCGACCTCGGCTGCCTGCCTGACACGCCCTTTCCGCATCTCGAAGATTCCGTGCGCGCGCTGAAAGCGGCGGGCCTCAAGGTCAGCGTCGATTCCTTCAATCATGAGGAACTGCGGCGCGGCGCGCTGGCGGGCGCGGATTTTCTGCTGAGCCTTGATGAGGGAACGCTCGACATCGCCGCCGACACGGGGACGATTCCGATCCTCGTCGGATCGCCCGTGCATGATCTCGATTCGCTCGTGCGCGCGGCCGAGGCGGCGATGCGGCGCGATCTGCCCTTCATCGTCGATCCGATCCTCGATCCCATTCACTTCGGCTTCGCCGCCTCGCTCGTGCGCTACGCCGAGGCGCGCCGGCGCCTGCCCGAGGCCGAGATGATGATGGGTACGGGCAATCTCACGGAGCTGACCGAAGCCGATTCCGGCGGCCTCACCGCCGCGCTGATCGGAATCTGCTCGGAGCTGAAAATCCGCAATGTCCTCACCGTGCAGGTGAGCCCGCATACGCGGCGAACGCTTGAGGAACATGACGCCGCGCGCCGCCTGATGTTCGCCTCGGCGGCGGACGGCGCTCTGCCCAAGGGCTATGGCGCTGGGCTTTTGCAATTGCACGACAAGGCGCCCTATCCTTCGACGCCGGAAGAGATCGCCGAGATGGCGGGGGCGGTGCGCGATCTGAATTATCGCATTCTGACGGCGGCGGATGGCATCCATATCTTCAATCGCGACGGCCATCATGTCGCGGGCGACGCTTTTTCGCTGTTTCCGAAACTTGGCGTCGAGGCCGATGGCGCGCATGGCTTTTATCTTGGCGCGGAACTCGCCAAGGCCGAGATCGCGTTTGCACTCGGCAAGCGCTATGCGCAAGATGAAGGGCTGAACTGGGGCGTCGGCGCGGACCAGCCCGAAGAAGAACGCGACCGCCTGCGCGCGGCCGGGCACACGCTGCGGCCGAAAGAGAAAAACGCCAATGATCCGTGAAGTCGTCGTCACCACGATCAATGAGCGGGGCGAGCCGCATATCGCGCCGCTTGGCATCATCGAGGAGCGCGGCGGCTGGATCATCGCGCCGTTCCGGCCCTCGACGACGCTGGATAATCTCGTCAGTGTCCCCTTCGCGGTGGTGAATTATATCGACGATGCGCGCGTCTTTGCCGGGCTCGTCACCGGACGGCGCGACTGGCCGCTGGAGCTTGGCGCCAGCGGTTGGCCGCCGCGCCTTGCGGCTGCGCTCGCCCATGCCGAGCTGCGCGTCGTCGAGTTCGAGGACCATAAGGAGCGGCCGCGCTTCCATTGCAGGATCGAGCGCTCGCAAAATCATGCGCCTTTTCAGGGGCTGAACCGCGCGGCCAACGCCGTGCTCGAAGGCGCGATCCTGATTACGCGGCTGCGGCTCCTGCCGCGCGAAAAGATCGACGCGGAGATCGCCTATCTGAAGATTGCGATCGACAAGACCGCCGGGCCGGCCGAGCGCGAGGCGTGGGACTGGCTGATCGAGGCGCGGGACAAATTCTATGATTTGAAATGATGCGCGGCGACGAGCGCGACGGCTGCCGCCGCGGCGCAGTCGGCGGCCTTGGCGCGCGCGGACGGCAGCGCCTCGATCAGATCGTCGAAGGCGATGAAAGGGCGCCCCAAGCGCGCCGCGAGCCGGGCGATCTCGCCGCGTCCGACCCCGGCGCCAAGGATCGGCGCATCAGGTGCGAGCAGCCCGCGCGAGAGGACGAGAGCGGCGGCATCGGCGATCTCGCGCAATTGCGCCTCGGCGAAGAATTGCGCGAGTCGCGTCCAGGCGGCTTCATCAGCGTCGTCGGCGTCGCGGCCGATCATGCGCGCGAGCCGGGCCATGGAGTCGTCGACCGTCTTCTCGCGGCCGTCGGCGGTATCCATCATGTCGGCGCCCTCCGGCAATTGTCCGAGGATGCGATGGACGTCCGCCATGTCGGCGACCCATTCATTCATCAGCGTCGTCCATTGCCCGGCGAAAGGAACGAGCTTGGGGCCGGCCATCAGAAAGGTGCGCACGAGCCCGGTGTAGACGAGTTCGCCATGGGCGAGACGCCCGGCGTCGTCATAGCCGCAACTCGCCGGCAGGCCTTTGGCGACCGGGATGACGTCCGTCGTCGTCGAGCCCATGTCGATGAACAGCGCCTCGCTCGCCCGCGCGCCGACCAGCGCGGCGCTGGCGTGCCAGTTGACCGAGCCGATGTCCTTCGCGTGCTCGCGCGCCGAAGTGCCTTCGACGAAGCCGGCGCGAGCGGCGTAGAACCGCGCCTTGCCGGGGGCGAGCAGGCGTTCGGCGATCGCCGCGACGCCGGCGACGCCTTCCGCGCGGCTTGTAAAGGCGTCCGAGAGTTCGCCGGTCATGGTTATGGCGTTGAGATTGGCGCGGCCGATTTGTTCGGCCGCCTCGGCGAAGGCGCGGTCGAGTTCATTGAGGCCGAGCCATAGCGGGCAGGCGATCTGCGCGGCGGCGACGACGATTCCATTCTCGACCCGCGCCGCCTTCAGATGCGCGCCGCCAATGTCCCAGCCGATGATGTGTTGCATGTTGGTCGTCTGTCTGGCGTGTGAAGTGCGTGTCTGGCATATCATCCGGCGCGGCGACAGGGGAGCTTGAATGGACGTCATTCCGGTGATCGACCTTAAAGGCGGCGCCGTGGTGCGCGCGCGTCTTGGCCGGCGCGAGACCTATGCGCCGATCGAGACGCCGCTCGCCGCGACGAGCGCGCCTCTCGACATTGTCGCGGGGCTGCTGGCGCTCTATCCCTTTCGCACGATCTACGCCGCCGATCTCGACGCCATCGAGCGGCGCGGCGATCATGGCGCGGTCTTGCGCGCGCTCGGCGAGGCTTTCCCGGCGGTGACCTTCTGGGTCGATGCGGGCGTCACGGAGGTGGATGCCGCGCGTTCCTGGCTGGCGCGGCATGAGCGGGATGCGCTCGTCCTCGGCAGCGAGTCCTTGAAAGACGCGGCGGCTCTCGCGGCGCTGCGCGGGGAGAAACGCGTGGTGCTTTCGCTCGATTTCGCCGGCGAGCGTTTTCTGGGGGATCCGGCCATCCTGGCTGCGCCGCGGCTCTGGCCGGCGCGGGCGATCGTCATGACGCTCGGCCGGGTCGGGGCCGATGCGGGGCCGGATTTCGAGCGCCTCGCCTCATTGCGGCGGCCGGACGGCGCGGCGCTTTACGCGGCCGGGGGCGTGCGCGGGCCGGATGATCTCGCCGCGCTGGCGAGGGCCGGGGTCAAGGGCGCGCTCGTCGCCTCCGCGCTGCATGACGGACGGTTGACCGGCGCGGACGTCAAAGCCGCGGCAGCGTGAATCCGCGCACAAAAAAAGGGGGCCGAAGCCCCCTTTGATCTGAACTTCCGTGTGGACGCTTAGTTCGGCGCGAAGGGGTGCTTCGCGGTATTGCGCTGGGCGACGACGGTCTGCGGGGTCGGCTCGCCGTTGATGGCGCGCGCGATCGCTTCCTTGGTCGCCTGATAGTTATAATCCTGGATCTTCTGGTCGTCCTTGGCTTCCCAATGGATGAAGACACCGACGGAGATGAAGATGTCGTCAGCTTCGGCGATCGGGATGATGCCATCGGCGACGCTGTCGGCGACGGCCTTGGCGACGCCGCGCTGCGCCGGTCCGAACATCTGGACGGCCTGCGTGGCGTTCTTGATCGTCACCTTGTTGAACAGGACGGTCGCCGGCTTGACGAGAAGGTTCGGCGCCACAACCGCGAGCAGGGTGGTGAAGCCGTCCTTGTTATTCGTGAGCGCATTGGCGAAGGCCGCCTCGGCGGCGCTGCCGCGCGGTCCGATCAGGAGGTCGATATGAGCGACTTCGTTTCCTTCGCCGACGAGCGATTCGCCGACAAGCAGTTTATTGATCTTGGTCACGTAGCAGGTCCTCCCATGAGAAAAAATCTTCGCAGACAACTATCGACGAAGCTGACGGAGTTGAAGGTTCGATCCTTGTTGGCAGCGCCCATCTTTTCGCCGGGCCGGTTAGCCGGATAGAAGCGGCACTGGTCCGCTCGCGCGCACTCAACCATTATTGCCGCGCTGGATCAAGATACGAGTTAGATGATCGGCGAACAGCGTTGCGACGGTGAGGTCGGCGCTGGTTCCCGGGTTGAGCCCGTCCGCCTTCAGGCGGCGGTCGAAATCGAGCAGATCGGCGAGGCCGTCCGCCGCTTCGTCCTTTGACATAAAACTGTCGCGAACGCCAGCCGCCGCCGTCTGGAGCGCCTCGGCGGCTGCGGCGCCGTGCTTGCGCGCGACATGGCTGTCGGGAAATGCGGCGAGATAGGCGAGATAGACGCAAACCGCCGGCCAGGGCGCGAGCCAGCCCCGGCCGGCGGCCCTGTCCAGCGCTTCGAAGCCGAGGCCGAACACGTCGGCGTAATCGCTTGCATATTGACAGGCTATGCGGTCGCGCCCGGCGGCCTCGCGCATCGCCCCGATGAGGGTGGTTTCCGCGCCCTCGCGCACGTCGTGGCGCGCGGCGGCGCCGAGTCCCGCCGGATTGGCGAGGACGATGGCCGCAAAGGCGGCCTCGGCGTCCGCGCGGGTGAGGCCGGCGAGCGTGGCTTTGAGCGATTGGCGCAAATCGCCGCCGAACGCACCGGCGGCCTCGGCCGCGGCGGCGAGCGGCGCGCAGAGGAGAACAATGCCGAGATTGGTGTTTTGCCCGACGCTGGCCGAGGTCGCCTCCACGGCGCCGAAAATGCGGGCGCCGACTTTTGCGCCATGTTGGCAGAGAGGCCGCGCGGCGACTTCCGCGCTGCGCAGGAAATGATCGACCGTCATGCCGTGTCCGTCGGCGAACACATGGACATTGCCGGGTTTGGGCGCGTCCAGCTCGCCGCGGCAGGCGGCGATGAAGGCGTCCATGATGGCGCTGTGCGGGATGGGGTTCATTCCGCGGATACGGCGGCGGCCATCGCGCCCTTTGCCGGTACGCCGATGCGCGCCAGAAAATCGCGCGCGAGCCGGTCCGCGATTGAAAAGGGCGCCACTTTCTGCAGGCCGCGCCAGCCCGGCATGCTGTTGACCTCGAGGATCATCGGCGCGCCGCTCGCGTCGTAGATCATGTCGACGCCGGCGAAATCCGCGCCAGCGGCCGCGGCGGCGCGAAGCGCCATGTCGACCATCGAAGGGGTGGGGTCGAGCCATTCCGGCCGCGCGCCGAGTTTGACGTTGGTGATCCAATGCGCCGAGCGGCGCGTCATCGCCGCGATGACTTCGCCGCCCGAGACGAAGAAGCGCATGTCGGCGTAGCCATTGTCCTCGCGCCCGACAAAGCGCTGCAGATAATAGGCGCCCGAAACCTCCCAGAGATCAGGCAGATCCTCCTCGCGCGCGATGAGTTTGAGGCCGAACCCCTGCGCGCCGAAGAGCGGCTTCAGCACGAGCGGGCCGCGCGCCGCCTCGCGCCGGACGATCTTTCGCGCGGCTTCGAGCGATTGCACGGTCCAGGTCGGCGGCGTCGGCAGGCCGGCGCGGGCGAGGGCGAAACTGGTCGCCGCCTTGTCGACGCAGATTTCGACCGCGCGGGCTGAATTGACGACCGGAACGCCAATGCCGGCGAGCCCATGCAGCACGTCGAGGCGCAGCGTCACGGCCTCGAATGTGCCGGAGCCAATGGCGCGCACGAAAACGGCGTCAGGCAATTCGGCGCCGAAGCCCGGCATGAGGAGGCCGCTCGGGCGGGTGGTGTCGAAGGCGCAATTGGCGAGGCGGATCGGCGTCGCGATCGCGCCCGCGCGGGAAAAGGCCGCACGAAGATCCCGTGCGTGCCAGTCGTAAAGATCGACCGCGAGGGCGATTTTCGGCGCAGCCATGCGGCTTCGCCTATCCGAAGCAGGCGTCGAGCAGAGCGTCGTCGATCTTTCCTGCGCGGAAGGTCTCGCCCGTCTCGACCGCCGTCACGATCGCCTGCGCCGGGCTGAACAGCATCGGATCGATCGCGTAGAAATCACCCTTGCAGGCTTTGAAGATTTCCGCGAAAGGCCGGCCGTAATCGCGCGACGAACTGCTCGGCAATTGCTCCGCCAGAGCCTTGGCGTCGTCCGAGGGACCGGTGACGAAGAGATGCGTCAGGCCGGCGTAGATGATCGCGTCATTGGTGCGGCCCATCGCCTCGACGAAATTGGGGTGCGGCGGCGACAGCGGCGCGGCGCCGAGGCCGTCGACGATGCGCTCCAGCGGGAATTTCAGCTCATGCGCCTTGTGCAGCGCGACTTCGAGGACGCGCGCGACGACCTGGACACTGCCGGCGAGGCTCTGCGTCGGCGCGAAGATGAAGGCGACGTTCTCGGGCTTGACGCCGCAGGCCGCTGCGACCTTGTCGGTGATTTCCGGCGGCGGCGCGCGGTCGCCCTCGAGGACGAGCGTCGCCCGGTGGGCGTGATCATGATAGCCGAGATCATGGAACAGCGGCTCTTTCTGCGCGAGCGCGCGCGCAGGGCCCGAGCCGAGCGCGAAGAAGGAGCCCTTGCCCTCGCCATGCGACAGCGCCCAGCCGGCATATTGGCTGGCGAGGCAGGCGATCACTGGATCGGTGCTGCGCACGGATATTTCGAACGGCCATCTGGGATTGGAGCCGGTCGGGCTGAGTTGCACGGTCCCGAGGCCGCCGAGGCAGATTTCGGCGATGCGCAGGCCCGCCTCTATGCCGCCGCGCGCGCCCTTGCCGGCGTCGATGATGGTTTCGCCCCGCGCGCCCTTCGAGACGGAAACGCGCAGTTTCGCCGCGTCGGCGACGAGGCGGTCAACGAGATGTCCCGTCAGCGTATTGATGCTCAGCGCCGTCTCGCTCAATGTCTCGCTCCCCGTATTTGTCGATGCTGTCCAGAAGGCAGGCGGTCCGTTCCGCGACGCGCGCGCGCGCGTCGGCGGGGTCCGCAGCGCAGGCTTTAATGGTACAGAGCGGATCATACAAGCGCAGGGCGCCGCCCGGGCCCGGGCGGTCGGCTGTCCACTCCGGCCAGTCGAAGGCGGGTAAGGCGCCGATTTCCCGCCGCGCATAGACGATTTGCGTCGCCGCCGCGCCGGTAAATTCAAGCGGGGCGGAGGGCGAAATGCCGCGGCAGGCGTCGACATGAGCCTGAAAAAGGAGGCCATCGCGGTCCTCGAAAATATCGAGGGTCGCGCCGGGGCGCGGATTGATCTCGACAAGGACGAAAGCCTCGCCCGCGACGAGAAAATCGAAACTGTTGAGGCCGATGAGGCCGGCGGTGGCGGCGAGGGATTTGGCGGCTTCCGTCAGCCGCGCCTCCATGCGCGCGGGCAGATCGGCGGGGCGGACGCAGCCGCCGAAGCGGAAAGGCTCCTGCGGCGTCGGCGACGCCCATTGCCGGCTGGAGCCGAGCGCCTGCGCCGCCGTTCCATCGCAAAGGCAGAGGATCGAGACCGGTTCGCCCGGCGCGACGCGCTGGAAATAGATGTTTTCCCCGCCAGCGCGCCAGGCGTCGGCCGGGGCGACATGGGAGCCGCCCGCGCCGCCGACGCTTTTGACCAGCCAGCCCGCGACGTCGGGCGGCGGCGTGAAGCTGATTTCGGGATGGTGAACGCGCAGGGATCGGCAGAGTTCGTCGAGGAGGCCGGGGTCTTTCACGCGGCGCACGACGTCGGCGGGATTGCCTATAAGGGGCCAGCGGCTGGCGACTTCATCCAATAGGTCAGTACGATCTTCGAAGCCCGTACCATAGGCGAGGCCGATCGGCTCGCGTCCCTCCGCCAGCTGCTCCAGCGCCGGGATCAGCGATTGAGCGTCAAATCCCGTGTCGGGATCGCCGGCGCGACAGGTCGCGGCGCAAAGGTCGCGCGTGTCCGAATCGTCGAAAAAATCCGCGACGAGGGGCGCGTATCCGGCGCGGCGCGCGGCCGCGGCGAAGGCGCGGCCGGAGGCGCTCGCGATCAGGACCGCGGCGCCGCTCCGGGGTGTTTTTTTCTCAGACAAGCTCCCGCGCCAGCACGAAGGCGTCGCGGAAATCGAGGCAGAGCGGCTTGTTTGAGGCGGCCATGCGCTGGAACAGGCCGGATTCGGTCTTGTATTTGATGTCGCCGATGGCGAGCGGCCCGATGCCAAGCGCGCCGCCCTCAAGTTCTGAGCCCTTGTCATGCAGGGCAAGGCCCTCGATGCCGGCAGGCGGCACGGCGTTGACATCGGCGGCGACGAGAAGGGATTTCGCCGCGACGAGGCATCTTTTGGGGAGGACCTGCACGCCGGCGGCGGCGGCGCAGAGGATGACCTCGACGCCGGCGAGCGCCGCGACCTTCTTTTCTTCAGAGCTGGTGTCGAGGGCGATGACGTCGACGTTGAAGCGCCGCTTGATGTCCTCGGCCTTTTCCTGCACGCGCTCCGGTCCGTCATGCCCGGCCAGAGTCACGTTCGCGCCCTCAAGCGCCGCGATGACGGCGGCGGCGTAGCCGACGACCCCGGTCGCGCCAAAGATCAGGATCTTGGTTTTGGCGAGGCTCTTGTCCTTCTTCTTTTTCAGCAGCTTCTCGACGCAGGCGACCATGGCGGCGGCTGTCGTGAAGGAGCCGGCCGGATCGGCGAAGGCGGAAATCTCGAAGGGCTTCAGAAGCGTCGCGCGGAAGCGCTCAATCATGTCGAGGGCGAGGCCAGCGTCCTTGCCGCCGATGAATACGGCGGTGCGGACGGCGTCCTTCGGCGAACGCGAGAACATCGCGTCCTGCACCAATGGAGTGATGTCGTCGAGCGTCACGAAAATATAGGGCGTGATCGAATCATAGCCGGCGTCGAGCGCCATATTCACGTCGAACGGGCTCATGTGCTTGAGCGGACTGAACATGTGCAAAATATTCTTGGCCACGCATTTCTCCCTTAATTAATGAGCCGCCCGACTATCGAGCTGCGGACGTGTGGCCCTTGACCAGCGCGCCGCGATTTAGTCCCTTGCAGATCGCGATGTCCACTCCAAGAGCTGCGGCTTCCCCGCGCATCAGCTCGCGAAGGCGTTGCGCCTCGCCCTCGTCGGCGGCGAAGGCGAAGCCGGTCGGTCCCCAGGAGGATTGCCCGATTCCCTTGGCGCCATGACGCCGCAGGGCGCCGAGCATTTCGGCCACCGCGGCGCTAGTTTGCGCAGCGCCACCTTGCGCGGGCGCGAAATAGGCGCCGACGATCTCCTGAATTCGTTCGATCGCGCCGCCGAAGGATTCGAGGTCGGCTTCCGCGAGGGCGGGCAGCGCCTTGATCAGCACCAGCCGGCAGATTTCGGCGGCGCCGGCGGCGTCGAACGGCCCGAGCGCGGCAAAAGATTCCGTCTCCTGCGCGCCATGCAGGCCCTTGAGGCGCGAATCGAGCACGAGCAGGACGCGCCAGCCGGCGGGGAATTCGAGGCGCGCGATGACCGGAGGCGTCACGGTTCCCTCCGCCCGGCCGCCATCGACGATGACGCCGCCGCACTCGAAGAGACCCGCGCCGATGCCGGAGCGCTGGCTGCGCTGAAGCGCGAGCGCATCCGCCGGCACGTCGGGCGCGAGGCCTTCGAGAAGCCTCAGGGCGCTGGCGAGCGCCAGGGCGAGCTGCGTTCCAGAGCCAAGGCCGACGTGATCGGGGATCGCTTCGTGAATGGTGACGCCATAGGTCCCCGCGAGGCCAAGGCGCTGCGTCAGGGTTTCGAGATAGGCCGCCGCGCGCCGGGCCTCGGCGCCTTCGACGAAAGGCGCGGGCGCGCGCGCGACGGAAAGGCGCGTGACGGGATGGTCGATCGCGAGCCCGATGCTGCCGAAACGCCGGCCGAGCCCGCCATTGAGGTCGAGAAACCCGAGGTGAAGCCGGGCGGGGGCGATCGCGGTGACGCTTTCAAACATGAAGTTTTCTTTCGCCGGAATCTTTGGCGACCTGCGTCAAGGCCATCCGCGCGGTTGCGACCGGAGCGGCGCGGGCGGCGCATCGGCCGGCGCGCTCCAGGGTGAGGAGGTTTTCATACTGAGGGCCGGTGAATAGTTCAAGGACCGGCGTGCTTTCCGCTATCCATCGAGTTCGGGATAGTGACGGAAAATGCCGCTTTCGTTGAAGGGAATGCGCCGGTCGCTCGCCAGATAGGCGCGAATGCGGGGACGCTGCGCCACAGCCGCGTGCAACGCCGCCGCCAGCGGCGCCGCTTTGAGCGCGCGCTTCATGCTCAAGGGGAACGCGTAGGCGAGGCCGTCGATGAGCTGGAACAGCGAGAGGTCGGCGTAGCTCGCCCGCGCGCCGACGAGGTGGCGGCTTCCCTTCGGGTTGCGCGCAAGGATCGCCTCGAACCAGGCCAGGAATTTTGGAACCCGCTCTTCGCGAAAGGCCTTGGCGACGCGCAGCGCCTCGGGCTTCTGGTCCTCGTAGTAGAGGGAGCCGCTGACCGGATGGTGCACGTCATGCGCCTCGCCGACTGCGTCGGCGATGGTCAGCTGGATCTGATGCGTCCACAGCCGCCCGGCCTCATCGCGCGGCGCGAGGCCGAGGCGCCGCCCGAGATGGAAAAGAATCGCGGCCGTCTGCCCGATCAGCGCGTCGCCATCCTTGAGGAAGGGCGGCGCAAAGGGCGGGCGCAAAATCTCCTCGCCCTCCAGCAACGCCAGCATGGACTCCATCCCTTTGGGCTTGCGGGCGACGTCGACATAATCGGCGCCGGCCTCTTCAAGGGCGAGCCGGACGAATTCGCCGCGGCCCTGAATGCCCGGCCAATAGTAAAGCTCATAGGCCATGCGCGGTTCCTTTTTGGGTTCTCGGTCCGAACGCTCCGCTGACCCGGATGGTTCGTCGAAGCCCGGATGATTTAGTGATCGAGATCAATGCCGCGAGAGTGGATCCGTTTCTTATCGCAGGCGCCGTCGCAGCCTCGCCAGCGGTTGCGATCGCCCACATTATTTTTTGCAATTCTTCGTTCTTCGACCCTGTTGCGTAACCCTATGACAACGCCGCGACAATCCCACGACGCGAGGGGAGAGCTTCGTCGCTGCCGGTGAAACGCCGGGATCACAGCCTTGCCTCGCAAACAGAATTGTGAAACGCCTTTCATTGGCGCAAGGTAGACGCTTAAGAATGATAAGCCGGCGCCCGGATCGGGACGCTGAATCAGGGAGGGAAACGCCTATGGCGGCGCAGAGTTATGAATCCATCCAGCAAAACCCCAAATACCGCGAGCTTGTGCGGCAGCGCTCGGTCCTCGGCTGGACGCTGGCGGCGATTACGCTGATCATCTATTTCGGGTTCATTCTTCTCATCGCCTATGCGCCGAAGTTTCTTGGCACGCCCATTGGCTCCGGCGTCATGACCATCGGCATTCCGGTCGGCCTCGCGGTGATCGTGTCCGCCTTCGTTCTCGTCGGCATCTATGTCGTGCGAGCCAACGCGACCTATGACAGCCTCACCCGCGATATCGTCGAGGAGTCCCGTTGATGCGCCGCCTCGTCACTCTACTCGCAACCGTTCTTCTCGCCGCAATTCCCGTGATCGCCCGCGCGGCGGGCGCAGTGGAAGGCGGAACGCAACAGGCGACAAACTGGCACGCCATCTTTATGTTTGTCCTGTTCGTATGCCTGACGCTTGGCATCACCTATTGGGCGGCCAAACGGACGAAATCGGCGGCGCAGTTCTATTCGGCCGGCGGCGGCATCACCGGATTCCAGAACGGCATCGCGATCGCCGGCGACTATATGTCGGCCGCCTCGTTCCTCGGCATCTCCGGCCTCGTCTATCTTTCCGGCTTTGACGGGCTGATCTATTCGGTCGGCTTTCTCGTCGGCTGGCCGATCGTCACCTTCCTGATCGCCGAGCCGCTGCGCAACCTCGGCAAATACACTTTCGCCGACGTCGCCTCGTTCCGCCTCGGCCAGACGCCGATCCGCGTCCTCGCCGCCTGCGGCTCGCTCGTCACGGTGTCCTTCTATCTGATCGCCCAGATGGTCGGCGCCGGCAAGCTGATCCAGATCCTGTTCGGCCTCGACTACTGGATGGCTGTGGTCATCGTCGGCGTCCTGATGATCATCTACGTCACATTCGGCGGCATGCTCGCCACCACATGGGTGCAGATCATCAAGGCCGTTCTATTGCTGTCCGGCGCGACCTTCATGGCGCTGGCGGTGTTGTGGAAATTCGGCTTCAACCCGGAAGCGCTGTTCGCCAAGGCGGTCGAGGTCCATCCAAAGCATCTCGCCATCATGGCGCCCGGCACGCTCGTCTCCAATCCGATCTCGGCGATCTCGCTCGGGTTGGCCCTGATCTTCGGCACGGCCGGGTTGCCGCATATTCTCATGCGCTTCTTCACCGTGGCCGACGCCAAGGCCGCGCGCAAATCGGTGTTCGTCGCCACCGGCTTCATCGGCTATTTCTACATCCTCACCTTCATCATCGGCTTCGGCGCCATCTGCCTCGTTTCGACCAACCCGCAGTTCCTTGACTCCGCCATCGCCGCCGCCAAGGGGCCGATCGCTGCGATCAAGGGCGGCTCGAATATGGCGGCGATCCATCTCGCCGACGCCGTCGGCGGCGATCTCTTCCTCGGCTTCATCTCCGCCGTCGCTTTCGCCACCATCCTCGCCGTCGTCTCGGGACTCGCACTCGCTGGCGCGTCGGCGATCAGCCATGATCTCTACGCCAATGTCTTCCGACGCGGCCGCGTCAATGAACTCGAGGAGATGCGGGTGTCGAAGATCGCCACCGTCCTCCTTGGCGTCCTCGCTATCTATCTCGGCATCGTATTCGAAAAACAGAACGTCGCCTTCATGGTCGGCCTCGCCTTCTGCATCGCCGCCTCGTGCAATTTTCCGGTTCTGCTGCTGTCGATCTACTGGCGCGGCCTGACCACGAGGGGCGCCTTCATCGGCGGATTCCTCGGCCTCATCTCGGCTGTGGTCATGGTCGTGCTTTCGCCGGCGGTGTGGGAGGTGACGCTCGGCAATCCGAAGGGATCGGCGCCGTTCCCTTACGAGAATCCGGCGCTGTTCTCGATGGCGATCGCCTTCATCGGCATCTGGCTGTTCTCCCTGCTCGACCACAGCGCGCGCGGCGCCGAGGATCAAGCCGGCTTCGACGCGCAATTCGTGCGCTGCCAGACCGGCATCGGCGCGACCAAGGCGTCGGCGCACTGAGGCGGGACGCGAAAAAGCGGAACCCGGTTTTTCGGAGCATGATGATTTGAGTTTTCAGATCATCATGCTCTAAGAGCCTGTCGCCGGCGCACGCGCCGGCTTGCCTGCATCATGAGGTCCCATGTCTACTTCCCGTCTTTTTTGCGCCGCCGTTCTGGCCGGGCTCGCGACGCCGCTCGCGCAGCCGGTGCCTCTCGCCGCCGCCGAGGTCACAACGCCAAGCGGCCTGCGCATCAATGATGCGGTCGAAGGCAAAGGCGCGCCGGCGCAGCCCGGGCAGACCGTGACGGTCCACTACACCGGCTGGCTCTATGTCGACGGTAAAAAAGGCGCCAAATTCGACAGTTCGCGCGATCATGGCCAGCCCTTCGCCTTCGCCCTCGGCAATGGCGACGTCATCAAGGGATGGGACGAGGGCGTCGCCGGCATGAAGCCCGGCGGCAAGCGCACGCTGATCATTCCGCCCGAACTCGCCTATGGCGCCCGCGGCGCGGGGGGCGTCATTCCGCCGAACGCGACGCTGATCTTCGACGTCGAGCTTGTCGGCGCGAAATAGCAGCGGCTCCGGCGCGGCTACCCGCCTGCGGGATCGCAACTTGGGCGTTGCCTCGCGCCATTTTTATGTGATGCTGGAACAGGCGGGCGCGCGGGGCCGTCGGGTTGTGCGCGCACGTCGCCATATCGGCCTTGCGCCGGTTTGCGCAGCTTGAATCCGGGATCAAATCATGGTCGATGCGCCGCACGCTTCGCTGAAGTCGAAAATCCGTCACGAGGCCGAAAAGTTTTTCGCCTATTTCATCTATCTCTGGATCCTGTTCGGTCTCTTCTCCCTGCATAAGGCGATTATCTTCCAGCCCGGGCATCTCGTCCCAAGACTTGGCTTCGCCTGCTTCAACGCGCTGATCGTGGCCAAAGTCATGCTGCTCGCCGACGATTTTCGCGTCGGCGAGCGCTTTCATTTCGATCGCCTGATCTTCTCCATCCTATTCAAGGCGGCGAGCTTTTCTTTCGTCATGGTGATTTTCGACATTGTCGAGGAGGTCGTTCTCGGCCATTTCCACGGCAAGGATGTCGCCCACAGCCTCGACGATCTTGGCGGCGGCAGCCTGACCGTGATCATTTCGATCGCCGTCATCATGTTCTTCGTCCTCATTCCGTTCTTCGCATTCACGGAGATCGACCGCGTCACCGGACAGGACAAGCTTGTCAGGGTGCTTCTGACGCGAAAGCGCAACGCCTGAGCGCGGGCGGGTGGGCGCGCGTCGCGCCGTTTCAGAAGGCGGCGACAGTAATTTCAAATGATTTTAAACTGCGCTCGGGCGAGTTTGTCTTTGTAGAGTCAATCTAGACTGGGATAATTCGTTGTGTCGCGGGGGCCGATGCGATATTTATAGCTGGCTTTGCTCCCTGGAGCATATTCCGATCAGATTGAATCAATCTGATCGATAAGAATATGCTCAAGCATTTGAATTTGGAGCGATTTCTTTTCGACCGAATGATCCATTCGGTCGGAAAGCGCTCTGGAGCCTGAACGGCGTCAAGTTTCCGGTGCCCGATGATCGTATGTTCGTGCAATGTCGTGTCCGATACGATGATTAGAGCAGCGCTCACCCCGGCGCATGGCAAGCCTCGCCCGCGGACGCCCAGCGCCGTCTACAAATGTCTCGGATGCGTCCCGTGTTGCGGACGATGCGCCGTCACGGTGCGCGAGATCATCGACGAGACGCTTGGCGCACCTGAACGCCCGCTCCCGCCCGCGCCGTCCTTCGACCGGTCCCGCGAAGGAAGTCGCCTCACGCCTTTTGAGATGGCGTCGGTTCTCGCCGCCAGCGTTTAAGTCTTGGGTCATCGCCGCTTCCTCGCGGACGCAGCGTGAATCAAATCGCTTGAGGCCCGCGCCAACTGCCAATAATCTAACAGATCAGCCGTCGTCGCGCGCATCGATTCGACGGCGCCGCTTTCGGCTTCGCGTCTGATCCAGGCCGCTACTTCAGGAGTTCGCCGCAATGAAGGGTGACGACAGGGTAATCGACTATCTCAATCGGAGCCTGCGCAGCGAGCTGACAGCGATCAATCAATATTGGCTTCATTTCCGCATCCTCGACAATTGGGGCTTCAAGGAACTCGCCAAGAAATGGCGCGAGGAATCGATCGAGGAAATGCAGCATGCCGACAAGATCACGGCGCGCATCCTGTTCCTTGAAGGCTTCCCCAATCTGCAGGTGCTCGACCCGCTGCGGATCGGACAGACCGTCGAGGAGATCCTGTCCTGCGATCTCGCCGCGGAACTCGACGCCCGCGCGCTCTATACGGAGGCGGCGGAATACGCGATCACCGTGCATGACCGCGTGACGAAAGAGCTATACGACGAGCTTCTTATAGATGAGGAGCATCATATTGATTTCCTCGAAACCCAGCAGGAGCTGATCCGTCAGGTCGGCGTGCCGCTTTACAGCCAGAAGCATATTGGCGGCCTGAAGGATTGACGGGATTGAACGCGGCGCGCGCCCTCGACGGGTCCGGCGTTTGACCGGCTGAGAGCTGGTGCATATTCCGATCAGATTGAATCAATCTGATCGATAAGAATATGCTCAAGCATTTGAATTTGGAGCGCTTTCCGACCGAATGATCCATTCGGTCGGAAAGCGCTCTAATGCCCCTTCATGCCAGGCCCCGCGCTGACGCGGTCGGCGATGGCCAGAAGCAGCATGGTGACGGCGAAAACGAGCAATATGCCGACCACCCAGGCGAGCTTTTGCGGATCGGCGTGATTGGCGATGTCCATGAACCATTCGAGAACCTGAACCGCCGTGATCGCGACGAGCGAGCCGAGCAGCTTCTGCTTCAATCCGGCGAAGCCGATGCGCATCAGCCCGTCCGGCCAGTCCGGATGCTCGGCGGCGTTGACCGGCCGCACGAAGTTCTCGTAGGAGGAGCAGATCACGATCAGGATCAGATTGGCGATCAGCGTCAGATCGATCAGACTTAATATGCTGACGATCATCTCATTGGACTCGGCGTTCTTGAGATGCAGCACGAATGTGAACAGCCCGATGCCGAATCGATAGAGCAGGCCGAGCAGCGCGGCGATCAGGCCGAACAGAAAAGGCGCCATCAGCCACCGGCTGCTGAAGAAAAGAGTCTCGATGGCGCGTTCGATCACATTCATGCTCGTCTCCGGCCGCCCTGGATCACGAAGGTGATCGATTGGAATATTTGGAGCGGCATGCGGGCGAAAAAGCGCGCCGCGCTCCTCCGCATCCATATCTTGATGCCATGGATCGGCGTGGTTTCGCAACGGCGCAGCCGCGCCTCAGGCGGCGCGCAGCTGCGCGACCCGCACGGGCGCCGGCGGGTGCGAATAATAAAACAGCACATAGAGCCGGTCCGGCGTCAGCGTCGACAGATTGTCGCGCGAGAGCCGCGTCAGGGCGCTGATCATCGCCTCCCTGCCGACCATGACCCGCGCGAAATCATCGGCCTCGAATTCGGCCCGGCGCGACAGCCAGTTGGTCAGCGGCGCGGCGAGATGCAGGATCGGCCCGAGCGCGATCATGACGATGATGAGGACGACGCCGGGATCGTCCGGCAACCCGAACTGGCTGGCGAGGCCGCCGGCGGAAAAGGCCCAGCGCAGCGCGGCGAACAGGATGAACATGAAGGCCGCCGACTGCGCCAGCCGCTGTCCGATATGGCCGAGTTTGAAATGGCCAAGCTCATGCGCGAGGATTGAAAGGATCTCATCCTCGCTGTGCTTTTCGAGCAGCGTGTCGAAGAAGACGATGCGCTTCGCGCGGCCGAAGCCGGAGAAATAGGCGTTGCCGTGACTGGATCGCTTCGAGGCGTCCATCACGAAGAGGCCGTTCGATTCGAAGCCGCATCTGTTCAGCAGCGCCTCGATGCGGCTTTTCATGCCGCCTTCCGGCAGCGGCGTGAATTTATTGAAGAGCGGCGCGATCCACATCGGGTAGATCACAGTGAGCGCGATGATGATCGCGACGCAGGCCACCCAGCCGAGCAGCCACCAAACGCGCGGCATCGCCGCGAGCAGCCAGAACAGCCCATAAAGCAGGGGCACGCCGAAGAGCAATTGCAGCGCGAGGCCCTTCACGCGATCGAGCGCGAAGGTCAATGGCGTCGAGCGGTTGAAGCCGAATTTCGCCTCGAGTCCAAAAGTTTTGGCGATCGAGAAGGGCAGATGCAGTGTCGCGCCGACGGCGCCGACGGCCAGCGCCAGTGCGACGCTGCGGCTCAGTCCCGCCGGGACGAGCGCTGCGATGGCGGCGTAGAGTGGGGCGAGCAGCAGGGTCAGCCAGAGGACGCCGAGGACCGTATCGAAGACCGTCTCCGTCAGCCCGAAGCGGAGGTTCGCCAACGTATAATCGGCGGCGCGCTGATGCTCTTCGAGCGTGACGGAGGCGCGAAAATCGGCCGGCACGGCGTCGCGTTTGGCGGCGACGCAGGCGGCCTGGCGGCGCTTCAGATAAAGGTCGAAGGCGCCGGAGGCGAGGATCGCGGCGATGATGAAGGCGGCGATGAGGTGCAAGTTTCAGGATCCCGCTTTATCCGGCGCGGACATCTCGCCCCGCAGCGCTGGCTGGAACGCGCCCGGCCCGCGGAGGACCAGAGCGGGATGCGAAAAAGCAGCATCCGGTTTTTCGCGTCAAAGCCCGCGCTTTTCCAACAATCGATCGTTTTTCACGCCTTTGGCTGTTTCCATCCAAAAGCATCGTGATCTATCGCGCTGCGCTGTTCATATTGGGCGCGACGGCGCCGAGCCCTTCGGGCGCAGCCTGACGACGACGTCGATCCTGGCGATTTCATAGCCTTCAGGCGGCGTGATGCTTTCGGCGAAGGCTGCTCTGTCGAGCGAGATGTCGCAAACGGCGCCTGTATCCTCGAAATAGAAATGCGAATGGTCGCTGGTGTTGGTGTCGAAGATGGTCTTGCCGCCCTCGATGGGGAGGCTGCGCACCAGCCCGACCTCGGCGAACAGGTTGAGGACATTATAGACGGTCGCGAGCGAAGCCGGCATGCGCGCCGCCTCGGCCTCGCGGGCGAGCGCGTCGGCGGTCAGATGGCGGTCGCCCTGCCCGAACAGGATCCGGGCGAGGCCAAGCCGCTGCCGCGTCGCGCGCAGGCCAAAGCGCTCGAGCAGCGGGCGCGCCTTGAAGCCCGGGGATCCCGCAATCCGCACGGGGGCGTTTTCGTTGAAACCATACATGACGCGCCGCGCTTCCCTGCTCCGTTGAAAACCTGGGTTTCGATGGAAGCAGTTTGAAATCAATTTTCCGCCGCGCACAATGAAAAAATTCATTGCTGGAATACTTCTAACTTGCCGCCGGCCTCATTCGGTGGCCGGCCATGCTCAACGCCCAAGCGCCGTGAGCCGCCGATCCGACCGGCGCCTCGCGTCAAAGGCAGATCCTTGCCCACAAAAAATCGTACCGGCCCCTAAATGTTCGCGCCATAAGATGTCTGCGATGAGGACCTGAGCGATTCTGATGTTGGGATTTTGGCGGCGACCGACGATCGAGGCGATGCTGGAGGCGATCCGCCCGTGCGGGGTTGCGTTGCGCGACGGGGTTTTACCGGAAGCTCTGCTGCGCAAGCAGACGCCATGGGACCGCGGCCGGACCCGCGCGATGATCGAAAAGCGTGGATTTGAAATGCTGCTGGTCGCGATGGGCGATGATCCCTACGATTATGAAGCGGGCAAGCCTCTCGATCCCTACTGCGACGACGTCTGGCATTTCGATGTCGAGTTCATCGAAGACCATGGCGCCTACAGGACCATCGTCGAGCGCCTTCGCCGCATGACCGCGGGCGATCTGGTCTTCGATCGCGTCGCGGACTTTGTCGATGTGGAGGGGGCGGTCGCGTGGGTCGAGTTGACCAGCGCCGGCAAGGTCGAACGGATCAATCTTGTCGTCAACGACGACTGGACCGACGGGGCGATATTTTCCGAAATGCAGCGTCGGCTCGCCGCGACGGGATCGCCGCGGCGTTTCGCGGAGCAGGGCCTCGGCCAGGATTGCCTCATCGTCTGCCAGACGCCCGAAAAGCTGAAGGCGTTGAACCGCGCCACCGGGCTCAGCTTTCGCGTCATGAAATGACGCCTGCGTTCACGCCAGCCCAATCGGCCTTTGCCTGGCGATGCGCCCGCCATGGTCGATATGCAGCTCGAACGCGCGACCTTTGGCGTCGCGGGCGCGCAGCTCGAAATATCTTGGCTTGCGATGCGGTTCGCCGAGCGGCGTAAAGCCCGCCTCATCGGCGGCGCGCAGCGCAATCAGCGGGTCGGCCAGCTCATGATGCGGCGGTTCGGCGTGCTCGATGTCGACTGTCGCCTCGCCTTCACGGGTGATGGCGCGAACCTTGACCTCGGTCGGCCATTTCTCGCCAGCGATGCGGACGCGATCGCCTTTTTTGAGCGCGAACCGCTTCGCGCCTGCCGGGCCGAGGTCAGCAAGCACAGCGCCTCCGGCGGTCGCGAGAACGAAGCGATGCGCGAATATCTCCGTCACGGCGCCGGAATATTCGACAGTGGGGTGAAGCGGCATCAGCGGCTCCCTTGGGATTTCCTCTCGCGAATCGCTGCCTTGGCCGCCGTTCGGGCGGCGTCAGGACGGGTTTTTCGCGTCACCGACGAGCCTCGGCTTGTCGCTGTAGAGGCTCGGGAACAGACGCTTTAAATTCTCGACCTTCGGCAGGTCATTATGCACTATATAGGGATTGCCGGGATGCAGCGTCAGATAATTCTGATGGTAGCCTTCGGCCGGATAGAAGCCCGTCAGCGGCTTAACCTCCGTCATGATCGGCTGGCTGAACGCGCCGGAATGATCAAGCTGCTCGATATAGGACTTCGCCAGCGCCATCTGGCTTTCGCTGGTCGTGAAGATGGCGGAGCGGTATTGCGTTCCCGTATCGGGGCCCTGGCCGCCCTGCTGCGTCGGATCATGCGCGACCGAAAAGAAGATGCGCAGCAACTGGCCGGTCGACACCACGCGCGGATCATACGTAATCTCGACCGATTCCGCGTGACCGGTGCGCCCGGAGCTGACGGTTTCATACTGCGCCGTGCCCGCGGCGCCGCCGGCATAGCCGGACACCGCCGATTCGACGCCCTTCACATGCTGGAACACGCCCTGCACGCCCCAGAAACAGCCGCCGGCGACGACAAGGGTCTGCATCCCTGTTTCGGTGGGATCTTGCGCCGGCGGCGGGACGAGCTTTGCGGTTTCGGCGCCGGCGCGGCCGGCGAAGGCGACAGCCAGAGCGACGAGGGCGCCCATGGCGATGAGGCGGAGGTGCGCGGGCGCGGTCTTCTCGGATGCGGTCATGGCGGCGGATCCTTTGTTCATGCGGGCCCGCCGCGCGGGACGAAGCGCAGGGCGGCGGAATTCATGCAGTAGCGCAGGCCCGTCGGCTTCGGGCCGTCGTCGAAGACATGGCCGAGATGGGCGTCGCAGCGGGCGCAGGAGACGGCGGTGCGCGTGAAGCCGAAGCTGCGGTCCGTGCTATCCGTCACATTGATTTTGGCGATCGGCTGCCAGAAGCTTGGCCAGCCGGTGCCGGACTCGAATTTCGTCTGCGAGTCGAACAGCGCCGTATCGCAGCAGATGCAGCGGTAGAGGCCGGACGCGTGCTGGTTCCACAGGGCGCCGGTGAAGGCGCGCTCGGTGCCAGCCCGGCGCGTGACCTCGAAGGCCTCAGGCGACAGTTGCGCGCGCCAATCGGCTTCGCTCCTGACGATCCTGGGGACCGATTTCACGCCGAGGCTCGCGCCCGAGGAACTGAATTCTTCGATGAGGACATCCCCGGCGGCGGCGCGCGCGGGGGCGAGGCCGGCGGCGAGGCACAGCGCGGAGCCGGCCGCCGAAACGAGCAAGCGCCGTCGCCCGGCATCCGTGCTCTTGGCAATGGGTCGCGAATCAAGCCTTGTCATAGGGCTCACCTCTCCAGCCCCTGGGCCGGCGTTGCGGAACGATCGTCGGGGGCGGCCGCGACCAGCGACACGGCGCAGGTCCGGAAACGATCTCCTGCGCACATATTCGTCGCGCGGCCGGGCGACGTTACGCCATCACGGAATGTTGAAATCAGCATGCGCGTTCGATCCCCGATTCGCCCCGGCTTCGGACAACGGATCGGGATCGTGGGGCGCTGAAATAAGTGCTGCAAGGGTTTGCCGAGCGGGCGCGCGGGCTCTGGCGGCGGCGCAATTTCGGCGTGGCTTCGGCCCGACGCCGCGGGTCCGGCGCGGCGAAGGCGGCCGGGTTCTTAAAAAGCGCCGCCGGCTTTTGCCGGCAGCGCAGGGTCGGCGCAGATTATTGCTTGGTTACCGAGTGGAATGCGCTCTGGGCGGATTCGCCGATTTCCTTCGCCTGCGTCTGGAGCGCGGCGAGCTGGGCCTTGGCGTATTCCCCCTGCAGGGCGAGGACTTCCTGGAGATCCTTGGCGTGCAGCAACTTCTGGGCGAGATCGAAAGCCGCGTTGACATTGCTTTCGGCGAAGGAGATCGCCTTGGTCACGGCTTCCTTGGCGCCGCTCGGCAGCGCTTCAGCCGAACCGGTCGCCTTCTGGGCGGCGCCGATAAAGCCGAGGAAAGCCTCGCGGGCGCGCTCGAAATTCTTTTCGGCGAGATCGCGGATCTGGGGGGGGAGTTGTGTCGGGATCTGCTGTGGGATGTCGACCATGATAATTCTCCTGCAGCTGGGCGTTTCGTCAGTCCCGGCGCGGGGCGAGCGAAAGGCTGGGATGCAATGCGTTCGGGATTTCCGGGCTTGTCGGACCTAAAACAGGCGGCGGACCTGGGCGGGCCGATTACATGAGGAGGTTGGCGGACCGCTCCGATCAACAAGCTTCAAACCGGATTTCCAACGCGATGCGCCTTATATTCACAGAAAAAGAGGCGCGACGCCACTCGTTTTCGGTTTCTGCTGTGGTTTAGCTGCGTTTCTTTGGTCTTTATCCCTCTATCCTCAACCGGTTTTGCGCTTTCATAATAAAAGCTTCTTTTGGGGCGGTGAAATCCGCACGTTTGTTCCGTGTCAATGGCGGTGGGCGCGGGGGCCCTAGCTTTGGTCCGGCCCTCCGATTGAAGCTTTGGCCGGCGCGCAAGCATCTCGCTTTCCCCGGCTGGTCGCGCTACGCCATCGCGATCGTCGGTTGCCGATAGTCGAATGCTTCGGTCAATTGGCGGCGGCTGGTTTGTTGGGAAAGGAACGCTTCATGCTCTTCGTCCTCTCGGTGCTGAAGAAATTCACGGTGGCGGCCAGCGACGGCAGGATCGGAACAGTCGATGATTTTCTGTTCGACGATCAAAGCTGGAAAGTGCGGTGGCTCGTCGTCGACACGGGCGCCTGGTTGCCCGGACGCAAGGTTCTCGTCCATGCCTCGGCGATCGGCGAGCCGGACGCCGCGCGTCAGGAACTGCCGGTCAAGCTGACCAAAGCGGAGGTCGAGGGCGGCCCCGATCTTTTCGAACATCAGCCGGTCTCGCGCCAGCTGGAGTCGCATCTTTACGACTATTACGGGTGGGATCCGTCCTGGGGCACCACGGCCTTCGGCGCGATCGCTTCGCCGCTGTCGCTGCCGCCCTTGATCGGCGAGGGGCCGGAGCCGGCCGAAAATGGGGCGGAAACCGCCGAGGGCGAGGGCGAGCGCGATCCGCATCTGCGCAGCGCCCTGGAAATCGAGGGATATCATATTCAGGCGAGCGACGGCGAGATCGGGCATCTTGAGAGTCTCGTCGCAGATAACGGCAGCTGGGACATCCGCTATCTCGGCGTCGCCACCAGCAACTGGTGGGGCGGACAGCATGTCCTCGTCGCGCCTTTCGCGGTTAAGGAGATCGACTGGGCCGATCGCCACATCCAACTCGACATCACACGCGAGCAGGTCAAGACCAGCCCGCCCTGCGATTCGGTCGAAATGGTGGACGAATCCTATGAACGCCTGCTGCACGGCCACTATGGCTGGCCTGGCTACTGGTATTACCCGAAGTAGAACGCGCCTATGCGCGCCGTCGCCGCTGTATCCCCGGCGACGGCGCTTGCAACGCCGCCCGGCGAAACTGCGGCGCCCGCCTTCTCCCATCCCTGATCTGTTAATTGGCCCGTTTATTGTGCGGCGCCGAAGAGAATAGTTGCGCAAATGTCGCAGCCCCGAAGGGTTTGACTTTCGAGCCTCACATTGCGTTGACAGTGCATAACCCTGATGGAAAAGTGATGTGTATAGACGCATGGATATACACATTTGAAGCCGAGCTTCGAACTGGAACAAGAGTTGCCGGTCTGCAACAGTCAATAAAAATCAACATCTGTGCGGACGAATTGTCGGAATAAAAAGAACAGGCAGCTTGTGAAACTAACAAACAAACACCGGAATGGATGGGGAGAGTGATGACACACCGCATAGGAAAGACCAGCGGCCGCCGGCGCGGCGCTTATATGGCGACGGCAGGCGCCCTCGCCATGCTCATGATCGGATCGGTTGCCGCGCGCGCCGACGTGACCGACGAGCTGCTCGATCAACTCAAGGCCAAGGGCGTTCTGACCAAGGCCGAATACGCCAAGCTGAAAGCCCGCCATAACGCCGAAGTCGCGGCGAAGCCCGCGCCCGCCGCACACGGCGCCCCCGGCACGGATCGCTACGTCACCGCTCTCGACAAGGGCATCGGCGTCCGCATTCCCGGCAAGACCCTCGTCACCAAGGAAGGCGTCACCTCCGTCGGCGACGTCGACGTCAAGCTGACCGGCGCGCTGGTCTTCTTCGGCGCCGAGGAGTTCAAGAGCAAATTCTCGGGGTCCGCAGGGTATCTCGGGCAGTATGGGATTCCCAACGGAGGCTTCAATCCATACGGCTCTTACGGCGGCTACTCCGCCTACGGCCCCTATGCCCGCAACTACGGCATTCTCGGCGGCTTCTACAATGGCGGCTACAACAATTCGAACGCCATTCGCTCCGGCCTGCTCCCAAGCAACCTTGTCCTCAGCATTGCGACCAATCAGCTCGGCTATGACATCGGCTTCACGGCTGGCGCCTATTTCGGCGGCAACAACGTCGATCCCGGCGCGGCCAACGCCAATGGCGGCGGTTCGCCGATCGGCCTCGGCACGCCCGGCATCGATCTTCGTCAGGTTTTCGGCACGATCGGCACGCCCGAATGGGGCACCGTCAAGATCGGTCGCGACCTTGGCCTCTTCGGCGGCGAAGCGATCCTGAACGACTTCACCCTGTTCGGCGTCGGCACGCCCGCAGGCAACGCCGCGCCCGGCAACACCAGCCTTGGCCGCATCGGACTTGGCTACATCTACGCGGACTGGATCCCGCAGATCACCTATTCCACGCCGACATGGAATGGCTTCACCCTGTCGCTCGCCATGATGACGCCGCTTGACGCCATCAACACCACAGGCGACGTCCCAGGCGCCTATAATTACCCTGCCGGGGTCTTCTATGCGCCTTACGCCGGCTTCTCCTCGGGCACGATGACGGGGCATGACCAGCCGCAGTTCCAGGGCAAGCTGAAATATGTCGGTCAGTTCACGCCTGACACGAAACTGACCGCATGGGTTGACGGCATCACGCAGCTTCAGCGGGCCAACTATGGCGACGCCGTCGTCGCCAACTACAACTATGTGGCGGGCGCCTTCAATTACGCTACGCCCGGCACCAATGTCCGGTCGACCGGTGTCGATGGCGGCGTGCGGCTCGATTGGGGCGGCTTCAGCGCCGTCGGTTACGGCTACTGGGGCAGCGCGCTCGGCACCACCGGCCTCTTCTACGCGGCTGTCAGCCCGAACGGTCAGGCCCGCAACTCTTCCGGTTGGTACGGCGAAGCCGAATACACCTTCTGGGATCGCTGGACCCTTGGCGCCAGCTACGGACAGAGCTTCCTTACGGCCAACAGCTACGACTGGACGCAGGTCTATTCGCCTTACCTGCTGAAGTCGAACTCCTCCGCGATCGGCTTCACCCGTTACAAGCTGACCGATTGGGTGGCGTTCCAGGCCGAGTTCATCGCCACGAAGTCGATCAACCAGTCTGGCGGCTCCGCGACGACCAACGCCTTCGTCGCCGGCACGACCTTCTTCTTCTAGGAGCTTTGGCTCTTGCGGGCTTTGGCCCGCAAGGACGCCAAACCCAACGACGCCGCCCCGTCTTCGACGCGGGCGGCGTTTTTCGTTTGATCGGGTGCAAGAGGCCGAGCCGAGTGGGCGAGAAGACGGAGCTCGCGATCATGCGCCGCGCGCGAATTCACGCGCGGGCGAGGCAGAATCTTTTTCACCGCCGTCGCGGGCGGGCTCGACGGGCTGTCCGAGCCGGCGGCTTCGGCGGCTCGTTTACCTCGGTGAAGGCCGCCGGGCACGACGAAGAAAGCCGTGAATGATCAAGAAAAAGGCCGACCCGCGTCTTCGCGAATCGGCCTTTGAATTGAAACGCAGGTTCGACTGCTTGCGCGCCGGGGCTTTATTCGCTCCGGCGCCCCTCGCAATGGGCGCGGCTCAGAAGAAGCCGAGCGGCTTGTTGCTATAGCTGACCAGCATGTTCTTGGTCTGCTGATAATGATCGAGCATCATCTTGTGGTTTTCGCGGCCGATGCCGGATTTCTTGTAGCCGCCGAACGCCGCATGGGCCGGATAGAGGTGGTAGCAATTGGTCCATACCCGTCCGGCCTTGATGGCGCGGCCGAACCGGTAGGCGCGCGTGCCGTTGCGGGTCCATACGCCGGAGCCGAGGCCGTAGATCGTGTCATTGGCGAGTTGAAGCGCCTCGGCGTCGGTCTTGAAGGTGGTGACAGCCAGCACCGGGCCGAAGATTTCCTCCTGGAAGACACGCATCTTGTTGTTGCCTTCGAGGACCGTCGGCTGCACGTAGAAGCCGCCCGCAAGGTCAGGTCCAAGATCGGGCCTGCCGCCGCCGGCCAGCACCTTTGCGCCTTCCTGACGGCCGATGTCGAGATAGGACAGGATCTTTTCCATCTGGTCGTTCGAGGCCTGCGCGCCGATCATAGTCGAGGGATCGAGCGGATTGCCCTGCTTGATCGCCTTGACGCGCTTGATGGCGCGCTCCATGAAGCGGTCGTAGATGCTCTCCTGCACCAGCGCGCGGGACGGGCAGGTGCACACCTCGCCCTGGTTCAGCGCGAACATGGCGAAGCCTTCGAGCGCCTTGTCGAAGAAATCATCGTCTTCGTCAGCGACGTCGGCGAAGAAGATGTTGGGCGACTTGCCGCCGAGTTCGACCGTCGACGGAATAATGTTTTCCGAGGCATATTGCATGATGAGGCGCCCCGTCGTCGTTTCGCCGGTGAAGGCGACCTTGGCGATGCGCGGGCTCTGCGCCAGCGGCTTGCCGCATTCGACGCCAAACCCGTTGACGACATTCAGTACGCCGGGCGGCAGCAGGTCGCCGATGACGTCCATCAGCACCATGATGCTCATAGGCGTCTGCTCGGCCGGCTTCAGGACGATGCAATTGCCGGCGGCGAGCGCCGGGGCGATCTTCCAAACGGCCATCAGCAGCGGGAAGTTCCACGGGATGATCTGTGCGACGACGCCGAGCGGCTCATGGAAATGATAGGCGATGGTGTCGTGATCGATTTCGCTGATGCCGCCTTCCTGGGCGCGCAGCACGCCGGCGAAATAGCGGAAGTGATCGACCGCGAGCGGCAGATCGGCGTTCTTGGTCTCGCGGATTGGCTTGCCGTTGTCGATGGTCTCGACCATCGCCAGAACGTCGAGCTTCTGCTCGATGCGGTCGGCGATGCGCAGAAGCACCAACGAGCGCTCGGCTGGCGAGGCGTTGCCCCAGGCGTCCTTCGCGGCATGTGCTGCGTCGAGGGCGAGTTCAACGTCTTCGGCCGTCGAGCGCGCGATCGTGCAGACGACATTGCCGTCGATCGGCGAGATGTTCTGGAAGGTCTGTCCCTTGGTGGAAGGAACCCACTTCCCGCCGATGAAATTGTCGTAATGCGGCCGTATGGCGATCTCGCCCTTCAGGTCGGCCAGAAGCTTCTCAACCATGTCGTCCTCCTTGGCGGCTATTCTTTCTTCGCCCGGCTTCATCGCATATTTCGGGGCGGAGGAAAAAAGATTTCCGCGATGTTGAATTGAATTTGACTTTTGTTGGATCGCGACCAATGCGTCGCGGTCTGGCGCGCCATGGAACGAATGGCGGGCGCATTCGTTCCTATAGATTTCGGCGTGCAACCGATTTGATCTCGCGCACGCGGCGGCCCTTGGCCGACGACGCGGATCTCTGTCAATGCGAACCGGCGGACGATTCGATAATAAGATGGCGATCGCCGGTCGCTTTGGCCGGGAAGTGAAGTCGCTTAAAGTTTATTTGCCCGCAAGACGCCGGAAGGCTTGGATTGCCGGCATGTTTTGATGGAGCTTCCAATGAAAATAGTCGGCGCTTTTCTCGTGGCAGCCGCGGTCTGCGCGCCTTCCGCGGCTTTCGCCCAGACCCATCGCTACCCAGCGCCGGCGCCTGGTTATGATCCCTACGACCCCTGCGAGCCCGGCGATTCCGCGCAGTCGCAGGATCGCGCCGCCTACGATTGTTCGGGCACGCGCGGCCGCATGGGTCTCGGCGCCAGCCCGTTTCATCCGGAAGGGCCGGGCAACGTGACGATCGTAAGGTAATCAGCCGCGCCGGGCGTCAGCGCCTGCGAACGCCCAGCTCGAAAGACGGCCTGCGGCGCGTGGAAGCCGGATCAGGCGCCTCGCTTGAATTGAAAAGCTTGACCGGCGGGAGCGGGGCGCGGCGCGGCAATGTCCACACCGCCGCGGGGTGAAAATCGCTTCCGGTCCAGGTGAGGGAGCTGACTTTTATCGTGTCCGCATCGATGTCTATGAGGGAAAATCCCGCCAGCGTAGCCCGCGTGCGCAGCGACAGCGTGCCGGCTCCGACGGCGTAAGCGCGTTCGTGGCTGCTCGCCTTGCCGCCTTCGTGGCCGCCTGCTTCGGCGCCGGACACGGAAAGGGCGAAGGGATCGTGCACATGGCCCGTGAGAATAAGGTCGACGCCGGCTTCGGCGAGGATGCGGGCCGCCTCGGCGCCATGATGGACGCCGCCCGTGACAGTGGCGTCGACCGGCTCGATCAACGGGTGGTGGCAGACCATGACCTTCAGCGCTCTGGTGGCGATGCGCATTTCCGCCGCCGCGGCCCTCACCGCGGCGAGATCGATCGCGCCTTTTGACCAATCGGCGCGGAGCTGGACGCCGCGCGCCGTATTGAGGCAGCGAACGGTGATGCCCGGCAGATAGGCGGCGCTCTTTTCCGGCCGGCCGACGAAAGCGCGATAGAGCTTGAAAGGCGCGGCGAGCCGGAGGGTCAGGCTCCAATAGGGAACATCATGATTGCCGGGCGTCGAAATTTGCGGCTGGGGCAGGCGATCGAGCCATGCGCGCGCGGCCGCGAATTCCTCCGCTCGCCCATTGGCGGTGAGGTCGCCCGAAATGATGGTGAGATCCGGCGCGAACGCCTGCACGGCTCCGATCGCGGCCTCGACGGCGTCCACGTTCTCGCAACCGAAATGAATATCGCTCAAATGGACGAGTCTAATCTTCACCTTCACTCAAATCTTCGCCGCCGCGGTCCCGCTTGGTCCAACGACCGGCTTTGGCGCTGGCGCAACGGCGCGAACGAATACTGATTTTCGCTAATGTCGCAACATATCACAGTCTTGTTTCGTTGATACAATGAAAGGGGCGCGCCGCCGCCCGAGGTCAAGTCCGCCGCTCCGGCGATTTTCCGGTCTCTGAGCCGCCCTGTGAATTGTTGTCGGCGGCCTTCACCCGCGCCGCCTGAAATGGCCAGTCGATGCAGCCGGATGAAAGAACAGCGCCCACCAGACAAGGACGGGCTGAAGCGCCAGCCTTGGACCGTGACGCCACCAGCTGTCGGGCAGCCCCGCGACATGGACGCCTTCGAACGCGTGCTTGATATTGGCGGGAAAGATGCAAATCGCGTAGAGCGCCAGCGTGAGCGCGCGGATTCGAGCGTGCGCGTCGCATTCCCGGCCACGCCTACTCCGCCGCCTCGGCCGTGGCGTAGGCCGCCGCTGTGCGCGCCTGCTCGGTTTTCGCCCATTGCCGCACGGCGCTGTCGTCGATCCCCAGTTCACGCAGGACAGCCGCGGCGATGTCGAGGCCGGGCGGCGCGCCGCCGTCGATGATGGCGGTGAGGCCGGCCTCCGCGAAGGCGTCGCGTTCGTCCGCGCCGCTGACGGCGACGAAGCGCTTGAGGCGTGGATAGGCGCGCGACGCGATCGGGGTCAGTTCGCGCGATACGTCTATATCGGGCGTCGTGATGATCGCGATCTTTCGGTCGTGCAGGGCGAGCGGCTCCCAGATGCGCGGATCGGCGGCGTCGCCGAAGACGACCGTGTAGCCGTCGGCGTTGGCCTCCGCGAAAGTTTTCTGATCTTTTTCGATTGCCGCATAGTCGATTTCGAATTCGCCCAGGGCGTCGGCGATAGTGCGTCCGACCGGTCCCATGCCGATGATCAGCACCGGAGCGGCGAGTTCGCGCTGGATCAATTCGCGCTCGTCCTCCGCCCTGCGCCGAGCCCGCATCCGGCCTGCGATTCGGCGGCCCGCCTTGGCCAGCGCGGGAGTCAATGCGAGGCTCAGCGCGACGGCGGAAATGATGATCGCGGCGGCCGTATCGCCGAGGAGGCGCCGCATCGCCGGCAGACTGAGGATCACGAAAGCGAACTCGGAACCCTGCGCCAGCAGGAAGCCAAGCTGCATCGAGCCGGGGACCGACCAGCGGAAGATCAGGCTCGAGGCGGCGTTGGTCGCGATCTTGACGGCGATGAACAAGATGGCGACTGCGATCATCGCCGCCCAGTGCTGCGCGAGCGAGGAGAGATCGAGCGAGAGGCCGACCGAAATGAAGAAGAAGCTGAGCAGGAGGTTGCGGAAGGGCTTGGTTTCGGCCTGGATGACCGGCCGGTAGGGCGTCTCGGCGATGATCATGCCGCCGAGGAATCCCCCGAGAGTCAACGACAGTCCGATGGAGCCCGTGGCCCAGCTGGCGGCGAGCGCGACGAGGAGCGCGCTCGCTGTGAACACCTCGGCATTGTCGGTGCGGGCGATGAGGTCGAAGAGCGGACGCACGAAAAGGCGGGCCAGCGCAAAGGCGACGCCGAAGGCCGCCACCGCCTTGACGACGGCCATGGCGAGCTGCGGCCCCATCGCGCCGCCGTCGCCATTCAGCGCATTGACGATGATGAGGAGGAAGATGGCGGCGACGTCCTGAAAGATCAAAATGGCGGTCGCCGTCATGCCGACCGGGCAATTCTGCTGGCGCCGCTCGGCGAGCAGGCCGGCGACGACCGCCGTCGAGGAGAGCGCCAGCGTCGCGCCGACGAGGAAGGCCGGCAGCGGCGCGAGGCCGGCGAACAGAGCCAGGGCGCCAAGGCCAAGAGCGCCAAGGACGACCTGTACGGGTCCGAATCCGAAAATGTCGCGCGCCTGCTCACGGATGTGACTGATCGAAAAATGCAGGCCGATTTCGAACAGCAGGAAGACGACGCCAAGCTCCGCCAGAAGGGCGACGGACGAACTGGATTGGAACAAATCGAGGCCGCTCGCCTGGAGAATGACGCCGAGCGCCAGATAGCCGACGATCGGGCTGAGCCGCGCCGCCCTGCACGCAATGGCGGCGACGACGCCGAACAGCAGCAGCAGGACGACCGGCTCCAGCGCGTCGAGAATGGTGTCGGCGTGCGTCATGACGATCGGCCTCGCCGCGTTTCGCGGACGCGGCGGATACGGGGTTTGCTGTCGAGCCTGGCGTTCAAAAATCCTCTCCTGACGCAAGCGACGAGGCGGCGGGTGGCCGCGGCGTCGCGAGCATGGCCCAGTCCCGGGCGGGCCGAGGCGGGCCTAGAATATCCGCATCGAAGCATTTTCGCGGCTTCGATGCGAGGAGAAGATGCCGCGTCCCGATGACAAATCCGTGGCGGCGCCAGCCCGGCGCAGGCGCGGCGGGTCATGCGGGACGGGAAACTTGGCGAAGCGCCTGAACTTCGCGCCGCCCCTGGGCCTGTCCGGTCCGTACGCTCAGTCTCTCAATTTGCTGAAGACGTAATCCTGATCCTTTTGCTGCAGGTGGCAGGCGTAGCAGGCGCTCGCGGGTCCGTTGATCAGAACTTCTCGATCCGTCTTGCTGTCGCCGAAAAAATTGTCGAAGCCCCAGCCGCCGGTGGCGGCGTATTTGGCGGCGTTTTTCTCCATCACGCCGAGCCAGCGTCGCGCGCTCGGAACCAGCGAGCCGTCTTTTTCCTGCAGCTCAAGAAGATCGAAGACAATGATGGACCCGTCGGGAAAGGCGCCGGCGCGATAGCCCGCGACGGCCGCATCATTCGCATAAATATTGTGAAGTCCGCCAATCGAGGCCGCGCGCGGATGTTCCTGCGTCGCGACCTGCGATTTTACATGTCGCCAGGCTCGATACCCTTCCGGGTAGGGCACGGCCGGGGCGTCCGGCGCCGTGATCTCATCGGCCGCCGGAAGGCGGGAGCCCGAGAAGAAGACCAGCGCGCCTATCCACGTCGCCATCATCAGAGTCGTCCTCATCCGCCCACCCTCTCTTTCGCCGCTGTAAACGTCGAATCGCTTCTAGCCGATTGGACGACGGGCATGCTTCGGCTATGATCGAACTATGAAGGAAGGTCCGAACATATCCTTCGTCGCGGCGCTGGTCGGGGTTCCCGCCCGCGCCAACATGCTCTGCGCGCTGATGGACGGACGCGCACTGACCGCGTCGGAGCTTGCGCAGGAGGCCGGGGTCACTGCGCAGACGGCGAGTTCCCATCTCGCCAAGCTGATGTCGGGCGGATTGCTGAGCGAAGAGAAGCAGGGGCGCAGCCGCTATTACCGGATCAGCGGCGCGGACGTCGCGCATTTGCTCGAGGGTCTGATGGGAATCGCCGCCCGGACCGGGCATCTGCGCGCGCGGACTGGCCCCCGCGATCCGGAATTGCGCCGCGCCCGCCTCTGCTACGATCATCTCGCCGGCGAATTGGGCGTTGCCCTGTTCGACCGCCTGACGGAAAGCGGATTGATTCGAAATGGCGCGGAGGGTTTGCGCCTCACGCCGGCGGGCCGTCGCGCGCTGGAAGATTTCGGCCTCGACCTCGCCGGGTTGCAGCAGGGCCGCCGGCCGCTCTGCCGCGCCTGTCTCGACTGGAGCGAGCGGCGCAGCCACCTTGGCGGCGCGGTCGGCAAGGCGCTCCTCGAACAATTCATGCGCCGGCATTGGCTGCGACACGAGAAACCGGGCCGCGTCTTACGCGTGTCCCCGGCCGGAGAACGGGCATTCCGGGCGTTTCTCTCCGATCCTGTCGGATGATCGCGGCGAAGAGGGACGCCGACGGCGCCGCGTCGCTGTTGTTGCCTCGCTGTCCTGGCGCCGCGCCGGTCAGGCTGCGGCGTCTTCGTCCATCGGCAGATCGATCAGGAATCTTGCGCCGGGCGGCGCAGCCGCGGCGCCGCTCGCCTCTGGCGCCGCCTCCGCCAGCGTCAGGGAGCCGCCATGCGCGCGAATGAGATCGGAGGCGATGACGAGGCCAAGACCGGTGCCGCCGGCGCGGTCCGAGGTGAAAAACGCCGCGAATAGTTTCGGCCGCGCGGCGAGGGGAACGCCGGGGCCGGTATCAGACACTTCGATCACCATGCGGGCGCCGCCGCCGGCGCCGTTTTTCGCTTTTTCGGGGGGGATGACAACCTGCCGCGCGCTGATGCGGACCTGCGCTGGCCAGCCGGGCGCGGGGCCAGCGCTCCGCAACGCTTCCGCGCCATTGCGGATCAGATTGACGAGGACGCGGAACATCTGCTCGGCGTCGGCGACGATTTCGACCTCGTCCGCCACATCGTCGACGATTTCGACAGCGCAGCCGGGCTGCAGCGCAACGCTTTCGGCCGCCTCCTCGACGAGAGGCCGCAATGCGAACCGGCGCAGCTTCGGCGGCTCGTCGATGGCGCGGCCATAGGTCATGGTCGCCTGACAGAAGCGGATGGCGCGGTCGAGCGTCGCGACAAGTTTCGGCGCCAGCCGCTGGGCGAGCGGATCGGTGACATTGGCGAGGCGATCCGAAAGCAGCTGCGCGGAGGCGAGCATGTTGCGCATGTCGTGATTGATCTTGGCTACCGCGAGGCCGAGCGCCGCCAGATGCTTCTTCTGATTGAGCTCGCGGACGAGCGACTCCTGCATGATGGCGAGTGCGGTCTCGGCCTGGCCGATCTCATGGTTGCGGCCGGACGGCGTGATGATGCGCGCGGCGTTTTCGGGATCGGCCCCGAATTGCGTGATGTTGGTGGTGAGCCGGCGCACCGGCCGCAGCACCATTACATTCGCGGCGATCGTGGCCAGGGTCGCGACGATCGCCGACATGATCAGCGTCATCGCCAGAATGCGCTGCGAATAGGACGCCATGCCGTGCTTCAGCGGCGCTTCGTCCATGGTGATGGCGACGGCCTCGCCGCCCATCGGCGCTTCGCCGAGGATCGTGATCACGCGCCCCGGCGGAGCCAGCATGGTCTCGATCGCGTGCGCCACGGAGACGCCGAGCGTCGGCTTGCGCAGGTCGTAAACGGCGTCGACAGCGGGCGGCAGCTCGGACGAAGCGAGGATCCGCTTCGTGCCGCGCGTGTCGAGAACGATGACGCGCGCGCCGACGCTGTCCAGAAGCTGGCGCGAAAGCGCGGGCGGGACCATCGCGCTCGGCGCCGCCTCCAGCACAAGCGCGGCGGTATAGGCGGCGGCGAGCCGGTTCTTCAGCCAGTTTTCACGATAGATGGAGATCGATGGAAGATAGACCATCGTCGCGGCGACCATGACGAAGGCGATATTCAGCAGGAGGACCCGCTTCGCGAGGCCGAATCCGAAGCGGCGGCGGGGGCTTTTCGCAAGGCCGGGCGCGACCGCATTCGCTTCGCCGGGCGCGCCGAGCGCGTCCGGTTGGGCGTTGGGAGGCATCGCGAAATCGCTCATCGAACTGCCTGTTTCATCCGCCGCAAGAGGCGGACCGGCCGCCGGACCATCCAAATTTTGCGTCGGGGCCGTCCTCGCGGGCGATCCGCCGCGGCCTCGACTCAAGGCTCGCGCGCAAGCGTATTCCCTTCGATATGGAGCGCGGCGGGGGGATGATCAACTCCCCGGCTGAAGCTGCGATCGTCCTGCGCACTGAAATTCGCCAATCGCGCGGAAAATGGCGTTTCGCGCGCGCCGCCGGAAAGGCGCATATTTGGCTTGCGATCTGGCCTTATTTGAGGGAGGGGGCGAAAACGCCGGGCGCGACGTTGCGGCGAAAGCCATGACGCTTGGCTTGGTTGCGGTGGAAAGCCGCAACGAGCGGGTTCAAGCGGTTATTCTGGCGACATCGCAGCGGGGATCTGACATGAATGTCGCGAATCTGGGGGGTGGGATAGGCGTCGCGCACCGCGCCGCCGATGCCGGCGGGAGCTTGCGCGCATCCGCCACGCCGCACTTTTTGCGGCGAAATGGTTTTGCGGCGCTCAAAAAAGTTCCATCCGGCGGCTGCTTCAAGAATTTCGGCAACCATGCTATAAGCTTTAGCTTAAGGCTTTCGATCGGGCATCCTTTTGGGAGTATGACATGCATATCGCAATGGTCGGATCAGGATATGTCGGGCTGGTGTCCGGCGCGTGCCTCGCCGACTTCGGACATAATGTCGTTTGCATCGACTCCGACATTAAGAAGATCGAGTCGCTGCAGGCCGGCAAAATGCCGATTTTCGAGCCGGGGCTCGCCGATCTGGTCGCCAATAACGTGCGCCAGAAGAGGCTCTCCTTCTCGACCGATCTCGCCGCAAGCGTGCGCAAGGCGGAGGCCGTCTTCATCGCGGTCGGAACGCCGTCCCGGCGCGGCGACGGCCACGCCGATCTCTCTTATGTCTACCAGGTCGCGCGCGACATCGCGCCGGCTCTCGACGGCTTTACGGTGGTCGTCACCAAATCGACGGTTCCCGTCGGCACCGGCGACGAGGTCGAGCGCATCATTCGCGAGGCCCGCCCGGACGCCGAATTCGCCGTCGTCTCCAACCCGGAGTTTCTGCGCGAAGGCGCGGCGATCGACGATTTCAAGCGCCCCGACCGCATCGTCATCGGCTTTGACGACGAACGCGCACAACCGGTCATGCAGGAGGTTTATCGCCCGCTCTATCTGAACCGCGCGCCGTTCCTGTTCACCAGCCGCCGCAGCTCGGAACTGACGAAATACGCGGCCAATGCGTTTCTGGCGACGAAGATCACCTTCATCAACGAAATCGCCGATCTCTGCGAGCGCGTCGGCGCCAATGTGCAGGATGTCGCGCGCGGCATCGGCCTCGATAACCGCATTGGCGCGAAGTTTCTCCATGCGGGACCGGGCTATGGCGGCTCCTGTTTTCCCAAGGACACGCAGGCGCTGATCAAGACGGCGCAGGACAATGGCGCGCCGATCCGCATCGTCGAAACGGTTCTGGCCGTCAACGACCAGCGCAAACGCGCCATGGCGCGCAAGGTCTTCACCGCTCTCGGCGGATCGGTGCGCGGCAAGACCATCGCCGTGCTCGGCCTCACCTTTAAGCCGAACACCGACGACATGCGCGATTCGCCGGCGATCTCGATCATCACGGCGCTGCAGGACGGCGGCGCGCGCATCAACGCCTTCGATCCCGAAGGCATGGATCAGGCTCGTCTCGTCCTCGACGACCTCACCTTCTTCTATGATCCCTATTCCTGCTGCGAAAAGGCCGACGCCCTCGTCATCGTCACGGAATGGGACGAATTCCGCGCCCTCGACCTCGAGCGCATCAAGACGCTGCTGACGGCGCCTGTCATGATCGATCTGCGCAATATTTACGATCCGGCGGAAATGGCGAAGAAGGAATTCCAGTATTCGGGGGTCGGGCGCGGCTGATCGCCACGCCCCGGCGACATCCCGGGCGTCGGGCGCGGCGCCCTATGTTCCGCGCGGCTTCGCCCGCGTCGTTGGCGCGGCGCTTGCGGGATCGTCGGGCCAGAGATGGCGCGGATAGCGCCCTTTCATTTCCGACCGCACCGCCGTCCACGACCCGCGCCAGAATCCCGGCAGATCCTTTGTGATCTGGATCGGGCGGGAGGCCGGCGAAAGCAATTCCAGCGTCAATGCGATCCGGCCGCGCGCCAGCGCCGGATGGTGCGAGAGCCCGTAAAGCTCCTGTACACGCACAGACAGCGTCGGACCGCCTTCCGCCGCATAGTCGAGCGCGATGCGCGATCCGGCCGGGGTCTCGAAATGCGTCGGCGCCTCGGCTTCGACGCGCCGCTGCATCTCGAAAGGCAGCAGCGCCTTCAGCGCCGTCTCGACGTCCTCGGGCGTAATGGCGGCGAGGCTGACGCGGCCCTCGATAAAGGGCGCGAGCCAGTCGCCGGCGCTCCCGGCCAGCGCCTTGTCGGAGAGATCTGGCCAGACATCGTCGGGCTCGGCGCGGCGCAGAAAGGCGACGCGGTCGCGCCATTGCGCCAGCGCCTTCGTGAAGGGCAGCCGGGCGATCCCGCCGCCGTCGGGCTCCAACGTCGCGATTCCTTCGGCGAGCGCGCGGGCGGAGTCTGGCCCCGGTGGAACCGGCAGGTTCTGCTCGCTGAGGACGATCGCGCCGAGCCGACGGCTTTTACGCGCGCGCAAGGCGGCGCGCTGCCTGTCGAAAAAGACTTCCTCGATGCTTGCGATCTCATCGCCCGCGACGCTTTCGAGATCGGCGTCGCTGAGCGCCGCCGCCGCGATGATGCGCGCGGCGCCGGCGCGGCCGGAAATTTCCGCGATCGCCAGAAAGGGCGCGCGCGCCAGACTTGCGTGCGGCTCCAGCATGGCCGCCCGGCCGTTGGCCATGAGGAACTCTCCCGCCGCGCCGCGCGCTTTCGCGATTCTGTCGGGAAAGGCGAGTGCGACGAGCGGCCCGCAGTCGATCGCGTCCGTCGGGGCGGGTTTTTCGCCGCCGGCTCTTTGCGCGAAGGTTCGCGCCAGCCGGCGCGCGTCATCCGCTCGGGGTGAACGCTCGCGCCGGAAGCGTTCGAGGCGCTCGGCGAGGTCTGGCGAGTCGCCGCCAAGGCCGCGCTCGACGAGAAGGGTGGCGACTTCGGCGGCTTCCGCGCCGGCGCCTCCGGCCGCCGCGGCGACCATCATTTTGGCGAGGCGCGGCGGCAACGCGAGGCGGGCGATCGCCGCGCCTTCGGCGGTGAGCGCGCCGTCTATATCAATTGCGCCGATCTCGCGCAGCAGCGTGCGCGCCTCCTTGAGGGCGGGCAGGGGCGGCGGATCGAGCCATCTGAGGGTCAGGGGATCGCGCACGCCCCAGGCGGCGAGATCGAGGACGAGGCCGGAGAGGTCCGCCGCCATGATTTCAGGCGGCGCGAAAGCCTCCAGCGCGCCGGACGCCGCCGCCTCCCAGAGACGATAGCAGACGCCGGGCTGCGTGCGGCCCGCGCGCCCGCGGCGCTGATCGGCCGCGGCTTTCGAGACCCGCACGGTCTCCAGCGAGGTGAGGCCGCGATCGGGCTCGAAGCGCGGCGCGCGGGTCAGTCCGCAATCAATGACGATGCGCACGCCCTCAATGGTCAGCGAGGTCTCGGCGATCGAGGTCGCCAGCACGATCTTGCGCGCCGGCGCCCGGACCGGGGCGATGGCGCGGTCCTGCGCGGCCCGGTCGATCGCCGAATAGAGTGGCGCGATCTCTATTTTGGCATCGCTGATCCGTTCGGCGAGAAGCGCGGCGGTGCGTTTGATCTCGCCCTGGCCCGGAAGAAAGGCGAGAATCGAGCCTTTCTCCTCCGTCAGCGCGCGCAGCGCCGCCGCCGCAACGGCGGACTCGACGCGCTCGCCCGGCTTGCGGCCAAGATAATGCGTCTCGATCGGGAAGGCGCGGCCCTCGCTGACGATGACCGGCGCATCGTCGAGCAGCTTCGCCACCCGCGCGCCATCGAGCGTGGCCGACATGACGAGGAGGCGCAGATCCTCGCGCAAAACCGAAGCGGCGTCGAGGCAGAGCGCAAGCGAAATATCGGCGTCGAGCGAGCGCTCGTGAAACTCGTCGAAGATCACCAAGGCGACGCCGGAAAGGCCGGGATCGCTCTGAATCATCCGCGCAAAGACGCCCTCGGTCACGATTTCGACGCGGGTTTTCGGCGAGACGAGCGTTTGCGCGCGAACCCTGAGGCCGATGGTCTCGCCGACGCGCTCGCCGAGGCTCGCGGCCATCCGCTGCGCGGCCGCCCGCGCGGCGATGCGGCGCGGCTCGAGCATGATGATTTTCTGGGCCTTCGCCCAGCTTTCGCTCATGAGGACGAGGGGAACACGCGTGGTTTTGCCGGCGCCAGGCGGGGCGACGAGGACCGCCCTTGGCCGCGCGGCGAGCGTCCCGCGCAATTCGTCGAGGACGGCATCGATCGGAAGGGGCGGCTCAAAGCTCTGCATGGCGGTGGTGATGGCAGGTCGACGGCGGGCGGACAAGAGCGCGGTTTCGGCTCTTCCGGCGCGGCCGGCTCTCGGAAGAAGCCGCCCCGCGTTTCACGCCTTGGCCGGGATCAAGCGCGCCTTGGCCTGCGCCCGCTGTGGCGGCGTTGTCACGGCTGCCGGAAATTGCGCAACCCCCAGCTATCAACAGATTCTGATTAAGCCTATTTTAACCGCGACGTTCCGCGGCTGCGTTTTCAGGAATGACGCGCGCGTCGTGCGAAGGACATTTGAATGGCGCAGCCAATAGCGCAGGAAACCAGTTCGTCGGCAGCCGGGGCGCCCGCTGTCTGCGAACCGCTTGGTCATCAGAAGAGCGCGGTCGCCGCGCTCGCCCTCGGCTCCCTCGGCGTCGTATTCGGCGACATCGGCACCAGCCCGCTTTACGCCCTGCGCGAGTCGCTGCATCACATCAAGGACGGCGGCGTCACCGATGGCGGCGTCATCGGCACCGTATCCCTGCTTCTCTGGGCCCTGTTCTTCACCGTCACCGCCAAATATGTCCTGTTCCTGATGCGCGCGGGCAACAAGGGCGAGGGCGGGATATTGTCGTTGATGGCGCTGGCCCAGACCGCGCTCGGTCACCGCACCGCTTTGGTGTTTTTCCTCGGCGTCGCCGGCGCCGCGCTGTTTTCCGGCGATGCCATGATCACGCCGGCGATCTCAGTGCTGTCGGCGCTCGAAGGCCTCGAACTGCTGACGCCGGTCTTTACGCCCTACATCCTGCCGGCGACCATCGTGATCCTGATTTCCCTGTTCTGGGCGCAGAGCCACGGCACCGCCCGCGTCGCCTCGTTGTTCGGTCCGATCATGGCCGTGTTTTTTCTCGCCATTGGCGTCCTCGGCGCGATGCACATCCATGATTCGCCGCGCATCCTTCTCGCCTTCGATCCGATCTATGGCCTGCAATTCCTGTTCGGCCACGGCCTTATCGGCTTCGCGGTGCTGGGGTCGGTATTCCTCTCCGTGACGGGGGCCGAGGCGCTCTACGCGGATATGGGCCATTTCGGCCGGCTTCCGATCCAGGCGGCGTGGCTCCTTTTCGTGCTGCCCGCCCTGATGCTGAACTACCTCGGCCAGGGCGCGCTGGTGCTGTCCGATCCGGCGGCGGTCGAAAATCCGTTCTTCCTGATGGCGCCGCAATGGGCGCTGCTGCCGCTGGTCGTGCTGTCGACGGTCGCCACCGTGATCGCGAGCCAGGCGGTCATCACCGGCGCCTTCTCGCTCGCCCGGCAGGCGATCCAGCTCGGCCTCTTGCCGCGCATGCTGATCCTGCACACTTCGGAGACGCAGGAAGGCCAGATTTACATCCCGCGCGTCAATCGCCTGCTGCTGATCGGCGTGCTTTTGCTGGTCGCGCTGTTCAAGAATTCGAGCGCGCTCGCCTCGGCCTATGGCATTGCGGTGACGGGCACGATGGTGGTGACGACAGCGCTCGCCTTCGTCGTCGTCTGGAAACTTTGGCACTGGCCGCTCTGGCTCAGCCTCGCCTTCATTTCCTGTTTCCTCGTCGTCGACCTCGCCTTCCTCGCCGCCAATCTGTTGAAAATCGTCGATGGCGGCTGGGTGCCGCTGCTGCTCGCCACCTGTGCCATGGTCGTGATGTGGACCTGGGTGCGCGGCACCGAACTGCTCGCTCGCAAGACGCAGCGCGATTCGATTTCGATGCGGGACCTCATCCGCATGCTTGAGAAGTCAAAGCCGATCCGGGTCGCCGGCACGGCGGTCTATCTCACCACGTCGCCCGAGGTCGCGCCGTCCGCCTTCATGCATAATCTCAAACATAACAAAGTGATGCATGATCGCGTCATCCTGATGTCGGTGAAGACCGAGGACACGCCGCGCGTGCCGCAGGCGAAGCGCTTCGACATCGCCAAACTGTCGGATGATTTCACCAGCATCGTTCTGCATTACGGCTATATGGAGAGCCCGCGCATTCCGGCGGCGCTGGCGAGCCTGCGCAAGGCGGGCCTCAAGTTCGATATCATGACGACCTCATTCTTCGTCGGTCGGCGCAAGGTGAAGCCGGCGCAGAACTCCGGCATGCCGCGCTGGCAGGACAAGCTGTTCATTGCGCTGTTCGCGCAATCGGCCAATCCGACCGATTATTTCTCGATCCCCTCCGACCGCGTCGTCGAGCTTGGCGAGCAGCTGACGATTTGAGGAAATGGGGCCGCCGCCGCGCCAAATGTGAAAATGCGTTGGAAAGGGCCGGCGCCAGCCGTGCGCGGCGCGGCTGGCTTTGCTAGCGTGCGGCCATGACTGAGCGCGACGCCGATCCGCCCCTCCGCCTCGAACCCGCCGACGCCGCTAACGACGGCGGCGCGGTTCGGCGCGAATCCGATCCCGCTGCTCAGGCCAAAGTCTCGCCGATGATCGCGCAATATCGCGACATCAAGGCGGCCAATCCCGGCTCGCTGCTGTTCTACCGGATGGGCGATTTCTACGAATTGTTCTTCGAAGACGCCGAGATCGCCGCCAAGGCGCTCGGGATTGTCCTTACAAAGCGCGGCAAGCATCAGGGCGACGACATTCCGATGTGCGGCGTGCCAGTCGAACGCGCGCAGGATTATTTGCACCGGCTGATCGGCCTTGGCCATCGCGTCGCCGTCTGCGAGCAGGTCGAGGACCCGGCCGAGGCCCGCAAGCGCGGCGGCAAATCCGTGGTGCGCCGCGAGGTGACGCGGCTCGTGACGCCCGGCACGATCACCGAGGACTCGCTGCTTGAACCCGCCCGCGCCAACAGGCTGCTTGCCATCGCGCGCGCGGCGCAGTCGGAGGGCGCCTCGACTTACGGCCTCGCCGCCCTCGACATATCGACTGGCGAGTTCACCGTCAGCGAGGCGTCCGAGGCCGCGCTCGAAGCCGAAATCGCGCGCATTGAGCCGGCCGAGATCGTCGCGCCCGACGCGCTGATGGATGCCCCTGGCTTCACCCGCGCCTGCGCCGCGGTGCGGGCGCCGCTGACGCCGCTCGGGCGGCAATCGGGCGAGGGCGCGTCCGCCGAGCGGCGCATCCGCGAATATTTCGGGCTGGCGACGCTCGACGGCCTCGGCGGCCTCTCACGGGCGGAGATCGCCGCCGCCGCCGCCGCTCTTTTCTATATCGACCGCACGCAATTTTCCGCGCGCCCGGCGCTCGGCCTCCCGACGCGGCTTGGCCGCGACGCCCATATGGCGATCGACGCCGCCACGCGCGTGAATCTCGAATTGACGCGCACCCTTTCCGGCGCCCGCGCCGGCTCCCTGATCGACGCGATCGACCGGACCGTTACGGCGGCGGGCGGGCGCCTGCTCGCCGAGCGGCTCGCCGCGCCGCTGACCGGCGTCGCGGACATCGCGCGGCGGCAGGACGCGATTGCGTTTTTCATCGACGAGGCCGCCCTTCGGCGCGCGGCGCGGACGACGCTGAAAGCGGCGCCGGATTTGACCCGCGCGCTCTCGCGCCTCGCGCTCGATCGAGGCGGCCCGCGCGACCTCGCAGCCGTGCGGGACGGCCTTATCGCAGCCGCCGCGCTTGGCGGCGCGCTTGGCCGGGCCTCGGAGCCGCCCGAGGAATTGCGCGCGGCGGGCGCAGCCGCCGGCGGTGTCGACGCCGCGGTCGCCGCCCGGCTCGGCGAGGCGCTGGCCGACAGCCTGCCCTTGCAGCGGCGCGACGGTGGTTTCGTGCGGCCGGGTTTCGATGCCGGCCTCGACGAATCCCGGGCGCTGCGCGATGAAACGCGCACGGTGGTCGCAGCCCTGCAGGCGCGCTATTGCGAACTCGCCGAGACACGCCAGCTCAAACTTAAGCATAATAATTTTCTCGGCTATTTTCTCGAGGTTCCGCAGGCGCAGGGCGAGAAGCTGCTGCGGGCGCCTTTCGATGCGACTTTCATTCATCGCCAGACCATGGCCGGAGCGATGCGTTTCTCGACCGCCGATCTCGCCGAGCTGGAGGTCAGGATTTCCTCCGCCGCCGATGAGGCGCTGGGCCGCGAACAGGCGATTTTCGCCGAGCTTGCCGGCCTCGTGCTGGCGCGGGAGGCGGATATCAGGCGCACTGCCGAGGCGCTTGCGACGATCGATGTCGCTGCCGGCCTCGCTGAACTTGCGGCGGACGCCGACTGGACGCGGCCCGAGGTCGACGCTTCGCTGGCCTTCGCCATCGAGGCCGGCCGCCATCCGGTCGTCGAGGCGGCGCTGCGGCGCGAGGGGCAGGCCTTCGTCGCCAATGATTGCGCGCTTTCGGGCGTTACGGGGAAGGGCGGCCGGATCGCGATCGTCACCGGGCCGAATATGGCCGGCAAATCAACCTATCTGAGGCAAAACGCGCTGATCGCGGTGCTGGCGCAAATGGGCTCCTTCGTGCCGGCGCGGCGCGCCCATATCGGCGTCGTCGACCGGCTGTTTTCGCGCGTCGGCGCGGCCGACGATCTCGCGCGCGGGCGCTCGACCTTCATGGTCGAAATGGTCGAAACCGCCGCGATCCTCAATTCCGCGCGGGAAAAATCGCTGGTTATTCTGGACGAGATCGGCCGCGGCACCGCGACTTTCGACGGCCTTTCCATCGCCTGGGCGGTGATGGAGCATCTGCATGAGAAAAATCGCAGCCGGGCGCTGTTCGCCACTCATTTTCATGAATTGACGCAGCTCGCCAAGCGTCTTGACCGGATCGACAATCTGACCGTCAGGGTCACCGACTGGAACGGCGATGTCGTGTTCCTGCATGAAATCATCGCCGGCGCCGCCGACCAGTCCTATGGCGTGCAGGTGGCGAAACTCGCCGGGCTGCCGGCGCCGGTCGTCGCGCGGGCGAAGCATCTGCTGGCGGAGTTCGAAGCTGCCGACAGATTGAGCCGCAGCGATCGTCTGGTCGCAGATCTGCCCTTGTTTTCAGCCCCAAACGCCGCGGATCGCGTTTCAGACCCGGCCGCGCCCTCCGCGCCGGCGCAAGCGCGCGATCCGCTTGGCGAAGCGCTCGACGCCATCGATCCAGATGAATTATCGCCGCGCCGCGCGATGGAGGAACTCTATCGCCTGAAGCGAATCCGCGCCGGACAGGATTGATCATTCGGCGCATTGCCAAGCAGGCCATTAAATCGTACGAAATTTAAATTCCGCACCTGAAGCGCATCGTCTGTTAACGCCATTTCATCTATTTTAACGAAAGGCGTCGTAGGCAGGATGCGGACGTGATGACCGTTCCGGGGGACTCTTCCATGCTCGAAGACGACGTCATGCCGCGGGTCGACCAGCAATTCTGCTTCGCCCTTTATTCCACTTTGCATGCCGCTCAAAAGATCTATGCGCCGTTGCTCACGGCGATTGGCCTGACCTATCCGCAATATCTCGTCATGCTGGTTTTGTGGGAGGCCGACGATGTGACAGTCAAGGCCATCGGCGAGCGACTTCATTTGGATTCCGGCACCCTGACGCCGCTGCTGAAGCGGCTGGAGGCGAGCGGGCTGGTCGCGCGCGCGCGCGACCCGAAGGACGAACGGCAGGTGCGCATCAAGCTGACTGAAAAAGGCCGCGACATGCGCCGGCTCGCGAGGCCAATCCCGGAGCAGCTGGCGCGCGCGATTGGGCGTTCGCCGGACGATCTCAAAGCCGTGCGCAAGGAGCTGCGCCGCATCCGCAACGCCCTGCTCGGCAAAAAGCCCGAAAAGAGCGACAAGCCGGAGAAGTTGGAAAAACAGGACAAGCAGGAAAAGCCCGAGAGGCTCGACAAGATTGAGAGACCTGCGATGCAGCGGATCGGCTCGTTCTAGCTGTTCGCCCCGCGATTATCGCGATGGGGGAATGATTTTAAGCGTTGAAGATTCCGGCTTTGCGGCATAAGCGGCGAGACCGTCTCAAACCCGGCCGGCGCGACCTTCCGGCGAGACAAACATCTCGCGTTGGCGTCGCCTCCACGTCGGTTCGAGACGGGCTCAGGTCAGAACTTCACGTTCGTCGCAACATAGAACGAACGCCCCATTCCGGGGACGGGGACGCCCCAAGGTATAGCCGACCCCGACATGGTCGCGCCTTGACCAAGATAGGCCCCGCCCAAGGGCAGCGAATAAAATGTGTTGAGAACATTCTCGACGCCAAAATCGACGCGAATGTTCTGCCATTCAAAGCTGCTGCGCAGGTTCAACAGGGCGTAAGCGCCCGTCTTGACCTCGTCCCTGACCTGGGACACGGCCGTTTTCGCGCCGACAAATTGCGTTTCGATCGTGTTCGTCCAGCCGGCGATCCTTTGTTCAAGCGCCAATTTCGCGTTGATCGGCATCATATTATACAGATTGTCGCCGGTTGTGGTGTTGTTTCCATTGACGTAGCCCAACACGCCCTTCGCCGTGAAAGCGCCCAACGGCGTGTCATTCGCGAGGAGTATGCGCGCGGAACTGTCGACGCCGAAAAGGCGCGCGCTCTGATTGACAAACTGCAGAAAGACGAAGCCCTGCTTCGCGGTCAGGCTCTTGATAACCGCGGCGGACGCCCCGCAGACATAGATCGGGCAGCGCTGGACATCGATATAGTTGGAGATGTCTGTGTAATAGGGCGTGACTTGCACCTGGACATTGCCGCTGGCGCTATGCCAATCGGCTGTCACGCTTACGGTATGGGCGACTTCCGGCTTCAGGTTCAGATTGCCGATATAGTAATTCCCATCGCCAAACCAGCCGATCATCTCCATCGCCATCATGCTGTTTGACCAGGCGTAGCGTTCGTAAAGGTTGGGTGAACGGCTCTTTTGCGAAAAGCCAGCCGAATAGGTCTGCGCAACGTCCGGCGTGTATGTCGTCACGGCCGTCAGATCCAAATTCTCGTCGGTGCGGCTCCGGTCAGAGTTGTTGAACCGCGTCGCCGGATACAAAGGGGCGGAATTGTACATGGCGTTATTATAACCTTGCACCGGCCCCGTATTCATCAGGACAGTGTCGCTGCGGACGCCAAGTTGAGACACCCATTGCGAATTCCAGCGCGCCTCCCATTCGCCAAAAACATCGATGCGGTCCCGCCGTCCATTATTGATGTTCCAGAACGTATTCGGCGCCATTCCCCCCATTGTGTAGCCGGCCGGAAGAACGGAGGGCGACGGTGGCCACCATTCATTGTAGAGGTAGTTTTGATATTCACCGCCGACCCTGACGATGTGCTGGTCCGTAACATTGACAGTGGCCTTAAGTTTGGCGCCGGTATTTTCAGCCTTTGTGTCCATCGGCATGCCCGGCGCGAGGATCGACGTCGGGCTGCCATAGTAAAATTGCTTGTCGGGGCCGAAGTTCATCTCATGTCGAATTGATTGATGATAGAGCTGGCCGTCGAGAACGCCCCAATCATATTTGCCCGCGTAGCGAAGATTGGCCTGGATGCTGTCGTTTCCTGTCATGTCCACGCGTTGATTTGGATATAATTGATACGGGATATTCTGGAGGCCCAGATCAAGTTGGAGGAGATGATTCTCGTGCCGCAGGGCGAAGGCGAGGTCGTGATTTTGCGCCTGGTAAGCCGTCGAGCCGACTTCGCTGCCGCTCAGCCAGGGTATTGAGGAGGTAACGTAGGGGATCGAGGAATAGGCTGGTCCCGCGGCCTTGAAATTCCCGCCGGCCTTATAGTTTCCGGACTGCGCGTACGATCCATTGTAGGTTACGCTGAAATCGCTGGTGGCGGCGGTCGCCGAAAGATTTCCGCCGAACGCATTGCCGTTGCTGCGATAGTAAGCGCCGATTTCGCCCTTTCCAATATATCGCAGGCCCGGCGCCGCGAACACGGGCGGCGGCGGATTGACGAGGATTGCGCCGCCAACGCTGTCGCCGCCAACGCTCACCGGAACAACGCCGGAGAAGACGCGAATATCGCCCACGTGAGTAGGGTCGATGTAGGAGAGCGGCGGGTTCATGTGGTTGGCGCAGGCGGCCAATATATTCATGCCGCCGACCTCAATATGCAGACGGTCGTCGGCAAGGCCATCCAGCACGGGAAGGCCCGAGACGCCGCCCGCGCTATAAATCGCGGCGCCAGGCACATCACTGAGAAGGCTTGCTGTGTCGCTGGTCGTCGCGCGCTCTGGGGCGAAGTCCTGCAGCGTCGTCGACGCGCCGGCGGGCGAACTGGTCGCCCCATTCGGAGCGAAGACGATGACCGGCGGCAGATTGATCGCGCCGCTGTCTGGCGCCGCGGTTTGGCCAAACGCCGATGATGCGAATCCGCTTGCCGCTATCGCGGCGAGCATAGAGGTTGACAGCAGCGCGCGCGTGAGGGCGCCGCCTCGATGACAGGAAACTCTCATGACATAGCTCCACAGACCGGGGCCTACGCGGCGCTCAGCAGCCTTGCGAGGATGGAGAGGAGGCTGTTCGCCGCGCGAATGCAGCGGCGTGTTCGGCAAGCGAAAGGCGAGCGCCTGTTGCTGTGACGAATGACAGAGTCCTCGGGAAAAGTGAAAAGCCAGACCTAAAAGTCCGGTTGTGCGTTCAGAAACTCTGGGGTGGTCCGCGCGCGGAGAATCCGAATTTCGATCCGGCGCGCCCCGCGATTTCGGACGTTGGAGCCCAGGCGACGCATAAGGCGACGCGAGCGCAGGAAGGCGCACCTGTGGCGCCGCCGGCCGCAATGGCGCAGACGCAAGCCGCGCAACCGAGGATGCAGCACAGGCCGTGCAGATGCGCCTCGCCGCGCGGTTTTGAGTTGGGATTGGCCTGTCCGCAGATGACCGCGCCCGCGGGCGCAAACAAATTCGGCGCGGCGACCAAGACGGCCGGCTGCAACACCAACGCAAAAAATGCGATGATGCTGATTGCAACTCGCTTCGCCGCCGAGAGTCGGTAAGATTGGCCCATTCAGGTTCATCGCCGCGTCGCCCCGCCATTGCAAGCGCGTTTGATCCGTGGGCGTCAACGCTTTGGTATTTCTCCGAGCACTGTTCCCGTCTCGCAACACTTGCTGCGGCCGAGAAATTTGCCCGACCGTCGGTATCGTTTTAGTAGCCTATGTCGTTGAGAAACGGCGAGCCGTGCGAGCTACACTATTTTCCGCTTTCCGCGGTGTCTTGTTAGAATAAATCCAGATGAATCTGGATCGCTAAAGATCGAAAGATCATCGCGATCCAAGACTGCCCTACCGCCGCTGCAGCATGCGCGAGACGACCTTCGAGGTGTAATCCACCATCGGCACGATGCGCGCGTAATTCAGCCGCGTCGGCCCGATGACGCCGAGCACGCCGACGATGCGCTGCTGCTCGTCATGGAAGGGCGCGGCGATCATCGACGAGCCGGACAGCGAAAACAGCTTGTTCTCGGAGCCGATGAAGATGCGCACGCCCTCGCCCCCGTCGGCGCGGTTGAGGAGTTCGATCACGTCCTTCTTGGTCTCGAGATCGGCGAACAGCAGGCGGATGCGTTCGAGATCTTCGATCGCGGTCAGATCCTGCAGAAGATTGCCCTGGCCCCTGACGATGAGCTGCTGGACGCCGCCGGAATTGTCGGCCCAGCAGGCGAGGCCTGCGTCAATCAGCCGTGCGGTCAATTCGCCAAGCTCGCTCTCGGCTGCCTGATGTGAAGCCTCGATCTCGGCTTTCAGCTCGGAGAGGGTGCGGCCGCGAATGCGGGCGTTCAGGAAATTCCCGGCCTCGATCAAGGCCGAGGCCGGCAGCCAGGACGCGATATGCAGAATGCGGTTCTCGACCGATCCGTCCTCCGAGACGAGGATCGCCAGTGCGCGCTCCGGCTCGATCCGCACGAATTCGATCTGCTTCAGACGGGCGTTTTCCTTGGTCGTCACCACGACGCCGGCGCCGCGCGTCAGCCCCGACAGCATGCTCATGGCGTCGGCAAGCACCCCTTCGAGCGGCTGTTCCTGCGCCGCGACCCTGACCTGCGCCTCGATCTGCTCGCGTTCGCCCGGACCGATGTCGCCAAGCTCCAGCATGGCGTCGACGAAAAAGCGTAGGCCAAGCTCGGTCGGCAGCCGCCCTGCGCTGGTATGGGGCGCATAGATGAGGCCCAGCTCTTCCAGATCCTGCATCACATTGCGCACGGAGGCGGGCGACAGCGCCATCGGCAGCAGCCGCGCCACATGGCGCGAGCCGACCGCTTCGCCATTGGCGAGATAGGAATCGACGATCTGACGGAAGATTTCCCGAGAGCGCTCGTTGAGGCTCGTCAGGCTGCCGCCGGGTGGGCGCGAGGGATCTTTGGGATGGTCCAAAGGGAGTGACATGCGGGGAGGATGGCCGCTGGCCGCCGCGGATGCAAGAGGCGCTTACGCGCGCGGGGCGCCGGGATGCGTCAGGCCCGCGAAAGCTTGTCCCGCTTCAATCCGTTGAAGACCCGCGCGGGGCGGCTTCGACCATTGGTCGGCGATCCCGCGCCGCGATGGTCGCTGCCAAGGACAGCCGCCGGTCGGCGATGGCGGTCAAGCGGGGCGCCACTGGCGACGCCCTGGAGTCGCCACGGCCGGCGCGCGTCGCCGGCGCTATATTGCGAGCGTTTGAATGAGCGTGCAAAAATCCGCGGAAAACGTCCCCGTCCGAGGTCCAGGCGAAATCCGCGACAAGGCGCTCCTCCAGGCCGCGATCGCGGAGGCCTTCGCCTTCCTCAACGCCGGCGAGCCGCGCAAGGCGATCGCTCATCTCGCGCAATACGCCGAGCTCGCCGCCCCAAGCGACATCGCCTGCTACATATTCGGCCTCGTCTGCTTCAACGGGGAGGATCCGCGCAATGCGTTGACGTGGTTCGACCGCGCGCTCCTTCTGCGGCCGGCCTATCCCGAAGCGCTCGGGGGCCGCGCGATCGTTCTGCAGCGCCTTGGCCAGCCGCAGGACGCGCTCGAGGCGTTTCAGGCTCTTCTCGAACTGCAGCCGGACGATGCGGACACGCTGTTCAGCATCGGCGTCATCCTGCAGAGTCTCGGGCGCATGCGGGACGCGCTCGCAGCCTATGAGAATGCGCTGCGCGGCAGGCCGGATCATTGCGAGGCGCTGACCAATCGCGGCGCCCTGCTCGAACGCTTCGGCCGATTCGAGGAGTCGCTCGCCTGTTTCGAGTCGATCGTCGCGCTGCGGCGCGGAGATTGTGGCGCGTTGTTCAACAAGGGCTCCGTTCTGCAAAAGCTCGGCCGTAACGAAGACGCGCTCGCCGCCTATGAGGCGGCCGCGCGGCTGGGTCCGATCGACGCAGAGACCGAGCTCAATCGCGGCAATGTGCTGCAAAAACTTGGGCGCCTTGAAGAAGCGCTGATCTGCTACGATCGATCGTCGCTCTGCCGCGACGGCTATCCTCAGGCGCTCTACAACAAGGGCATCGCGCTGCAGGCGCTCGGCCGGCCGGCCGAAGCCCTCGACGCCTATGATTCCGCGCTCGCCCTCGATCCGCGATACTGCGAGGCGGTCTGCAACCGCGGCAATGTTCTGCACGACCTGGGCCGCCTTGACGACGCCTTCGCTGCTTATGCCGACGCCCTGAAGATCAGGCCGGGATTTGCGCCCGCGCTGACCAATCGCGCGAATATTTTCCTGCAATGGGGCCGCGCCGATGAGGCGCTGCGCTGCTGCGACGAAGCGCTGCGCCACGACGCCCGCCATCCGCAGGCGCTCGGAATGCGCGGCGCGGCCTTGCAGCGGTTGGGGCGGCTTGAAGAAGCCCTCGCCTCCCTCAATCGCGCCGTGGAGCTGAACGCGCTGGGGCCCGAGGTCTGGCTCAATCGCGGCAATGTCCTGCAGGAGCTGGACAGGCTGCCGGACGCGATCGCCTCCTATCAAGAAGCCTTGCGCATTCGCTCCAACTATCCCGAGGCCTTGTCGGGCCTTGGCGTCGCGCTGAAGGAATCCGGCGAGATCGATCAGGCGCTCGTCTGCTTCAATCAGGCTCTGGCGCAAAAGCCCGCATTCGCCGATGCCCGGAACAATCGCGCTGGCGCGTTGCTCCTGAAAGGCCTGTTGAGACGGGGCTTTGAGGATTTCGAAAGTCGCTGGGAGCGTTCCAACGCACCGCCGAAAGCGGTCGTCGCGACAGCGGCGAGCTGGACCGGCGAGGAACTGAAAGGCCGCCGCATCCTTGTCTTCGATGAGCAGGGTCTGGGCGACCTCATCCAGTTTTCCCGTTACCTTTCGCCTTTGACGGAAGCCGGCGCCGAGGTCACGCTGTTGTGCCGGAAAAACATGCAGCGGCTGCTGCGCACATTGCCGGCCAGCGTGCGCTTCGTCGAGACCCTGGAGCCTGGCGCCAGCTTCGATTTTGAAAGCGCATTGCTCAGTCTGCCGCGCGGCTTCAGGACGACGCTCGAGACAATACCGGCGCTGACGCCCTACCTTCATCCAGAGCTTGGCGCCGCCGCCAAATGGGCCGCGCGGATCGGCGCCAACGGATTTCGCATCGGCGTCTGCTGGCGCGGCAACGCCTCCATCAACCTGAAGAGAAGCATTCCGCTCAGCGCCTTCGGCGCCGTCGCGGCGATCGGGGGCGTGCGCCTCATTAGCCTCGTCAAGGATCAGGCGGCGGTCGATATCGTGACGCCGAATGGTCCATTTACAATCGAAAGCCTCGGCGCGGATTTCGACGCCGGTCCTGATTCATTCATCGACTGCGCGGCGGCGATGGCGGGGCTCGATCTCATCATCACGTCGGACACAGCGATCGCCCACCTAGCCGGCGCGCTTGGCAGGCCCGTCTTCGTCGCCCTGAAGCACGCGCCGGACTGGCGCTGGCTGCTCGAGCGCGCCGACTCGCCCTGGTATCCGACAATGCGGCTGTTCCGCCAGCCGAGCCGGGACGCGTGGGGCCCCGTGTTCGACGCCATCGCGGCCGAGGTCGAAGCGCGCATTGGCGCAAGCGCGCGAGGCGGCCGCGCCGACGCGGGATCAGCCGCGGCGCATTCGACCGCGCCTGCCCGGCGCGACGAGGCGGCGCTGATCGCGATTCCCGGCGCGATTGGCGAGCTCATCGACAAGATCACAATTCTGGAGATCAAGGAGAGCCGGGTTAGCGAACCCGCGAAGCTCCGCAACATACGCTACGAGTTGGCGTTGCTACACAAAATGAAAGCCGAAGCCGGTCTTTCGGGCGCGAAGCTCGAGCAAATGGAGGCCGAACTCAAGCGCGCCAACGAAATCCTCTGGAATGTCGAGGACGCTTTGCGGCGCTGCGAGGCGCGACGTCAATTCGACGCGGAGTTCGTCTCGTTCGCGCGGCTTGTCTACACCTCAAACGACCAACGCGCCGCGCTTAAAAAGCGGATCAATCTCCTGTTCAATTCAGCCATCGTCGAGGAGAAATCCTACGCCAGCGCATCGTGAATTCACGGCGGCGTTTTCTCAAAATAATACGGTAGGCAAGATGGCGCCCAAAGCTTTCTCGATTGTCCGTCCCGTCGCCGCTGTTCGTCGCGGCGGCGCCCTTCGCTTTCCTCTCTGCGCGCCTGGAGCATATCCCGACGCGATTGAAACGATCTGATCGTGAATATGCTCGAGCTTTTGAGGCCGCGCCGATTTCTCGTCGACCGAAGGATCGACTCGGTCGGCAAGCGCGCTAGCTTTGGGGCCTCAACAGGTTGTCCTGGGAAGGGGCGACCTGCTGATTGGCGTTCTGGCAAGAATGCCGCCGCGAGGTCGATGCCAGTCGTCATCATGACGCCAGCAGGGAGGCGCCTTGGTTCGCTGGTCCGAGTGCCGGTAGGCTCCGGCGGAGGCCCATTCCCGAACGGCGGTCTGGAACTCGGGTTTCGAAGTTCCGCTCTCTTGCGTTCAAGGGGTCGTCGAGGTCGAAAACTGAACCTGCTGCACCTTAGCCAAAATCGCGTTGAGGTCTGACTGCAGCCCCCAGTTCCACGAATGCAGCGCGGCGTCCTTCGTCGGCGCGTTGGGTTGAACTTCCAGCGTGACTCCGGAACCGCCGCGGTCCACGATTATGAAGCCAAAACGCTGCGCCGCGGTCGCAATCGCTTTTCCCTCGGGGGTCAGCAACTTGAGCGAGGCGATCGAAACGGATGGTGGCAGCGCAAGACGGCCGCCCATCGGAACAACGCCGGAATAGGGCGGTTGAGATGTCGTGGCGTCTCGGTCGAAGGCATAGGCGGGATAGGCGATCTTCGGCGTCAGGAGCTTCGCCGGGGCGGTAATCGCGATCGCGTGAGTGACGCCGTTCGAAATCTCGTCGTCCCAGATTTGACCGGCATAGGTTGGCAACATTGACGCCGTGTTCCCATTTTGCCATCCATCGCCTGAGCTCGACGGATTCGTGACGGAATAGCTCAGCGCGACGACCTGTCCCGTACTCAGAACGATGGTTGAATATGTCTCGACAATCTTCCCGTTCGGTTGAAGGACGTGACGGTGTCCGTCGGAGCCTGGCGCCGGGGCCATATTGGACGCAAAGTAGAAGGATCCCGCCACATAAGGGCAGCTGACCGGTTTGTTGTAGGACGATGGCAGAACCCAGGAGGTGGCGGACGTCGAGGAATAGACATTCCCGGCATAGGGAAAACAAGACTTCGACGAGGCCAGAATTTCTTTTTCGATCGTGGCGGAATTGCCCGTTCGCGCCCATCTGCCAATATAGACATTATACCAGGCTAATGAATTGTAGAGAAGTGGCGCCTGCGGGTCTGTGCTCTTTGCGGCGTAGAAGGGATGTGTGTAGGCGTTTGCGCTGTCCCAGGTATCCAGCCCGGCGACCACACCTGGGGCGGCGGCGTAACCGCTGAATTTCGCGGCGGACGGGATTGGAGTGTTCCAGGCGGATGCGGAGGTGAAATATCGCGGTGCGGCGCAGGCGCCGCCAGAAAGAGCCAGTGCGACAATCACAGCGCCGGCAGTCCACTTCCAGCCCGGTTGGGCGGCAAAATTGCGGGCGCCAACTCCCCGATTTCCAGACATTTTCCTGTCCTTCCTCAGAAAGAATCCGCTTTCAGTTTACAGGCTCGCCTGAAAAAATCTCATTGAGGTAACGCAAAAGGATTATGATTTATCAATGTCATTCACTTAAGATTGCCTTGCGGGGACCGCCGCTGCAGCGCTTGCCTGCGGCGCGGATGAAGCCTCGGTTCGGGAGGAAGAGGCGCGAAATTAAGGGCTTGGAAATTGCGTCGGTAAAACGCGGGGCCGAATCACGCCGGTCCATCCCCGGCTCGCCCGGGGCGGACTGCGCGATCTTGCCGCACGCCTTCTCGGGGCCGGTTCTGGCCGTGCTCCCGCTTGGGCGATCCATCTTGCGGGGCTTCCGGGCCGGCGGTCTGCTAAAGATGGCGTGAGAGCCGCGGGGCTTCTCCAAAGTCCGGCGGCGCCGGCGGATGCGATTGTCCGACCAGCTGGATGATGCCGAGTGTCCTGGAAGCCGGACGCCCGAGTGGGAAGGGAGACGGAACGTGAGAATGAACAGCGAAAGAACGGCGACCGTTCGGCGCATATTGCCGGCCGAAAACCGTCGCTCCTTTGCGTTTGATCATTGCTGCGTGATGGATTGGCGTTAGAAAAAGGCGATTTTGCTTAAAATGATGTTGATTTTTTGAATTATGCCTTCGATTTGAGCGCGTTTTCATAGTCCTGACGGCGTTGATCGCAGCGCTTCATAACAAGGGTGGAACTCTGGAGATTTATCATGCGCATTGCGATGATAGGATCGCGCGGCCTGGGTTCGAGCTATGGCGGAATCGAGCGGGTTCTGAACGAGCTTTGCCCTCGTCTTGTGGAACTCGGTCATAGCGTCGATGTTTTCTCCCGGTATGATACCGAGTTCGAGGATCGTCCGGGCCTGCGGGCGATCCCGACGCCTTCATTTGGCGGAAAGCATTTCGAGACGATAAGCCGGAGTTGCGTCGCCGTTGCGCAGGCGATGGGTAAATATGATCTAATTCATTTTCATGCCGTCGGCCCCGGCATCTTGACCCTTGCGACCCGTTTGTTCGGACAGAAATCCATCGTCACCATTCACGGCCTTGACCACGAGCGCGACAAATGGAGTCTCGCCGCGCGTCTTAGCCTCCGGCTCGCGGAAAATATCCTCGTCCGCAACGCGGACAGGATTGCGGTCGTCTCGGAAAATTTGCGGCGCTATTTTAATGAACGTTACGATGCGCGGGTCGATTTCATTCCGAATGGCGTCGCGCATAAGCTGCGCATCGCGCCGGGGCCGATGATGGCGCAATTCGGCCTCGTCCCCGGGCGTTACGTCTTTTTCGCCAGCCGGCTGACGCCCGAGAAGGGGTGCCACGACCTGATCCAGGCGTTCAACAATCTCGACACGGATATGAAGCTGGTGATCGCGGGCGAACGCCGCAAAGTCAACAACAGCCGCGATCCGGCCCTGCGCGGCAAAGGCTCGATCGAATATATCAATTCGCTCGGCGCGCAGGCCAACCCGAAGCGGGTGGTTTTTGTTGGTCACCGAACGGGCGAAGAGCTGGCCGAGTTTTTCAGCAACGCCTATTTGTTCGCCTTGCCGTCCTATCTTGAAGGGATGTCGATGGCGCTTCTTGAGGCGATGTCTTACGGCGTTCCGGCGCTTGTCAGCGACATCCCGGAAAACAGCGCCGTCGTCGGCGGCCATGGCTTCTATTTCGAAAAGAAGGACGTCGCCGGGCTGCAACGGGAACTGGCCGGCCTGACCGCCGACCCGCTGCTTGTGGCCGGGATGGCGAAGAAACTCGAGACCTTCGTCCTGCCCGATTGGGACGATGTGGCGCGCAGCTATGACGCCCTCTACTCCAGAATCGTCGAACCGCGGGCGGCGCTCCAGCACGCCGCCATCCAGCCGGGGCGATGATGAAGAGCCCCCTGCTCACGCTTTCTCTCGGGTGGGAGAGAGCGCGCGAGATTGCGCAGGGCTATGGCCGCGAGGCGGGCCTCGTGCTCTCCGGCCGCATCCTGCAGAATATTAATGGTTTTCTTCTCTCGGTGCTGATCGTGCGCCGCTTCGGCCTCGCTGCGGCGGGAACGCTCGCTGTCGCGACGGTCGCGACGGTCATCATCGCCATCGTCGGCACTTTCGGCCTGACCTATGTGTTTGCGCGCTCGAATGCGCCGATCCAGGTGAAGAACGGGTTGGGTTTCGTCGCCGCCCTCGCGATTGTCCCGTTCAGCCTGCCTTTCATCATCGCCCTTGGCCTGATCGCGGGCCACAGCCCGGAGGAAGCGGCGACCATCACGATCCTCTCGCTTGGCGGCTGCTTTTTCGCGCAAACCAACATCGCGAACGCGCTGCAGGTTCTGCAGGGCCGCGCGCGCGAATCAATCATTCCGCCAGCCGCCAATCTGGCCGGGCTCCTCGCCGCCGCCGCGTTTGGCGGTTCCTATCCCGTTTTCGCATTGATCCTCGCCGCCTTCCGCTTCGCCGGCACGCTCGGCGCGTTCCTTTGGCTCGAGCGGGCGCGCATCGAGCTGCGCGTCTTCTGGGCGAATGTGCGGGTCGGCGCGCATTTCCTGACCGCGGATATCCTGAACCTCGGATCGGAACAGCTGACAGTCCTGCTCGCCTCGTTCCTGATGAGCCGCACGGATCTTGGCGTCTTTGGGCTATGCCGCCAGATGCTCACCGTCAGCGATACCCCCGGCTGGTCGCAGGTGCAGGCGAAATATCCGCTCATCGTCTCCGATCCGGCCCAAACCGTCGGCGAGCTGAAGCGGACGATGCCGCGCCTTGGCGCCATCTGCGGCGCGGGCGTCGCCGTGCTGACCGTTCCGCTCGGCTGTTTCGTCTATCGTTCGCCGCAGTTCATGATGCTGGCGCCCCTGCTGCTCGCCAGCGTGCCTCTGCGTTACCTTCTCACCGTCTATGACGTGGCCCTGCGCGCGGTCGGCGCGATAATGGCGACCAATCGGGTGTCGCTGATCCGCGCGGCCGTCGCCCTGATCCTCATCCCGGGCGGCGCATGGCTTGGCGGCGCCGCCGGCGCCATCCTGGCCACCATGGCGCATACCGCCATCTCGGTCTGGCTCACCCGTCGCGTCAACGCGCTGATCGAGCAGCCGGCCGCCGATGGGCCCGTCTCCAGCGGCTCGCTCGTCCGATGACCGATGTCGCACCCGTCCCGGCTCAACGGTCCTTGCGCCCAGCCACGCTTCGTCGCGGGGCCTGCGACGGGGGCTCCGGCGCGCCGACGAAGACCGGTGGCGTGTTCGCCGCCATTCATATTCCCGCGCACGTCCCGGGATGGCTGCGCGGCGCCACGATGTTCGACGCGTTTTTGCGCTGGATCCCGGCGCTATGGGGCCTTGGCGCCCTGACGCCGGCCGGGGCCGCCATGCTGGTCAAGCTCGCCATCGAGCGCTGGCCGCGCGGCGCCCTGATCAACTTCATCGTTTACAGCTGGATCGCGATCGGCGCATTCGCCGCCTTCGCGGCCATCCTCAACGGAATCGCCCTCCACGAATACGGCAAGGGCGTTGCCAATGTCTTCGGATTTGGCGTCGTCGGATGGATATTCGGCGCGCTCGCCATCGCCGCGGGAGCGGCGCATCATCTGGACGATCCCAAAACGGTCCGCGCAATGACTCAGGTCGGCGGCTACATCATCATTCTTGGCGCGATCGCCGGCGTCGCCCGCATGGCCGGGATGCAGAATCTTGAATTATGGCCGACGCCGATTGGAATGATGCTGCCGAAAAGTCCGTCCGTCTCGTTCTACACCGTCACGACCATATTTCAGTCCGAGGAAACCTTGGGCGAGGCCACGACGCGGCTGCTGCTTTTCTTCCCATGGACCACTGGACTTGGCCTCGGCGGTCTCGCCATCACATTCATCAGCATGCTGGAGGGGAACCTGCGATGGCGGTTGATCGGCGTCTGCGGCGGCCTCATCGCCGTCGTGTTCAGCTGGAGCCGGATCGCCATCGCCTCGCTGGTCGCGATCGGCGCGCTTCTCGTTTTTCTTCGCCTGTCGTTTCGCTGGCGGGTCGCCGCGCTCGGCATTCTGCTCGTCGCCTTTTTCGTCGCCAGTCTTGGGGGCTTCGACCCGCTCCAAAAGATCAAGGAAGTGCAGGATAGCGTCAATGGCGCGCGCGCCGGGTCGAGCCTCGCCCGCGAATTGATTTACGAGAAGAGCTGGGAAGGCTTCCTCCAGTCGCCGATCATCGGACATGGCTGGATCGGCGAATCCGTGCACCGCAAGGAGACGCTTCCGATCGGCAGTCATTCCACCATCTATGGCCTTGCCTACACGGGGGGATTGCCGACGCTGGCGGCGTTCGTTTTCGCGATGGGGATGACTCTGTTGGCTTTGGCTTGGCGGTTTCTGAGACTTGCCTATGACGATCCGCGCCGCAGCGGCGCACTCGTCGGCCTTGGTCTCGGGTTCTGCCTCGCCGCCTATTGCCGCTACGAGGCGCTGTTCAACCTCACGCTCCCCTGCCTGTTTCTTTTCACATGGATGGGCGCATGCCTCAAATCCGACGAGGACGTTTCAGCAGGCGGCGCCGCAGCCGCAAGCCCGTCCGGCTGTGACGCGAGTTCGACGCTGCGGCTGAGCGGCCGCGCGCTTGGACCTTGCCCGCGCGCCGAACGCAAAAGCGCATTTTCGATGACGAGACAAGCTGAAAGAGCGGGAGAAGACGCATGACCGGCATCGAAAAGAAGTCCGTCAGGAATCTCGAAAAGCTTTCTCCTTTGACGGGCGACGGCCCATCGCCGATCCTGAGCATCGTCATCCCGGCGTACAACGTCGCGCCCTATATCGCAGAGGCGATCAATTCCGCTCTTGATCAAACCCTGCGCGACATTGAAGTAATCGTCGTCGATGACGGATCGACCGACGCCACGCCAAAAATTCTCGACGAGATCCAGCGCGCGCGCGGCGATGCGCGCCTGCGCATCATCCGGCAACCGAATGGCGGTCTTTCAGCGGCGCGCAATACGGGAATTCGCAATGCGCGCGGCGCGTTCATCGGCTTTCTCGACTCCGACGACATCTGGGCGCCCGAAAAGGCTGAGTTGCAGATCGACCTGATGCAGGCGGACGAAACGATCGGGATCAGCTTCAGCTATTCCGAATATTTAACGGAAGATGGGCGCCGCACAGGCTCGATTCTGTTCGCCGAACGAATGCAGCCATCGCTCCACGATATGATTCGCCGCAATCACGTCGGCAACGGCTCGACCCCCATCGTCCGGCGCGAATGTTTCGAGATTGCCGGTCTGTTTCGCGAGGAGCTGCGAAGTTGCGAAGATTACGAGATGTGGTGCCGGATCTTGTGGATGACCCCCTACAAGGCGGAATGCGTGCCGAAGCCCCTGACATACTACCGCTTGCGCGAAAGCAGCCTTTCCTTCAATTCCGCGAAATTCGTCGAGAACGCCGACCACGCGATTGACTGTCTGCGCAGCGCGATGATCAACCTGCCGCCGCGATTGCTACGGGCCGCCCACGCCGAACATTATCGGATTGCCGCATGGAAAGCGGTGTCTTCGGGGCGGCATATGGAGGCGCTGCGCCTGCTGATGCGGGCGGTGTCGCTTCGCCCCTTGCTGCTCTTTACCGACTGGCGCGCGATGGGAACCGCCGTCTCGATCGTGTTGCCCGAGTCCGTTCGCAACTGGCTCGCCCGCAAAGCGAAGGAGAGACAGCGCGCCCGCGCCATTCAGCGGACCATCATGCCGGGATAGGCCCGGCAAATGCGCCGGCTTTGACGCGCTGACCGCTTTGCGACGCTACGCGTGATGGTGTTTCGAGGACAGCTGCGCTTGCAAGAATTATCGACGCCATCCGACAAACAGCCAAAGCCCCCCGCGGGAGCCGACGCGATTGGGGATGTCATCGCAAAGCTTTGGGATCGGGTGCTGGAGCGCGGGCCGGATGCGCGGGGCGCGAGCATTCTCGATCTCAAGGTTGGCGCGCTGCGCGTGCATCGGCTGTTCGAAGAAATAAAACAGGCGACCGGAGTCGACCTGCCAATCACCGCGATGTTTCAGGCGCCGACTCTGGAACAAATCATAGAGCTTGTCCGTCTCGGGCGCGCACCGGCCGCCGAAGCCCTGGCGGAGCTGAAAAAGGGCGGTGGCTCGCCGCCTTTGTTCATTTTTCCGGGAATGGGCGGCATAGCGCTCGAACTGGCCGAACTCGCCCGCCTCATTCGCTATGATGGTCCGATCTACGCCAATCAGCCGCGCGGGCTCATCCGCGGAGAAACGCCGCATCTCAGCGTTGCGGAAATGGCGGACTATCAGGTCGCCGTCATCCGGGGCGTCCAGCCGCACGGACCCTATCGGCTGGCGGGATACAGTTTCGGCGGTTTGGTCGCGCTGGAAGTCGCGAGGCGGCTGCAGGAGTCCGGCGAGACGGTCGATTTTTTGGGTCTGATCGAGCCCTCTCTGTCGGAACGGAATTGGCCAAAATCGGCTCGAGCAGGATTCGTGTTTCGTCGATTGAAACACCATGCCGCAGCCCTGCTCGAACTGCCGCCGTGGAAAATCGCGCCCTACATGGCGTCGCATGCGCGGGCGGTTTTCGAACGCTTGCGCCGCCTGCTCGGCGCAAAGGACGCCGGCGTGTCGCCTTACCATCGCGAGGGGCTGCCCGCCGGTTTGGCGGAGACGCGCGCCGCCGGCAATGCCGCTTTTTTTGGGTACAGACTTGCGCCTTACCGCGGCAAGGCGACGTTGCTTTGTTCTGAGAGAGGAGACGCCCTTGGATGCGACGCCCGTTTGATCTACCCGGGATTTTTAGAGCAATGCGACATGCTGCAATGCGGCGGCGACCACGCCGCCATGCTGCGTCAACCCTACGTCCAGGAGCTGGCCGAGAATATTACGCGCTGTCTCGCGGCGCTTGCCCAAATCCACAGCCCATCAAGGGCCAGCGGCACGGAGGGCCGTCTTTAGCGACCTGTCGAATTCTATTCGATTCTTAAATTGATCTGAACCAGGTGTCGTTTGAAAATGTGCAGACCCTATCCTGTTGCAAATTAGCGAATGTTCCCATGAAAGCTCTTCTTCTCGCGTTCTCGGCAAAACAGCAATACCATGCGCTGCGCTGCGCTTGCGACGCCGGCTACACAGTGCATGTGCTGGGCAAAGACATGGCCCGCAAACTCCGTCTTTCGCGATATAGCTCGTCCTATCAGGAAATGACCTATAGGCCCGGCGTCGCGTCGCTCGACGCTGCGGTGGAGGAAATCTCCGAGGCAGCGCGCCGCTGGTCCGTCGACATCATTCTCCCATCCGATGTCGTTTCCACAAAGCTGCTGACCTTGATCGCAGATCGTCTGCCGGCTCCGACCTGCGCGTTGCCGGACCCCGCCACGTTCGAGAAGCTGAATGACAAATGGTGGTTCTATCAGTTCTGCAAGCGCGAGCATCTGCCGACGCCTGCGACCTGGCTGTTCCAAAGCGCTGGAGAAGCGTCGAGCGCTCTCGTCAATCAGGAGATTCCTCTGCCCGTGATCGTCAAGCCGATCGGCAGGATGGGAGGCTCGGGCATTTTTGCGATCAAAACAAAAGCCGATCTGGCGCGGCTGGAGTGCACGGCATATAGCCCGCTTCTCGTTCAGGAATACATTGAAGGGCGAGACTGCGGCATCGCCATGCTCTGCAATCATGGAAAAGTCGTCGCCTACGCCTTCCAGCGACATTTCGAATGGGGATATCAATATGACGATGATCCCAGAATTCTCGCGATCGTCCAGCGCATCGCGGCGGCCACGAACTATAATGGCGTGGCCCATTTCGACGTTCGCGAAGCGACGGGCGCCGGCGATCTCACGCTGATCGAGTGCAATCCGCGCTATTGGTACTCGATGTTCTCCCTCGCGCTCGCCGGCTTGAACTTCGTGAAGCTGAGCCTCGAGACAAAAAGCCTGGATCCAGACAATCCACTGCGGGTCGCTCAAAAAGAGGTCCGCGTGAACCGGTTCCTCCTCCAGCGCTTATTGTCTGGAGCCGCGCTGAACGATTGCGACTGGCGCGCGCTTAAGTATTATTTCCGCGATCCCGTGCCGATCCTGCAGGAACGGCTCCAGCTGCTGGATGACGATCGCGCCGGGATCGCCGGCTCGCTCGAAGAACAGACCGCGGCGCTCTCGCATATGTCGCTGCCGTTGAAAAGCCTTCCGTCATGAATGAATCCATGAACATAGCGGGCGCCAGCGACAAGTCGGTTGCGGTCCCGCGAGACGCGGGAAGCAGGTTGGGCGGCCATCAAGACCCGTGAACGCGAAGGGACTCCGCTTGGCTGCGATAGCTTGCTCGCCTATCCGAAATTTCCTGGACAATGGGAGGTTCGCCGGTTCAGCGACGATCGTTCGGGCATGTTGCGGGAACCGCGGATCTTCTGACTGTGTCGGGGCAGCGGTGCGCAATGAGGGCGGCGGATTGCGTTTAGAGCCATCGCTCGAGCCAGCGCGGGATATAGGTTTTGTATTGATTGAACACGACGCCGATGATCT
>Ga0182014_10000127_pt1 | contig 86902 bp, 71 predicted proteins | sample 612S2DmetaG_FD_120489 | JGI IMG/M metagenome (GOLD analysis project Ga0182014, IMG submission 120489) | Permafrost microbial communities from Stordalen Mire, Sweden - 612S2D metaG | ecosystem: Environmental > Terrestrial > Soil > Wetlands > Permafrost | place: Sweden: Stordalen | collected...
TCAAATACATTAATAAATTATTTGGTATAGCTTTATAATGTTAGTACATTTTCCTTGAATATTTTGATTTTTATTAATTACTTATATATTTACATATTTTTTTGAAGTTTTTGCAACGGAACCCAAACAAAAGATAAGATCAAATTTAAGGTTGCACACCCCACTTCAAACAACTTGGTATATTCACAACACAGCTCTATATATAAATTAATTGTTCTAATCAAATATTTTCATTTGATTAAAACTTCCTTTTTCTTCCTGGCTTCCCTGATTTTCAACATAGCTTTTAATTAAATCAGAATTTCATCATCAACCACAGTTCCAATATAACCTTTATAACTCCACAATTCACTACCCATAAGCTTTTTTGAGCTCATAGTATCTTTTTAAATATTTTGTACTATTGTATCTTTTATAATCTGCATCACTATTGAAGAAAAAATATATTGGTTAATCACCAACGAAAAGATGTACATCATCACCAATACAATTGTATAAAACTTAAAACAGTACTTTTTATTAACTTAAAATCATGTATATTTCAAATGGTTGATTATATCATTGCATAATATAAATTTTGAATGATACTTGATACAAAAAAAATATGATATCCTAATTTATAAACATAATGGTTTACATGATGTAGTTTCATTTTTCTAGTACAAAAGTGACCTAAGATATAAAATCCGTAGTTAATAATAGCTCTATGGGAAGTTCCAATCCCGGCAACAAGCTGAGAAGGATCCAACTGGAATAAAGTCTTCGGTATTCCAGTCGGATGAAGACTTCATGATATTCTTTTTAAAAAATATCCATATGAAATGGCAGAATATTAATATTACTTTATTAATATGACTTTTCAAGTTTCAATTTCACCAACTTTCTGTAAAATTAAAGTCCACCCAATTCACCTCATATATAATTATTACTTCCTAATATCGTTAATTTGCAAATATCACTAAACTTTGACTGCCATTAACATAAACCATTAATTTATGATTACCATGAAAAATGCACCAAGACTTATTGCATGGGAACTGACTGCAGGTTGTAACCTTAACTGCGTACATTGCAGGGGAGCTTCCACTTCTTCAGTTCCAGCAGGTGAACTCACAACTGATGAAGCTAAACATTTCATTGATGAAGTTTCAGGACTTGGAAAACCAATTCTGATCCTGAGCGGAGGCGAGCCTCTCACCAGACCTGACGTTTTTGAGATCGCACTATACGGTACAGATTCTGGATTTCGCATCGTGCTTGCCACAAACGGTACTCTTCTTACTCCTGAGATTGTGGGGAAATTAAAAGAAGCTGGGGTCCAGCGTCTCAGTATCAGTATCGATGGGACAGCTGCAAAATCTCATGATGAATTTCGAGGCAGGCCCGGAGCTTTTGAAAGAACGCTGGCAGGTATTGAAGTCCTTAGGAAAGCAGATTTTCCTTTCCAGATCAACACAATGATTTCAAGTCGCAACCTTGAAGAAATCCCAAGGACCTTTGAGCTTGCAAAAAAGCTAGGTGCAGTTGCATATCATATATTTTTCCTTGTGCCCACAGGAAGGGGGGAAGAATCCGATGAAGTCTCCCCCGAAGATTACGAAAGTATTCTGAACTGGCTCTATGATATGCAGAAAGAGTCCAAAATTTTGTTGAAAGCAACCTGTGCTCCCCATTATTTCAGGGTTATGCGCCAGCGGGCAAAAAAGGAAGGAATAGAAATATCGGTGAATACTCACGGCTACGAAGCAATGACAAAAGGCTGCCTTGGCGGAACAGGTTTCTGTTTCGTTTCCAGCGTAGGTGATGTATACCCCTGCGGCTACTTGCCAGTACTTGCTGGAAATATCAGGAAGCAACCTTTCAGAGATATCTGGAAAAATTCGGAGATCTTCAGAAAACTAAGGGATCCAGAAGAACTGAAGGGTAAATGCGGCATCTGTGAATATAAAAAAGTATGCTCTGGCTGTAGAGCAAGAGCATATGCTGCTACAGGTGATTATCTTAATGAAGAGCCCTACTGTGTTTATAGTCCTGGAAAAAAATAAGTGATCTGGATGATAGAACTTGAAGATTGTAATAGTCGGCTCCAGCAAAAAAAGATCGGTTTCACCTTTAAAATGAAACATTATGGCGAGGAAATTCCTGAATTTGAAATTGATGAGACCGATAAGAGAATTCTGAACCTGATCCAGCAAGAAGTTCCCTTAGAAGTCGAGCCTTTTGAAGAGTTAGGTAAAATGTTAAATCTTTCTGAAACCGAGATTCTTGAAAGGTTGCGCAAACTCAATATGAAAGGAGCTGTAAGACGGATAGGACCTATCCTCAGCACTAGGAATATGGGGGGAGTAGGCACTCTTGTGGCCCTGAAGGTATCCGAAACCAGAATTGAAGAAGTTGCGAATTTCATTAATGAGTACCCTGAAGTTTCCCATAATTACCTTCGAAGTGCTGCAAAGTATAATCTCTGGTTTACACTTTCTGCTCCTGATAAAGCTAGACTTGAAGATATCATTTCCGATATTCGGGAAAAAACAGGCTGCCCATTATTAAACCTTCCTACAAAGCGTCTTTTCAAGATAAATGTAAAGTTTGATATAAGGTGAAAAAAGATGGATAAAACGGATGTAGAAATGCTCAAACTTGTGCAGGATGGGATTCCACTAATTCATTCTCCATTCAGGCATCTTGCTGCTGAACTTGGGACAAGTGAGCAGGAAGTTGTTGATAGGCTTAAAAACCTTCAGAAGGCTGGGAAAATCCGACGTTTTGCCGCTTCAATAGGCCATCGTGCAATAGGAATCACATCCAACGCTATGTGCGTATGGAACGTTCCCAATGAGCAAATAGAACAGGTCGGGGCAATAATGGCAGAATTTCCTGAAGTTACTCACTGCTATGAGCGTCCGTGCTATCCTGACTGGCCGTATAATCTGTTCACCATGATCCATTCGTATACTCATGAAGATTGTGAAAAATTAGCTTTTAGGATTTCAGAAGCTACCGGAATTAAGGAATATACTCTATTATTCAGTGAACGGGAATTTAAGAAAACAGGTGTCAGGTTGTGAAGTAAGGTCTTTAAATATTTTCTCATGAGGTTTTTGAAATTGGCTGAAATGAACAATTTTCTTCCACTAATGATTGATCTTTCTGGCAGAAAGATTGCCATCTTTGGAGGGGGCTCTGTTGGGGAACGCAAAGCCGAACTTTTCTGTGGATGTGCAGATACTCTTATTGTAAGTCTTGAATTCACTCAGCCGTTGCAGGAACTTGAAGCTTCTGGACAAGTTCAACTTATCAGGCTTGACATTCTAACAGCTTCAGATTTGGAACTCCGGAAAATCATTTCTGGAGCCTTAATCGTGATTCCTGCAACTAACAGTTTAAAACTTAACCAAAAAATCACTGATATAGCACTTGAAAGCGATATTTTGATAAACCAGGTAAATGCTTTAGGTAGTGTCGTAATTCCTTCAGTCATAAAAAGAGGAGACCTTATAATTGGGATTTCTACTCTTGGACATAGCCCTGCAGTCTCCAAATATACCCGTAGACAGATAGAAAACCTGATAACTCCTGCATATTTCGATATGATCCAGCTTCAGAACGAACTCAGAAGCTACCTCAAAAAGCATATAGCAGAGCAAAAAAAAAGGAAAGAAATCCTATGGAATATCCTGGAAAGTGAGACTGTTTGGAAAGGATTTAATGAATCTTATGAAAAAGCAGCTGAAGCAGCATACGATATAATTTCACATTTTCTCGAAGATTCCGGCCAGTAGAGCTTGTGGAAGATGCAGGATTTTTCTTAGGAAATGATTACTCTGCAAATAGAAATGTTCATAAATTAATTATATTCTGCAAATAGCATGTTCATAAATAAATTATTCTACAAATAAAATGTTCATAAATAAATTATTCTGCAGATAAAATGTTCATGAATATAATCATTTTGCAAATATAAATTTCTTTGATGAAAAAAGGCTAAGGATTCCTGGCTAAAGTTTAATTTACCACTCCTTATGTAAAGATTATATTTTCTGTATTTTATCCTATATGGAGGCTCTCTGTGACAGAAATCTCAAGTATGATTATATCCCATAAAAAAGCAAAAGTCGAGGAAATGGAATCAGCCTGGCACGGTGATCTGGACAGTATGCTCCATAACCTTTACAAGCATGAGTTTGTTCACGAATGTGTTGTTTTGAAAACCTGTAATCGTGTTGAAATCTACGTTGTTTCCCCCAAAAGCAGCAGTGTACTTTTTTCTTTTGCAAAGAAAATGGGAGCTTCCACCCATATCATCGAATTTTACGGGCATGAGGAATCCCTGGAACACCTGCTAAGACTTGCAGGAGGCCTTGAATCAATGATCGTAGGGGAGGACCAAATCCTTGGCCAGATGAAGGACCTTTACGCCTATTCCAAAAAAGCGGGGACTACTGGGAAAATAATTGATACTGCCTTTGAAAAGGCTATTCAGGTTGGAAAACGAATTCGGAATGAAACAAAAATCAACAAAGGTTCAGTTTCCATAGGTTCTGCTGCTGTGGATCTGGCAGAGGATATTCTCGAAGGACTCATAGGAAAATCCGTGCTCGTAATAGGTGCAGGGGAAATCGGAATTCTTGTTGCAAAGGCTCTGGCCGAAAAAGATATCGAAGCAATATACATTGCTAACCGCACATTCAAGAAAGCTGAAGAAATTGCGTATGAACTTGGAGGGCACGCAGTCAGACTTGATGATGTCAAAACTTACCTTATAGATGCTGATGTTGTAATCAGCGGTACTAGCGCTCCACATTACATTCTTACTAGGGAAATTGTTGAAAAGGCTATAGAGAACAGAAGCCGCAAACTTCTCCTTATCGACATAGCAAATCCCAGGGATATCGAGGAATCTGTTGTTGAACTTGAGAATGTCGAATTGTGCAATATAGACAATCTCAGGGTTATCAGTGAAAAGACTCTTAAAATGCGAAAAGAGGAAGCTAAAAAAGCCGAAGCTATAATTCAAGAAGAGATCAAACTTCTAAATCTCCAGTATAAACGCCAGAGAGCCGACCGTCTTCTTGCTGACCTTTATAGGCAGGTATATGATGTTAGGATAAAGGAAAGGCAAAAAGCAGTAAACAAACTTTGCTCCTATCATACTATTGGAGAGATTGAAACCGAGGTTCTTGATGATCTTACTCATTCAATTGTTAACAAAATTTTGGCCGAGCCTACCAAAGTCCTGCGCCAAGCCGCAGAACTCGGAAATGAAGAGTTTCTGGATGTGGTTTCAAGGGTATTTTGCCTCGAAAAATATAATGCAAGGATTGAAAAAGTAAAACAAAGTTGTGAAAATGAGTTAAATCGGACCTCAGAAAAATGTAATTAAAGAAAAAATAAGAGACTTTTTAATGTATTCTAGGATCGCAAAAATACGCCACAAATTCCACTTTCAACTGACTGCAATCAATCAAAAAGCCCAACAAATAATAAAATGTCGCACTATTACGGTTGATGTTTTTCAGGACCAAGTTCCCAGTGTAGTGAATGTTTACATTTTCATGCACTAAAACTGATATGTTCTAGCTAAACTCAATTAAATGTGGAGCAGAATTAAACTGGGATACGAAATTAGGGATATTTTTAAAAACAGCATCAACCAAATGACAGAAAAATACCAAAATATCCATTCAACACACAGAGTCGTGCATAGCAATTCCAGTATCTGTAAGGTGATACATTCCGTCTTCGAATTTTAGGAATCCTTCTTTGAGCAGGAAATCCATATGAAACTTAAAGAAGAAATCGTTTAATCCTGAATCTTCCTTCAACTTCTGTTCATCCTTCCCAAAGATCCCAATTATTCTAAGAAGCTTTCTTCGTGCAGGATTTATAGAAACTTTTTCCATCATTACATGTTCTAGTTTGATAGCTTCGCCTTCAGTAGGTTCTACTTTTTTGCAAAAATAATCCTCAAGTTCGTCGATATTCTCGTCCATACCAAAACTCCATATCTCTTTTGATATCGAAACAGAAATTTTCAAAACGTTTCAACGGAGACTAAGTGTAATTGCTCTTCTCTAGATTAGGTAGCATATTACTATCTTTGGTTTTCTTTTTATTTTATTATATCCTTAAAAAAGATTTTTTGCAACAGAACCTTTGTTTGAGTCTTTTTTATATAAATGAGATGGCGGGCAAGATCTTCCTTCATTCAGGGATTAATGCTTTAATGATTAAGTTTCGAGTGTAACGAATGATTGCCTTTTCACTCACTGAAGCAGGTATGTTCGAATCTCTCATTGAAGTGGAAACAAAATGTGCTAGAATATCCCATTACATGAGTATTGAACATAACATTCACAAAATAACAGATGACTAACCGATATTTAAGGGCTCTTCATCCTACTTTCGGTAGGTACCTTTTTTATAGTATCACTGAATTGCAACTTTTTTGCTGGAAAAATATATTCTTTTTTATCCTATATCTTGTAAAAATGGTTAATTGGTTATATACTTCGCGAGATCTGGGCCATATATTAGCTCCCTCTAAGGTCAATACGTATTTACAGAATGTTTAAAAAAGGATTAATGAAGATATTATATTCATAATGTTAACATGCTGAATTTAGGTTGTATCTCTAACTGGACAATTTATAGTTACTTTCTAAACGTGGGTACAAAGCATATCGAGAATTTCGATAAACCTCTGATTTCATGAGTTATTTATATATCATTTAAAAGTATATGACAAAATTTAGGGGTTTATCAATATACTCTCTAAATTCTATTGAAATTTGATATTCTGTTTATTCCTTATGCACCAATCAAGTGGTTAAAAGAAATCTTTTGTTCAATAATATATTTCTCAGGTCTTTACATGAATATTATTCTTTTATAAATGTAATCAATTTAGGTGAAAACTATAATAGTAGGTATCTCTCTTCTAAAGATAGAAATAAAAATACAGAAAAGAAGTAAAACTACCTTTACTAACGAATTCAGCAAATCCAGATTTCAGTTTAATAATTTCAGGTCGTGTTCATGAGTTGTTGAAAATCATAAACATTAGACTATCTATACATTCTCCAACAAATGGGGGAAATACTCGTTTTTCAGATTTAATCAATGATTCAAGGCCACGACCTAATTTTAGTAGGAATTAAATTTTTTCTTTTAATTTATAAATCACAACATTGAAGATTTTCAGTCCAATCGGGTGAAAATTCATGATATATGAACTAACATTTGAGAAGTCCAGACAAATGTATGAGAAAGCAAAGATCCTTATTCCTGGTGGGGTAAGCAGTCCTGTGCGCGCAATTAAGCCTTATCCTTTCTATACAGCTTCAGCTGATGGTTCCAAAATAAGGGATATTGACGGTAACGAGTATATTGATTACTGCATGGCTTACGGCCCTTTGATACTTGGGCATAATCATTCCATAATAAAGGAAACCATTAAATCCCAGTTGGATAAAGGCTGGCTTTATGGGACTCCCACAGAGCTTGAAGTAACATTGGCAGAGAAGATTACAGGGTATTATCCAAGTATTGATATGCTTCGTTTTGTTTCTACAGGGACCGAAGCAACTATGAGTGCCCTTCGCCTTGCCCGCGGTTTTACAGGCAGAAACAAATTTGTCAAAATAGAAGGTGGATTTCACGGTGCCCATGATGCGGTTCTGGTAAAAGCAGGTTCTGGAGCTACAACCTTGGGAGAGCCTGATTCCCTTGGCATCCCTACAGATTTCACGAAATATACACTACAGTCTCCTTACAACGATATTGAAGCCATGGCTGGACTGATTGAAAAGAATAAGGACGATATGGCTGCAGTGATAATAGAACCCATGCTTGGGAATGTGGGTCCTGTTCTCCCTATGACTGGATACCTTAAGGAACTCAGGAAACTCACCCTGGAAAATGACGTACTTCTTATTTTCGATGAGGTTATTACAGGATTCAGGCTCGCAATGGGGGGGGCACAGGAATACTTCGGCGTCATTCCGGATATCACCACTATGGGGAAGATCGTAGGTGGAGGCTTGCCTATAGGGGTTTTTGGAGGCCGTCGGGAAATTATGGAAATGATTTCCCCTTCCGGGGCTATCTACCAGGCAGGAACTTTCAGTGGAAGCCCATGTTCGATGGCTGCTGGTATTACAATGCTTGATTATCTTAAGCAGGAAAATATTCATGAGAAACTAAATTCAACAGGCAATTACCTCAGGGATTCTCTCTCAAAAATTGTTGAAGATTTAGGTCTTGATTATAATGTGTGTGGGATTGCTTCCATGTTCAAGATTTTCTTCGGAGAAGAACCTCGTAACTACCAGGAGGTCCTGAAGTGTGATCAGGAAGGATACCTTGCTTTCTTCCACAGGATGCTTGAAAGTGGAATTTTCCTTCCTCCCTCTCAGTTCGAGACTAATTTCATCTCTGCAGCTCATAGTAAAGAAGATATCGAAAACACACTCGAAGTATACGCTGAAAATCTCTTAATAGATTCGCGTCTTTGAAAAAGAGGATTCTAAATGATCATAGGTACGCGGGGTAGCAAGCTTGCGCTTGCACAGGCCGAAAAAGTTGCTCGCCTTTTGAAAGACTTGGGATTTGAAACCAGCTTAAAGATTATACATACTAGCGGAGATCTATTTACTGACCGTCCTTTGCATGCCGTATCAAGTGGATTTGGGGCTTTTGTCAGGGAGCTGGATGATGTTATTCTGACAGAAAAAATAGACATAGCTGTCCATTCCATGAAGGATATGCCCACAGCTCGCCCCAAATTGCTCTCAACGGCGGCAGTTCTAAAGCGTGATACTCCGTTTGATCTTCTTCTCACTTATGATGGGACTACACTTGATGAACTATTAGAGCAGTCTATTATAGGGACCAGTTCTCTGAGAAGGGCTGCTCAAATAAAGCGCTACAGGCCTGATCTTATCATTCATAACTTAAGGGGCAATATAGATACAAGGCTCAGGAAGCTCAGGGAAGGACAATACGATGGTATAATGCTTGCAAAAGCCGGGCTCGAACGCTTGGGCTGGGAGTTTGAAGGGGAAATTCTTTCCCCTGAACTCTTCTGCCCCTCTCCTAATCAGGGTACAGTTGCAGTAGTCACAAAGGCAGGCACTGAAGCCGAAATTGCTGTTTCTAAACTTGATCATCCAGAAAGCAGGATTGTTACTGAAATCGAACGTATCCTGATTTCAGAACTTGGAGGGGGCTGCACTACTCCCTTAGGTTCCTATGCCGAAATTACACCTGATGGAAAACAAGTCGGTGTCAGAGCTGAGGTTCTCTCCCTAGATGGACAGGAGACCGTCAGGATAGATGATTTTATCCCTATGTACGGCGCCATTGAAAAAGCTAGGGAACTTGGACAAAGACTTGTGATGATGGGCGGTGGAAAACTGGCTGAAGAAGCCCTCCTGCAGCTTTCAAGAGATTCATACAACTTTTGCGATTCATGCGACTAAAGATATAACCTGCATGATCAGGAAAGGAATTCTAATGTATGTTCTTACGGGACTTAAAATGAAAAATCCGACCATTCTTGCAGCTGGCATTCTTGGCACAACCGGAGCATCTCTGTGCAGGGTTGCACTTGAAGGAGGAGCAAATGCGGTTGTGACAAAATCAATAGGTTGTATGCCTAAAAAAGGACATCCGAATCCAAGTATTATCCAGCTTGATTGTGGTTTTTTGAATGCTATGGGACTCCCAAATCCTTCCTATCAGGGCTTCCTGCAGGAACTCAAAATTGCAAAAAAGGATTCCGGGGTTCCGGTAATTGCAAGCATCTTTGGCGGAAATGTAGTTGAATTTATGGAAGTTGCAGAAGGCTTGCTTCCTGGCAAACCAGATGCTTTTGAACTTAATGTGAGCTGCCCTCATTCTGAGGGATATGGGGCTGCTGTTGGCTCTAATCCATGCCTTGTAGAAGCAATCACAGCTGCAGTGAAGGATGTAGTGAACGTACCTGTGTGGGTTAAGCTTACTCCCAATGTTTCTGATATTACGTCTATAGGGACTGCAGCTGAATCGGGGGGTGCAGATGCTGTTGTTGCAATAAATACCTTAAAGGGAATGGCTATTGATATCGAATCCGGGTATCCCATTCTTGGAAATCGTTCAGGTGGGCTCTCAGGAAAGGCTGTCAAGCCTGTAGCTGTCAAATGCATCTATGACCTTTACGCTACTCTCAAAATTCCTGTAATAGGAGTCGGAGGGGTGTCTTGCTGGCAGGATGCTGTAGAAATGATGATGGCGGGTGCAGCAGCTGTACAGGTTGGATCTGCAGTGTATGAAAGGATTGATATATTCTCTGAAATTAATACAGGGATCAAAGCTTTTCTGCAGAGGAAAAGTTATTCGGATGTAAAAAAATTAATAGGACTTTCTCATGAGATGGTCTGATGCTTCCTCTTAATGCTACAATACTACAAATAACTGAAGAATCTCATTCTGTCAGGACATTTTTCTTTGATCTTCATTTCGAAACTATGGAACCAGGCCAGTTCGTAATGGTTTGGGGAAGGGGCGTAAATGAGGTGCCCATGGGGCTCTCCAGGATAAACTCTATAACTGTTCTGAAAGTGGGGGAGACAACCTCAAAGCTTTTTGAGCTGAAGGAAGGGGATTCTTTTGGACTTCGGGGGCCTTTCGGGAGAGGTTTTTCTCTTCCTTCTGAGAACGAAAAAATTCTAATTATTGCAGGTGGCGTCGGAGCTGCTCCTCTTTCTCCTTATGCAGAAGCAGCTTATGCTGTTGGCTCTGAGGTACATACGATCCTTGGAGCTAGAAGTGCAGATGAACTGATTTTTGAAAAACGCTTTTTAGGAGCAGGAAAGGTTTATATTTCTACGGATGACGGATCAAAAGGTATAAAGGGATTTGTGACCGATGTTCTCAAGGGGCTCGATTTATCGGCTTATGATAAGATTGCGATTTGTGGCAAAGAATTGATGATGGTTTCTGTCTTCAGGCTTATTAAGGATAGAAAAGTTCTTGAGAAAGCGGAATTCAGCCTCCACCGTTATTTCAAATGTGGCATCGGAATCTGCGGGTCATGCTGCATAGACAGGTCAGGGTTCAGAGTTTGCAAGGAAGGACCTGTTTTTTCAGGCATGCAGCTCCTAGATTCTGAATTTGGAAGATATGAACGAGATGCCAGTGGCCGAAGAGTTCAGATTTAAGGTTTGATATATCCCTTTAAAATAAAAATAGGCCAAAAGACTTAAAAAAGTAGGGGAATTCAAGGATATGATTGGAAAGTTCAGATCAGGAGATGAGATTTTTTATGGAGAAATAGACAATGGACACGTATACCCGAAAGGAGATCTTCACATAGGGATCTTCGAACTTTCGGAGCTTCGTGTCCTACCTCCTGCATCTCCGTCGAAAATTGTCTGCGTTGGCCTTAATTACTTGGATCATGCAAGAGAGCTTTCCATGGAAATACCGGAAAATCCGGTCCTCTTTTTAAAGCCGCCCTCGTCAGTTATCGGGCACGAAGACAAGATTATTTATCCGACATCCAGTTCAAGAATAGATTACGAGGCAGAACTTGCAGTTATTATCGGTAAGCGTTGCAAAAATATTTCAGCTTCAAAGGCTGAGGACGTAATCGCGGGGTACACATGTTTTAACGATGTGACTGCGCGGGATCTCCAGCAAAAGGATGGGCAGTGGACAAGGGCAAAAAGTTTTGATACCTTTGCAGCATTCGGGCCTTACCTGGCATCTCCAGAAGAGCTGGATGTTAAGGATGCAAAAATTACTTGTAGGGTAAATGGGGAAATCAAACAGGAGTCTAGTACCTCAAATCTTATTTTTGACATTCCTTACCTCATCGAATTCATAACTGAAATAATGACCCTTGAAGTAGGAGATATAATTACAACAGGGACGCCCTCAGGCGTTGGAGAACTACAACGGATGGATATTGTGGAAGTGGAAATCCAGGGAATCGGAATACTTCGAAACGAGGTTTTATGATGCTGTTTGAGCATATTGGAGCTGAACTTGACCTTACCGAACGCCACCTTCTAGTGCTCAAAAGAGTGATTGAAGAGGCTCCTATCGGAATTCTGAAACTTGCAGAAATTACCGGAATGCAGAACCATAAAGTGCGCTACTCCCTCAGGGTACTTGAACAAGCTAATCTTATCAAGCCCTCGGTCCAGGGTGCAGTACCAGGGGGTGCTGTCCAGAAGTTCCTGCAGGAGTTTGAATGTGAGCTTGATAAAATCAATAACAAAGTTTCACGCATCCTTGAAATCGAAGCTTCCATTCTAAAATAAGGCTCTTACTTGCTGAACACACTTTAAAAAAAAGCATTTTACCTGTATATTTTGCTGGGGATTTGAGTTTTCGGTGATTTTTTATAATTTTATTTATATTTTTTCCGCAATCATTAGATTCAACTTATGAAATTGTCTCATGGAATATTTACTTCTTCGTTAGTTCAACTCAATTAAATTTAGCCTACATTCTTATCTCATTCAATCCACGTTTAATTTGGAGAAACTCCTATGACCTTAAGTCCTGAAGATCTTGAAACAATAGAAAAATACGCCTTACAAAATGCTGTAAAATATGGACAAGCTCCACAGCTCAAATCTGTGATGGGCAAGTTAATGGGGGAGTTCCCTCAACTCCGATCCGATCCCATTGCAATGTCTGAAGCTCTTGAAGGCATCATTTCCAAAATTGTAAAAGAAAACCCGGAAGCCTGGGAATCTAGACTTTCTAAAATTGCACCTGAACTGATAGAAGCTCTGAGTGTGAAGAAAGATCCTTATAAAGGCTTAAAACCCCTGGAAGGAGCCGAAATAGGTACAGTAGTAATGCGTTTTGCTCCAAATCCCAATGGGCCAGCAACCTTGGGCAGCGCAAGAGGCATGGTAGTTAATTCCGAATATGTAAAGATGTATAAAGGAAAATTCATTCTACGTTTCGATGATACCGATCCTGACATAAAAAGGCCGATGCTTGAAGCATATGGATGGTATCTTGATGATTTCAAATGGCTCGGGGTGGTGCCTGATCAGGTGATCTATACTTCTGACCATTTCCCACTCTATTATGATTATGCTAGAAAGCTTATTGAAATGGGCAAAGCATATGTCTGTTTTTGTAAAGGAGAATATTTCAAAGAATTGAAGGATGCCAAAAAAGCTTGCCCGCATAGAGGAGTGGGCCCGGAAGAAAATCTAAAACACTGGGAGAAGATGCTTGCTGGAGAATATGAAGACCATCAGGCCGTGCTACGAATAAAAACTGATATCGAACACAAAGATCCGGCTTTGCGAGATTGGGGAGCATTCAGAATAAGAAAAATGGACCATCCAAGACCTGAGATCGGAAATAAATACTTTGTCTGGCCACTTCTGGATTTTGCAGGAGCTATAGAAGATCACGAACTAGGTATGACCCATATCATCAGGGGAAAAGATCTTATGGACAGCGAAAAAAGGCAGAGTTATATCTACAAATACTTCGGCTGGAAATATCCAAGGACAGCTCATTGGGGGAGAGTTAAAATCGATGAGTTTGGCAAATTCAGTACTAGTAGCCTCAGAAAAGCTATAGAAACTGGGGAATACAGTGGATGGGATGATCCCAGATTGCCCACAATCCGGGCAATCCGCCGTCGTGGAATAAAGGCTGAAGCACTTAAAAAGTTCATGATAGATATGGGGGTTGGAACTACTGATGTAAGTATAAGCATGGAGTCTCTATATGCCGAAAACCGCAAAATAGTGGATCCTATTGCAAACCGTTATTTCTTTGTTTGGGATCCCGTGGAGCTGGAAATTACAGATTCAGAACCTACAGTTGCAAAACTTCCGCTTCATCCCACTGACCATGCAAGAGGTCAACGGGAAATTTCTGTAAGGAATAAGGTGTTTGTCTGCCGGGAAGATATCGAAAAGCTGAAGGTGGGTGCCGTTCTTCGCTTAAAAGATTTCTGCAATATCGAAATTACTTCCCTTGTTCCTTTTCAGGCAAAACATTCAGCAGTTTCCCTAGAAGTCCATAAAAAATCGAAGGGTAAAATCATCCATTGGGTTCAAATTGATGGAATTTCGGTGAAAGTACGCAGTCCCTATGGTGCTATAGAAGGGACTGGAGAACATGGTATTCCAATCGAACTTGACAAAATAGTACAATTCGAACGCTTCGGTTTCTGCAGGGTTGATGCTGTAGACAAAGAAAAAGTTGAGGTATACTTTGCCCACAAATAATTTTAAGGAAGAAGGTTGTTAGTAAAAGGTTTAGTTTTTCGTATTTACTTCAAGTTTTCGTTTCTATTTTTCTTGCTTCTTGTCATGTTCACGAGTTATTGATTAAATTTGGGTAACATTCTGTTATTTTTTCAAAATTTAACATGAACCAGAAGTTGATGCTGAGTTAAACATATTTGAAATATTTGTAGGAATAACTGTTCATTCTGGAAGACTGATCATTATTAAGACTGGTATCAACAAATTTAATCTACTGATTCTATTTCGATATTATGTTGTCCGTCTTGTATGAAAAATGTAATTTAATGAGATATAAATTATATAATTATACAAAAAAGTTTCAATTGTAGAGTTGACACCTTCTTCCCAGAAGCTAAAGACCACGAGGGTTACGTTTCTTCTTAGAAATCATACTTAACATATTTATTATGCTAAAATTTTATATCTATTACTTATATAATCCGTATTATGCCTAAGTAACTAATTGTACTTTAATTTTTAGTATTGTTATTCTCGAAGACAGCGACAAATGCCATCGCAGTTTATTGGGAGCAAGATGAGAATCAATATCAGCATTACCAAGCTTCCCATAGTCTTTGGCATTATCATTGGTACCATCATGAATTCCATTGGAGATATTAGTATCATAATTGGTGGTCGTGAGAAATATAGTTAAAAATAAAAGTTGGCGATATTTTTGCTAAATGAAAAACTCAAAATTTTTGGAATAACTGAATTCGCACTTTTAATGTTAGTGGATATAGTAGCTGCATTCAAAAAATCACAAATTACCGCCACGAAAGGAATTAAGTTAAATCAAGCAGAACAATATACTGATGGTATTATTGATTTTGATGACGCGATTGAATGTGACCCACAAGATGCAGATGCGTGGTATTACAAGGGACTTGATTTGATTCAAGAATTTAAAATAACTGAAGCTGATGCAGCAATGGACAATGCACTTTTATTAAACCCTAATTATTCTATCTACAACGTTGGGAAAAGCTTAGTATTGCTTTTGCAAGGCAAATATGAAGCCGCACAAAATTATGTAGATAAAGGGTTGATGCTTAATCCAAAAAATGCCATTGGTTGGGGTACAAAGGGGGCAATTGCAGAAACGAAAGCGATAAAACAGCATCCATCTGTTATTATATAATAAAGCAATAGAACTTAACCCTGACGACACAATATCATTGAAAGCTTTACATAAATTAGAGTATCGATGACGAAATGATTGAACAGTGATCTAGTTTCAGTCTAAGTTTTTGAATTATCTTAACCATAAGATGTACAGTTTTTGTGACAAAATCTATGAATGGTCTCACTTCCACGCGAAATGAGAAAAGGTTATGGATCTATGACTCCTGGAGCTTATGGGATTTATAGAGCATAGGGATCTCATGGAACGCTTGGAACTGATTAAACTGAAGCACAAACATAAATAGAAAATCTCAGAAAAAAATAAGTTTTAAAGCATCGGGTTAATTGTGTCACTAACTATCTAACTAATATTTTATTGTTGTCACCATCATTTTGGTATGTATTATCGCCATGGATACCAAAAAGGGGTTGGGAAATTAATTTCCAGGGCAATAATGACATTTCTTAAGGTAATCGATATTGATCAATTTAGTTTTTGAGTCTTCCGCAGTAATGTTTGACTGTCTTTTGAATGTTCATAATATCTAGTGTTTTCTTCTGAGTTCCTGTTTTCCTATATAATATACCTACAGGGGTCTGTCAATTCTATGACCGAAGGACGATTACTGATTTTCAACTAGAAAATTTATCCTAGACTTGATATAACATTTTTGATTTTTAGCTTCAAAAATCATAAATTCTAAATATAGAAACATGGTCATAAGTGTATCTAATTCAGAAAGTTGCATTTATTAATTTTTTCCACTTTTAAATGATCACTTGGAGAGGTATCGTATATTAATCTTTGAGATGATGGTTTTTATAAAGTAATCAGTGATTTCATAAAATCGAAACATATAAATGATAATGCTTTATCCCACTTTGGATTTCGCGATAAAAAAGGTGGCTTTAGAATGCAGGGCAAAAAAATAGTTCTGACAAGCGATCTCACCATGATGAGCACATATCATGGGGGAGCGATTCTTGGGTTTGCAGCGACGCTGCCAAAGTCGGTGATGCCAGATTTTGCCTTCAGGCTGCTCTTCTGTCCCCCCGTGGCTGCAGCCTCGGACGGCTCAGCCCTGCTCGCGCCCTGCGGCATGAGAAAAGTGGAGGCAGCCCTCTTAGAGGCAGGTTTTGATTGGTCTGAGGTGATGGTGGCACATCCCGATCACCTTGATAAGGCCATCGGCCCAGAAACTGAGATCGTGGGAATAACCCACGACGATCCCCTCGGAAAAATCGCCTTACGCGAGATCGAGGAGATGATCGGGCGGGGTGCGCCTCATAACAGGTCCAAGTTCCTGGCCCTGATAAACCATCCACTGATCAAAGAGCATATGCCAAGGCTGGTGGTCGGCGGTATGGGAGCCTGGGAGCTGGTAGGCGAGGATTTCCCAGTGGACCATATTTACCTGGGCGAGGGAGAGGGCGATTTTCCTAGAATCTGCCGATCTATTATTAACGGCGATGAGGTTCCAAAGGTAATCCGAGGAACGGCTGTGGCAGGAGGGGACATACCTGTGAATCGGGGCCCAACCATTGCCGGGATCGTGGAGGTCGGCAGGGGCTGTTGGCGGGGGTGTTCCTTCTGCTCTCCGACAATGCGCACTCTCCGTCACAGACCCTTGGATAGAATCCTCGATGACGTAACGGTGAATCTAAAGGCAGGTCAAATGGACGTGGTTCTTCATTCCGAAGACGTCTTCACCTACGGCTCACCAGGCACCAAGCCCGATGGAGAAAAGGTCAAGAAACTGTTCAGAGGGGTTAAGCGGCTGGGTCCGAGGACGGTGGATGTATCCCATCTCAGCCTCGCCATGGTTCATCAAAATCAGGACCTTCTTCGGGAAGTGTCCAGGATCGTAGGAGTTGGCAGAGATCAGAGGTACATGTCTGCCTGGATAGGGATAGAGACAGGAAGCTGCAGAATTCTTCGAATGCATATGCCAAGAAAAGCTTTGCCGAAAAACCCAGAGAGCTGGCCTGAGATGGTCCGAGATTGCTATCGGCTTTTCGGAGAAGAGTCATGGCTTCCTGTAGCCAGCCTTGTGCTTGGCCTCCCTGGAGAGACTGCCGAGGATGTGCTCCAGACCATTGAACTTGTGGAGTCGCTGAAGGATTACACCGGGCTGATGATGCCGCTATTCTTCAGCCCAATAGCTGAAACGAGGCTTTGTGGCACTACCGGCTTTGGAAAGGATCAGGCTTTTCCTGAGCACTGGGAGCTGGTGGGACTTTGCTTGGAGTATAACCTTCGGCATCGGAAAGCTCTGCTCCGGTTTTATAGCGAGAGGATGACCGCAGGACCTGGGGTCTATGCAGCTCTTAACGGGATTAACCTTATTGCGGACGTGGTATTGAACAAGTATTTGAAGAGGATGAAAAGAGGAGAGCCCCCGAATTGATTGAAAAACAAAATTAATGTTTGCTTAAAACCGGATTAATAGTTACCCAGAACGGACTTTACCACACTCTTGTGATCTTCCTTGAGGGAGTATCTATTATGATCGCCCGAGACGTCTATGCTAAGGATGCCCAGGCGGGTGTTCATGAGCCCCACCATTGCAGAGACCCCCCGATAGCTGACCTCGAAGCCCTCTTTGTCCAGGAAGGTGAAGACGTCCTCGGTTGCGTAAGACCCATTACTTTTAAGAGACTTGATTGATTCTAAAATTATACTTTTATCTGAAGCATTTCCTGAATGCGTATTCCTGAAAAGAGGTATCCCATATTGATTAACAATCAGGCTAAGCCAAAAGAGCATGAAATTCTTCGAAAAACAGGCGCAAACAAATGAAAGTACTGTTCACCTCAACTTTTATGATTGACTTTGTTTGTAAAGAATTTAAAGTTGAAGATGTAATCAAATGTGCCGTTAACGTTACTAAATCTTACCTTACAGTTATAATATATTTCGTAAGTGGGAATGGGCATTGAGTTGATACCGAATCTCTTTCGAAAGCTCTCAACCTGGACATCTCCACAATCCAGCGGTCTGTAAAGAAACTTCATGAAAACTAAATTTTGCAGAGGTCACAGCAAAACTTGGATGGTGGAGGATATATTTACAGATATCAAATTAATTCAAGAGCTGAAGTAAAAAATATTGTAATTAATGTGGTTAGTTTTTGGGCTGAACGCTTGGGATAGGAACTTGAGAAATGGGAGGTCGGAGACTGAGATAAAGATGCAGAAACAATATGAATATAAATATTCTTGATATATGATGTTAATAATGTACTAAAATCACATATAGGAGACAGATATTTGATTGATATCAAATTCACAAGAATAGTAAGCGCTATAATCAGCCAATGAGGAGATGAAGATGACTACTCAGTACCGGAACTTTCAATAATGCCGAAAAAAGAACTTTCAGAAATTTTTGGTGATTACGTAAACCTTGACAAACGTGAACGTCACTATTATAACCACGATATAGGAGCTCTACCTCCTCTTGTCAAAATAGTTCTAGGAAACACTGACCCTGCGGCTGTCGTAATAATTCGGAAGGAAGAGGATGCAGTAAGACTGTTGAAATTTGCAAATCGGTACAAAATACCTATAGTTCCTCGAGCCTGGGCCTCTTCGGGTTATGTGGGAGTGATGCCAACAAAGGGAGAAATTGTTGCCGATGTCACTATGCTGAATAAAGTCATTGATATCGATGCCAAAGAAGAGAGAGTAGTTGTTCAGAGTGGAATTACATGGGAAAAGCTTGAAAGGCAGCTGAACGAAAAAGGACTTTCAATCAGAACACTTCCTTCCAGCGCCTCTTCCTCGACAGTTGGAGGCTGGCTTGCCCAGAGCGGAGGGAATCTGAAACTAATAAATTCCTAAGGATGCGAGCACTTACTGATCCCCACTCTCCAAGCAGATTTAGGGTCAACGGCGTTGTCTTCAATGTGCCTTAATTTTACAAGGCGTTCCCTAGTGTAAAGCCAATGGATAAACTCTACAGGCCAGAGAATGAGAGACCTGTGATATGGTAAAGTGCCTTAATAGCAATTTATCATTTTTTTAGATTTAGGGCTTTACAGGAAAAAAGATTGTATTGTTGCAATCTGCATGTTAAAAACTGATTTCGATAAAATAATTTCTCATTTTAATTCAAATTAAGAATCGATAGCATAAAAATCATTAAATTTTGCTATGCCCTTTATTTAATACTCCTAATTTTCCCAATAGTCAGTCCTACTTTATAAATTGACTTGATTAAATCTCAATCCGCTAGAAAGTGAGCGATTAACTCAATAGGAGTTCACACATGATGAGAGTTACATCCATCAGGGCAGTCGACCACAGCCTTAGAATATATACTCTCAGGGACTTTCTTAAGCTCTTCGAGCCCATCAGAAGCCCCGAGATAAGCACAAATAATACTATTGCTATCATGCTCACTGATACCATGATTGCCGGTCAGTGCTACCAACTATTGTCTAAAGTTGGTTGATACTTCATGGGCGATGATGACGCAACCTGTCCAAAATATGATGATTGCAGCTGACGCGATATAAGTTTCGGATTTCCTTTATTTTAAGGCTTCTGTCCCTGTATATCCAGCATTGGATATGGTCAACTCCCATCAAGAAAATCAATCCTATGATTTGTTTATCAGAAACCGTAACCAATTCGTGACCAATTACATACTGTCAAACAGAAATTTATAAATCAGAGAGATATTGAATGGGTATATTCTACTCGCTGTCTTGCAAAGTCACAGAATAAATATATGTTTATTGTTTTACTGAAGAAATATTATTTAATTTTCAAGTAATAATAACCAAAGCTGTAAACAATATAGATATTTATGGTGGTAGCCTATAAACAGCCAACTAGTGAATTATGGCGGTACATTAGTCCTTTGCGATGGTAGTTCCTATTAACGTCCAACTAGTAAATTAATTAGATAATTTCGAAAAAGAAAGAATGGTATCTTGGAAGAGTTGTGTTTACTGTAAACCCAAATACAGTTATTTCGAATAAATATCGTTCCAGGTATATTTTGTTCGAAATAAGACCCAAATCTTCCAAGCAATTCTACTATGCTGTCTTACCCCATTGTGCCGTTTATTTCTCACTCTTTTAGGTCTGTTTGTGGCATGATACGACGGTAAAATACATAATTATCTGCATGGTTATTTTAAATTAATTCTATGAAAAGTTGCTTCTAAACAAAAAATAATTCCGTATATGATTTTTCGTAGTCAAAAAACAAATATATATTACGAATTATTTTTTATTATTTGTGAAGTCATCCTACTCTCACTCTTTACCTAGAGCAAAAAACCTTACCTTGAACCTATCAGTAGCCTATCATTTGATTATTACGACTATAATACTTATGCACATATCTTTATTAACTCATAATATGTAGAATAACTAAGTTAGGTGATTTGATGATTAGTTTCCTTATTTTGCTTACACTTTTACGGTAATTTTTTGAGGGTAAGTGAACAAAATTTTTGTTGATTGCCATACCTACTACGGCACGAAAAATATCTTACTTGTAAGTGAATCAATGATTTTGATATTTACATAATCTCTTAGAGATTGTAATATATAATCTATATATTTTATGACCTTAATTCTATTTTGTGACCATACCTAGATTTATATGACAACATAATAGAAGCGTTTTCACCGCGCATAAAGGTATATGAAGGAGTCCTTCTGGGGAAATGAAAATTAGTGAAGTTCTTAAGTTAGGTATTCATAAATTATGGCAGTAAGCCTAATGAAAATATTGGATTAAGGTGAAAATAGAAGAAATAAATCGTCAGGTGAATATTATCTAAATTGTCTAAATTCAAGTGAATATGGTTGTAGTATAATGCCAAAATAAGTTTAGTATGAAAGTATCAAGGTAAATATGGGGGAAAAATATGACAAAGTCAATTTAGGGTTTATTTTCATAAATTTCTATGTTAAGAGAGTCGTAGATCTTGTACAGAGGATAATTGTTCCGAGTAAATCTGATCGAAACTGGCACTTCATCATATTTTCGTTTATCTAGGTCCAAAGACTTCGAAAAGGTGGTTACTGCAAGATAGAAAGGTTCATTTCCATTTGAACTTTCTAAGGGGAAATCCCCTTTTGAGTCACTTTTGAGTGTATAAATTGGAAACTTTTGCCAGGCCTCCGCAAACTCAGCAGATCGGTACGGATTATTACTAAAGTTTTCTGTCAAGGAATTAATTTCTTCTTTCTCTCCAAATGACATGATATATGGATAGTTTTCTTTTACCTCGGATAACCAGTGGATTCCTTCCATCTCGTTTTGTGAAATTGCTTCAGAAATCCCGCCAATATAAGGTGAATTGAAGCAATTGAAGAATCCCATAGTCCAGAGAAGGCCAAGGATCAGGACTGTTGAACCAAGGCCAAATGTGTATCCTTTTCTGAGGAAAATAACGTAGAGAGAATACCCCAGCAAAGGAATCTGGGCAAAAATGATGAAATTCAAATTTGCAAATTTATCAAGAGGATAAGGAATAAAGGGGTTGAAAAGGAAGGCAAGTTCCAGGAAAAAGGTGAATATGTACAAAATAAAAAAGCGGGGATATCTGTGGATGAAATGATGACAAAATCTGTTGCGATTCTGCCACACAATTATTGAGTTGATCAAAATAAAGATTAGTGGAATGTAATACTTGCCATAATAGAGATTGAAAAGCTGTATGAACTTAAAAAAATTGTTCGATGTGTAAGGTATCCTAGGAAAGCCTTCAGGTATTAGTGCCTTAGTGCGCCAGGCAAGAGTTGGAAGAAAAATATCCATAAATTGAGAAGAGTATCTTGCACAGAGTAGAACAAATCCAAAAGTTAATGACAGGAAGATGAATAAATGGATTTTTTTTCTTCCAGAATGGGGGAATCTCGTGGAAAAAAAATTAAGACTCAGGACTTTACAGAGAAAACTTGACTTTAACATTTTTAGCGAAAAGGCCAGAGATAAGAAAAAGAAAGTTATGTATATAAAAATAAACGGATGTGCCAATGGAATCAAAAGTATCATCAACAAAGAACAAATATAAATGGCTCTATTTTTACCAGAAAGTGCATTCCTCAGCACAAAGAGGTAAAGAGGCACAAGGCAAAAGCACAGGTAGTAAGCAGATGTTGAAACCTGAAAATGCCCAAAGTAAGGAATAGTCGATGAAATAAAAGCTACTGAGATCAATTTTTCCCGGTTCATGAATATTCGATAAAAAAGGAACATTCCTGTGATGAACATAATTGAAAAAAAAACAGGCAAAAAATACGAAAGCACCCACTTCTCCAATCCTGTGATCAGAGCTAAGGCTGAAATGAAAAGAGGACCAGTTGGAGAAAGATTGGAAAAACAAAAAAGTTCATTTTTTCCTACAAGTTCCATATACAGATATTCATCGCCTCTGCTTGGCGAAACATAGCCAAGAATGTAAGGAATGATTAGCACAATAATGTGAACAAGCAGAAGTATAAGAACTGCACTGATTTTTCTATATGCTAGAAGTAGAACACAGGCTGACAGATAGCAAAAGAGCAAAGTTAAATAAAATTGAAAAGGAAGCTGCTTATAGATGTTAATTACATACCCTTCAGACTGGGTCCCCCTGATAATATAAGTACTGTAAACCAATAGTAGCAGAGAAATAGAGGTTACAAAATTTAATATGTTATTAGTTATTTTAGACAATATGTCCCCCGTCCTTTATGAAAATCATACATCCCATTTTTTTGTACCAATCCAAGGAACTATATATATTTATTCCTCATGCAGCAATTTTTGGTCCAATTGAGTTTTATTTTCACAGGCATCTTAAGAGATCATAAACTTTAGTCCTCAAGATGTCCATTTTTCTGATCTCTTCATCTTATTTTTTTGGTCGTGTCCATTAGTTATTGGAAATTGTAAATATAAACTTCTCTCTAAATTATCAAAAAAACGATAAATGTACTCCTTTTTCATACTTGATCAATTAATCAAGGCCATACCTATTTTTCTATTATCCAATCGGCTCAACAAATAATTACTGATCTTGAATGGAACGCAGGCTGATATACTTCTCAACTTGATTAAAGTTTTCATGGACTAAGTAGGTTCGATTTCCTGTAGTTCCGAATGACTAATCTTATTCAGCTACTATGTTTTTTCCTCAACGATTCATAAAAAAATTTATCAATAAGTCTTAATTCAATTTTCCTGTAATTATCTTCGATTCTTTTATATATGAGTGTCTTTGCCTCCATAATATGGGATGTAATTGAACTCAATAACAATGTCTTGAAACTGGATTTTACTTCTAATTTGACAGTTTGATTTTTATGTTGAAAGGAGATTTAAATATTTTAGATGAACGAAGGAGTAATAATTAAGGTCAAAAAATATTTCATTCGTTTTTGTGATTCCATTTGACAGATTATTCTCTCTCCCATGATAGTTATTTTTTTCAAATCTCGATCGAATATTTTGATATTTAATTTACAGATTATATTCAGTAGAGGAAAAAATACTTAATACTTTGTGAAAAATTGGATAGCGAAAATGGTAAAATGGAACAAAAACTCCATACTCAATTGTCTTTTCCAGATTGTGTGATTGAAAATCCTACATTATCAAATTTATCTTCAAAGGAAGTAGAAGTATTCTCATTTTACTTAATTTGTTTTTCAAGGATTTCTTTAATTATTTTGTTTGATTTAGCTGCAATTACAAGTTCCAGAGGAGTTCGATAAACTCAAAATTTAGTCATATGCTATATATGGCATACAAAATGGTTCATGGAAATCAGAGGTTTATAAAGATCATTCCAGTTTTTTTCATTCATTTTTGAGAATAACGTTACTGTTAAAAAATTCTTTATCAATGTATATATATATATGGTTCTTACTTTTTATTTCATTATCCCAATGTTTCTAAATAAGTATTTCAGAAGAATCTAATATTCTTTGCTTAATCTATTTATGCTAATAACGTCAAATTTAGCTTAGACCTGCCAATTATATCCAAGGTGCAGAACGAATACTTCCCATTCTTCGGTTTTAATCCACTATATATAGAGAATCTCTGGTACCATAATATGGAATATCTTGAAAGTAAACATTAATATCTTGAACCTTTGTTTTTAGGATATGTCATCTTAAAAACTTCACTCTTTATTCTTTTAAATTAAAAATTAATGTTAGCAATAGAATTTGATTTTATGTATTTAAAAATAGTATCATCTAGAGGAATTGTTATTTTTTGTATTTTTGACCTTAGATCACTGGTTGTAGATTTACGAGAATTGGTAGAATATATTGCAGCGTTAAATGAATCCGGAATAATTTATTGACAGTGTAGTTTGCTTCATCAGGTAAAGTTATTTTATCAATGATACTACATAATTTCTGAGATACAGGCAGTAAACTGGCTGGAGCTATATCAAAAGTGGAGTTATGTTTCGGTATGATAATCAAAAACTTATAACCTTATATTATTTTTTATAATGTTATGATTTTAGAAATGGTTTTGAGATTGACGAAATTCGGAAATACTGGATGAATATTCGCTATGTAAAATATGAAATAAGCCATCATTCTGGTTTGTTTTGTCAAGATTTAAATTATTTATAAATAAACAGATTTTGAATGTTAATGCCAATGTTTTCTATGTTATAAATGGGTACAAAGAATACAATTTTAAAGAGAGTCCAAAAACAAAAAATGTATGTGAATTTTTCGAAATAATAAAAGAGAAAATATTTATGATATCATATTTGTACTGAATAATTCAAAAATATATCATGCAGACATTAGGTTTAAAAAAAGGCAGAAATTTGGATATGATGTTAGTATTCTATGCTACCTTATTCACCTGATCTAAATCCACTTGAATTTATCTAAAAAGTGTGAAAAAAGAAATTCAGAAATAATAAATTAGGATAATTTCATAAGCCCCAATTTTTGGCTATTGTCTATAACTCCTATATTAGTAATTTGTTGGATAGGAGGTTTGATTGAAATTCTCTCAAACCATTTACTAGGCTTAAAAAGTTGATTGGTTATTAATATACAGAATTAGCTAAATCAAAATAATTCACTAAAAATTGGATAATACTATTTGATGAACGAATAAGAGTGTAATTAATTGCTGACTTGGCTATCCAATATTTAGATGGAATCAAATTATGAGAGCAGTGGTGAAAATAGGGGGAAGTCTCATCAAAGAAGCTCCTGAACTTGTGGATAGATTAATACAAGAATTTCATTCAGAAAATATGGTGACTGTCGCAGGAAGGCAAGCTTATGGAAGCTTATCCATTTCCATTCTCATCATACCCGGAGGTGGAACATTTGCTGATTCCGTGAGGTCAGCTGACAAAATTTTTTCTTTTGGGGCAGATGCTGCTCACTGGATGGCTATACTTGGGATGGAGCAGTATGCCTACTACCTGCAGGATAAAAGCAGCGTTGTGTCTACAGACTCACTAGCAGATCTACCTCAAGGAGTGTCTATTCTTTTTCCTTACAGGCTCCTCAAAACCGAAGACCCCCTTCCTCATACTTGGGATGTGACCTCTGACACCATTGCTGCATGGGCTGCAAAGCAAGTAGATGCAATGCTCTTGAAGGCTACTGATGTAGATGGGATATTTAAAGAAGGGAAGCTGATGAGGGAGATTTCTGTTACTGATTTTGAGGGAAGTTGCATAAGCTGCATTGACCCTGCCTTACCACAATTTCTGCAGAAAAACAGGATGGAGTGTTTTATTGTAAACGGAAAATATCCCGAACGGGTTATTCAGGCATTGTATGGAAAGCCTGTATTTGGTACGGTTGTAAAGGGGAATATTTAAATTGTATATCGCATATGATAGGGGAGAAGCAAAGCGTATCCAAAAAGCATCATTTAAATTCAGATCATTAAACTCGCTGAAGTTGATAAAGGTTCCAGGAGCAAAAACCAATTCTAAAGCAACTGATTAACTGGTAACTCGTTGCAAATTTGCTACATGAAATAACTTTTAAGGAGAAAATAAATGTCATCACAGAAAGTTGAGTACTGTACTTCATGTGGAATTCGTCTTGTTGAAAAGGGCTACGTAAAATTCCCTTGCCCTCAGTGTGGAGCAGAGATCGGAAGATGTGGAAGTTGTAGGCAGCAGGGCAACGTATATACCTGCCCTAAGTGTGGATACAAGGCTCCATGATTTAAGGCAAAGTTCTGAATCATATAGATACGCGTAATAAGAAACTCAAAAATGAACTTGATCAACAGAATTGGCTAAAAGATGAGAGGTCTCAGAATGGGTGAAGTTGCAGCAAAAATGAAAATCATGCCTGAAAGTGTTGATACTAACCTTGTAGAGTTAAAAGAACAGATCAAATGTGCAATTCCAGTAGGTGCTGACCTTCATGGGGAGATTATTGAAGAACCTATCGCTTTCGGGTTGAAGGCTCTTATCGTCACTTTAATTGTTAATGACAGAGAAGGTGGAACCGAAGCTGTAGAAGAGGCTTTTGCAAAAGTCTCAGGCGTCGAAAACGTCCAGGTTCTGGAACTCTATCGCTTCTAAACAGAAAAAAAACCGGTATATATCCCGGATAAATCATTTTTTTATAATCCCTTTCCTTAAAGGGCTCGTAGATCAGGGGAAGATCGTTACGTTCGCAACGTAAAGGCCACGGGTTCAAATCCCGTCGAGTCCATTTGGAAATCTGTAATGGTCCTAACAAACACTACCTTTGTACTTTGTGTATACTTATTCACAAAGTGTTAGCTGGATCTAAAAAATTCGCTTAATATCAAAATTTTGGTGGTGAGTAATATACCTCTTTAAATAACATGATAAGTTAGCGCCCCTGCTCTGGTTATAAAAGAAACATTTTTAAGCAAATATTTTCATTTACTTTCATGATTTTTTTTCTTCCTAGTTTCCCTTATTTTCAATATAGCTTTTAATGCCATTTGAAGTTGTACAACCATAAACAGCTCGAATACGCTCTCCCTTACTCCACAGCTTATCACCATACATCTTTTTTAATTACATAGTATTCTTTAAAGATTTTTATCTATGTGATATTTTGTATAATTTGTCTCACTCTTGATAGATACTATTTTGGTTCAGCACTAACAAAAAGATATACATGGCCAACATCATTACCGATTGCATCAAACTCAAAAAAGTATCTTTTACCAATTTCAATGTGGATATTTTATTAAATAGTTGGTAATATATCTGTCTAAGAGAGTTTTTAGGATGCTTCAATAACAAACATGTGACGTATTTTTGTATAGACACAATGGTTTCCATCATGTGGTTCCATTTATAAAATTCAAAGGTAGCTTGAAATATAAATCAGCTAGTTAATAATGGTTCTATGGGAAGTTTTCCATCCCCTCAGCATGCGGGTGTGGTATTCTACTGAAATGAAGCTTGAAGTGTCTCTGCTATTTTTGTCGCAAGAACGAATGGTTACCTTGTACATTATGCGTAAAAAATGGGATAAATTATGATTAAATTAATATAATTATCAAGAATATGTTAATTATCCATTATATTTGAGATAATTAGATATTTTAAAAATGCAAAATATACATCAAACAAATTATGTACTCCCATATTTCAAGCACATATATCCAAGTATAAAAATCTATCATTTCAGATGGTTAAGTGCTGAAATTCCAGCATTTAGTTCATGTGTTGAAGTTTTATGGTATTATTATATATCAATGGGAGCTTATGTGCCTGAAAAAGCGGAAATTTTGATGAATAGTTATTAGATTGATATAAATAGTTCAAAATTTAGTTATGGTTTTTAAATTCCATCATACAGATTGGAGGAAACTATGAAAACTTATAATATTCCAGAGATTTCCAATAATGTTTTCAGTGTCGGGGCAAAAGACTGGACCCGCAGGATGTTTGATGCTTTAATTCCTCTGCCAGATGGCACGAGCTACAACTCATACCTCGTGAAAGGTGAAAAGAAAATAGCTCTAATAGATACAGTGAATCCGGGTTTTGAAGAGGAACTCGAAGCAAAAATTAATATGATCTCAGGTCTGGAAAAGCTTGATTACTTGATAATGAATCATGCAGAACCGGATCACTCCAATGCGATCAGATTTATCTTAGAAAAAGCTCCAAATGCCTTATTTATCACAACCGAAAAAGGAGTAAGTATGGCCAGGCTCTACCATGAGCTGCCTGAAGCTCGGATTAAAATAGTTGCTGACGGAGACAACCTTGATTTGGGTGGAAAGACCCTTCATTTCATAGAAGCTCCCTGGCTTCATTGGCCCGAAACAATGTTCACATACTTATTTGAGGACAAAATCCTTTTTTCATGCGATTTTTTCGGGGCCCATACAGCCCAGGGAGTCTATGATAACGATATAGAAGAACTGATCCCTTTTGCAAAACGTTATTATGGGGAAATCATGATGCCTTTCGGGAAAATGGGGGTAAAAGCTTTTGATAAAATTAAGGATCTTAATATCAAAATTATTGCTCCGAGTCATGGGCCGATTTACACAAATCCAAACCGTATTATGAATCCGTACGTTAAATGGACTGCAGGAGAAACAGAGAATAAAGCTCTTATCGTCTATGTGAGTATGTGGGGGTCCACTCGAGATATGGTTCGGACAATTGCAGAGATTCTTCTAAAAGAAGGTGTAGATGTTAAAATGTATGATCTTGCAGTCTCAGATATTGGAGATATTGCAAGGGAGCTAGTTGATTCCCGTGCTATTATTATTGGAGCACCTACAGTTCTTGGAGGTATGCATCCGCTTACCCTTTACGGTACTTACCTAGTAAAAGCTCTCAATCCACCGGCAAAGTATAGTGTTGTACTCGGGTCCTTTGGATGGGGAGGAGGGGCGGTCAAACAGGCTGAAGAGATTCTTATCCCTTCAAAAATGGAGGTTGTGGGAAACCTCCAGGTGAGAGGTAGAGCCAGCGATGAAGATTTAAAAAAGGTTGAGAAAATAGGTAGAGAGCTTGCTCAGAAAATGAAGGCATAACTTGAAGAATTACTTCATTAAGAAATTATAAATAATAGGTTATTCCTTTGGATCCTTTCAGTCTAGTCAGAGACATTTAATCTGGCTGAGAAGTTTCAAGAAAATTTCTAAAAAATCCACTATTTGATTGGGTGGTTGTAAAGAGGATTTTGATAAATCCCATATTTCGTAGCATTCTTATAAATGGAATATAAATTAAATGGAATATATATCACTCTTGAAAATCAAATTTTTATCGAAATCCTCTTAAATATTCTCTTGGCTTTATATAGGCCCTGGCTGGCTTAAATCTGTTCATCTGTAAGGCATTTATGTATTTAATCAACCCTTTGGGCAATCGACTATTTACAGATCGCTCTTTTATCTGTATCTTTGGAATAGTGAAATTTGATTTACACTCGTTACAATTCCATATCCTCTTCTGTGTGAGTGTGAAACATCGAAGTTTTGACAATGTGGACATCTTTCATAGTTCGAGGTTCTAGTTCCTGATCTTGATTTAATTTTCACACAATTATAGGTTTGGTGGCTGGGTAAAAGATTCTACCCTACTCTGCGCTTTTAGTTGTCATCTCATTAATCCCCAAGCTGTTAACTGCTTTTTTATACCTCTTATCTCATCGTCAGAAAAAGCAAGACCCTGATAATGGCGCATTGAAGTAAGTGAATCATGTCCCTGGCGCAAACACACAGTGGATTCAATAACTCCGGCGGCTATCATCCATGACTCTATAGTTTTCCTTGTAGTTTTAACTGAAAATCCATATGGATTGATTCCTGCATTCATAGCCCATCTTTGAATATTCTTGTTCCATGTGGGCTCTAGAGGTGGTCTTTTCCCTTCCCAAAAATCCCTGAGAATGTAGTTAAACATGCTAGGTAGTGGATGGATAGTTCTTTCAAGCTGTCTTCTTTTATGTTTCCTCTGAGCTCCTTCAGGTAGGTGGATTATATTCCGTTTATCATTATACCATTCTCTGTGGTCGTAAAGCCTAAGCATCTCAGCATATCGCATACCTGTGATTAAAAGGATGTCTAGTACTGCTTTATGTGAGTCTTTCGGGATTGCAGCTTTTAAGGTTTCGTAATCCTTTGGTGTCAAGATCCTAATATCCCTTACGTATAGGTGTAGCGCTTCTGGATCTTTTGTGTATCCTGACATTTTGTATTTTTCCATAAGGAATCTCCAACAAATCCTATACATAGATTATATTTTAACATATGTATTGTGGTAATAGTATCAGGAATAACTCGAAATGTTCCAAGAATTCGAGAGAGTGAGCAGGTTTAATTTATAAACCTATGTCCTGTTTGCATTATTTTACAGCTATCTGACTTGAGTATAAAACAACGATTTTCAAGGAATCGTATCTGTATAATATGTATCTTCAAACAATACTAGATCACATGAGAAGCATGACAGTAGAATACTAGCATAGCTGGAAGAATGGAGTTAAAGAGTGAGAAATAGTGAACTGTACTAATTCAGAGTGCGAGTCTGAAAATCACTACAATTAGTATTCGAAGTTGTGCCTAAAATTAGTTATCGAATGACAAATGGGATGAGTTTAATTATCAAATTTAATTTATTGCCTATGGTCCGGCATTGGAAGGATTTAGTATAAATTTCAAGCGCTTTTTCTTACCTCTGTTTTGCTTCTTCGTATGCACCTGAGATATATATTGGATGTTCCTTTATTTTCTAGACATTGAGAAAAATATCATATTCTTTTGAGGCTTCATCATATTTGCCTTCTTGCATCAGTTATAATAATTGATATTAAGAGGTCTAAACCTATAATGCTTAAATACACAGAGTTTATCAAAATTTTTTATAAACTAATTTATGATGTTTTTTCGAGAAAAATTTCATAATTCTATCTATATCTTTTGATATTACAATTTAATTATTATCCTTATTTATTCTCCTTTTTTTCTTTCTGTTCGATTAGTTCCAAGCAAATAATTTTCGCGGCTCTTGCAATCTTTTCGATGTATTGCAAATTAAAGATAACGTTTAAATATAATAAATACAAAGTCTAACAGACTATGTAAACCTTATGCAGACAGTTGCTATAGTAATCACTCTGTATTTACTGTTATTTACATTTTATAACATGACAATTTTAGGAGTAATATTAGTTCTTAGTTTTTGACCTATATATAGGAGGAATAGACTATTAGCAGTGAAATGGCAATGGCATACTATTCTGGGCTCTCAGAAACACTCAGGATGACGTTTGTTCAGATAATGATACTCAGCACAATAGCTATTGTGATTTTTTTATATGGTATGATAAGTACCCTCCAAAAATGGGGGTCCGGAGTAACAGGTTATGCCCTTGAACCTCAGGTAGGGCAGAAGGGGAGTGCTATCAGGTTCTTAAAAACCTGGTGGAGCCAGGTCACTGAAGTGGCTCGTCATGGACATGGAAAGCCTATCTTAGAGGTTTTAATCCTTGATATTCTCTTCCAGAGAAGAATTCTTAAAAGGAGTACTTTTCGTTGGTTCATGCACTTCTGTATTTTTGCAGGCTGGATGAGTCTCTTTTCCTTGTCAGGGATGATGTTTGCAGTCGAAATGACCGAAAAGTTAGGACTCATGCTGCCGTTTACACCTGCTGAATTTAGAGATATCTTATCTTTCCCAAACTACGTTTTCGGGTACATCCTGCTTATCGGAGTTCTCATTGCAATAGTGAGAAGACTTTTTGTTACAGAAGTCAGGCAAGTTTCCATAATGTATGATTGGATTCTTCTCGCAGGAGTTTTCATAATCACAATCTCCGGCTTTATTGCCGATGGTATTCGGACCGACATTATTTGGGGCTTTGGACTTAATCAAGCATCAGCTCCACCTGCAGCTCTGTTCCACTCCATAATTTCCCTGCTCTTCTGCATCGCATACGTTCCATACAGTAAATACATTCATGTAATCGCTACGCCACTTGCAATTCTTGCAAACAAAGGAGGCGAATAAAAAAATGGCAAAACGTACCCCTTCAATTGATACGAAGAATCTTACCGCAGTTCAACTTATGGAGCTCGACTCCTGCACACGCTGTGGTGAATGTGTCAAATGGTGTCCAACTTATGCTGCTACCGATGGGAAACCGGGCTTAGCACCCAGAGACAAGATCCTGCGCTGGCGACAGTACATGAACAAATCCTATGGGATCAAGGCAAAGCTCTTTGGTCCGCAGGAAATCCCTCAGTCGGAACTTGAGGAGTTTAAAGATGATGTGCACAGTTGCACAACCTGCGGTATATGTGGGACTGTCTGTGAATCCGGCATCAATACAGTAGAACTCTGGGAAGCCCTAAGGGCAAACCTTGTCAAGAAAGGTATTGGTCCATACGGAAAGCAGAATATGTTCCCGAAGCTTATTGGTCAGTACCATAACCCTTACCTTCTTGACCAGAAAGATAGGCTTGCCTGGGTTCCCGATGATGTGAAAATTGAAGACAAATCAGACCTTGTCTATTTCACTGGCTGTACTGCAGGGTACAAGCAGCTCACTCTGGCCTTTGCTACATCACGTGTGCTTAACAAGTTAGGCATTAAGTTTGCTATGCTTGGGGAAGATGAATGGTGCTGTGGTTCTGCCCTGATCAGAACAGGCCAGGCACATGTCAATGGTATGGTGCCCCTTCAAGTTGCAAAACACAATGTAGAAGCCATCAAAAAAATGGGTGCCAAAAAAGTTCTCTTCGCATGTGCAGGCTGTTTCCGTACTGCAAAAATAGACTGGCCAAGACTTCTCGGCGAAGAACTGCCTTTTGAGGTTGTTCATATCACTGAGTTCCTTGAAGACCTAATAAAGCAGGGGAAAATCAAATGGGAAAAGTCTATTGATAAGACAATTACTTACCATGATCCCTGTCACCTGGGCCGTCATGTAGGCGTATATGATGCGCCTAGATATGTGCTTTCTCACATTCCGGGTGTCAAGTTCGTTGAAATGGACCGGATAAAAGAATTCCAGCGTTGCTGTGGAGCCGGAGGTGGTGTAAAGGCTGGTATTCCTGATCTTGCAGAGGGTATTGCACAGTCCAGAGTTAAGGATGCTCTCGAAACCAAAGCAGATCTCCTCTCAAGTGCATGCCCATTTTGTAAGAGAAACCTGATGGATGGCCGTGACTCTATGAAAGCTGACATCGATGTTGAAGATATCATTGAGCTGGTTGCACAGGCTTTAGGCCTGAAACTGGATTAAACGGAAGATCAGAAGGCTGGATCTCCAGTCCTTACTTCTAGTGAATAGTCTTGGCTTATTTTTATGCTTCTGAGTGTGGACAGTCAAGACTAGTTTATCTTGTCGGTGGGGATAATATGAACTCTCGCTTCTTTTTGTTTTCGTTTAATTCTCTAAATCATAGCTTCTTTGAAAATGAGTTTATTTTTGCTCCTATGGTCAAAGGTGGTGACCTCAATCTTTTACTGGAATATGATACTCATTAGAATTAAGCAGCGAAGCCAGTGCTATGGTCAGATCAATCTATCACATATTGTTGGTGCCTAAGTATAGATATACTACGGAGGTTTATCGAAATCCTATCCAATACGTAAATTAAACCGGATTGCATTTAGATCTTTATCACTATTTGCGTTGAGGAAGGCTACAAAATTCATGTTATGGGGGTGGTAAAAAACACGTTGATTTATTCATGGAATTCCATCGAGCAACTCTCGATCAGATGTGATTCAATACTTTAAAAGGGGATTCCTACAGGTGTTTTAAGCTTCATCCTAACCTGGGGGGAAATATTTTGACAGATGTCTATGATACAGTAGCAGATTTATCGATTCATTGGAAATTTGACAGCTGGTCCAATAATAAACTATATTCTGGAATCGTAAAGTAAGCCGAAATCAAAGTTTAGCTCATCAAAATTAAATAAAGTAAGTCTGAAAATAATCTACGACTTTTGAATTTTGGAGGAATGAAGAAATCTATTATAGTTAATTAATTTTTGAATATTGCTAAATAATTTTTGATTGAAATATGGTATGTTCATTCCAACTTAATTTTATACTGTCAAATAAGGTTATATAGGCTTTGCACCTAAAGGCCCACTTTAGCTCGACTTTAGGCGCAAAGCCGGTTATATAGTAAAGCTTAAATAGCGAAACTTTCTTCCCCTTGAATATGGAGGTCCCTTACGAATTTCTTGGAAAAATATTCATATACCTTACATTCTTTGCTCTTGCAGGTATAGGAATTGCCCTGCTCTTAGGAGCTTACTCTTTTAAAAACCACAAGATCATTTTTCCGGGATTCGTGCTGTTCACACTTTATCTTTTCTATTCTCCTGCAAAATGGCTATGTAAAGTTTTCCGGATAAGGGATACACTTGTTGATGATATACTCATTGATATCCGCAATGCTGTTATGTTTGATGATTTTCTGCATACAAAAGGGAGAAGGATCTTGCTTCTTCCACAGTGTTTGCGTCATCCCAGCTGCAAGGCCAGGTGTGATCCAGTTTTTGGATATGAGTGCAAGCATTGTGGGCTGTGTGATGTCTCTAAACTCTGTGATGCCGCTGGTAGATGTAATTTTAGGGTTTTTGTAGTTCCAGGAGGAAGTTTTATCAAAAAAATTTTTAAGGAGTATATGCCTGAAGCTTGTCTGGGGGTTGCCTGCTATAACGAGCTTGCTGAAAACATGCAAGCTGTGTCTTTTGTTTCTGTTCAGGGTGTTCTTCTTCGCAAAGATGGATGCTTCAATACTGAAGCTAATGTTGAGGAAATCATTCAAAAAATGGAGATGTGCAATGTATAGCACTATCGGTAAGATACTTCTCTTTTTTATAATTATATCCTTTATTCTCTCGAGCATTGCTCTGGTAGTCAGCAAACAGAGTCTTAAAAGAAGCGTTTATTTAGCAGGTTTTTTTGCAAATGTACTCGATTTTTTTTATCTGCCTCTAAGGCAGCTTTTCCTTAAGTTTTCAGATGTGCGTATTCTGGACAAATGGATGGCATCTTTGAAAAATAGGGCATATAAATCTGCTTTTGCAAAAACAAAAAACAGGGTTATCCTGGCTCCACATTGTATGCGGAACCTCGACTGCATAGCCCACACCACACAGACAGGAATCCAGTGTAACTACTGTGGCAAATGTGTTTTTACCAATTTGAAGAAAGACTCCGAGAAATATGGATATAAATTATTTATTCTTACAGGTTCTTCCTACATAAAAACTATTCTTAAAATGGAAGCTGCAGATGGTGTCCTTCTAATTGCCTGTGATTATGAAATCAATAAAGTTATGCGTGCTCTCAAAGGTAGAAAAGTAGTAAGTTATGGTATTTCTATGGAAAGGGACGGCTGCTTCGGAACAGAAGTGAATTATCAGAAGGTTCTGAATATTTTTGAAACTTTTAAGAACTAAGGGTCCTTTACAAAATAACTTCAGGTAAAACATACTTATTCTGGAACAAAATAGATGGCTATACTTGTTAAATATAGTTAATTACAGTGCAAAACTATCCAAAATTACTTCCCTATGGGCCCTAAGTAGATAGATTTTAGAATTTTCTGCCTCATATATCTTTTATACTTATTAATCTTTTAATTTTTATTCGGCTTTTTGATGCTTTTTCGTTATGATATTTCCTCTTTTTCTGTATTTTGTCTCAATTTTGAACTGATACTAACACTTAAATTAGCTCCTTTTAGATATATGTAAAATTAAGATAAACTTGGATACTTTTTAATCTCTTATGGGATGCTATCTATTCATTATTGCTTCTATTGGTAATTGACTGCAATAGATCCAAAATTCCGGAAATAATTACTAATTTCTAAACTTGTGTATACTTTTAGGGTGCTACTTTAATGCATGACTTAATTATCATAGGTGGTGGCCCTTCCGAAGCATCTGCTGGGAGAAGGGCAGGAAAGCTTGACCATGATACACTATTGCTTGAGAAAGAAGAATTCCCGAGATACAAGCCCTGCGGTAGAAGGCTTTCAGAAAATGCTATTTCTGATCTAGATTTAGAGCTCCCTCCAAAAATTATTGAGTGGGAAATAACAGGACCAAAGTTCTTTTTCAAGGAACAGTTTATCAACCTAACAAAAAGCATCGATTTTCTGTTCTTATTTTCAGGAACGACTTTGATAATTTTCTTATTGGAAAAGCAAAAAAACAGTAATTGAAATCTATACAACGGAAAAAGTTATCTGCTGCGAGGAAATATTCATCTATGTTGAAGTGAAGACTAAAAAGACAGTATACAATGCAAAGTTTGCGATCGTTGCAGAAGGAGCACAGGGGGTAGTCAAAAAATATATGAGGCCTGCCGATATCAGAGGGGAATATGGGATGTGTGTAGTTACAAAAGTACTTGCTAAATTAAAAAAACGGAAGTGTGTCTGGATAATAATTTAGAACTGTATTTTGGGATTGCTGTAGGTGGATATGTCTGGATTGTTCCCCACAAAATCTATTGTTCTGTTGGAATTGATGGGGTTGCCAAGGATTCTAAACATACTAAAAAAATCACAGACTGATATCCTAAGGAAAAATGGCTTTTTCGGCAAGTATGAAATTCATGGACATAAGATCCTAAGAGATGGAGTTGAAAGGAGATTTATTGATTTAGAATTCTCCTAGTTGGGAGTGCTGTCAGATTTGTGGATGCTTTTTCAGGTGAAGGAAGAGCCTATGTCATTATCTCAGAGCAATTTGCTTCTGAAGTGATCGTAGGAATTTTCCGATGTTGTGGAAATCTCAAAGATCTAGACATATATAAAGTCTCTCTGCAAGGCAGAGTGTGGGACTCACCTTAAGTACTCGCTGATGTTTTCCAAAATAATGCCTCGTTTTCCTGGCCGAGCATTCAACGTCTTTACTTCCAATGAAAAAATGGCTGATAAGTACCTTGAGGTTGTAGATTTCAGGCTTAATTATAAAGATTATATCCGTCGGTGTCTTATAAACTTTAAACTCATGTAATTGAGCAGGTTTTTCAATATGTATGATCTGATTATAGTAGGAGGAGGACCTTCAGGAGCATCTGCTGGAAGGACAGCTGGAAAACAGGGGCTTTCAACCCTTCTGCTTGAGAAAGAACATTTTCCGAGGTACAAATCTTGTGGGGGTGCTCTTTCTTCATATGGTTTATCTTGTCTAGATTTCAGTCTTCCTGAGTATGTTGTTGAGAGATATATTCCAAAGGTAAAGATTCATTTCATGGACGGTTTTGTAGAGGCAGAGAAGGAAGGTAACTTAGCCTTATTAATTTCCAGAACGGTTTTTGACTATTTTCTGCTTGAAAAAGCTAAAGAAACTGGAATTGAAGTTCATACCGGAGAAAAGGTTCTGGATTGTATTGGGAAAGAAGATTTCGTTGAGGTAAGGACCACGGACAACACCTATCTTGGGAAATTTGTTCTGATTGCAGAAGGCTCAGGTGGATCTCTTAAATACAAAGTTAGATCAAAAGATAAAAGAACAGAATACTGTCTTGGTCTTGTGTCCGAAATTCCTGATGATGATGAGGCAATACAGAGTCAGTGTCCAGACACTTTAGATATCCACTTCGGGATTGCACAGGGAGGATATGGCTGGATTTTTCCTCACGCAGGATACTATTCTGTAGGAGTCATGGGAATAGCTCAATATTTTAAGAATCCGAAAAGAGTAATGATGGATTTTTTGCAGGAAAATGGTTTTGCTGGCATTTTTCCTATTCGTTCTCACATTATCCCTATAGGTGGAATAGCAAGAAAAACAGTAAAGTCAAGATTTCTTCTGAGCGGGGATGCTGCGGGGTTTGTAGAAGCTTTTTCAGGAGAAGGGATGGCATATGCTATTAGATCCGGACAACTTGCTGCGGAGACCATTGCAGGCATTATGATGTATGGCAGAAAGTTAAATGACATTCAAAAATACGAATCAAGATGCAGACAGGAATTTGGGAACTACCTTGCCAGTTCTCTTAAATTGGAGAAGGCAATGCATCGTTTTCCAGAAATCTCTTTCAAACTGGCTGTGAGCAACAGGGAAATTCTTGAGAAATATCTGGATGAAGTAGTGATCAATAGAAACTACAAAGGTTATGTTCAGTGGTTATTGCTTAATTTTTTCTGGCTGAACATGCCTCCAAAATAAAATCCCTAAAACTGAAAGAAATGGCTTTTCTCTGTTTTGGGTAGGTTGAAAATAATTGTTCAGTTAAAGATTATTGCAAAAAAGAGATGGATATCGAGATTGAATGTGGTATTCTACAAACTAATGTTTTCAAATATTATATGTATCGCACACATTATTAAGAAAATGACTATTGAGGATCTCGATAAACCTCTGATTTTTACTAGTTATTTACATGCAATTTATAAGCACATGACTAAATTTAGGAGTTTCTCAAAATCCTCTATAAATTATGCAGCGTGCACAATTTTCTTTGGAATCACAGATCTCAATAAGTTGAAAAATGGATCTATTTCACCATCCTAATAATCTAATTATAAGCAGTACATAAAAAATTTGACTTTGAATTTACAGTTAAATCGGACACTACAACATATTGCCTACTCGAAATAGCGAGAGCACATAAATGATGGGAAAAAACAGTGAATTCAAAGATTATTCGAACATAATACATAATCTTGGATAATTTTATGCGAGTGAGGCTCATAAGCTCCCTTCTGTTCCTGCAAAAATTTCCTGCCACCCATCAGTGGAGGGAAAGGCCCCGGAGGACTCTTGCAGTGACGGCATTCGGCTATGCGTTTCCAAAAATAACCGGGAGATTCCGAACTGCTCTTTATTCCCGATTTTCAACTTGCACCCACGAGGATTCGCCGTTTCATCCACTTTCCCTGAGACCTCAACGTATGTATCATCGCATTTTCAGGGCATGGTTCTCGTTTCTGTGCCAGAGCCTGGGCTCTCGCCCGACATCCTTTACAGATGTTCGTGTGTCCGGAGTGGTGGGGAGACTTTCCTCAGACCAGAAGGCCCGTCAGCCGTCCAGCCTCTCTCGCATGTTACTTCTCAATTGGCATTGATATTTTTAGGTATATATATCTTTTTTGGAACCTGCATTTCCAAAGGTTGATCATTAGGATCTTTTTACACTAATATTGTGATATTTTGATTTTATTACCAGGTCAACTTATGAAGGTATATAAGTTCCTTGTACTTGATATAAATTTATGAATTTGAATGCAACAAAATATTAATATATATGTATTATAATCCGTAAGTTATAGATGGATTTTTCCATTTTTCAAGGATCGTCGAAAGAAAATTATCGTTACTTTTTGATATCTGACAATGAGTATCATTTTTTTGTCAGTTTCCAGGCTTATTTTTAAGAGGTAAAACATGAGTGATTGTCTGTTCGATTTGCATATTGGCTATGTCCGTTTTAAAAATCCTATCACACTAGCTTCAATGGCAGGAATTGTAGATAGTGGTTTTGCTAACAAGTATGCAAGTAATGCAGGTCTGGTAGTTCTTGGAGCTTTCAATCTGGATAAGGCTTCAATGACTGTTGCATCAGATCTAGTAGCAATGGGTAGAAAAGAGTTCATCTCCGATGAACCCATGGAACTTATAAAAAAGGAAATTCGGGCAATAATGTCCGAAAGTGCAGTTGCGGTAAATGTCAGAAGTACTAAACTCGAATCCCTCATCGAAGCTGCAAAACTCATAAAAGAAGAGGGGGCAATCCTTGAGTTAAATGCCCATTGCAGGCAACTGGAAATGCTCGAGGTAGGAATAGGGGAAGCTCTACTCCATGATTTTCCACGACTTTCTACTTGGATCAAGGCGATAAAGGAGACTGGAGTCGTACTTTCAGTAAAAGTGAGGGCAAACGTTGTTGATGACATAGAGCTTGCAAGGCTCATAGATATGTCAGGTGCCGACATAATGCACTCTGACGCTAGCCGAAATGATTTTGGGGCTGACCTTGATGCGATCAGTAATTACAGGGATGCTACAAGGCTCTTCCTGATAGGTAATAATTCGATCACTGATTTTGAAGGAGCAAAGGATATGTTTTCCCGCGGTGCTGACATGGTATCTGTTGCCAGGGGAGTCCTGCAGAATCCTGAACTTATAAGGGAGCTGGTAGAGAGCGTTAGTTCCTATCAGCGATCCATTGGCTGGTATAATGTTCCTAAGCACGTGTGCAGTGATGGTGACTTCAGAGCTCTGGCTTTTTGTTGCCGTCCTGTTAAACCCTGCTCTGTGCACGAAAAATTTCGAAAATTGGGTTATACAGCAGAAGAATTTGCCAAGACGAAGTTTGACTTTGCGAAGGGAACTATGCTGGAGTTCGGAGGAGATACCTGCTTCGGAAGCCTGGTTTGGTGTTGTAAAATCACCAAGCCCTGCTGGCTTAGGGATGGTGCGTTAAACACAATTGGTCTCTCTGATGTAGAGTACATGAAACTTAAAAAGCAACTGGCCGAATACTTACTGGATAATGCTAGGGTCCCTGTAAATGAGTCCCATTAATATCGATTTTTCCTGTCCCATGCCTGACGGGGCGGAAGACCCACAGATCATAAGTCTTATTGCTCGTTGTGCTCAGCTTGCTATGTTGCTGGAGGTCTCTGCTTCTCCCAAGCCGGGAAATATAGATCGGGAACATAACTATCCGGATACCTGTTTTGAGCATTTTATAGCTTCTTCAGTGAGTGTTTATCCTACAATTGAAATGGCTGCAAGAAGTAAGAGTGGAATAGGGGCGCTTTTCAGGAGTGCAGTTTGTGAGAGTTCTGCTTGGCAACAGGGAGGCAATACTCATTTTGGGGCTTTTCTATTACTGATTCCCCTTTCAATGGCTGCGGGAGAATTATTACATTCAAGTGGGAAAGTCCGTTGTGAGCTTTCACCAGAAAAATTTGAGGATCTTGCTTCCCGTGCTTATTTTTTTGTCAGAGCAACGGACTGTGAGGATGCTGTCGAATTTTATAGGGCTTTCGATATGGCAGGAGTTAGAGTAAACAGTGTGGATGAATTTAGCCTTGAAGATCTCAAATCAACTGCTGAACTCAGGGGGCAAAAAGTTACGCTTTATGAGCTCATGGGGATGGCTGAAGGATATGATATGATTGCAGGGGAATGGGTATCAGGATTCGGCTGCTGCCTTGAAGGAGCAAATAGTATAACAAAGTTCATGCAATCCAGAAGTTCAGGAGTAGAATACTCAGTTTTGAACTGTTCGGGTTCAGATATCAACGAAGCTATAGTATATACATTTTTGAAATTGCTTTCCAGGCACAGAGACACTTTTATCCAGACAAAATTCGATAAAGCTACTGCAGATTACGTATCATCCAGGGCATGTGATCTTCTACTGGCCTATGAAAAGCCTTCAGACAATGGGATCATCGACTTTGCATCTATGCTTCCTGCAGTAAAGGAATTTGACATCGAACTTCTTAAAAAGAGAATCAATCCAGGTTCAACAGCGGACATCGTTATTGCCGGAATTTTCATTGCTCTTCTGGGAGGATTACGCTTTTGACCAAACTTTTCTCTGAATATTCAAAGTACGGAAGTGAATTTTCCACTGTAGATATTTCCGCATTCGGAATCCTGGAAGGAATTTCCGAAACAATTGTAAGCACAGGTCTGAAATATCCTAATGCTGCTCCAATTGGAATAATCGTGAAGGATGGAAAGTATTTTGTCAGACTTTTCAGAGGTAGTCATACTTGGGCAAATGTCCTTAAAGAAGGATATATGGGCGCAAACGTAGTTTATAATCCTCTGCTTTTTGTACGTTCAACTTTTTTCGACCTTGAACCTTCTGAGTTTGACTATGTGCCTGCTCACAAGCTCAATTTTCCCGTCCTGAAAGAAGCTGCAGCTTGGATCATTTTCAAATGCATTAATGTAATGAACACAGATCAGACCCTAGTAGCAGATCTTATTCCCATGAATGCAGGTTTCAATGAGGTTCATAAAAAAAATATTCTGGTTCCAAACAGAGGATTCAATGCAGTGCTTGAAGCTACTGTTCATGCAACCCGCTACCAGCTCTCAGGCGACAAAAAATACATCGAATTGATCCAGCATTATGAAAATTTAGCTTCCAAGTGTGGAGGAGAAAATGAGAAAAAGGCAATGAAATTGCTTCATGAAGTGCTGGAGTTCTGACTCTTTTTATGGCTTACATCTGCTTTACACAAGTGCTGATAGGTTCTTTTTTTCATTATTTGTTATCTCAAATCCTTTGTTAGAAAATTATATTATCCTTCTACTATGTTCTTTATTTTCATGAGTTCTAAGCGGATTTCATTTGGTATTAAAAGTGCTGGTAATTTTTTGGGTCACAGTTACTAGGTCTCAAATAAAATTGAGCTTAAATATCCCATATTTCCGTAGTTCCAAAATCATTTCTACAAATCAAAGAATATTTATAAAGTTATTTAAGGTACTGAAGCAGTTGCTTAGGACAATAGCAGTGAACCTTTTTGTTATGGCAGTGACCTTTCTAGCAAAATAAAAGTACCAAATTCGAACACTATCATAACCACAAAGCTAAGGTTTCTTCGTCTAAAGGCTCCAAGGCTAAATTGAATGATTCAAAATATAAAACTTATTTGAATAAACATGAACAAAAAAACCACTCCAAAAACCATGAAGCAGAAAAAAATCACCAATGTGACGTAGATAAAAAATAGTTTGATTTTCATTTCCATTAAATGAAAGTAGTGACAGAAACGACAAATCTCGGTCCTGGCTTCTAGTGATCCAAAAATCATTGATAAAGCAAAACGATTAATGACCATTATAATGGAATTATGAAAACTGACTGCACTTTCACTCTAATATTATGAGTGAGATATAATTCAAATATTGGAAGGTATCATAATCACACCGGTTTTTATTTCTATTGATTGTTATTTCACTTATATTGATTAATTCTATTGCTATTTTATTTAGTATTTACTTCGTTATATTATATATTAGTCAGATTTTCGACTCTTGACATCAAAAAATGGCTGATGGTGGGGCTATTTAAGGCATGTTCTTGAGTCGGCTTTGCACTTAATGTCAGAACTTACTAAACACTCGTAGTGATTTTGTGTACAAAAATTAATTTTATAATTATGCACCATCAAAAAAGATTATTGAAAATTTTTGTTTTGTAGTAAAAGTATGTTTGTGTAACAGTTATATAACTTTTAATTTATTCCTGTATATAAAATGAGTTGAGGGTAATGTCAAGGAAGAATCCAAGTTGGAATATTTGTTTCAAAATCTTTCTTTTTTGATTCTTCAAATAGTTTTATTTCATCTTTCGTGAGGTCATTCATAGTTATTTTATTCTCGGTCACATATTCAAAGATTATTTTATATACAGTAGGGGGCTTGAATTTATTCTTAAACCCATCGTATTTTTTCCGATGGCATTTTAGTTACCACCACACTTTAAAATTATTTTAAAGTAATTGGTGTAAACCTGATTTATCGATTTATCCTTTGAGAAAATCAATTTCTAAAATCCTTACATACTAGGGTTATCAATGGGGTGAGTTTATATAGAAGTACAAACATGTAAACTGCGATTCTAATTCAAGAGCTATTCCAAACTCATCTTAATGGAGGAGTAAATTGTGGCAGGACAGCCAATATTCATTTTAAAAGAAGGAAGTAAGCGAACCAGAGGCAGGGATGCCCAAAGCAACAACATCATGGCTGCAAAGGCAGTAGCTGAAGCGGTCAGAACAACCCTAGGTCCCAAGGGTATGGACAAAATGCTCGTTGATTCAATGGGAGATGTGGTCATTACAAATGACGGGGCAACCATTCTCAAAGAAATGGACATCGAACACCCTGCAGCAAAGATGGTAGTAGAAGTAGCTAAAACCCAGGATGAACAAGTCGGAGACGGTACTACCAGTGCAGCTGTAGTCGCAGGTGAACTCTTAAAGAAAGCTGAAGACTTAATCGAACAGGAAATCCACCCGACAATTATTGCATCAGGGTACAGGCTTGCAGCCGAAAAAGCCGTGGAAGTTCTTAACTCCTTGGCAATGCCAGTAACCATTTCTAACCGTGACCTTCTAATCAGCATCGCTGAAACTGCAATGACTGGAAAGGCTGCGGAGTTCGCCAAAAAGCTTCTCTCTAATATTTCAGTTGATGCTGTCACAAGCATTGTTGACACAAACGGGAAGAACATTATTGATAAAGAAAATATCAATGTTGTTAAGAAGGTCGGTGGCAAGGTGGAAGACTCTGAATTTATTCAGGGCATGATTATTGATAAGGAAAGAATCCACCCCAATATGCCTCAAAAGGTTAAGGATGCAAAGATCATGCTCCTCAACACTGCAATTGAACTCAAGGACACTGAAATAGATGCAGAAATCTCTATAACCTCTCCAGACCAGCTTCAATCCTTCCTTGACCAGGAAGAGCAGATGTTAAAAAAGATAGTTCAGAGGGTTATCGGTAGCAAGGCAAATGTTGTCTTTTGTCAGAAGGGGATTGAAGATCTTGCCCAGCACTACCTTGCAAAGGCAGGAATTTTTGCTGTTCGGAGGGTTAAAAAAAGCGATATGGAAAAGCTTGCAAGAGCAACAGGTGGCAAACTCATTACTAACCTAGATGAGGTCACTCCTGAAGACCTTGGATACGCAGGACTCGTAGAGGAGAAAAAGGTCGGCGGGGACCACATGACCTTTGTCACAGGTTGCCACAACCCGAAGGCTGTAAGCATCCTGCTTCGTGGTGGCACAGAGCATGTAGTTGAAAGTATAAACAGTGCTCTTGAAGATGCACTTCGTGTGGTAGCAGTTGCAATTGAGGACGGAAAGCTCGTTGCAGGCGGTGGCTCTCCTGAAGTTGAAGTTGCACTAAGGCTCCAGGAATATGCAGCAACTCTTGAAGGCAGAGAACAGCTTGCAGTGAAGGCCTATGCCGAAGCTCTCGAAGTTATTCCAAGAACTCTTGCAGAAAATGCCGGACTCGATCCCATTGACATGCTCATGGAGCTGCGTTCCCAACATGAGAAGGGTGTTAAAACTGCAGGGCTTAACGTTTTCGAAGGCAAGGTTGTTGACATGTGGAAGGATTTCGTAGTTGAACCTCTCAGAGTCAAGACTCAGGTCATTAATGCCGCAACCGAGTCTGCAGTTATGATCCTAAGGATCGACGATGTAATTGCTTCTACTCGTGCAGCCCCTGGCCCAGAAGAAGGAATGCCTCCAGGAATGGGCGGAATGCCTCCAGGAATGGGCGGAATGCCTCCTGGAATGATGTAATTCCTAAAATAAATCCCAAGATTAACTCGGGCTAATTAGGAGAGGGCACAGTTTTCAAACTGTGCTTTTAACATTAGCCTTAAAAAATTAAAGTCTGGAGAATAATCTTTCTAGCTTTTCACTAGAAATCCATGTGAATCTCTGTTTCCGAGATTTTTATATACTGATGAGAATTAAAATTATCTATTCAGCTCCTTTCAAGGCAGTTAAGTATATCCTCGGTCTCGTACTTTGTTTTTATGATTCTTGTTCTGCCTCTCTGACCCTTACCCGAAAAATCCGCATCCACGTAGTTAAGCATCTGGAGCCTGTTTACAATTCCGTAAAAACGGGTATATCCTAGGTGCGTCAGTTCATGGAATGACTTGTAGAGCTCCCCGGCATGAATTTCTCCTTTTCTTGCTATTAACTCGAGTAAACGTTTTTCAGGATACGAAAGTAGGCTTATGCCCCTACAAAGGTGGAGCAGTTTGGATGCTTCATATGCTTTTTCTACATCTTCATAGGAAATTGTACGGTTTCCCCTACGTTCTGCATTAAAACCGGAGCGCTTAAGAAGATCTATTCCAATTCTGAGGTCTCCTGTCTTTTCTACATACGAGACAACAAGTTTCAGTAATTCATCCGAAATTACCTTTGGATAGAATCCATACTTTATCCTGTCCTTGAGAATATCCAGAATTTCCGCATTCTCGTACTTCGGGAAAGGTATCTCTTCCGGCAGAAAAATTGAATTCACCCTGGAATCTATACAGTAGAGGTCAGATGTATCATTCACAATTCCGGTTATCCCTATTTTCACTCCTGGGTACTGTTCATGAGCCCTCAACAGTGAATACATCACTTCATTGGTATGCCCTCCTTCATAGCAAAGATAATTGAGGTCATCCAGGGCAACAAGCAAAACCTTTTCTGAAGAAATAAGGAAATTAACTACTTTTTCAAAGATCTTCCGAAATGCAATTCCAGAATTGGGTGGCGAAATCCCAAAAATTTTCCTGTAAATTCTCGAGATTACTGCAAAGCGTGTGGAATCAATCTGGCAATTGACTTTTACAACAACTACATTAGGAGCATGGGCTTCTACTTCTTTAAAAATCTTCATAACTGCACTGGTCTTTCCTGTTCCAGGCGGACCTACAAGCAAACAATTCAAAGGACGCACGCTGCGCAGAGCTGGCTTGAGAGCAAACTTGAGCGCATCCAACTGTGAATCTCTATGAGGGAAATATTCGGGTAGATAGTCAGGCTCAAGCACGGAAAGGTCTTTAAATAATGTTTCATCCCAGAGTAAGATGTCATTATCGGTCAAGGGAACTTGCTCCATCTGTATATTGCTGAATGGTGTTGAAAGTCATTGGGCTGTAAAATCATGTTTTCTGAAGCGGAACTTAAAATGTTACAGGGAAATTGGTAAGATAAGTTCTGCATTTTTACTGAGAATCTATTTGAATATTGAAGTCAGGATCTAATAAAATAAATCAATTTTGTGATAAATATATATAATGCTCTTTTTAAAATTTGAATAGATATATTTTACTGCATTTTAACTTATTTGAATTTAACATTCTATATGTTTCAGTTGTGCTCCATTAGCTTGTTGAGGTATAATCTTAGAATAAACTTTAATCAACTGCATTCTTTTTCTAATATTACCCTGCGTATTCCACAATAAAAACTCAAATTTGCGGTTGTGCACCCTGCTGCAAGCAACTGGATATGTTTACACCACCAATTTGAATATTAAGAAATTATTCAAAATCAATACTTTCATTTGCTTATATGATTTTTTTTCGTAATAATTTCCCTGATTTTCAACATCGTTTTTAATGAAATTGGAAGTCTTACCATCACCCACAGTTCCAATATTCCCTCCTTTACTCCGTAATTCACCACCAAATCTTTTTTTGATTTTAAGTATTATTAAATATTTTTCTTGCTGTGATACTTTTGATAATCTGCCTCACTCTTGGAGGAGAATCTTTTGGTTCAGCAAAAACAAAAAGATGTATATGATCACTATCAATATCTATTGAATCAAACTCAAAAAATTGCTTTGTACCAGTTTTAAGGCATGCTTATTTGAAATAATTGATGATGTGTTTTTCTACAAAATTTTTTTCCCGATACTTAATATAAAAAAACATATGATCTCTTGTTATATAACACAATATTTTGCGTGACTTAGTTTCTTTTTATAGTGGACAGTTATCTTGTTAAGTATATGGACTAAAAAATGGTACTAAAAGATTCCCAATTGATTAAGGAATTAGTTTTAGCAATGTTGCCTTCAACTAACTGAAAACATATGTATTATATTTTAAGAACAAAATCAGGAAAAGTTTGGATGAGTTAAAATTAATGTTAAGAGACTTAAACTCTTTAATACTCAAATTATGTAAGTCTATTAAAATTCGCTATACTGTATCATACTATATCATTATTTTTTCAATTTTATTTTTAGTATAGTGAAGAGTTGTACTTGTCCAGTACAAATTTAGATCAGCTTCTTCTATATCATAAACAAAGAATAGACTGCTCAAAATATCAGAGTGAATTCCCTTTGTTATTCTCGAAAATTTCAAGAATTATGTAAAGAACTCTTAATTGAATATTTCAAGATTCATTTGTAGATAAGTTTTTATTGATTTAACAATTTTCTAACTTCTTCGATGCTAAAATTATCTGTGAGCTTATATAGTCAACAAGATTATCAATAAGTTATTGGGATCCAAATCCTTTCTTTATACTTGCTAAAATCTCACAAAAATTAAATTTTCATGAAAGATTGAACAGCAAGAATATATCTGATAGGAAGTATATATTTTTTTAGAAATTGTGGGGTTGTCCTCTATTTTGTGTTTGTATTCATTTGACAGAATTTCACAATAATAGTACTTATTTTTACCCACTTTTTAAAATTAGGATAATGAGTATTTTTCATCAAAAAGCTCCATTATATACCTTCTAAACGATTTTCCTTTTTGTTCGGACTTGTTTTCAAAAATTATGTAGATAATATTCTTTAGCTTCTAAATATATCTATATGTTATAATTTATTTTTATATTATAAAATTATAATGTCTCTAAATGTTTATAAATATGGTATTCTGGGCCAGGAAAAAAGTGTATATGTTTAAAACAAGAAAAAATCTTAAAAATTCACCATTGGAGTTGGATTACTTTTAAATACTGATAAGAGTTTTCCGTAAAAACCTTAATATAAAAAAGGATATATTATACTAGAGAAAAATTTAAACTTATTTAAAATAATCAAAAAAATTTAAAATAGATGGGTTAACACCTATGGGGAGAAGAAAGAGGAATTACGAGGATAGACTAATAACTTCGGAACGTGCAGAGGAGCTTATGGAAGAGGGCTGGAGACGAGCAGACCTGCACGTGCATACTACCTGCTCCTTTGATGTGCTTCCTGCAAGGGCTCTGCATCCAGAGAGTCTTTATGAGAAGGCCCTTGAGATGGGAATGGATTATATTTTATTTACAGATCACGATACCATAGGAGCATACGAGATTCTTGGATGGGATAGGGAAAAGCTTGTTTCTGGAGTTGAAATGAGTGTTGCTGACCCGAAATTTGCAGAACACGAGTTGCATGTAAACGTTTTCGAGCTTGATAGAGAGGATTTCTTCGAACTTCGAGAGATCGCAGAAATAGAACGAGATTTGAAAAGTTTTGTTAGGTACCTCAAGAATCGAAGATTGCCTTTCATGTATAATCATCCTTTCTGGTTTGACTTCCATCAGGAGCCTAAACCATCTGCAGTACTAAGGCTGGCAAAGTTTTTTCCTGTACTTGAGTATAATATGCATGAGCTAAAGAAGAAAAACGAACTTACAATTGCTCTTGCTGAAAGATTAAACAAAGGCATTGCTGCGACAACGGACACTCATTCAGGAAAGTTTGGGCATGTTTACACTCTTGCAAAGGGTGATAATTTCAGGGAGTTTTTCCGAAATATCACAAATGGGAAAAGTTATATAGTCACTGAAGACCTTACGAGGGAGCTCCTGATCGATGAAATGAATACATGGATATATCTTATTTTTGAAAAAAGCCAGAGAAGTATCGGTATAAAAAGCTACCTTACAGGGATAAAATCTCTGGATGCAATGGTGAGGATATCAAGGAGCTCTCTTTTAAACTGCTACCCGATACTTAACAGAACAGCTATGAACTTACTCTATATGATCTCAAATACAGGGCTTCCTGCTTCTTTTTATCTGTATTCAAAAGAAAATTTTGTAAAGGAAATGGTCAAAAAAATCGAAATAGGAAAGCAAAAATAAGGCGTTAAAAAATGAAACTTGAGGACAAAAGGGTAGAAAGAAGGTAGCCACTCAGGTAGCTTTGGTGAGTGAATCACCATTTTTCTTCGGAAAGAGGATTAAAATGGATTATTTTTATTGCTGATGAAGCATGAATAAATTCTTGCTCTTTGTGCTTCAAGACCTACAGTTATGCGTTAATGTGTTGTTTTTTCAGTAAAATTACCAATATCAATAAATTGTTGTATAGAAAATTAGACACACTGTTAAAACTGGAAACTAGCTATTTTATTCATAAAACATAACTTTTATTCCTTACAAGTTGACCTTGAGTGCTTTAGAAGTCTTGCAGTTATATTGATCTCCACAAATGCATAAATTTGGACACAAAATCTATACATCAGTAAAAAAGATGAATCCTGTTTTTTGTGGTGAAGACAAAAGGTACAGAGTGATTCATAATTTATCGACCAAATTATCTGTTTACTGCCCTTTTGAATATAAATATCATGGAATGTGCTCGAATTATAGAGTTTGCTCCATCCAGGAGTTTGTAAGATATGTTGTGATGGGGAGTATTAAATATAGTATACTAATATATCCTTCGAAAAAGGAATACTATTTCAAATACCACGGATATCTAATTAAAGTTTAAGGAGAATATAAATTTAGATTTTCGGCAGTATATCAAAAGTTCTATAAAATTCGATTGATTCGTTATCCTTTCCTTTTAAGATAAAATAAGAATTCATTGCTTTAACTAATCATATGTTTATAAGACAAAAAACATATGTATTTCTTTGGATCACTAAAGCTGTAGGACTTTTAAGACTCTCCAAAGTTGACTGATTAGGAACGAGAGCTACTTTTTATGATGCCATAAGGTCAAAGTTCTATATCGATTCTGCAGTCTTTGTATCTCTAAAGTTTATCTGGTCTGTAGAACCATTTTTTTTAAGTGATTACTCCATAGGACAATTACTTCTTGTAGAACGATCTTCAAATGCCGTCAATTCCCCATTCCACACATATACACAGTTATATACAGATGGGTACAGATGCATACAATTGTTCTCAGAAGGGCAACTTGTTTGTCCATTTGCCCAGTCACATTCATTAAAAGTTAGATCACTTTTTAAGCTACTGTATATTGAAAATATATAGTATCATTGTGTACAGATGTAGAAACTGGATTTGAAAATATCAAGCTTGTTTTTCCCTTCCAGAGGGTTTCTTTGATTTTGGGCAATTTTCCAGCTGGATATATTGTCTGACAGTTTTTCCTTCAAAACTTGTTTGCTTGAAGATTTCGATGATACTAAAGTTTTATGAACTCAACCACTTATAAAAAAAATTTCATTCTTTTTCGGCAGTATTCACAATCCTCGAATTTTTCCGAAAAATTGAAACTGGTAAATTTGATCCTTTAAATATGAAAAATTATTCATCGCTGTTGACATCATAGTTACTTTTCTGTAGAACTTGTGATGAGTAGAATTTTACTGGATTGTAAGAATATTTCATTGCATACTGAGTGCATTTCTCTAAATGCTCACAATTTTTGCAATCTTCCCAGAGACTAAACTTTTCAGAATTTTCTATTTTCACAAAATCAAGTTTTTCAAAAAATCTAGGAACACTTGTCCTTACATAAAAATCAAATGCATACTTTTCTATATTTTTCAGAAGATGTTTTACCAACTTGGTTCCGATATCTTTTCCCCGGAAGTTCGGATGGACTGCAATGGAATGAATCTCCATAATATTTTTCCCATTGAATTTAGTTTTTATTAGGGAGATACACCCTATAATTTTTCTGTCGATCTCATAAAGGAAGAAATCTTCTGGATCAAGATCTTCCATGTCAAGAAAGTAAGTGGATAGAAGCTTCTGAATTGTCTGCATATCTGATTTTTTGGCTTTTCGGATGAGAATTTTTGTCATATATTTCGTCATTGGTTTTTATGGCTTATCATATATTTTCTTCAATACTCTCATTATCTTTTTATCACTTCTGCTCATTTTATTTGCTTTTTCAGTTCCCTATATTTTATTCTCTCTTCTTTTTTTGTCTTATCTATCTATCATTTTTTTTGTTCTGTATATAAGGTTCTTCCATCTTTCAAATACTAAAAATTTAGGACTCAAAAGCTATGTAATTAAAAACTAAAAATTGATGCAGTTTGTTTTTTGTGTCAGTATTCTTATTTTTCTGTAAAATTTCAACGTTTAAAATGTTATAAAAACGGAAATCATGTGTTGAAGAATCTAAACACATAAAGCCTGTGAAAATTTAAATTTGAATTTATAGCAAATTTGTGAGATTTCCCTGTTTTCTTTTTTCTGAAAAGCATCCTCTAATTTTTTTTAATTAATTCTATTCGTGCGAGATTCAGAAGAATTCGTATTTTTGAGTACAGTGTTGTATATTCTTCTTTATTCAAACTCTATGTAATATTTTGATAAACATCAGATTTCAATAAACCCCTTATTTTCACGAGTTTTTTTGCATATAACTTCTTATAATATGACCAAATTTAGGTTTTGATTGAAATTCTCGTAATCATTCAACTCGGGTAAAACAAATAATTAATTCTATATTACAAATTAGTGAGTAAGTTTTTTGAGTTTATTTTCTGTAATTGTCAACTATTAAGTAGTGTTGAATCAGTTTTGTATGAATTACAATTCCACATCTTTGAAAACTTAAAATTCATATTTTTAGGCATAGTTATTGATACACTAATAAATCCCAGACTTTCAAAAATTAGTTTAACATTTAAAGTCAATATCTAATAAATATAAACACTACCTGCAAAAATAAGTCCAATCGTGTGGTCTAAACGAACAGTAGGATGCTGGATCTCAATTCTGCCGGCACAACTTGTTTAACATACGCGTGGAATCGGATCTCCGGAAGGCATATCTACATAGCGCATGGCACCGAAACGGTTCTTCAGGATTACTTCTCCTTTGTTTTCTGCAGTAACTTCCCCTATAATAGCGGCATTTCTGCCATAAGGGTGCTGCCTGAGAATTGAGAGAACCTCTTCTTCAAAGCCGGATTTTGCCCCAATTATTGCTTTTCCCTCGTTTGCAACCTCAAGGGGATCAAGACCCAGCATCTCACATGCCGCGGAAACGGCTGGCTTTAATGGGATCCAGTCTTCTTCAATAAGGATGCCTGTTCTGGATTTTGTTGCCATTTCGTTCAGGGCGTTTGCAAGCCCACCACGTGTTGGGTCTTTCATTGCCGTGACTACAGGCTCTCCTTTTAGTGTTCTAAGCTTCAAAATAGGCTTTATAAGATTCCATAGGGGTGCAGAATCTGAGACCAGATCGGTCTCGAAGTCAAAACCTCCCCTGTGGACTATCAGAGAAATCCCATGGTCTCCAACAGTGCCTGTGACAATGACTCTGTCTCCTGGGCTGAGCCCCGAGTCTCTTACAGGGGTATCAGTAATGCCCAGGCCTGTGGTGTTCAAGATAATAGAATCGAGTGCTGTTTTCTCGACGGTCTTTGTATCTCCAGTTATTATAGGCACGCCAACTTCTGAAGCAGTTTCATCCATTGTTTTGATGATCTCTTCGAACTTCTGGAGTGAAAAGCCTTCAGGAACCACGACAGCACAGGTAAGAGCAAGTGGTTTTGCTCCCATAACAGTGAGGTCATTGATTGTGCCTGCAACTGCAAGTCTTCCTATATTAGTATCTGGGAAAAAGGAAGGTGTTATCACATAACTGTCAGTAGTCAGTACGAGTTCGGATGCGGGATTAAAATTCTCAAGCCTGACCGTGGATCCGTCATCAAGGTTTTCGAGCCCAACAGAACCTGCACTTTTGTTGCGGAAGTTTTTAAGGATTATATCTCCTATCAGTGCCTGCATTATCTCTCCGCCTGCACCGTGCTCAAGAGAAATGGTATTGGGTTTCATATCCGTCTCCTTTTTCCTGCTTTTTGCTCTCCTAATATATCTTATTTCTCCACATTTTTCTTGAAACTAAGCTCGATAAAGTTAATCCAGTTTTCCAGACTTTTAAAGTCGTGTTTCGAAGTCAGGATAACAGGAACATCAGGATTTAAGGAAAGAATATCCTCTTGCATTTTCTTGGTATTACAGTCAACTGCATATGCAATGTCAACTTTATTTATGATTGCAAGTTCTGAAGTCTTAAAAATCATCGGATGTTTGAGGATGATATCATCTCCTTCTGTTACACTTACGATTACTATCCTCAGGTGCTCTCCTAGTTTGAAGTCCACAGGGCAGATTAAGTTGCCTACATTCTCAATTATAAGGATATCCGTGTTTTCAAGGTCTATTTCATTAAGGGCCTTTTCCAATAGCTTTGCATCCAGATGGCACTCCTTTCCAGTATTAACAGGAATTGTTGGTACTCCGAGTTTCCTGAAACGGGAAGCATCCATTTCCGCGATCACATCTCCTGCGATCACAGCTATTCTATACTTCCCTTTGAGATTTTTAATCGCCTCCTCAATTAGAGTTGTTTTTCCAGATCCGATTGCTCCCATGATATTGACTGAAAAGACCTGATGCTTGTCAAGATTTGTTCTGTTTTTTTCAGCAATTTTATCGTTTGCTTTGAAAACGTCGTATTCCATATGGATTATATGCATTAACATAATATATCACTCAAGGGATTATTTTTATCTGTCTTCAGTTAAATCTTCATCTTCTGTTTCGATCTCAATGCTTTTAATTATCAATTCTCTTCCGCCTATAATATGGGCCGGTTTTCCACAACTTGGACAATCCATAGCTGCTGTATAAGCAAGAAGCTCGCTTTTGAGTTCGCTGCTTTCTCGAATCTGCGATGTGTTCATAGTTCCCTCATATCCACACTCGCATTCAAGACGTAGAGGTACCATTTCTACAATGAAATCTGCATCTTCTGCAATGCTTCCCTCAGAAATGACTTTGAAACAGAAACTAAGTTGTTCAGGATTAGTGTGTGTTAACCTTCCAATCTGGAGAGTCACTTGCTTAACTTTCGTTGCTCTGTGAGATGTAGCCGAATTAATTACTTGTTCAACGATCTCACAGGCGATTGAAAGTTCATGCAAGTCTACTACCTCCTTCCCTTGAGTATCTTAACCAATTATAACACATTCCTTCTTGGCTGATCATGCATGGACCTACAGGACTTTTCGGTGTGCATGTTTGTCCGAAGTTCGGACATTGGGGCGGTTTTGCTTTACCTGTGAGGATAGCTGCGCAAATACAACACTTTTTGTCCTTTATTTCGGCTTCTTTTCGAATAGTCTTAACGAAAGAGGCATAGATATCTTTGTACTTCTTTGCTGCATCTTTTTCTTCAAACTTTTTCCTGAGCACCAGTCCTGAATTCTCTATTCTCCCGATACCTCTCCATTCAGAATCCGAAGTTTCGAATACTTTATCCATCATTTCCAAAGCTACCTGGTTGCCTTCCTGTTTTACAACTCTTGGGTAGCCGTTGTCCACTCTTGAGCATCCTTCCTCTATCTGTATTTGTAACATGTTTATTCCAAGGAGAATGTCTCGGACCTCAAACCCGCTCACAACAACAGGAAAACCCTTTTTTGCAAGAGGTTCAAAGGGTTTTGTGCCTATAATTGTCGCTACATGCCCTGGAGCAATAAAGGCGTCAACTTCTGTATCATTGGCCAGGATCCCTATTGCAGGAGGCGTCCGCTTCTGAGAGGTGAGGAGGCTAAAGTTATCAGGGGTATTTCTCAAAAGGGAAGCCGCATTTGCAGGAATTGTGGTTTCAAAGCCTATCCCAAAAAAGACTACTTCGAGTTCTGGTTTTTTTTCTGCAAGGGCAACAGCATCGTCAATGCTATAGACCATCCTTACATCTGCCCCTTCAGACTTGGAGTCCAGTAAACTTTCTGACGAACCCGGGACTCTCATCATATCTCCGAAGGTGACTACAGTCATTCCGTTTCTGGCAAGGACGATTGCGATATCTATATCTTCTTCAGGAGTGACACAGACCGGGCATCCGGGGCCGCTAATAACTTCAATGCTTTTTGGAAGAATGCTTCGAAGTCCATTTTTTGCTATAGTCCTCTCGTGTGTTCCACAGACATGCATTATGCGAAGCGATACCTTTGAATTCCCAATTCTTTCCAGTAGTTTTTTTTCAAGTTTAGGAATAGCTGATATTGAAGGAGAATTTCCGTTTTCCATTTTAATTAGCATCCTTTCTTCATTGAGATTCACTTTCAAAGGTATCTATATCTTCCAGACCTGCGATCTGCTTGAGAAGGTGCATTGTTTCTTCACTTTCTTCTTCCGATATTTCAGATATCGCATATCCCACATGGACAAGGACATGTTTCCCGAGCATGGATTCGCTTGCCCCTCCCAGTAGATCCATATTTACGTTTCTACAGATCCCACCCATGTTGACAGTGGCAGTGTTTTCATTCACTATAAACGTGATTTTTCCAGGAATAGCTATACACATGTTACCTCTACTGTTTTCTTTCAAAGCATGCTTAAATTATGTCGTTTAACTGTTCTAGATTAGTTTTTCGTATTTGAGTTAGTTTTTTATGTGAATTTTATTATAGCAAGAAATATGTTGTGGCCTTAAATCAGCAAAAGCCTTTAAAATTTTACTATCGTTTACTGAATAAACAGGCTTCATTCCCATTCCAGGTTTTCGTTTAAGCCTGAACTGCTGTAATTGATTATTTTATACCTTTGCGTTAGATATAATTATTGTTAATATCCACTTTTTTCTTTTGATCGCTCTTCTTACATGGTTGTTTTTTACTTTCGCTATTTGCCTCGAATAAAGAAGTGTAGATTCAATGATTAGAATTAGGCTCCGGGTTTTTGAAATAAATCAAGGGGTAAAATTGCTTTTCGCAATTCTATAGTTCTATTTTATAACTTTTGTATTTTTTCACTTCTCCTGAATAATTTAAAATTGTTTTTTTCTGAACCTACAAGTTGATTCGGAGATGGTTTACAATTGTTCAAAACTCTTTTCGATCTGAATTTGGAACAGATCAATTTTTAATATGTAACCCAATTAATAAAAAATTCCGATAAACCCCTAAATTTCGCCATATGCTTATAAATAGTGTATAAATTATTCTTAATAATCAAAGGTTTATCGGGATCCTCTCCAGTTTAATTTGCTCAACATCTTCATTCAAAAAAAAGGCTTTCTCAATATTTTTTTGAAATCTCCTCTCCAAAATCTATATGCAAAATCAATGCGAAATGAAGTAGCAGATGAAATACCATCGTACTTGTTTGTGATTCTATTTCTGTTACAATTTTTATGCATGCTATCATTTAAATGTACCTAAATTATTTTACACATGTCTGTATATATAATTATATTTATTTTTCACACTCAATTCTATATCAATAGCTGTCAGGTTTAATATTTATCCTTTAATTCTAAATTATTTTTCTATCAAAATCACCAGATTCTCTAATTTTTCACTATTTTCACTATATATTCATCCTTTAAAGAAACAATACATATAGCTTCTTTTACTAAGGTTCGATGAGCAAATTTTGATGGATTGGTTTTATTAAACTGTCAACTATTGAGTATCCATTTTATTTTCCATTAGTTAGTAAGCAGAAGTATCTGTCGCATCAGAATAGGTATCTATCAACTAATTTTAGGTAGGTTGAATAGTGCCTTTATTGATTTATTTTGTATATTAAAATTTAGTATTCAAATGGAATTTCATAATTAATTCTCTTTTTTAGTACAAAGCGTAAAACCACTGGGTCTTCAGCTCAGTGGATGTAAGCGTCAACTTCAACCCGGCTTCTGTATGTAATTTTCAGCTGCTTCCTTGCTAAAGTTGCCGATAGAAGATGCGAAATATCCATCACACAATAGTGTATGTTCCTTCAAATAGTGTATGTTCCTTCAAATAGTATTTTTTTCAAATACCCTGTTTGAGTTTTTCATGGCATAATTGTTGTTTCTTGTTTCAGTTTTAAAATGATCGCAAGAGTGCCGACTTTTGGCTCGCTCTTAACGAGTATATGGATGTTGTCTTCGTAAGTTACTATTTCTAGTATTTCTCAACCGACCTCCTTCTCAATGTCAGAAATTATCTGTTTGAGTTCTTCTTAAATCTTTCTAGTATCTTTTTCGATACTTACCCACAAAGATAATGTGATACATTGACAAAAAATTGCTTTATTTCATGAGAAAATAGCAAATCAGAGAAATGATTTCCAACACAAACTCTCTTTTAAATTTGTTGCTAGAACCAAGCAATAGCTTTGAAGCTCTGATGTTAAAAGCATGAATAAGAATCGCATTTAGCACAGGCTATATGTGATTCGGCGTTTAGTAGTTTTTTTAACAAAATTAGAATATAAGTCTGAATGCTCAGGAAAAATCATTCTTCTGCATAGGTAAATTTGAACCACACATCAGATCTGTCATTTTTGTGGATATCATAATTCTGAGCTGATACTAAAAGATAGAGAATGGAAATGTTCTGATTGCAAAACAAGATAGCGATATTAATGCTGCAATTAATCTCGAAAAATTCGCGCTCATTTATTTAAATCTAATTGGAATCTAAAACTCTGTAATGTTGTGTATGTGCTTGGGAATTTGTTCTCATAAGAGGAAGGAATAGACCAACAAGATAATTCGTTTTTAGGTGAGTGGTAGTTCACATACTGTTCGGAATTTCCTTTTTCCTATTAATGTATTAAATATTATTAAAATCAAAAAAACTTATATACTATTCCCTCATTGAAAACATTAGCGATAGGTTTATGTTCGCATTTATATAATTTTAGTAAATATTTAATTGTATTTCTTTTAAATGTATTATTTTGTTAAAAGCAAGATGTGGTAGAGATGAGTACTGGAATAAAAAATCTTGTTCAAACACTGGATAGTGTTGACTTTTTAAAAATGGATCGACGCACTTTCATGAAAGCGGTAGGCTTTCTCGGAGCAAGTACATTCCTCAGCAGTTTCCAAACTGAGATCGTAAACGCTCTTGAATTTGCAGAAACAAAGATTGTTTGGCTCCATGGTTCCGAATGCACTGGATGCTCAGAATCCCTCTTGAATGCCGCAAATCCTGACATTTTACAGGCACTCACTAAGCTCAATGTCAATCTTGCTTACCATGAAACTCTTCTTGCCCAGCAGGGGATATGGGTAGATAATAAACTTGCAAACACTTCTGAACTTAACTCAGAGATTCTCCTTGACGATCTTATCAAAGAAGGAAACTATATTCTAGTTGTGGAGGGCGCTATTCCAAATGGTCCTAATGGTTCAGGTCGCTACCTTGTTCTTGGGAACAAGCCTTTCAAGGATATCGTTGGAGAAGCTGCAAAGAATGCCAACGCCATTCTTGCGGTCGGAGCTTGTGCATGTTGGGGAGGAATTACCTCTGCAAAAAGTGCTGTTGTCCAGGAGACGGATTATAGAGGAACAGCTTTCTTAAAGACTGATGCTTCAAAAGGCATTCTTAGTGAACTTAACATCGATAAACCTGTAATCAATATTGCTGGTTGTCCTCCTCACCCTGATTGGATCCTCCTTACATTAGGCGCTGTAATCCTTGGAAAGATCAGGATTCCTGATGATCTTCCGGACATTCTGGACCAGTACCACAGGCCCAAGGTCTTCTACCCTCCAGACCATGTTGTCCATGACAACTGCCCTCGTCGTGGATACTATGACCAGGGACTATTCGAAGATCAGGCAGGTGGGCCATATTGTCTGTGGAAGTTGGGATGTAAAGCCCCGTATGCTCATGGAGACTGTGCAATTCGCAAATGGAACAATTCATTGAGCGTGTGTACCCAGGCAGGTCCCTGCAGTGCTTGCGTAGAACCTGGCTGGCCGGACTCTTCAAGACCCCTGTATGTAGAATCTGAAGGGAAGGGCGTGCTTCTAGGAGAGAATGTCGGTACGATAGCCAAAGTCGCGGTCGGCGCCGCTGCAGTTGCTGCAGGCGTACATGCTGTAAGAAGGATGAAAGGAGAGTGAGTAAAAAATGGTAAATGTTACAATCGATCCCTTAACAAGAATTGAAGGCCATCAACGCGTGTCCACTGAAGTAGGTGCAGATGGTGTTATTACAGATGCTCAGAGTTCCAGTTTGATGTTTAGAGGTTTTGAACGCATACTACAAAATCAGGATCCAAGGGATGCAGCAATTCTCGTCCAAAGAATATGTGGTGTTTGTCCTATATCTCATTGCTTGGCAGCTACAAATGCCCTTGACAATCTTTATGGTGTGGCTGAACATGTTCCAAAAGATGCTCTTGTCACAAGGAACATTTTTCAGGCTCTAAACACTATTGCAAGCCATGCAACTCATATATACGTGCTTTGGGGTCCGGACCTTGCAAATCCCGCGTACAGAAATGTCCTCGCAACACTCAAAGATACTGGAAACGCAATCTGGAAAGAAATGGTCGGAAGATTTGCTCCAATTAGCTACAAAATAGACGGCATACCGATTCCTGCGGGAACCTCTTACTTGGCAGCAATACCTGAAAAGAAACGCTTACAGGAAGCTATTGCAATCATAGGCGGCAGAATGCCAGGCCCTGTCACTCCATACCCTGGAGGATATTTCTATAAGCCGACAGTTGCAGATGTTGTAAAGATTTCCTCTTACTATCTGCAGGTTATGGACTTTGTATCAAAGTACACCCTCCAAGTGCCCTTTGATGCATGGATTGCAAATACATACAAGGCAAGTTCACCTAAGAAAGCGGTAAACTTTGTGGTTGAACACCTGCAAGGTCTTATTAATAAATCACTTAGTACCAATGACTTTTCCAGAGAAGCAGGGTGGGGAGATGTTGAATTCTATGCAGCTTTCGGCTCCCAATTAGTAGGAGAAACTCTCCTTCACCTTCCTGCAAGCCTTAAACACGATAGCATAGGTGGGTACAGCGATCCCTCAAAGATCAACTTCCTTTCATATGGTGGATTCTACAAGCCCGAAAATGGAGACGGATACAACCCTAGCAGTCCCGCAGGAGATCGATTCTTAACTTCAGGTATTGTAACAGGAAAACTCGAACATAAGGATTTTGATCCAAGCAAGGTTACGGAAAGCATTGCTCATTCTTTCTATGAAAACAACGACAATCTTCCTCCTGCAAAAGGTGAAACAGTTCCATTTACAGATCCTGGAAAAATAGTATATGACCAGGGTCCTAATAGCAGATACAGTTGGGATAAAGCTCCGAGATATGACGGAATTCCCTGTGAAGTCGGTCCTCTTGCACGTATGCTTGCAATAAAAGAGCCACTTGTAACTGGACTGGCTCTTGCTTTTCATGAGAACGGCTACTCTGCAGCTAATGTCTACACAAGAATGATGGCTCGTATGCAGGAAACCACTATTATCGCAAATGAGCTCCTAAAGTGGGTGACAGTTGACTTCGACCCGAAAGGTAAGATCGCTGTACCTTTAGATCTTTCTAAAGCTAACGATTCACATGGTATGGGCTTGTGGGAAGCTCCACGTGGAGCTCTTGGGCACTGGGTATCCACTGACAGCAAAGGAAAGGTTGGTACCTATCAGTGCATAGTTCCAGGTACCTGGAATATGTCCCCAAGAGATAGTGCAGGTATCCCTGGTCCTCTTGAACAATCTCTCGTTGGATCAAAAATCAGTGCCGTTGGAAATGCGCTTGGCGTCGATTACTCCAATCCGGTTGGAATTTTCCATATCGGTAGGTCCTATGATCCATGTATTTCATGTGCAGTTCATACCATTGACCTGACAGGGAAAAACGCTCCAAGGGCTTTGAGAATATTGTAAGAAGATGAAGACTATTAAATAAGGAGGATGATCCCCTAATGAAAGCTAATGGCAACCCAACGATTGTTGAGCGCTATAGCCTCCTCGATAGAGTGGTACACATAGTTCATGCCGCTGCGATGCTGGCGCTCATTATCACCGGGTTAAAGATGTACTTTGGGTGGAACTTTATGAGTTTCCATACAGCCCGCGCTCTCCATATGTTCGCAGTTCCTTTCTTACTTGTGGTGAATTGGTTCCTTATTCCTGTTTCCATTGTTCTTGCTACTGGGGGCGGGATTAAGGAAAAGTTTTTACACTTTTTGGACCATTATGTTTTTGGTCCCAGAGATGCATCACGCATGGCAGGAATAATTGGTAATTTCTTCGGGAAGGGCAAATATCCAGCATTTACCATCTATGATGAGGCATCAGGACACTATAAGACCAAGCTCCATCCATTAATGAAAATTTTGATTGTGCTGGAAGGTCTAGCAATAGTCATCATTGCTATTACAGGTATCGTTCTGTACAGTCTTAACTGGTCATTATTTGGGCTCCCTATAGCGTCTTGGATCCTGTCAGCAGGAGGCCTGATTGCACCTTCTTTCGGAATGAGTTCCCTGGCGTTTCTGAGAACTCTTCATCTGCTGATGACTTACTGGTTTGTCTTCGAACTAGTAGTGCATGTCGGTATTTTGGAGCTTGATCCAAATGTCTGGAAGTACTACAAAGCTATCTTCTGGTCCGGAAAAGAAGACCTTAAAGACACTCACTACGTAAAAATTGTCAAAACTCCAAGCAATCTTGCTGATAAAGGACGCCGAAACCATTAATTTGAAAGTTATTAAAGCAAAAAATGTGAAAAGGTAATATAGGCATGTCCAGTCTGTATAAACCTTAGTAAGATGAAAATATGCCTATATTACATGCTCCTGTCCGTGTCCTAGGATGCGGAAGCCTATTAATGGGAAATGATGGTATCGGTCTGAGGGTCATTGAGACTCTTCAAAAAACGGAACTTAAAAATAGTGAAGGCATTGATATTGTGGATGCGGGGGTATGTGGGCTTGATCTTTTGAATCTTTTTGATGGAGCCAAACAGATCATTATCGTGGATGCGATTCTTGCAGACAGTCCTGTTGGTTCTGTACATCGTATAGAGGGTAAAGACCTCATCAAAAAAGACACTGAGCCTTTTAACCTGGTCTCTGTTCACGATCTTACAATTACAGATATATTACGTATCGGAGCTGAAATCCAGCTACTCCCAGAAATTGTAGTCATCGGTATTGAAATTGGAGCCAGGGTAACTGAAGCTACGTTAGAGATAAGCTCTGAAGTTTTCAAAGGAGTTGATGAGGCCATAAAGGTAATAAGAAAAGAGATTAACTGCCCACATTAGGGATTTCGACTCGATTATATTTTTTCTCTTAAGGAATTTTTAAAATAGTTTATTCCAATTTAATATGAATTTCGATAGGGCGCCCTATACGCGTAAATTGTATGCTATTGCTTGGGATATGAATAAAATTATTCAAAATAAGACATTTAATTTGCATATATGCTTTTTTCTTCTTGGTTATCCTGATTTTCAAAATGTTTTTTAATTGATCGGAAGTGTACCCAAAGTTCTGTAAAATATAGCAGGATGCAGAATCTTGGTTAGGCTGACAAAACGTATGTTTTTATGTATTGTTGACGCATAGTTTTTGTACTAAAATTCCCGAATTTCCTGTTCCATCCAGAATAAGAAAACATTTCTAATTTATTACTCAGGGGCTTATGGGACTCATGGAACACTTGGAACTAATTAGCCTAAATTAAGATCAGAGAGAATAATCAGAAAAAAGATGATTATATAGTTTATAATCAAAACTAAAATGGATTCCAGAGAGTTTGCTCTCTGATAAAACCTGATTTTTCGGCGAACTTTATTCTTCAGCAAAGGCTGAATGCGTTTTCCTTCTTCTTCCTTGGATAAATTGGTAGCAATGATTTCAAACTTGGATTTTTTCATAGCTTCTACGCCCCTATCCTCCCTGGCATAACTTGTCATCGGAAAAAGAGATGAAGGTCCTTCTTTAGGTCACTGAACAAACCTGAATTTACCATTTTCCTAATTTATGCGATTTACTGTTTCAATCAATGTAATGAAGCCCGGTAACCCTGATGATTTTCATGTTAAATATTTTTTAATTTTTTCACCAACAGGTGTGAAGATGCTGATTATTGTAGCAAATGACATAATTAATGCTTTGAACAATCAAGTTCGATCAGTGGGGATTATTTGGAATGAATAGACGGTTCAATTGTTGCAAAGCTCAAATTAATGATATGAAAATTTTAAAAGAGAATATAGTTAAATGTATTGAAGTTACGACAATTCCATAAAATCGAGATTTAAAGAATTGGCTATATCATGTATCGTGATTATAAGATAGGATATTCATATCTGAAGCATTTGGCATCCTATATTATAATCATGAACAATGAAACAATATTTAGTAGTAGATTTGTATTATCATGTATTTGTTACTCCACATCACCAGGTTCCGTCATCTCCACATCCACAGGTTGGAAATTTTAATAAATCAACGGATTGAGTACAGGGATCTGTTATCAATGTTACTTCAGCTCCTCTTTCTCCACGTCCCCAGTTCCAGTCATCTCCACATCCACAGGTTGGGAATTTTAATAAGTCCACTGATTGGGTACAGGGATCTGTTATCAATGTTACTCCACATCCCAAGGTTCTATCATCGTGGTTACCGGGCTTTGCGCCCACGATATTCACAAGCATTAAAATCATTGCTGTTGAAACTAAGGCTATTTTATACAACTTACATTTACTTATCATGTATTTTCTCCCTTTTAGATATGTTTTACCTATGATTTCTACTAGAAAATTTAGATATGTTTTTCCTGACTAAATACGCAAAGAGATTTATTCAATGAGTTACTCATTATTATATTTACATATAAATACTCTTTTGGATACTAAATATGTCTACAGCATTATTATATTCAAGTATATATAAAGTTAATAGAATTTATTTTTAGTAATATAAATATATGCTAAACGGATACAGGTTTGGTAAACTTCTACTGTTATACTAACTAATATTCAAAGATTCTAAGTTAGTACAAAATAACTTTATTTAGTCCGATTTTTTAATAATTATTTATTTGTAGAGTTATAACTCTATTTGTATAGGATTTTCAAATCTAAGTCTCTCTAGTTTTTCAATACAAAAACAATCTTGTAGCACTGAAAGGTATTGACTCTTGAGAACCTGCAACCCTCTAATCTTGTGGGGATATACTGATCATGAAGTGCAGCTGGAGCGATCCTATCAAATGCATATGTTTTGCTATAAAACATATGCATCAGTGAAAACAATAGAAAAAGGAACTTGTTCAGTAAAACTATTTGCTCAGCATTCTGCTTTTTTGCAGTGAAAGAAAAAGGATACAGAAACTACCAGATTTTACGGAACTTATGGTAAGCTACAATGTAAAATTGATAAAATTAAATATCTTACTTTTATTTTAATGAAGTATCCTAAATGACTTGTTTTTGTACAATTCTAAGTAGGATTACATAAACAGTAAGATCCATCTCTGCATTTATTTACATTTTTCAATTTTTGCAATTTTTGTCGTTATTACCATTAACAGCCCAATCCCATTTTTGCTGGTAGGATCCAATCCTACAGTCATCATTATGATAGTGATAAATGTTTGTGTAGTCTCAATGATGTAGTGGTCTCCATGCCCATGTTCGTGGCTCCCATGGTGATTCCATCAATGGGCATGCCTCACATAGTCTGTGGGTCGTGATCTGGTTCCGCGTTCGATGCTGCAGCTGTCAATGATACTACAAATAAGACTGCCAGCAAGATAGTCTGTACCTTTTTTATTCTACTAACTAGTTGTTTCAACATTTATTTCACTCCATTTTTATTAAGTTAGATATAATTTTAATTCGGTTAGGACTTACGAGTTAAATTGGAAAAACATACTATTAACAAAATTGTGATTGTCTTTTCAAATCTCGTTTATCTTTGACTCACTTATTGACATTAGGACATTTGTATGTGATTCTCAGTTTAACTATGCAAATTCAGAACCATTATTAATTATCATTAATATAAACCAATTATAGTATTTTAATAAATAGTTAGATTTAGAAAGTGTCAGTTGTATTAATATTTATTGAGCTTTATAACTACTGTACAATATGTAACTTGAAAATTCTGTTTAAGAAGCAGAATGGTTAAGATATCACCTAACTAAAAACTAGGATTATATTAGGAGTCTCAAACCTCATTGATATAAACGAAGGCTGGATAACAGGAAACAAGTATGTAATAATGGAACAGTAATCAAAAAAGAAGATTAAAGGTATATAGTACATTTTATATATTATTATGCATTCTGAAAATAAGCACATTACAAAGGTTGGATGAAAATTTGGAAAAGTTGTCTATACTGTCTGCCCTGATACAGTAACTTCGAATATATTTCACAAGTAGTATATTTAATTCGAAATAAGACCAACGTCTTCCAAGCAATTATAATCTGTTTTTTAGTTCTACTGTAGCTGTGATTTTTCACTCTTATTAATCTGTTCTTTCTGCGATACCAGTTATACAATAAATGATTATCTCCAAAGTTATTTTAAATTAATTATATGAAAAATAGTTTCTGAACAAAAAATAATCTCGCATAAAAAATTTTGCAATCAAAAAACAAATAAATGTTAAGAATTATTTTTTACTATTTGTGAAGTCATCAGAATCTAATATTATCTTTTCCTAGAGAATTAATCACTTTGGGTTGTAACTTTTTGACTGGATAATTAATTTTGATACATACAAACTAGCGTAGAACCAGATTTTTGCTTATGTGTCTGTAAACTCGATTATTTCATGTATTATGGGAACCAATAAATGCAAAAAAGTATTAGGAACACATAGGTAAAACCAATAAATCCGCTTGATATCTATTTTATTTTGGTTATAAGGTAGAGCATCTATATCTAAAGCAGTGGGCATCTTGAATTATAATCGTGAAAATTAGACAAAAACTAGTATCATACTTGTAAACAGGAATTGATCAGTCTGTTTGCAGAGTGAATTAAACCGTTAGGGAAAAATAAGTTTTAAAGTGTTGGATTGATTCTCTCACTAACTAAATAATCAATGTTCTATTGTTGTTAACTTCATGTTGATAGATGTAATCTCCATGCATAATTTAAAATGGTTAATCATCTAATTTCCAGGGCAATAATGACATCCATAAGGTTATCTTATTGCCCTATTTATTTTTAGATTTTCAGGAAGCAGCTTAATGTTCAACCTTTTGTTAGCCTAGATCAATGTTTGAATGTGAATTTAATGAGCTGATTTTCGTCAGCTGTTGTCTATTGTTTATGTTTTCCTATATTTATGAGTTAATTCTTAAATATCTATCTAATCTCAAAATAGTTGTCTATTGGCTCATTTTTGTCATCTAGCTAGTTACTAAATTTTTGCAATTCCAGAAGATATTACAAAGTCTCATGGATTCAAAGCTTATAAAGATGACGAATAACTAAATTGTTAAGGCACTAGCTGTTATCAATCTGGTTGAAAATGGTAAATGGGCTATAAAATTTAGAAAAATGAACATATGAAACAAAATTGTTTTACTCGTTAAAAAGCTCTGAAATATTATTAAATATCTTTATAAATGGATATTATCAAAAATCGTTTTCGTTTGTTGTTCCTGTGGTCACTGCTGCAAAATAAACATTTGCTGCTAATGCCGTTTTAGCATCTATTAAACTATCTCCAATATGTAGCACATTATTTAGTTGTGTAGCAAGGCGATAAATTACCAATAATACTCATTCAGGAGATGGTTTTGGTGCTTTAACATCCTCTCCCCCAACGATAACATCTATTAAGGCTGAAATACCATGCAGATTTAATGTCTCAACTATTCTATAGTGAGATTTCGTAGTTACTATTCCCGTATTGAAGCCATTCTCTTTTAATCTCTATAATATACTTGCCGTACCATCAAAAAGCACGGTATTTTTTGACATAACCTCATTTGCCTTTTCTCTGAACAAGTGTATAAAATGATCCATTCAGACTTCATTTTTATTGTTTGTCAATTGTATGAATGCTCTATCAAGTGGTAATCCTACAGTCTTTTTAATGCTTTCGCTGTCGGTCCTGGAAGATTTAACTTACTAAAAGCATGGTTAAAACTTGATACAATACCGCTTGTCGCATCGGCTAATGTATAGTCAAAATCAAAAATCATGGTATTATATTTAATCTCTTCCACTTTGAGTCCTAGAATACTGACATAGTATCTCTTCACCCAAAAGTGAAGATTTTCATACTTATCCTAGGACTTACCCAGTTTAGGAACAAATAAAGTGTAATTTCTCCCCAGCGAGCAGTTCAAGTGGCTCAATAATAATCACTGTGATCGTGCGCCATCCGCTGTGATATGTGTATACAAGTCCATGGGATAGGTATGTTTAGTCGCTTCCGATTCTCTGGCATATGTGTATTCACATATATAACAATACATGTATTTTGTGTATGTTATACAGCTATGACATGTACTACGTACACGTGTCAGTGTAATTTGAAAATTGTTTTCCACATATACTGTACATGTGTTGTACAAATGTCTACCCTATACGAAAACTGTAAATGGTCTGCGATACATAATTCTAAAATGGGTTTACGGCACTGTTTAGGAATCTTAAAACAGTTTTTTGTAAAAACAAGTAATGTGGACTGCAAAATAAAAATAAGTTATTTTAACTTCGTAAAATGGGAATGATTTGATAGTTCTTAACTAGGTTTGGGCAATGTAACTAAATGTTATTCCATTTTCACGATTTAATTAGTCAGCGATCTAGATCGCTGACGAAACAACTATTTATTCTTAACAAGCTTCCTCGGCTAGGTAATTTCCAAATGGATCTCTCCAGCCGCCATGATCATAACCGCCATGATCATGATCACCGTAACCATGATAATCAGAACCAGAAGCTGCGCTCGCTGACACAGTTATCAATAATTTTTTTAATTACCCGACTGTGGTAATGTCTTGTATGTTCTCAGGAAAACTAAGAAATTTCTTGAAAAAAATTATATCAATGCATTGTTTCTCAAGTTCAAAGTCGGAAAGACCATGCTATTGCTGTAAAACAAGCATTTGTAACATGATGATTACGAGCTTGATGTCTGTCTTAAAAAATTGTTTTGTTTGAATATATGGATTCAAAAATGATACGAAAAAATTTCCAAGCAATTAAGGAATTAATTTCAGTAAATTTATCTTCAACTGGCTGAAGATGTCTGTATTCTTCTTTAAGAGCAAAATCAGTAAAAGTTTTCATGAGTAAAAATTATTTTTAAAGACTTAAACTTTCCAACGCTCAAATGCATAGGAGTTTATCGAAATTCTCAATAGTCATTTGGAACTAATATCTCTTCATACTCTTTTTTTGGTTTTCAATCTTTGGACTTTTAAACCCGGTTTTTTGGAGGGTAATTATGGATGCTTATGCCTCGATTTTCAAAAAAAGCACTGTTCCAATTGCGCATATAAGGACTGACAGTGAACTTATTGCTACCAGATCGTTGTAGATGCCGAAAGTGCTTACTCCGGCAATTGATCCTCTTAGGCCGTCTACGCCATAGGTAAGTGGATCTATTCTGCTTATTAAATAAATTGCATAAGGCAGATTTTGGAGGGGGAAGAGAGCTCCTGATAGGAAAAAAATGGGCATAATCAGGAAGTTCAATATCATTTGGAAACCTTGCATATCTTCCATTTTTGAGGCTATTGTAAGGCCAAGGCCTGAAAAGAATATAGCTATCAGGAACATGAAAATTAACCCCATCCAAAGGCTACCTAGATTTGAAATCCTGAACCCAAACAAATAGGTCATGCTTAGCATGATTAGGCCCTGAATCATGGCTATGATTGCACCTCCAAATGTTTTACCGATCATGATTTCTGTCCTAGAGATCGGAGCTACCAGGATCTCTTTAAGAAAGCCGAATTGTCTGTCCCAGATGATCTCAAGCCCCGAAAAAACAGCTGTAAAGAGAATTGCCATGGTGACAATTCCCGGGGTTAGAAAATTAATGTAGTTTGCCCCTCCATTGGCTCTGGTATACATGGGACCAAATCCGAATCCGAATGCTATCATGAAAAGTAGAGGCTGGCCAAGAGAACCTATCAACCTGGCTTTGGAGCGCCAGTAATGCTTCAGCTGCCTAAGGCAAAGTATATAGATAATTTCGATCATCATCTCATCCTCCCCAAGCCCCTCATCATTTTTTGTTTATTTGCTCCATTATCATCATCACGGATATCCCTACCTGTCAGCTTAAGAAATGCTTCCTCTAATAGTTCGGTTTTGGTTCGCTTCTTAATTTCTTCAACTGTGCCAGATTCTATAATTTTACCGTGATCAATGATCGCAACATTGTTTGCAATTGCTTCAGCTTCTTCCATGTAATGCGTTGTTAGAAAAACGGTTATTTTTTGTTCTTCGTTTAATTTTCTAATATGGCTCCATATCGCGTTTCTAGTCTGGGGGTCAAGACCAACAGTAGGTTCATCTAGGAAAATAATTTTGGGATAATGGACAAGTGATCGTGCAATCTCAAGCCTACGCTTCATCCCCCCGGAATACTTTTTGACATAGTCGCTCCACCTATCACATAGTCCAACAATAGCAAGTGCCTTTTGAATCCTTTCTGCTCTTTCTGTTTTAGGTACTTTGTAGACAACTGCATGGTAGACCATGTTTTCATAGGCTGTAAGATCTTCATCAAGGCTATTGTCTTGGAAGACAATCCCAAAAGATTCACGAGCCTTATTTTGTTCTTTGAGTACATCGAAACCATTGATGCTTATTTCTCCGGATGTGGGCTTCAGGACGGTTGTGAGCATTTTTATTGTTGTGGATTTGCCTGCGCCGTTTGGACCGAGAAAAGCGAATATCGAACCTTTTTCAACATTAAAGCTGATGTCATTTACAGCGGTGAAATTATCAAATTTTTTAGTAAGGGATTGGACTACAAGTATATTTTGCATGATTGATCCTTGTATTTGTTTTTAATTCAAAAAATATTAAATTTAGGCAATTTTTATTTTAAAATTTCCTTATATACACAGATTTGCAGGAAGAATTCTGCGCAATATTCCAAAAGAAATATTTTCCATAACCTGGGGCCTGGTACAATATTTATAACTTTTGTCTCATTTTCAGCATGTGAACACATTTAAAGGCACTAGATTCTTCAGGACTTGGTCTGTTTGACTGAAAAATCAAAGCTCTAAAATTTAACTGCCTTTAATATATATTTGAAATCATTATGTATATTCTGCTTGATTTTGTTTCTTAAGTGTGTAAGTCCTTATTGCTTCTTGGAGCCAATTTTAAATAATATTTTAGAGGATTTCGATAAAACCCTAAATTTTGTCCTATGCTTATAAATTATATATAAATAATCCATTAAAGTCAGAGGTTTATCGAAATCCTCTTTAATATCTACCTTTGAATGTGTATTCGTTAGAGCCTAGCTGCATTCAATGCAATCTTCCTAACGACTTCGGTAGCTGACGAAAATCCATCTAAATCAAAATCCTTAAGCAAAAATGCATTTATCCCCAATCCTATTCTTTCCATCTCTGGCTTCAATTTTCTGCCAATTTCTGTAAGATATAGCCTTTTGATTCGTTTGTCTTCCTGATCGATTTTACGGCAAACAATACCTTCTTCTTCCAGTCTCAATATAGATTTTGCAATCATCGTTTTATTAAATCCTTTTGAATGTGCAAGGCTGTCCTGGCTACGGCCTTCTTGATCATACAGTGACATCAGAATAGCGAAATGCCCCCATCCAATGTGATACTGACCAAGTTCTCTAGCAAAATACTTCTGGATGGAACGGTAAGTGAAAGATATCAGCGCTGTAACTATGTCGCTATCCTCTATCCATTGGATCGTTGCTTCCTCATCCATCATTTACACTCGTGACAAATCATTATCTTCAAGCCTGTTGAAAACTAGTTGAATGGTATACTATTTATAACGGATGGATCGTATTAAAATTGTTGATATGTAAACTGTGATGCGAAGGAATAGTATGAAGAGTATTAATTGTTGAGAAACATTCATTTTCTACTTTTTATTTTCTCTCTTTTATCACTTTTTTTCTTTTTACATAGATTCAGGGGCTGCGATTCCCAGAGTATCAAGGGAATTTGCAAGCACAATCCTTGCACAGTCTACAAGTGCTAGTCTTGAAGCCTTGACTTTTTCATCCTCAGCAGAAATGACCGGAATGAAATGATAGAACTGATTGAAAGCATCGGCGAGTTCGCGAGCATAGATTGCAAGAACATGAGGTTTGAGTTCGAGGGCCCCAAGATCTATTATATAGTCAAACATTGCCATCTTTTTGATTAGATTTATTTCGCTCTCCTCAACAAGTAGAGAGGGATCTGTTTCCAAGGAAAATTTCCAGGTAGCATCCTTTTTTGCCTTTTCGAGGATACTGCAGGCTCGAGCATAGGAATATTGGATATAAGGAGCTCCCTGCTTCTCAAGGTCCAGAGCCGCTTTCCAGTTGAAAACGGTAGATTTTTCTGGGGAGATCTTGACTATATCGTATCTCACTGCACCTATTCCTACCATTTCTGAAACCTCCTTCTTGAAATCATCAGATGTTTCCGGGCGGCGTGTATTGACTTGTTCGAGGGCAGCTTCAATGACCCTGTCAAAGAGGTCATCAGCACTTATGAACTGACCACTGCGTGTGCTCATTGAGCCTTCGGGGAGAGATACAAACTCGAAGATCACAATCTCTGGTTCCTTGATTCCGATTGCGTTCAGCATAGCCCTGAGCTGGCCAGATATCAGTTTGTGATCTGCCCCAAGTATATCAATTACACGGTCTGCTTGCTCTATTTTCCATTCGTGATAAGCAAGGTCTCTTGTAGTGTAAAGAGAAGTTCCATTTGAGCGCTGTATTACGAGGGTTTTCTCAAATCCGTAGTCAGAAAGGTTTACCACAACGGCTCCATTATCCATTTTTGTCCTTCCAGTAGCCTTGATTCGCTCTATTATATCGTTTAATGCTCCGGATTTATGGAAACGAGATTCATTGATGAACTTATCATGGGCTACGTTTAACCGAAGAAGGGTCTCCTTGATTCCGGCAATTGCCAGGGCAACTGCCTTATCAAAGCGTTCTATGGTTTTGATGTCTCCAGCTTCCACATTTTTCATAAGGGTCTCTATTTCAGTTACATATTCTGAATATTTATTTAATTCGGTGTTTGCCTTAATATATATGTCAGCAATAGCAGCATCAGGTTTTTTGGAACGGTCAAGCTCAAAGTGTTCACATGCCCAGGAGACTACAGCAATCTGGCGCCCCATGTCATTGACGTAGTACTGCACTTCCACATTGTATCCTGCGCGCTTGAGAATGCGGGCAAGAGTATCTCCAATAATTGAATTGCGGATGTGTCCCACATGCAAGGGGCCGTTAGGGTTTGCTGAGGTATGTTCAAGGATAATTGTATCTTTTTGGGCCCCGCAACCGAATTTTTCTTTCTCTTCCAGGATTGCGGCTATGGTTCTATTCAAGTAGTGTCTCCCTACATGGAAATTAATGTAAGGGCCTGAGGAATTTACTTCCCCTATATATGAACCATCCTGAATTTGAACTGCAGAAACAATGCGTGATGCGATGTATGTGGGATTTTGTTTGTGAAGGCTTGCCAGCCTGAAGGCAGCTCTGCTTGCAAGGTCGGCGTGAGAAGAAGTTTCAAAATAAAGTTCGGAATCCTTAATATCAAACCCTATTTTTTGGATAGCATCCTTTAAAATTGATACAGCCTGAGCTTTGAGTTCCATGAACAAATAAATCACCTGTAAAAATTATGAAAACAATATGATAACATTAATTTAGAGACTTTTAATATCCTCTGGAATAGTAAAAATTTGCCATTAATTTCACTGGCAATTGACTGCAATCAATCAAAACCCAGAAAATAATGAAAAAATTATTTATTTACTAAATTTTGATACACTGATCTAAGGGCAGTTCCATTAAAAAAGTATTGGGTAAAAAGGTACTTGATATTTGTGCAGGTCTTATTAGTGAACTCAAACCCCTGTATTGTACCTCAGGATTGCAGCAATGCCCCCAAAGGCATTCATGAGCTGTGAACCTTCGTCAAAGTCAGTAGACACGAAAGTAACCTTTGCATTGCTTTTGTCAGCAAGCGCTGATAGCTCATCAACTATATCAGTTACATCTGTTACATCAATGGAAGAACCGCACTCTGGGCAGTTTCCGGCTGTAGGAGCAGATTCACCTGGTTTCCAGCGCCTTGTCCATTTATTTTCGTATCCGCAAACGCTGCATTTCGTGGTCACTCTTTCAGCTCGTAGATCTTCGGAGAGCAAGAGCATTTCAACAGCATTAATCTCGAGGTTTGCCCGAACCTGAGTTTCTCCATAAGCTACTTTCCCTGAGTCAGAAATAAGTTCTTTGAAAAAGGCTTTGACAGCATTTTTTTGCCCCATCAGCTCAAGACCCTGGAGCTTTTCCCCTGCAGCATTCAACAGCTCGGGAAGTCCGGATTCATCCGTGTAAGATATATCAAATAGTCCTATAATTTTCCTCTGGAGCTCATGGTGCAGAAACTCCCCTGCGTAGAACTCTTCTTTTGTCGGAGAAGGCCCACCTATAAGGACGCCTTTCAAATCTTTATGGTCAATGGCAAGGAATATTTCACTTGCAGCGTCACCTATTCTTTTATAAAAATCATGGATAGCAATGAGCCTGAGCTGCTGAAAACGGTGGGCACTCTGCCCTCCTTTCCTCTGCTTCCCCGGAACTGTGGAAGTAAGATGGCGGAAGGCTTGTATTCGCTTACCAACCAGCAATCCTACAGTAGCTTCCCTGCGATCCAGAACCAAAAGCCCAAAGGTATTTTTGTCCTTGAGCATATCTTCAAGAGGCTCGAGGTAAAAGGTGGAATTGCAGTGATATTTGTAAGCTGTAATTGGTTCCGGAGGAATTATCACCTCACTTTCCATGTTGGTCTTGTTGGCCCCGATGTCTACAGCTCCTGTAAAGTACACTATACCATTTTCAGGTACTTTGTCAAGATATCTCAGCCTTGATAAAAGAGATTCAATGGCTCCCTGTACATTCGTCCTGGTAAGCTTGGATTTAATGTTTGCAGCTTGTCCATGCTCTTCTTTCAACTGGTTTGTAACATCATAAATCTGCTTGTCTAGAGGAATATAAAGAGTAATCAGCTCAGTACTTCTTCCTTTCTTATCCCTGAGACTTTCAAGCTTCTTTTTAAATTCGTACCTTTGATGTGCAGATTGTTCAGTCATTTCAAAAATTCTCCAATAGGCAAGTAATTATATTTTGGTATTTCCTACAAATTTGATTTTAAATTTGTTACCTAAATCGATGTAGTCATATTTGAATTGAAATTTAAGATTATCATATTTGAGAAATATTTGAGATTGTCAATCTAAGAAATTGTATGAGATTATCAATTTGATCTCGTAATAAATTTAGTTATTCAGTTTACAATTCGTTTAGCTTTTCGGTTAACTTGACAATAGTGAACTGAAAATTTGATAAGGAAAAATCAAACAGCAAATTTCCGTCTCAACTTAAATGTATAATCTAAAAATCGTTCAGACACGAAGAACCTAAAATTAAGAATAGACCTGCCAGAGAAACTGGCACCTCATCAATTTTGGTAATCAGTTAACCCCTATAGGCTGTACAAATCTATCAGATTTCGTATTCTGTTGATCGAACTAAATATGAGACATGATTTTACTTATAATTGTATCTAATTGGCTTAAAATCGGATTAATTCCTACTGAAAGTATATTCTAATTGAAACTTAAGTTTAAATTTGTTTCTGTCACTGGACTAAAATAATATATTCTTATAACTATCAAGGTTTCATGTACATTTATTTTTGCTTCAAAATTATTGATTGATTAAGATAAACACTTGTCCTTTATTAATTTGATTTGTTTCCAAAATGCACTTAGTGTAATTTTTTGGTTTTTCTCATCCCGCACCCATTGCTGTGAGCTAGATAAGATGTGCTTCAGTACATGAAAACACAAATTATGTTACAATGGAAATTTAATTATGAAAGCGTCAATCACTAATGATCGACTATCAGGTCAAAATAAAGCCAACGGGAATATAAAAGCTCGAACATTAAGTTTAAATTGGCTAATTTAGGTTTAAGTCCAATTTGGCGATCTTTCCATTCTTTGAAAGTAGTACAACCCGACTAATCTCAGATTCATCTGCGATTTCATACCCCAGGTATTTTGCAAGTTCTTTTGAGAACTCTAAGACCTCTATATGAGTGGGCATGGAGGAGCGGTCAAGACGAAGCCGTGAAAATCCCAGATGCATATAAGCTTTTATTTCGACAAAATCAGGAGAAGCCTTTTTTATCAGCTCGGCATAACTCTCAGGTCTAAACATATTTTTTCCCTTGACCAGCGTTGTACGGATGACTGTCCGTGATTTTTTTCCCCCTAGTATAGACAGAGATTCGTTGATTTTTTCCCAGAGCGAAGGTGATTTGGGCTTACATATCTTCAGATAGGTTTCCATGTCAGGAGCATCAAGACTCATGTAAAGCTGGGAAGGGAAAACTCTTGTAAGCATTTCAGGATTTGTTCCATTCGTGACCAAAAAAACCGTGAAGCCCATTTTTTTGTATTCCTCAATAAGCTCCGGCAGGTGAGGATAAATTGTCGGCTCTCCTGACAGGGAAATTGCGACATTATTCGGTTCATTGCTTTCAATCCAACGTTCCTTAACTGCGATCTGAGAACCGCCAAAACCCGTGATCAATTTTCGCTGGCAGGCAATGCTTTCCTCTACAATTTTTTTTGGGGAATCCCATTCATCAGGAGTAGGAACCGGTATCTCAGTGGGTCGCCAGCAAAAGAGGCACCTCTGGTTGCACATAAGAGTAGGGGTCATCTGAAGGCAGCGGTGAGATTGTATTCCATAAAATTTGGATTTATAGCAGTAGCCTTGACCGTTCATAGCGTGTCTAAGCCAAAGACATGTCTTAACGGCTGAGTGGCGGCCTGCGAGGGCATAGCCTTGTTTTCTCAGAAGGGTATTTATATCAGGGAGCTCAAAAGGCAAAGGAGTCTGCTTTTCAGTTCTGTTTTCTTTCTGAACAATCGATAAATCTTCTACGAAGTCCTCTTTCTTTTCTTCCAGAGGCATTTACAGCATATTAAATCTTGGTTGTATATATAAGGATCGGGCAATATTTTTAGATAAATTTGTGGCCTATAAATATTTTTTGAACTGGCTATCTACGCAAATTAAGTCATTGAAGTTAAGATTTTTTAGGCCAGATTCAGTCAAAAGTAAGGATTTTATAGGTAAAATCCGCAAGATCCACAATTGGGACTCTTGCAGGTACTGGCATGAGGTTTACATGTTTCTGAAACTCTGTCTGACCCTGCCAGGTTCCGGAATTAACAAGAAGAATATTTTTGTAGTGCTGGACTCCAAGGGTATGGACGTGGCCTGTGTGGATGATATCCGGCACAGGGTCGATAACGAAATAATCCATTTTCTCCGGAGATATGGATACCCTGCTCCCATAAGTTGGAGCAAGGTGTCTACGCTTTACCATTTCCAGAACGGCCATGGCAGGTTCCTGATAGGAGATCCCGGGAATGCTTGCTATAAGGTCATCAATTGATCTACCGTGGTAGATGAGGATGCGAGTACCATCCAGATCAACAAGAGATGGATTACCAACGAAGATAACATTTTGAGGAAAATAGGCTTGAAATATTTCAGGAAGCGCAGGCTGAGGTTCTGCCTGACGGACAGCATCATGATTGCCAGGACTTATAATCACACGAATGTGCTCTGGAATTTCCCTTAAGTACTCTGCAGCTTTCATGTACTGCTCATAGATATCCATAATGTCCAGTTCTAATTCCTGATCAGGATAAATCCCTATCCCATCAACAAGATCTCCTGCAACAATAAGATAACGGATACTGGCGGCAAGCTCCCGCATAACTTCTGAGTGAGATTCTCCTTTCAAAAAGTCAAGAAAATCCAGCCAAGCGTCTTCAAGAAACTGGGAACTCCCTATATGCACATCCGATATCAGTACTATTTTCCCTTGACTTCCGGTTCTTCGTTGAACGCCATTGGGTACATCTGGCTGAATGATTTTTGTGGCAAGCATCAGGTTTCCCGCGCTCTTTACCAAACCCGTTACTCCGATGACCTCATCAAACAGGACGTGTGAGGCCAGTTCGAAAAGCTCCTTATCGGTATTTAGAATGAGGACCGAGAAGGAGCCGGTTGGATCTTCAAGAGATATTATTTTATGGCCGTTATTTGTGCTACTGATGTCCGAAACCATTCCGATTATAGATATTTCTTCAGAATCCCAGTCCCCTTCACGACGAAGGCTCCTTCTTCTTCTTAAACTTTCTATAGGACGCGCATTTATTCTGCTCCGTATAATCGTGGAAAGCCTGCTGTATCTATCCCTGAAATATTGAACAAACTGCATATATTCTCCAATACAGGTTGAATCCCCTGATATGTCGGAAATTATGGTCACAGGGTTCTTGCCTGGAAAATTTCTGTGTACTTTGTCACTGGGACTAGACGATAAGCCCTTTCCAAAAATCGATAAAGATGGATTTCCCCTGGAAATTCGGTTTGATGGGGAAGAAGGAAGAGAGTTCCCATCTCCGAAAAAAGATAAAGTTGATCTGTCTCCAGCTTGTGAAGATGGCAAGGATAAGACCAATTCAGGATCAGTTCTCAATGAAGAGATAGAGCTTGAAGCAATGTAAGAGCTCGATACCCTCTGGGATGAAGTATTACTTGATTTGAGATCTGGAATTGATTTATAAGTTATATCTGGTACTGAAATTGAATCTAGAATTGGATTTGGGTAGAGGCTCAGCACAGGGTCATGGACTGGAGTAGGGACATCAGACTCTGAGGGGATCTCCTCTGATTTTGGAGAGAGTTTGTCAGATTCTGAAAGAAATTCTCTTGCTTTTAAAGAAGAAATTGGTATTTCATCATAATGTGGCTTTCCGGTTGAAGTTTCGAAACCAGGATTTTTTTTATTTTCTGTATGAATTAGCTTTGAAGCTCTGTCATGAGCAGCAAAACTTTCAAGATCTATATGTTCGGCCCCTATGACAACAACAAAGTCATTTACAGTTGAAAGGACATATTTGAGCAGGCATTCAGGCGAGTTGCTGGATTTAATGAGTTCAACAGCTTCAGGGCTTATCTGGTACTCTTTTTCTATAACTGCCTTTATAATCTCGCTTTTGTCCATACTTCCAACCTGACATTCCTCGACTGACACAAATCTTTCCAAACTGAAATAAACTTTTCTAAACCTTTTGGATCTGATTCCTCATAAGGTTCATTTGGCTCCGATTTAAAGGAGCTCAAGCAAAAGACATTTTTGAAATATAAAAGTTAACAAGATACAAAATATATGCTTAATAGATACTAAATTGATGTGTTAAAATTTATTTATGAAATGAAATTGTAACTCTAAAAAATTTTATATGTTCTATATCACACTTATATCTTTTGATTCCTGCCTACTAAAACAGATATCTGCCTTTTTTAAGTAGATTACTACAAAAGCATGGTAACTGGATGAATAGATTTAACAGATATTCTGCAGAGGTACGTAGGTATATATTTTGTTTGCCTATTTGCCCACTAATATTGTTGAAAGTTAGATTAATTTTTAAGCTACTGTCATATTGAGAAAATGGATGACATTCTTTTGTAGATCGGTGGAAATTGGGATTTAAAATTAATATCTTCTAAAAATAAATCTTAGCAAACATACTGGGAAAAACACTCAATTATTTTTAATAAGTCAGAATAGCAGAAAGAGCTATAATTAACTCTAAGGTTATATTGTAGCCTGAAATAATATGAGGATACGATAATAGAGAATTTCGATAAAACTCTGATTTTCATGAGTTACTTATATACCATTTTATAAGCATATGAAAAATCAGTGGGTTTATCGAAATTTTTTATCAAGCCTAGCGTCTATACCAATAAATTAATGGAATAAAATTTCTGTCAGAAAAAGACGGATGGAATTAATGGGGCGCTAAAAAAAGTGAAATTAAAGGAATAAAGGCTGAGTATGAGCAAAATTAATGAGGGAAATAGTACCCAGGAAGAGACAAATTCCTGGGTTTCACTTGGAAAGGACTTGCTGTTGGTTGTAGCTGTACTGATCACTTTTATGGTCCTTTCCAAGTTGGTATTGGGTCTCTGGACTCCTATGGTTGCGGTAGAGTCAGAGAGTATGGACCCGCATATACAGATAGGAGATATTGTTTTCATGAAAAGTATTGATCGAGTGAACGTTATCACGCATGAAGAAGGAAAGAATTTAGGTTATAAGTCCTTTGAAGATTATGGAGATGTAATTCTTTACCGTCCTAAAGGTCAGGAAGGTGTAACCCCAATAATTCATAGAGCCATGTATAGGGTAAAAACAGGAGAGCCAATGTGGGTGGAGGGGCCTCCTGCTCAGTATTCTGGTTATATTACCAAAGGAGATAATGTTGTAACTAACCAGTACTTTGATCAGGAAGGAGACATAAGCTATTATAAGCCTATAAAAGACGAGTGGATTATAGGGACTGCAAAGTATAGGATTCCTTATTTAGGATATATCAGACTATTATTTTCATAAGCAGTTGAACTATAATGTTCAATTTCTTTTTTTAAATCCTGCATTCTATAAATGTACACAGATGTATAATTTGTTCACCTATTTGTCAACTTTTAATGAATAAGTGGGCAAATAGGTGAACAAATTATACATCTGCGGAATGTAGGATGCTACTTAGTTTGACGGTTTTTATCCGACATATACTTTTTCTGGATCTCTCTTTTCGACGTTTCTCTTCTCAAATTTTAAAATTGTTCTATCATTACTTGTATTCGGTTTCATGGGAGCTAGATACTTAACATTCTCTTTTTGAGGAAGTTGAATATTGTTTTCTGCATTAGCTCCTTTGTCAAAAATGATATAAGAATCTATTTTTGAGTTCACTTTCACCTGATTATAAAATTGTCAGAAAAATGCTGCAAATCAAGAACATTGTCTACATTAACTATAACTTCATGATATGTTTATTGTTTCCTTGAGTTTAATAAATCCAACTGTTATCTGTAATTCATTATGTCTACGATCCCTACTATATCCACAACTTACCAAGTTTAGATTTAGTGCTTTGAAGAACTATACTTGCTCAATCCAAAGTTAAATTCGCTTTTTTTGAATCGTTACCTGAAAAGAGATTGTTCTAAATATCAAGGAGGATTTTCTCTTTCGTTACTCTTTAAGGTTTCAAAAGTTCTGTAAAGAGCTTTTTCATGAATTTTTTCAAGGTTTGAGATGTCTCTAATTTTTTTCCTTATTTTAACCATTTGCCAGCGTCTTTGATGCGAAAATTATCGATGAGTTTATAGCTCACCAAGACTATCAGTAATTTATTGATAGCCAAATTCTTTCTTTTATGATTGCTAAAATCTCACAAAAATTAAGTTTTCATAAAAAAATTGAATAGCAAGAGCCGATTTGATAGGAACGTCTATATTTTTGTTAGAAATTGAAGGGTTTTTTGTGTCTGTATTCATTGTACAAGAATAGCATAAAAAGACATTTATTTTTGCTCAACTTTCAAAATTAGTATATATATCAGTTTTCACGGTCTTGGGATTCGATTATTTTATTCTTCTTTTGCATCTAAAGGGCTTCTAGCTTATCTATTTTAGTTCCTGATTTTATGACTTTTATATCTAATTCCTGATATTTTTCAAATAATTGTGCGAAATCTATTTGAGTTTTAACAAATCACAATAGATCTAATTCATAAAATGGCTGTAACAAAAGTAATCTGAATTGTATAAAAATGAAGCTCAATAAATTAAAAATTGGTCAGCTTGAAACTTCTGGAAACCTTTTTCTTGCACCCATGGCAGGAGTTACAAATCTAGCTTTCCGGTTGCTATGCCGGCAGCATGGAGCTGACATAACATACACTGAAATGATCAACTCAGATGCCCTGCTCAGCAAAAATCGGAAGTCCTTTCTTAAAGGACTGAGCTCACCCTATGACCGGCCTTTTGGAGTTCAGCTTGTTGGGAGTTCAACTGAGAAGTTGCGGGAGGCTGCCATCTTTGTTGAAAGTGAGTACAGGCCTGAAGTCATCGATATCAATATGGGCTGCCCTGTACAATGCATTATTGGAGCAGGCTGCGGTTCAGCTCTTCTAAAATTTCCAAAGCTTGTGTCTGAAATAGTCTCGGAACTGACATATGCTCTGAAAACACCTGTAACTGTAAAGATTCGAATTTTGGAAAGAGATGAAAAAACCCTTGAGATTGCGCAACTGATCGAAAACGCCGGAGCTCTTGCCATAACAGTGCATGGCAGGGAGGCAAAGCAGATGTACTCCGGGAGCTCGGATCTTGTAGCTATCAGGGCAGTTAAACGCGAACTTTCAATTCCAGTGATTGCAAACGGCGATATAAAGGACGAAGAGTCTGCCGAAAATACTATTGAGTTTACAGGCTGTGATGGGCTTATGATAGGGCGTGCTGCAATGGGAAATCCGTTCATATTCAGGAGAATTAGGTATTATCTGGAAACCGGGCAAAAGCTGGAATTAGATAGGCAGGCCAGACAGCTTGAAGATTTTAAATCCTATATCACCCTGCTTGAGGAACATAATCTATTATCTTCTCAAAATCTGAGGATGCATGCTCACTGGTTTACAAAAGGGTTACATAGCTCGCGAAAGATTAGGGAAAAGATTAATGGTCTAAAAGATGAAAAGGCCATATTTGATCTGGTAAGGAGTTCCTGTAAGGAAAAAGATTAAAATATTAATTTTTTAAAAAAATGAGATTCGTTTATAATCAAACCCAGTTAAAACATAAACTATTAGGACAAGTTATATTTGAAGAGTATGAAAATAAATACATCCAGAATATAATCTAAAATGGAGAAATATGGACACATTTATCTAATCTCACCGAAAACCTAATAATAACTTCCATTATTATACATGAACTATTGGACACTGAAGGCATGAATATATAATTCTAAATATATTGGTTTTATTGATTGTTGTAATAAGTTATATGAATACTTCCAGATTGATAGTTCGGAGATTTTTTAATATTTTTTTAGATCACCAAAACTTACTATTAATTCCACTAAAAATTGCCTACAGAGTATTTAGATAAACTTCTAAATTTCATCATGTGCTTTATAAACAACATATGTGACTCGTGAAATTCAATGGTTTATCGAAATTCTCTCCAATCACTCAAAAAAGGACAGAAAAGAATTGAAAGTCTCACAGCTAACAATCTCACTTTTAAATCCTTGTGAACTTATAGTAAATACCGCAATAGTGCCTTAAGAAATAGTCTAATGATTAAATTTTTCTGACAAATCAATAGACATAATGACATCTAGATAAGCGATTCAAGAAGGAAAATCCATATGAAGGAAATTAGAATACATGGTCGAGGAGGTCAAGGTTCTGTCACTGCGGCTGAGCTGCTTTCCGTCGCAGCTTTTAAAGATGGAAAATTTAGCCAGGCCTTTCCTGCTTTTGGGGTAGAGCGCAGAGGTGCTCCTGTACAAGCATTTACCAGGATCAGTAACAATCCAATCAGGCTCCGAAGCCAGATATATACTCCTGATTATGTTATTGTTCAGGATGCAACCCTCCTTGAAACTGTTGACGTAGCAAACGGGATAAAAGATGATGGAGTAATTATTGTCAACACTACTGAAAAACCGGAAAGTTTGAAAATTAATACAACTGCTACAGTTATGACCGCGGATGCTACGAAGGTGGCAATGGATATTATAGGTCGGCCCATAGTAAACACTGTCCTTCTTGGAGCTTTTGCGGGCGCAACTGACGAAATTAAAGTGGGATCTATCCAACATGCAATAAAGGCCCGTTTTCCAGGAAAAATTGGAGAAAAGAATGCAGATGCTATTCTAAAAGCTTATGAGCTCATTAGGGTGAGAGTATGACTACTGAAGCTAGTCAAGACAGCACAATATGTCCGGAAATTTCAAAAAATGATCATGAAACGATAGAATCGAAAGTAACATGCTGTAGTGTCTGCAAACCTGGTTCTACCCTTAAAAACAAAACCGGAGGCTGGAGGAATTTTCGTCCTGTTTATAATTATGAAAAATGTACCAAGTGCGGAATCTGTGAGATCGTATGCCCTGATATGTCAGTCAAACCTAGGGAAGACGGCTTTTTCGAGCACGATTACGATTATTGCAAAGGCTGCGGTATCTGCGCAAATGAGTGCCCTGAAGATGCAATCGGGATGATTTTGGAGAAGAAATAATGATCAATCCGGCTTATAAAGATAAAATGGTAGTCGTGGAAGGTTCTTATGCTGTGGCTCATTCCGCGAAAACCTGTCATCCAAACGTAATCTCAGCTTATCCAATTACTCCTCAAACCCACATTGTCGAAAATCTAGCTCAGTTCATAGCAGATGGGGAGATTCCCAACTGTGAATATTTAAATGTTGAATCAGAATTCTCGGCAATTTCTTCGCTTATAGGAGCAGCAGCAGTAGGCGCAAGAACATATTCAGCTACCACTTCTCAGGGGCTCTTACTAATGCATGAGGCACTTTTTAACGCTTCAGGCATGAGGTTTCCTATTATAATGACAATTGCAAACAGGGCAGTTAGTGCTCCTATAAATATATGGAATGATCATCAGGATTCGATTTCCCAAAGAGATACCGGCTGGATCCAGCTTTATGTAGAAGATGTGCAGGAAGCATCTGATACCCTACCTCAAATCTATAAGATTGCAGAGGATAATGAAATCATGTTACCAGGAATGGTCTGCATGGATGGTTTTATTCTATCGCATGTTTATGAGCCCGTTGTACTGCTTGAACAGAATCTTGTAGATAATTTCCTCCCGTCTTTCCATCCTGAAAATATGCTCGACCCGGAAGATCCTAAGACTTTTGGAGCCTTTGCAACGCCTGATACTTACGAAGAATTCAGATACTTGCAGGAACAGGCAATGCAGAAAGCTCTTCCGAAGATTGAAGCCGTGGCGAAGGAGTTTGAGGAAGTTTTCGGCAGGTTCCATGGTGGGCTTGTTGATGGATACATGATTGAGGATGCTGAAATTGTTATCATGAGTATGGGCTCTGTTCTTGGGACTGTTAAAGATGTTGTGGATCAGTACAGGGCAAAAGGAGAAAAGATTGGTGTCTTAAAAGTCAGGTCTTTCAGGCCCTTCCCGAAGGAGCAGATTATAGAGTCAATTCAGAATGCGCATGCAGTTGTTGTGCTTGATAAGAATATCTCTATAGGAACAAACGAAGGAGCCCTGTTTTCCGAAACCAAATCCTGCCTCTATAATAGTAAAGTCCGCATACCGCTAGTGGGTTATACTCTGGGTCACGGAGGTCGTGACATTCGTATAGAAAGCATTGTAAAAGTTATTGAAGGAACCAAAGCAGCTGCAAAGGCTGGAATCATGGTTGAAAGCCAATTCTTGGATCTCAAGGAGGAGTTATTATGACTAAAGTTGCACCAAAAATGTATCTTTCTTCAGGGCATAGCGGTTGTGCAGGCTGCTGTGATGCCTTTGCTGCAAAATTCACACTCATGGGCGCGGGTCCAAATTGTATTGTAGTTAATCCTACCGGCTGCCTTGAAGTTATGTCAACGCCTTTTCCGCTGTCATCCTGGAAGGTCCCCTGGATTCACTCTCTCTTTGAAAACGGAGGTGCAGTGGCATCAGGTGTAGAAGCTGCCTTAAAAGCCCTTGGCAAAAAGAACGACACCAAGGTAATCGCAATCGGAGGAGATGGTTCTACTATGGACATCGGAATTGGTGCCATTTCAGGTGCTTTTGAGCGGGGTCATGATTTCACTTATATATGCATGGACAACGAAGCCTACATGAATACTGGAATCCAACGCAGCAGTGGAACCCCGTACGATGCCAGCACCACAACAAGCCCAGCTGGGAAGTTCTCTTTTGGAAATCCGCGGCCAAAAAAAAATATGCCCGCCATAATTGCAGCTCACGGCTCTCCGTATGTAGCTACAACCTCAATAGGCTTTCCAAGAGACATGATCCGGAAGGTAAAAAAAGCCATAGAAATCGTAGGCCCTACCTATATCCATACTCATTCCCCATGTACTACAGGCTGGGGCTTTGACACTTCAAAGACCTTGGAGATTGCCAAACTCGCAGTAGAAACCGGTCTCTGGCCTATGTATGATATGGAATACGGAGAAATAACGCAGGTCAGAAGGATCAAGGATCCTAAACCAGTCGAAGAGTACCTAAGAACTCAAAAAAGATTCAAACACCTTTTCACCATGGAAGGTGGTGAAGAAGAAATCCAGAAAATCCAGGATACTGCAGACTGGAATATAAAACACTATGGTCTTAAGTGAAAACTGAATTCTCATTTTTTTTATTCGAGTCGAATACCTGAGCTTTCAATGGGAATATCAACTTCCCTGAAAACCTTTATTAACTAACTGATTCATATTTTTATCTAACTTTGGACTCTAAAATGCAATTACGGAATTCAAACCATTGAATTTATAAAAATAATGCGGATTTTGTTAAACCTCTAATTTTCACGAGTAACTTATATACAACTTATAACATGTGATAAAATTAAGGGTATCTCGAAACCCTCTCTTATATCATATTGTTTTTTTTTGCATGAATTGTCGTGAAAAATTTCTTTTAGGCAATGATATAATCAACTATTTTGAAATATATTCGCTTTAAAATTGGTGAAAGGTATTGTTTTGAGTTTGATGCAATCTCTATTGATGATGATCATTACATCTTTTCATTGGTGCTGAACTAAGATATTCTCTTTCAATAGTGATGCAGAGTATAAAAAGTACCACAGCAAGAAAAGTCTTTAAAGAATACTCTGAGATTAAAAAA
>Ga0182014_10000128_pt1 | contig 86732 bp, 105 predicted proteins | sample 612S2DmetaG_FD_120489 | JGI IMG/M metagenome (GOLD analysis project Ga0182014, IMG submission 120489) | Permafrost microbial communities from Stordalen Mire, Sweden - 612S2D metaG | ecosystem: Environmental > Terrestrial > Soil > Wetlands > Permafrost | place: Sweden: Stordalen | collected...
AGGAAGGACGTGGAGTCGTTCCTCAGGAGGGATGTCCACAACATCCGCCAGTACTCGTACCTGTCCTACTTGCAGCCCGACCTCATCAAGAAGATGAGGTTCTGAATTACGTCCCAAAGCCTCACTAAAGGGTGCGATTAAATACAACAATGTATATACAAAATCTGTATGACAGACACTGTGGTCGTGAGGGTAGACTCGGAACTCAAGAGAAAGGCGAAGGCCTACGACGTGAACATCAGCGAGGTGGTCCGGTCGGCGCTCAGGGACGAGGTGCAGAAGAGAGAGAAGCGAGAACTGATCGCATCGCTGGAACGGGCGAGGGTCGCACTCTCGAGGGTGCCTGACGAAGAAATCATCAGGACGGTCAGGGAGACAAGGGACAACCAATGAAGGCTCTCGTGGACGCCAGCGCCCTTCTCCTCCTCGTGAAGCACGCTGATGCGACGAAGCTGGCGGAACTGGCCGCCGACCTCGTCACGCTGGATCTGGCGACCTATGAGGCCGGGAACGGAATCTGGAAACAGACCCGGCTCCTGAAGCTGATTAGCGAGAAGGACGCGCGAGCGACGCACGAGGCTCTCGTGGGCCTCCTGTCTCATACCCGCATACTGCGGGGAGAGGAACTAGACTGCACCAAAGCAATGGATTTGGCCATAAGGAAGGGGATTGCGTACTACGATGCCTGCTACATCACAGCTGCGAAGTCCCTCAAACTTCCGCTCGCCACCGAAGACAGGAAACTCGCCGCGTCGACAGGCGGTCAGGATGTCATCGGATGGAAGAAACTTCTCGGCGAGGAATGATACGAGAGACAACCTGGTTGCAGGCGGAATCTGCTCAAGTTCGCACTCTATCCCGGCGCGTGGATGAAATGGACCGGCGGAGGCGCAATGACCCTATGCGCGGCGGAATGTCACCTGTCATTTCAGATTCAAGAAGGCCTATCGAATAGACACGCAACACCGGAATTCTTTCCTCCCACCACCACGATAGGCAGGATGTTTCCTTTGGGTCTGACGCAGAAATCTAGTCCGGCAGAAACCTTCTTTATCGCCGAAGACCGTTCGAGCTCGTCATGCAGAGCGGACGGGGAAGCAGGGCCCTCGAGTTCCACGAAGCCACGAAACACTCCAGAGTCAGCGTGCAGGCCTCAGCGCACTATCTGGATTGGGAGAACAAGCCGAGCCCCTTCAAACTGTACACGGGCGTGCCCCCGCAGGACCTCCCGACCGAGTTTCTCAGGCCCACGCTCAACGCCCTCGTATCTATCAGCGGCAGCGTACCAAAGGAGAGGGCATCGACCAGCATGGGCATCGATACCCTCGCTGAGCTCCTGTTCTTCTCCGCGGGGATAACGCGTGAGTTCAAAGTCCCGGGACGGGGCAAGTTCTACATGAGGGCTGCTCCGGCCACCGGGGCGCTCTATCCCATCGAACTGTACGTCGTCTGCAGGGACCTCGAGGGCCTCAAGGCGGGGGTGTATCACTTCTCCCCCGGCGACTTCTCGCTCGACCGGCTCAGGAGCGGAGACTGGACGCCGGCGCTGTCTTCGTATGCAGGCTCGCGCGCCGACGTCTCCGCAGCTCCCGCATCCATAGTCCTCACGTCGATCGCCTGGAGGAACTCCTGGAAGTATCAGGCCCGTTCGTACAGGCACTGGTTCTGGGACGGCGGCGTAATCGCGGCGAACCTCCTAGCGACGGCCAACTCGGCCGGACTTCGCTCCTCGGTGGTCCTTGGCTTCGAGGACGAAGCCATCAGCAGGCTGCTCGGCCTGAGGACGAGGCAGGAGGCGGCGATCACGATATGCCCGGTGGGGATTCCCGGTGCGGCTACCCGGCCCGGCGGCTGGAGGTCCCAGGAAGAGCTCCCACCCCCAATCGACCCGGCCTTCATCCCGCTCTCCCAGAGCGAGGTGGACTATCCGGAGGTGTGGGAGGCGCATGAGGCCTCCTGTCTGCGAGACTTCAGCGAGGTGAGGGCATGGACCACCAGACCGGGAGAGGAGGAGAAAGAATCAAGTCCCGCTCCATCGCCATCCGATCGGAGCTATCCTCTTGACCCGAGCGTGCCCCGACCAGACGAAGGACCCGACCTCGCGCAGGTCATCCTTAGAAGAGGGTCGACCCGCAGGTTCTCCCCCGAGCCGATAACGTACGAGCAGCTGTCGAACGTGCTCTATCACTCCACCCGGGGAGTCCCGCTCGACCTTCCGGTCGCGGGGACCCTGCTTGACGTCTATCTAATCTCCAACGCGGTGAAAGACCTGCCCAACGGGAGCTACCGCTTCGACCGCGCCTCCGGCTCGCTCGAGCAGCTGAGGGCGGGCGAGTTCAGGGAGATGGGAGGCTATCTCTGCCTCGAGCAACCGCTCTTCGCCGGGGCGAGCGCCGTGGTCTTCCTGATGACAGAGCTGGCCAGGGTTCTGCGCCTCCATGGAGACCGCGGATACGGGGCTGCCCAGTTCGAGGCAGGCGTGGTGGCTGGGAGGATGTATCTGGCGAGCTATGCGCAGGGGATGGGAGCATCAGGAACGACCTTCTACGATGACGCTGTGACAGAGTTCTTCTCGCCCCGGGCTGCTGGGACGACCCCGATGATGGCGCTGGGCATCGGCATCCCTGGCTACAGGGCAAAGTCTGGAAAGATGATCCCAAAGAGGCTCACGCGAGAACAGATGGCGGCCGGTTCAATCAACCGATGACAATAGCCCGTCGTGTGGATGAAATGCCCCGGCGGAGGCGCGATGAACCCCGTACGCTGCTATGCTAGGGGGGCAGGGGTTGTGGGTTCAGTTCCACCCTCGAGGCGGCCGAGACGAAGGCCTTGTTAAGTTGGAGGGTCGCCAGAGCGTATTTCTTCTCCGCGCTGAGCACTGCTTCTACAAGAGCGAATTCGGCCGGGGTCGTCCATCCTGGCTGGTGAATGAACTTCAATACTTGGTTTAGATCGCGCTTGGCCTCTCCGAAACCATCCATTATCTCTCGCAGCTCCGTTATCTTTCCCTTGAGTTCGTCCGCATGGTCTTTTGGCATAAGATTGACTTGTCGAGCGCTCTATTAAAAGTGCTGCAACCTGTGAACAAGATGCTCAGGCGGAGCCGCGAGAGGATTCGCAAAGGATAAGGAGTCACCTCCAGAAGAAAACCCCATGCCATTGAGCATCACTCCCGATGAACTGCTCACGACGACGCGCGCCGTCAGACGGCGACTCGACCTCACCCGTACGGTCGAAAGGGAAGTGATCGAAGAGTGCATCGGGATTGCGCAGCAGGCGCCCAGCGGGTCGAACATGCAGCCCTGGCACTTCGTCGTCGTGGCCGACCCGGCCAAGCGAGCACAGCTCGCCAGCCTCTATCGCAAGGGCAGCGAATCATATTTCTCCCGAAGCCCCGCTTCCGCAGGCGGCGACCCGAAGCGGCAGGCAGAACGGATGCGGTTGAGAGCGTCTGCCCTATTCCTGGTCGACCATATCCATGAGGTGCCCGTGCACGTGATCCCCTGCTTCAACGGCCGCACGGAGGGGCTCTCCGCACAGGACCAGGCTGCGACATGGGGCTCGATAATCCCGGCGACCTGGAGCTTCATGCTTGCTCTGAGAGCCAGGGGTCTCGGATCCGCGTTCACCACGTTCCATCTCGGCTCGGAGGAGGAAGCCGCAGGGCTGCTCGGCATCCCCTTCGAACGGGTGACGCAGGCGGCCCTGATCCCCGTCGCCTACACCAAGGGAACAGCCTTCAGGCCGGGGCCGCGCAGGCCCCTCTCCAGCATGATACACTGGGACGGCTGGTAGGAGGACAGCTTCTGCGACATGCCCCGGCGGAGGCGCGATGGACCCTGTGCATTGCCAAGCCCGCATCTTTGCCAACCCAGCGAAGCCGGCGCGCTTTGAAATGAGAACCACCTCGAAGCATTATCTACCCGGCCTACCGCGGTGGTGATCCCGCCTTGAGATACGTCCTGATTACCAGCCGGCCGAACCACTGGGACCGGGTAGGCAACGTCTCCTCGTTTCCATACACGATGCTGCGCGGCGCAGTGATGAACCCCGAGAGGCTGGCGGACCACACTCGGGCGATTCTCGTCAAGGTGGACAAGGAGATGAGGACTCCCGAGAAGTCCTGGGATGGCGAGGTTATCAAGATTACAAGGAGGACGGACAAGGTCTGGCTCGAGTTCAGGCTCGGCCGAGTGACCACGTGTCCGGAGAACTTTGCGGGTTCCCCAGACGGCTGGTATACTGACGGGACGACCTAGACCAGGTCAGGCGGAGGCGCATCGGTCCCCTCACTTGCTTCTATCTCGCCGGCGAGGCGTCCGCTTCGAGCGAGCCCGCTCCTCACCGTCGCCTTCGTTCCATGACCTCCCCATGAACCGCCCGCTGCCGCCTGCGAGCACGTCGAGGGCTCTCTGCGCGTTTCGTCGCCTAGCCTCGGCTGACTTCAGCCTAGCGAAGTAGCGCAGGATTTCCTTCTGCCTGCTTGGGCTGAGGCGTTCCCACCCGCGCCTTGCGGGTGGGTTCCGGTCCAGCTCGTCGCCGAACCAGGATGGCATCGGGTGCAGCGGACCGCCCCTGTATCCGTGGTCGAACTCCACGTCCAAGGTCACGACGTCGCCCACGCCCACCTCCGTGGCCCTGCGGATTTCCCCGTTCAGATAGAGGCGGAAGCTACCGTCGCCGACCGGCATCAGGTTGACGCGCCATGTCTCGTCCGCCCTCTCGTCGACCCGGAAGGTCACCGGCATCGACCTGCGCCAGTCCTGCTTCAGTCGGGAGGCTTCGCCGGCGCTGACAAGCACGAAGGGATTGGCCCCGACGATCTCGATCCGCGACCTGAGGTGCAATGCGGCCTCTTACGCGGCTTCGTGTACTAATTCTTGCTTGTTCTAGCCTTGCTTTACGTTCCCAGGTCAGCCCGAAGACTCTGCTCGCCGTTGGGATGAAATCTCCCGGCGTAGGCGCAAGGTCCCCTAGACGAGCGTGATAGAGAAGACTCGACGAAGCCTGTCAGTAGAATGTGACGATCCAGCCCTTCTGACCGTTGTAGGTCCCGTTGACGCCCGCTCTACCCTCGACCATCGGAGGCGGGACGGAACCGTAACTCAGCCGCCGCCAGGATCCCGAATCGCCCCCAACCTGCTTCTCTCGCGTTCCCTTTAACTAGTGGAGCCGTATACGAAGATCGATAGGAAAATGAGTAACGTAGACCAACAGATTAGGACAACCGTGGACGAGCTGCTCAAGGCAATCTCCACGAAGAACATAATCGCGGAACCAATCGAAGTTGGGGACAGCGTGATAATCACGATCACCAAGGTCGGCCTCGGCTTCGGCACGGGAATGGGCGAGGGAAGGGGGATGGGAACCAGGGGAAACGGGAACGGCGCAGGAAGCGGGATGGGAGCTGGAGGAGCGGCGGGCGTCTCTCCAGTGGCAATCGTGGTCATCCACAAGTCGATTCCCGGCCCAGGAGGCATAGAAGTGAAGTCGCTGTCTCCGCCGGGCCCGATAGGGAAGGCCATCGGCGACATCGCCTCGATCATCGTCGAGAGAATCGGCTCTAAGAAACCGAAGAGCGAGGAGAAAGAAGCCCCGAAAGCCTAGCCGGGGAAGGGACGGTCGCGTTTGTTCCTTGAAATCCTAGCGATCGTCCTCCTGATTCTTCTCGGTCTGGTTGCTGCCATCCTTCTGATACCGTTCTACGTCACGGTGGAGGCTTCGAAGGCGGAGGCCCTGATGACGGGCAGGGTCTGCCTGCGCTGGCTAGGCATCACCCTGTGGCGGAGCAAGCCCGGGAAGAGGAAGCTACGGGCGAAGGAGAGGTCCAACCGATTCGACCTGTCCAGGGTGCCTCTGATGCTCTCGCTGTTGAGGGACGCCTTCCCGTCCCTCGTGGGCGTCCTCAAAGGCTTGCAAAGAGCGGTGCGCTTCCGGAGACTCTCCATAGACGTGGCCTTCGGCATCGGCGACCCCGCCGAGACAGCGGTCTTGGCAGGCTATCTCTGGTCCTTCGCCTGGGCCTTCGAGCTCCTGCCCCGCTCCTCGCTTTCGCTTCGCCCAGACCTGGAGAGGGCCCGGCTTGACGGCACCGTCAGCGCAGAGCTTCGGGTGAGGATGCTTCCGATTGTGGTGGCCTTTCTGGCTGCGTACACAAAGAAGCCGTTCCGGCGGTTGATCGGGGAGGTGAGACGGTGATGGAGCTAGAAACGAGCAGGACGACAGAGTCGAGAGCCTCCTTCGTCGTAGGGGAGAGGATGTTCCACGTGGTGACAGAGGTTGTGACAGTGAGAAGCGCAACGGGGAGGATCTTCTCCGTCTTCGTCTCTCCGATCGCCCTCCTGGTCTTGGAGCCCAACAGCAGCTACGTCGTCTCCCTCACAGATGAAGAGTTCACCGTCGAGGACCTCCTGAGCAGGGTGCCAGAGTTGAAGGGGAAGACCCTCTCCCTTCGTGATCGGTGACTGGCAGTACGTAGTTAGTCGGAGTGACGAAGAAGAAGATTACGAGGAATGCATGCCCCTTACAGCTCAGCGCGTGGATGAAATGGACCGGCGGAGGCGCGACGAACCCTAATGTCGAGGGAAGACAGATGCGCTAATAAGCGACGTCCGCCTGTCTCCACATGATGAAGGCGGCAAAGGCTCCCCAGGGAAAGTTCACGGTCATCCTGCGGAAGGAGGAAGAGGGGGGCTACTCGGTCCAGTGCGCCGAGCTGCCCGGCGCCATAAGCGAGGGGAACACGAAGAAGGAAGCCCTGAACAACATCCGGGAAGCCATCCAGGGGTTCCTTGAAGCCTTCCCCGAGGAGGGAGCCCGCCTGAGACTAAAGAAAGAGGTCGTCCAGGTCACGATCTGACCTAATCCAAGACCGAGAGGACATGGATCCTGTTGTCGAGGCGCCTGCCGAGTTTAGGCTGGAGGCAGGTCGTCAAGGCCCTCGGAAAGAAGGGCTTCTATGTAGTCCATCAGAAAGGCAGCCACATCTATATGACCGAGCAGGAGAGGAAGCACAAGGTCACGATCCCGAGGCACGAGACCGTCGCAACAGGAACGCTGCTGTCCATCATCGAGCAGTCTGGGATGACGAGAGACGAATTCCTGAGATTGCTCGACTAGCCTTACAGCCATCGCCTATAGTCGACTTACCACAGCCCAGCGCGTGGATGAAATGGACCGGCTGAGGTGCAACGAACCCTAGAAGCCGTTGTCCTTCCCAAGGATCAGCGTCCGCCTTCCTGCAATGATCGTCTGGAACCACGAAGAAGTCCTCCCTCTGACAGACTGTCCACCGAAGACGTCTTTAGAGAGCCAATCCTGACTGAGTGCATGTTCAACAAGGAGGAGGCCAAGTACCTGAAGTCGCAGCTTCTCGCGAGGGTAGCCACGGCCACTGCAAAGGGCAAGCCGAACGTTGCCCCCGTGGGTTTCGAGTTCGACGGCAAGTACTTCTACATCGGAAGCATCAAACAGAAGATTCTCCGGTCCACCCCCAGGTACCTTAACATCAAGGACGGGAACCGGCAGGTCGCGCTGGTCATAGACGACCTCGTATCGGTGGACCCGTGGAAGGTGCGCGGGATAAGGGTGAACGGCGTGGCCGACATCGTAACGCACACCGGGGAGTTCGGCAAGGGCGAGTACATCCGCATCCGACCCAAGCTCTCATGGAGCTGGGGCCTCAGCGACGCTGGACGTAAGACCGTCTGGAAGTAGGACGCGCAGGTAGACGCGCGGCAGACCCGTCCTTCGGAGAAGAGAATGGGTTGCTGCGGTGGCGGAATGAACCCGAAGCGTGGCAGGGGATGTCCATTCGGTTGAACTCGGAGCCTGACCGAACACAGGGTCTTTATCCCCTAGACCACATTGCGGCACCATGAAGCTGGATAGGGTCTTCGCGCATCCTCCGACCTTCAACACTGACAGGTTGCGCGTGCGCCCGATAGAGCTCACAGACGCCAAAGCCCTCTTCGAGTTCATGTCTGATCGGAAGGTGACGGAACGCTACGGGCAGAAACCAAGGACTTGGGAGGAAACTCAGGCATGGGTACGAGACCGCCTGGCCGACCGGAGTCGTCGCGGTTCCATCTACTGGGTGTTCACGCTCAGGGGCGACAGCGTGGCCATCGGCAGTTGCTGCTACTGGAACTTCGAGCCGGGCTTCCGCACGGCTGAGATCGGGTATGAGCTGCACCGCGCCCACTGGGGCACGGGCATCATGACCGAGGCCCTCCCACCCATCATCTCATACGGCTTCGCGCGCCTGGGACTGCACCGAATCGAGGCGTCCCCGCTGGCGGAGAACAGACCATCCAGAAGGCTCCTTCTCAAGCTCGGCTTCAAGAATGAAGGGAGACTGCGCCAGCGCGTCTTCTTCAGGGGCCGATACCTAGACCAATCGTATTACGGCCTGCTCAGAGAGGACTGGCCGAAGCCCTCCTGAGTTCCCGGCGCGCCACCTTCATATTATTTGCACGCCATGTAATACGTAGGCGAAGATGAATGCGGCCAAGTCACAACCGAAGCCCAATCCTGCGCTAAGGCGACTCGGAGTGCTTGTTGGCGATTGGAGAATGGAGCTTTCAGGAGCTTCGTTCCTCCCAAAGCCCGCAGGCCAAGGTTCGCGGGTCCGCCTCCTTCAAGTGGATTGAGAACGGCGCGTTTCTGTTAATGCATCAGGGCGGAGAGGAAGAGCCTGAGGCTACATGGTTGATCGGTCGTGACGAATCAACCGAGCTATTCAGAGTCCGCTACTTTGACGCCAGGGGAGTCTCGAGGATATACGAGATGAGCTTCAAGGACGGCGAATGGAAGATGTGACGGAGCGAACCAGGTTTCTCCCAGCGCTTCCACGGCGTCCTGGCCAAGAACCGTAAGACGATAACCGCTGAGTGGGAGAAGTCGGTTGACGCACAGAGATGGGAACACGACTTCTACATAAAATACAGAAGGCAATAGTGGGCGACCAAAGCAGGTCGCGTTGAGCCGCCGTATGGTACCGAATGCGAAAACACACCGGACCAAACGAAGCGAGTCTTGCGGCGGAGGCGCGACGAACCCTCATGCATGGCACTTGCCTCATGGCATCTCAAATCAATAAGCCTCATTAGCAAGTCCGGGCCAACAAGCCAGGACTCTCCATGAAAGAGATTCTCTTTAGCGCCGAGCTGCCGGCCTCCCCCCTCTACAGCCACGGGATCAAGGTCGGGAACACCATCTACCTCTCCGGGATCGTCGCCTTCGACCCGGCGACCAAGAAGGTGGAGGCGAAGACCGTCGAGGAGCAGACCGAGAGGGCCATCAGGAACTGCGAGACGATCCTGAAGACCGGCGGGGCCAGCCTCGAGGACGTGGTCCAGGTCGTCGTCCTGCTCAAGAACCCCCAGGACTTCGACTCGATGAACAGGGCCTACTCGAGGACCTTCCCAAAGAACCAGCCGACTAGGGCCGTGGCGAAACTCGGGGTCGACATCCCGAACATACTCGTTTCCATCATGATGACAGCTGTCATCTGAGTGAACCCATCATACTTAGACCGAGCAACGTGTGTATGGAATGCCACGGCGGAGGCGCAGTGGACCCATGGCCCGAAAGACGTAATAGCCGAGGCGACGGTTCAAGGACCATTGCCGATCTGTCCGAAGTGCCACAAGCTGATCAGCCCCAAGAACTACGCGAGGCACCTCAGCCGATGCGGGACGACACACAAGCGAGGTAAGCAGGCACTATCCAGCGGCGATAACTTCTTCATGAGGATTTGAGGCCGACTCTTCTCGGCGGAACTCGCTTGCCGTGGTGGGCCGAGCAGATGAAGTGCCCCCGGCGGAAGCGCTCAATCCACCGCGCAGGAACACCCATCTACTTGCTGAGCGGTTTCCTGCCTACAGCAAAGAAGAAGGGTAGCGCTAGGAAACCCACGTCTTCCTCCTTGGCCCTGCTCGATCGCTGAAGTGCTTTGATGCGCTGCCCCGTCCTCTTCTTCCAGACCCTCAGGTAGTCGTTAATCTCCTTCGGCGATAGGCCTCCGGCGCGGAGGGTTTTCCTGTACTCGTCGAGATTAACCTCGTCGGAGTAGTAGCTCAGCTCAGCCGCAAGGCGTTCTCCGAGAGAAGCGGCCTTGATGCGCGGATCGCACGGCACCATTATGCTGCGAAACATCCCCTCGAGCATTATCCTCCGGAGGCCGGCATCGTGGAGCAGCTCGGGCAACCTCCGGCCCATTTCATAGTCTTGCCCGTACATCCGCCATAGGCCCCGGACCTCGGCCGCACGAACCCTCCGACTCGCCTCCGCGAACTCTGGATCCTCGCTCGGGTCGTGAAATCCCACCATCCCGTAGTCCGGCTCCTCGCAGGCCACCCTGCCTCCCGCCCTCGCCGCGCGCTGCATTTCGCGCAAGGCTCCGACCGGAGAGCTCAGGTGCATGAGGAGGGTGCGGCAAGTCACGAGGTCGAAGGAACCAGACCTGAACGGCAGAGAGTAGGCCGATGCCTGGACGTACTCGAACTCGGCCTCTCCTCCGAGGTTCTGCCTCTTCGCCGCCTCGAGCAGGCCGCGGTTCAGGTCCACACCTAAGACGGTCGCCGGACTCTTCAGCGGGACCATCACCTGGTTTGCGACGAACCTCGTGAAGAACCCCGTCCCGCAGCCCACGTCAAGGATGCTTCTCACGCGATCTTTGCCACGGGACGAGAGCAGGCTTCTGTAGAAGCTCAGGATCCAGGGTTTAGACGCGTACTCCTTCGCGATAATCCTTCTGGAATAGACGAGCTCCGCCGCTCTCCATCGATCAAGCTGTGATTGTCCTTCGCTCTTCCCGTGGAGGGTATGCGCCCGTCGGGATTGTGTCTTGGGTGGCTGCACGTTCGCCCGGGATTGTTCTAGGGTCGCCCCGGTCATTCGACCACAGAGAGCGTCAGGGTCGACTTCACGTGTTTCAGGGAGCGAATCATGGAGAATATGATGTCTTTGAGTTCCTTGTCCGACTCGGCCCGAATCTCGACAACGAGGTCGTACACGCCATAGACCTGGTAGATTCCAAGGCCGGGCTGGATCTTCTTCAGTTCGGATTCCACCTCGTCATCCGAGCCCAGCTCGACGTTGACCAAGACGAACGCCTTCTTCATAATCCGTTCTCCTCACGACTGGCTAATAGGCCTAGTCCCCGTCTCGAGATGCCCTGCAAGCTTCACTTCTCGTTGATGAGGATTCCGTACTTCTTTCGGCTGCTCTTCGTCTTCTTCTGGGGTTTCTTAGCCTGTTTCTTTGCGACTGGCAATCGGCTGATTCTTGGGGACGCCGTGCATTTACGCGTTGCGGTCCCGCGCCCGCCTGCCCCGCCCTACTTGGAGAGGTCGAGGAGCCTCTGCTTGAGCATCGAAGCCTCCATTACGTCGGCGGCGGTCCCGCCCTGCTTGAAGCTGTCTAGGGCCTTCTGGCTAAGCGGCAGGGCCTGCCTCGCCTTCGACCTCACGTCCAGCTGCTGCGAGAAGATCCTCTTGACCGCCTCGAGATACCAGTCACCGCTCATCTTGTAGTCCTCCATCTGCTTGTGGCATTCAGCCACCCACTCGCAGTACTCGGCCCTCTCAGTAGGGGACCTGCTCGCGCTGGACGCTCCTTCTTCGAGTATCGAGATCGCCCGTCCATACTCGCGACCGTTCATGAGGACCATCGCTTCCTTTAGACTCATTGTAGATTAGGAACATCATCTTCCACTCTTCGGTAAATAGCCTGGTGTGAGAATTGCTCGACCTCAGGCTCAAAACCGACGCAAAGATTGTGGCGGCTTTGCTTGATGGACACTAACGAGCCAGCGAATGCTCGAGAATGGTGATCCGGATTCCTTCCTCGCTCTCGTCATCGACGATGAATTTCTTTGCGTTGATCTCATGGACGGATTCATCGCCTTCCATCAGGTCCAGACCTGGCTCGGTCTGCTGGGTGTTCAGGCTGGTTTGAAGGACGTCCAAGACGGGCTTCAGGAGGTTGTCCAAGTCTTTCTTCGCCCTCGTGTTGGTCGTCTTGTCGGAACCCTTCCAGAGCCGAAACTCGACATCGATTCTAAGAATCTTGTTCCTGATCTTCTCTCTTGCCGCGCCGATGTCATCGCCGTCCGCCGCCCTCATGATCGCTTCATGCAGTTGCTTCTTCACGTTCTTGTGCCCCCTCCCGCTGCGCACGGTATGGGGCTCGAAGCGCTTCAATTCCACCGTGAATAGGGACTTCTGACTCACGGCCCCTGATTGCTGGTCTGACTAGTTAAGCGCAGGTTGAAGCAGGTGCTCCGGCGGAGGCGCAATGAACCCCGCGCATCGCTCAACGTTCACATGACCATAACCAAAACTACCGGAGGCTATGAGTCGGTTCAGGAAAACTAAATAGGTCTCGCTAGGGGTTACGATTCTATCATGCCAAAGGTCGTCGTCATCTACAAGCTGAAGCCGGGCGCGACGATCGCGCAGTACAGGAAGTTCTCAAGGGAGATTGATCAGGTCATCACGCCGAAGCAGAAGGTGGTCGAGAAGTTCGAGGTCTTCGAAGTGACCGACCACATCCAGGGCAGCGCCGCGCCCGAGAAGAAGAATCATCCCTATCAGGTAATCGAGATTATCGACGTGAAGGACTTCGGGGAGTGGGTGAAGACGACGCAGAGCGAAGGCTTCAAGAAAGTCATCGATGGCTGGGCAAAGGTAGGAGACGGAGACACGCTAATCATGCTGGGCGGCAAGAAGATCGAGAAATAGCCTTCACCGCGCCGGCGGCTGCCGGTCCTTCAGGGGTGCCTGAAGTGGGGGATTATCTCGCTCGCGATCGAGCGGTAATCCTCCCTACCACCTAACGGGACGTTCACGCAGATGTGGGTCGCGCCGGCTTTCACGAACCTCTCGAGCGAATGTATGCACTGGTCGGGCGTCCCGATGGCCATCATCTCGTCCAATCCCTTCTCGAGAGCCTCGTCCGGGATGAGAAGCTTGCTCACCACCCTGTCTATCATCTTGGAATAGTCCAAGGTCGGGGCGATGAGCTGATAGTTCAGCTCCCTGGGGACAGAGTCGAGCGCGTCTTCCACCCCGAGTATCTTGAACAGGTACCGGTTCATTATCATCTGTCTCTTCAGGTACTTCTTGAGGTCCCTTATCAGGGACGGCGACTTCTCCCCGATCACGATGGGCACGTACGCCATTCTGTCTATGGAGTCGAAGCTCCTGCCCGCCGTTCCCGCGGCATCCCTGATGATCCCCAGTTTCTCCCGATAACTGCCGACGGTGTAGTAGAAGGCAGGATACCAGCCGTCTGCGAGCTCTCCGGCGATCGCGAGCATCTTCGAGGATGAGTAGGCTCCCACGTAGATGGGAGGAGAGGGCTTCTGGACGGGCGCCAGGTCAAGGTGCGCCTGATCAAGCCTGTAGTAGTCTCCCTCGAAACTCACGGGCTTGCTGTACGACGAGGACCAGAGGAGCCTTATCACCCTTATCGCTTCCTCCACTCGCTTTATCCGCACTTCGCTCGATTCCCACGGAATCCCGTAGGGCTTGGTGTTCATCACCTCGCCGGCGCCGATCCCGAGGACCGCGCGCCCGTCCGTGATGTTGTCCAGCGTCGCGACGATGTTCGCGGTCTTGGCGGGATGTATTCTCTGGGTGTCAGTGACGCCCGACGCAACCCTGATTCTCTTGGTGTGCGAACCGACGTAGCTCAGAGCCGTCCAAGCGTCCAACACCACCGTCGGTGGTGGTATGTCGGTCAGGTGGTCAGGAATCCAAAGGCAGTCATATCCTTGGTTCTCGGCTAGGATGCCATCTCTCAGGTTCTCATGAACATCGGTGCTCGTCAGCTCTCGCGAAAAGAGAATTCGCCGAGCTACCAAGCTTCCCACGCGCCGTGATGCGAGCCGATTCTTTAGTGTTCCGTCGCCTCTCCTTCGAAGCCGGAAGCTAGCCTTGGGAGAACTTGATGCTGCACCCAAAAGGCCTCGTCTCGGGGTTCATCACGGGGACTCCCCGGATCACTTCCTCGATCGCGTTCCTCAGGTCGGGGCTCCCGACTCTCGACGCGTCCCTCGAGTCGTCTATCCGGCCTCTGTAACGAAGGATCCTCTTCGCGTCGAACAGGAAGACGTGCGGCGTGCACACCGCCCCGTAGGCATCCACAGTGGTCTGGTCAGCGTCCCGAAGGTAGACGAAATTGAACCCCTTCTCCTTCGCCCGCTTGACCATCTCAGGGTAGCTGTCCTGGGGGTAGGTCCCGTCGTCATTCGAGTTTATCGCGACCAGCTGGACTCCCCTGGATTCGTAGTCGGACTGAATCTCGACCATCCTTCCCTCGTAGTCTCAGACGTAAGGGCAGTGGTTGCAGGAGAAGACCACCACAAGGATCGGTTTCTCGTCGAATGAATCCAGCGAGTACCGTCTCCCGTCGGTCGATAGAAGGTGCTCGAACTTGGGAGCGGAAGCACCCAGGGAAAGCAAGCGTGATCGGAGCTCAGTGCGGAGATTTTAACGATTCCCCTTTCATGATTTGGTAGATGTCCTCGGCTGCGGCGCGATGAACGCTGTGACCTCGGGCAAGCTTAACTAAGCCTGACGGAGCATCGCGTGCCATGCCGCGAATCGAAGTCTACGAGGGCTCACAGAAGATTGCCGATATCGGTCTTCCCGAAAAGAAGTTCAGCACTGGATCGGTCGGCTACTGGGCGACACAGAAGGTGGACATCAACGGGAAGAGATACCAGTGTCAAATCCAGATTGTTGAAATCGGGTCCAAGCAGAAGAAGGAGTAACCAAACCTAGCCGAATCGATTCAGGGGGCAGTCAACCGCCCGGCGGATGCGCCATGAGCCCTTTGCGCTTTTAACTCAAGAGATGTAGAGGAGGCGGATGGCTTCGGGCAGCCTGACGAACGTCCCGGTCATTGTGGCGCTGGTGGCGATGAACGTCTTCATGTCAATCGTCCAGACCAACATAGCCCCCCTCAACCTTCCGATATCACTCGAGTTCCACCAGAACCTCTACGGTCTCGGGCTCCTCACTTCGGGCTTCTTCGTCGCGTACGGCATCTTCGAGCTGCCCGGAGGGCTCCTCGCGTTCCGGGTAGGCGCGAAGAAACTCCTGGTCGTCGGAGGGCTCATCACATCGGCCGCAGCGGTGGCAAGCGCCGGTTCCCCGACCTTCGACGTCCTGATAGCGCTGAGGTTCCTCACCGGGATGGGACTCGGGTTCGCCTTCCCACCGGTAGTCGTGCTCCTGATTAGGAACCTGAGAACCGGATCCGTGGGGCTCGGGGCCGCGCTGGTCCTGACGTCGTTCTCGATAGGCGGCGGTATTGGCGTCTTCGGGTGGGCCGTCCTGAGCCTGGTCATCGGATGGAGGGAGAGCGTCCTGATCGGCGGGGTTCTCTGCCTGCTCTCCACCCTGGTCGTAATCTGGATGCTACCAGCTGACGGACCCCTGACAGAGCCGACCAGAATGATATCCGCCCTCAAGAGCGTCGTCTTCAACAGGCAGATCCTCGTCATCGCTATCGCCTTCCTTGGAGCGGGGGCCGCTACCGCCGTAGTCACCAACTTCATGGTCTACTACCTCGAGCAGCACTTGGGCCTGGGGGCGGAGAGCGCCGGGGTCATAGGCGGTCTGGCCTACGTGCTCCCCCTGCTCTCGAGCCCCTTCTTCGGGAGACTCTACGACACGGGGCGCAGCGAGAAGCGGATACTCCTGTCGGGCGTCGCCCTCCTGGCTGCAGGGATCGGGGTAACAGCTCTGGACTCGGTCACCTCGGCAGTCGTCTCGGTGCTGGCGGTGGGCCTCGCGACGGGAATCTTCTTCACGATCGGATTCTCGGCGGCCCGGGACCGGTCACCGTCACGGGAGATGGAGAGCTTCACGGTGGGGTTGGTTGACTCCTTCTCGCTTGTTGGTTCCTTTGTGTCCCCCCTCTACTTCTCTGTGATAGTCCTCGACTACGGCTACCCGCCCGCATGGCTGGTCGGAAGCGTCATAGCCGTGGTGCTGGCGATACCACTCGTCTTTCTAAGAGGAAGAGGGAAGAATCCGTCAGTGCTCTCCCATGGCAGCAGTGCAACTAACCCTGTCACCGCCGCAATCGACCATGAACAATATAGGGCACTCGAGAGGTAACTTCGGCTAGAATGCCGTTCAAGATGGCGATCCTACCTCCGGAGTATCAGGAAGAGTGGCCGGAGAAGATCAGAGAGGCGGTCCCGGGCGCGGAGGTCAGGCTGTTCAAGACCGCAGAGGAAGCCGAGGCGTATATCGCAGATGCCGACTGTGCCTTTGGGTTTGTCGCGCCCGAGCTCTTCTCCCGCGCGAAGAAGCTGCGCTGGATTCAGTGCAACGCCGCGAGCCCCGCCCCGTCGTTCTGGCACGAAGCTCTCCTCAAGAGCGACGTCACGGTGACGAACTTCCGGGGCATCTACAACGACCACGTCGCGGCGCAGGCCATGGCCTTCGTCCTCGCCCTCTCCCGAAGCCTGCCCGAGTACGCCCGCTGGCAGCAGAGGAGAGAGTGGGGACCCGTCCTTCCCACGGCCTTCCTCCCGGAGTCTAAGGTCCTCATAGTCGGCCTCGGGGGCATAGGAGCCGAGACGGCGCGCCTCTGCGCGGCCTTCGGCATGACGGTGATAGGTGTCGACCCGCGGGTAAAGAGCCCCCCTCCGTTCGTCACGACCGTGCATCCGCCAGAAGCTCTGGATGGACTCCTGCCCCAGACTGACTTCCTGATACTTATCACCCCAGAGAATCCCGAATCCATACGCATGATAGACGCAAGGAGACTGAAGCTCATGAAACCTGGCTCTTTCCTCGTCAACGTCGGACGCGGAAAATGCGTAGTCACCGAGGACCTCATCGAGGCGCTCAGGACAAAGAAAATTGCAGGCGCCGCCCTAGACGTCTTCGAGCAGGAGCCGCTGCCACCCGACAACCCCCTCTGGTCGATGCCGAACGTCTTGATCACTCCCCACATGGCAGCCAAGCCCCAGTCCTACCACGTCCCGGAGCGCCGGACCCAGATACTCGTCGAGAACTGCGAAAGGTTCGAGCTCGGCAAGCCCCTCATCAACGTGGTCGACAAGTCGCAGCGCTTCTGACGCGACCGCAAGGGTCCGGATGATGGCCCCTGGTCACGGAGCAATGAATCGGTGTCGAGGGCGCTAGACTCTATCAAGCAGCTCGCCGCATGGACGGCCGTTGGAACCAGCCGGCAAGGAGCGGGAGATGTTCCGGTTCCCGAAGCCTCTTGAAGAAGGCCTGGTTATCTCCAGGCCGAATCGCTTCATCATGATGGTCAGGGCAGAAGGGAAGACAATCAAGTGCCACTGTCCCACCACCGGCCGTCTGGGAGACGCGAAGATCTCCTCGCTGCCGTGCCTCTTCTCCAGGTCGGCGCCCGGCACGGGAAAGACCCAGGGGACCGTCCAGGCGATATCTTTCGGCCCCGCCGCTATGAAGCGGAGGTCCTGGGTCGGGATAAACCAGAACGCGGCGAACAGGTACGTCGAGTTCTTCCTCAAGAGAGGGCTTCTGGCCAGGATGGCCTCAGGCGCCGTCCGCAGGGAGGTGAAGCTGGGGAACTCGCGCATCGACTTCCTGGTCGGGGACACCTACGTCGAGGTCAAGACGCCCCTCATCATGCTGCCCACGGGCTCGGTCGAGAAGGCCGCCCATTCGCGGTTCAACTCCTTTGACCGTCTGATCAAGCACATGACAGAGCTGTCCGCGGCGCTCAAGGACGGGAAGAAGGCCGTGATCGCGATGTGCTACCTCTACGACGCGCCGCCCTTCAAGCCTCCACCGAGGGACCGCTACAACGGGAGGATTCTGGACGCGTCGAGGAAGGCGACGGAGGGCGGCGTGCGAAGGTGGCCGGTCAACCTGGGCATCGGGAAGGACGGCGTCCGTTTGATTAGCTACAACCAGAACGACATCGAGCCGCCTGCCGCCCCAGTCTCTGGGACTGAAAAACCACGCTAAGGCATATAATGTTTCGACTGGCTTGCTCTCGAAGCGAAGACTACGACAAAACTAACTACGGCCAAGAGAGAGCGGCTTCCAGATTCCGCATTCGCATGTCCTACAGATCGTAAGCTGCCAATCAATGACGCGGCTCACGTCAGGGACGCAATGGCTCGATTCGACCAGGTGACGTCTGCGGGCTGTCATCCCGAGGCTGCGAAGAGGAGGATACTGGCCGCGGCCAAGAGGTTCGGCGTAGACGTCAAAGGGTTCCAGAAAGTAAAATCCTTCAAGAAGACCTAGGTTCCACAGATTCTCCGCTTGCGGCGTAGGATACTGTGGCGACGGGATTATCCTTCCGGTTGTCTCTGCCCTACTCTCTGAGCGTTACCTTGTCGGACGCACATGACACCGCCCCTACCGAACCTGAGGGTGGTTAAATATACCAGTTTACCATATACCGAGCATGGACTCGACCACTGTGAAGGTCTCCAAGGACACGGCGCGGGAGCTGGCGGCCCTGCAGAAGGGAGTGCACGCCAGGACCCTTGACGAAACGATACGGATGCTGGTCGTGCGGCACCGCAAGGAGCTGCTCGATGCGACCTTCGGGGCGGATCGGGGGAAGATGACTACCTTCGGCGGGGACGACCGCAATGAAGATCGTAGTTGACGCCTATGCCTGGATAGAGGTCTTCTTGGGCAGTGAGACGGGTCAGCGCGCCAAGAGCATCATCGAGGAAGCCGAGGGTGTACTGACGCCAGGCACAGTCCTTGCCGAAGTGGCTAGAAAATACGTCCGCGAAGGCGCAGCCGAGCCGACGGTCCGGAAGCGGCTGGCCACCATGCTGGAGGCATCAGAGGCCGTGGACGTGGACGCAGACCTGGCCGTAGAGGCGGCCAAGGCGACCATCCAGCTGGAAAGGAGGGCTGCGTCCTCGGGTCTGAGAAGACCGAGCCTGTTTGACGGAATCGTCCTTGCGTCAGCACGGATGAACAAGGCGAAAGTCCTCACCGGAGACGAACATTTCAAGGGTCTCGCCGAGACAGTTTGGCTCGGGGCCTGATCACAGCCCACTTCAGAACGATGCTACCGGTCGGAGGCGCAACGGACCCGCGTACGAAGCTAGGAAGTAATCAGACGCTCCTAACCCCGGTGTTACTTCTTCCTGGTTAGGGCGATTACCGGAATCTTCCTCTTGGTCTTGAGCTCATATTCGCCGAACGTAGGGAACGCGGCGACCTGGCGCTTGTAGAGGGCGTCCCGTTCAGCTCCCGTGATCTCCTCGGCGTGCAGGTCGAGAGTCTCCTCTCCAATCTCGGCCTTGACGTTGGGACTGGCTTTGAGGTTGAGGAACCAGTGCGGATGGAAGTCATGACCTGCCTTCGACCCGAAGACAATGTACCTGTCCCCGTCCTTGAGGTACATCACCGGGGTGACGTGAGCCTTCCCGCTCTTCTTCCCGACGGTGTGCAACAGCAGCAACGGCGCCCCTGTGAAGTAGCCGCCGACCTTCCCCTTGTTCTTGCGGAACTCCGCAATCGTATGTGCGTTAAAGTCACTGGCACTCATGAAATCTCTCCCTCCGGACAGGCCTAAAAAGGCTTCCACAGGCCCACTGGTTTCTCGTCATCTACTTCGCGGTGTCAGACGGCGTCGGTCGGGTCCCAGTCCATGTGCAGGTTCTCGCCGAGTGAGTCGAGCCTGGACATATCGGCCGTGGAGATCTCAAAGTCGAAGACCTCCGAGTTCTCCCTGATCCTCTCCGGCCGGGCCGACTTCGGTATGACCACGAGGCCGTGCTGCAGGCTCCACCGGATCAGTATCTGGGCAGGGCTCTTGGAGTAGTTGCGGGCGACCTCGAGCACCACCGGGTCGCGGAGCCGTTGTCCCCTGGTCAGAGGGCTGTAGGCCTCTAGCTGTATCCTCTTGTCCTTGCAATAGCGGAGCAGCTCCTCCTGGTAGAGGAACGGGTTGAACTCGACCTGGTCGATGTCGGGGACCACGCTCGAGCCTCCGAGCAGTTCATCGAGGTGCCTGACGGTGTAGTTGCTCACGCCTATAGCGCGGCACGAGCCGCGGCGCTGAAGCTCCACGAGCGCCCTCCAAGACTCGTCCCTGAGCTGCGATACGGGCCAGTGGATGAGGTATAGGTCGACATAGTCTAGCCCGAGCCGGCGCTGGCTCTTCTCGAACGCGCGCAGGGCGGCTTCGTAACCGTGGTCGCTGTTCCACAGCTTGGTGGTGACGAAGACCTGCTCCCTCGGCACCCCGCTCTCCCTCACCGCGCGTCCCACGCTCTCCTCGTTCCCGTACAGGCTGGCGGTGTCGATGTGCCTGTATCCGATTTTCAGTGCGAACTTCACGGCCTCCTCGGTCGCCCTCCCGGGAGACGTCTGGTAGACGCCGAGCCCGAGCAGGGGCATCTCCACGCCCGAGTTGAGCTTGCTGGTGGACGCTATGGTCAGAGCCAATTCGCTGTATCAGGAACTGGACTGGCGCGCCCGACCTTAAACCAATCGACCCGCGGCCGGCCGCCAAAACGCTCATTCAACCGAGATGCCCGGATGAACGAGATGGCTACGCCCTCTCAGCCTCTTCACGAACCGCACTACGACATTCTGGCGGCTGCGGTTTCAGGGACTGCGGCTACGATGCTCACGCTGCTGGCCATGCTGGGAGGCGGGGTCACGTCCTCCCTCTGGCTCAAGATGTTGTTCGACGCCCAGCTCCTAGTGATCGAACTCGCCCTCATCGCTGGCGTCTCGGCTCTGATAAGGGGAAACGAGTCACACAAGAAGACGTTCGCCCACATAGCGGCGGCCCTGCTGGTCACGGGCGCCGTCCTTCTGGGCCTCGGAGCCGCCATCGTCTAACTCCTTGAGACAGGGAACTGCAGAAATAAAATGCAATTAGAGGCGGAATCAACGCGATTCAGGGGCACGCGATAGGCCCGAACGACACTAAACGAATTGTTCTTCCGTAGTAGTCTACTAAAACATCGTTAAATATCGAGATGCTGGCCTCATCCGACGTGGAAGGGGACAGGCGAGTTAGATTCACATGCTTTCACGCCTTAAGTTTCCGTCGCTAATCGCGCTTCTCGCCTGCCTGGTCCTCCTGTGCGCCGCGGCACCCGCCCACGCCCAGAACACACAGGCCACGGGCTTCACCCACCCTCCTGCGATGGGCTTTGGAATGGGCACGGGAGCCCCGCTGGCCTCGACACCCCCGAACGCCCAGTATGACGAGCAGCTCGGGACGACCTTTACACAGAACTTCGCCTCCCTGGCCTACAACGTGACGGCGCTCGCGCAGGGGGACACCTACGGTTACGGGCCGTCCTACCTCCTCAACGGACTCTCGAGCAAGGGATACTGGTACCAGGTCGGCGTCTCGTACCACTGGCCGCTCGTGGGCGCAGGGTTCAGCCAGGGCTTCGATTTCAACTACGAGGTCTTCAACTCCAACGGCGTCTCGGTCTTCCCGGCTAACGGCGGAGGCCTCGCCCCGTTCACCGGGACCGTCAACCCCGGCGACACCATAGGCCTCGCCCTGTCCTTCAGCGGCGTGAACGTCCTGATGTCCGCCAGGGACTACAGCACAGGGGCCACCGCGTCCGCCTCTTACTCGGCCCAGGGAGCGACCATCTTCGACGGCTCCCTCTCGTCCACCTCGAACTCCAACGGCTTCTTCAGCGGCCTAATGACCGAGTGGTATCACGTGGCTCCCTACTACAGCAGCGAAGGCCACGTGACATACTCCAGTTCCAAGGTAACTCTTTCGTCAGCCTGGCTGTGGATCGACGAATACGATCCAGGAAACCAGAGCTGGACCGGGTCGTTCTCGGTGTTCAGCGCGTTCCCCCAAAGCTACTCCTCGGCTTCCAGCATTCTGGTGCCGTTCTCGTCCCATAACGCGGCGGAGGAGGGGGACGCGTCCGAGTTCGCGACCGGCACCGGCGGGTCCCTGACGACTTCGATAACGCTCGTGCAGGCGGCGTCGACGAGTGCGCTCACAGCCTCGAACTCTTTTGAGGTATACTACACCAAGAACGGCCAGGCGTCGACGGCGTTCGCCCAGAGCGGGACCCTGTCGCTCACGACCGATGCGGGGTCCCCTGTCTCTATCTCCTCCGTCTCCACAGGTTCGACGCCGACCGAGAGGTGGGTCCTGGACTCTCAGGGCGGGAACGTCACGGTCGCCACAGGGTCCACGGTGACCTTCTACTACTACGACCTTCTCCTGCAGCCGGCGAGCTATGCGACCTCCGACGGATCGCCGCTCTCGAACCTGTTGCTGGACTACCACACGGCGCCCACGACCGCCTCCTCCCAGTCTTCGCTGCCCTTGGTAGGTCTCTTCCTCCAGGCCTCCACGCAGCCTATCTGGGCGGCGAGGGGGTCGCAGGTCTCCATTGTGGGCCAGATATCCGGCAAGTCGGGAGAGCAGTGGTCCCTCCCGACCTCGCAGTGGACTATCTCCTCGGCAGACCAGATACCCTCACCAATTCTCTACTACCACCAGTTCTATGTCACGCCCGGCTACACCGTCAAAGGCGGGACCTCCGCGTCGGGTACGCCGACCGTCACGTGTGCCCAGTACGGCACTCAGATCAGCGTCCCCATAGGCTCATCGAACTGGGTCGACTCCGGGTTGTCGTGCAACTACTCGCCCACGCTGCCTGGCTCGACGCAGGGCGAGAGGTGGGCAGTGCCTTCCGCGACAGCTGCCGTCAGCCAGCCAGGGGCCGTATCCCTCGCTTACATCCACCAGTACTCGCTCGGGATAACATACAGCATCACGGGAGGTTCTCCGAACCCGCCAACAGTCACGGGCGTCTCGTTCGGGACGAGCGGTGCCCAGCCGCTGCAGTCGAGCCCAGCGACGGTATGGCTCGACGCCGGGTCGCCGTACTCAATCTCGAACCCGCTCTCCTCCTCCAGTACCAGCGAGCGGTGGGAGACAACGGGGACGACGAGCGGCACTCTGCAGGGACAGGCCGCAGCCACCTATGTCTTCTATCACCAGTTCCTCATGACCGCCAGCTTCTCCGTGACAGGAGGAGCGCCGGGGGCCACGGCTCCCGGCCTGTCCTATACGAGCTTCGGGAGCCCAACATCTATCCAGCTGACCGGCACCGAACAGACCTTCTGGGCCGACGGCGGCGTCCCCTACTCGGTCCCCCAGACCCTGACCGGTTCCTCCTCGACCGAGCGGTGGTACACCGAGAACACCCAGGGCACGGTCCAGGCCTCGTCGTCGCTCTCCTTCGGGTACACCCACCAGTTCCTCCTCTCCGTGACCGGCGCGGCGGTCAGCACCCAGTGGTACAACAGCAGCTCGACCGCGCAGGTCTCGGTGCCCGGCATCTCCGCAAGGGCTTCGGGCTCAGGAGAGAGAGTGACATCATATTCGATCGACGGGGCACTCACAACCGTGAAGCCGACGACCGGGGCTGTCTCGATGTCGATACCGATGAACGCCGCGCACCAGCTCTCAATCAACTCTGTGCAGCAGTACCAAGTGACTCTGGACGCGTCGGCCACGGCCGCCCTCTCGTCGATAACCACTCCGACGATTGCCGGGGATAGCCACTGGTACGACCAGGGGACCAGCGTGACACTGACACTCAAAGGCGTCTGGAACCGGACTGCCGGAGCCGGTCTGAGACTCATCTCCTACTCGGTCAACGGGGTCCAGAAGGGTGTCTCGACCACCGGAACCATTGACGCGCTCTCTGCGGTCCCCATCTCCTCGCCCGAGACGGTCACCGCGGCGGCGACGGTGCAGTACCGCCTCACCGCTGGCACAGGTTCGATAGAGACGGGCACAGCGGCCTCCATCCCCGGGGACGCGGGATGGTACGACAACGCCACCTCCGTGACGGTCACCTATTACTACACCTGGAACAGCACCACGAGCTCCAGGTACAACGCCGTGGGCTACGCCATCAGCGGGATTGCCGGCACCACCCAGATTGCAAGGTCCGGCAGCGGCACCTTCCCGGTGCACTTTACCATGGTCCGGCCGGAGACCATTACCATAGACTCCGTCACCCAGTACATGCTGGTCCTCTCGCCGGGCCAGGACATCTCTCTGTCAGCCACATCGCCGACACACGACGATTACTTCGACTCGGGCACGACACTCACGGCCACGACCGATTACACCTGGGACGTCGTGAACAACAACACAAGGGAGAACCTCGTCTCCTTCACGCTCGACTCGGTCGTCACCAACATCACCAGCGCCACCTCGGGAAGCTTCACGACCCCGGCCATCATCTTCAACGGTCCCCAGACCCTGTCGTTCAGCTCGGTGACCCAGGATCTGGTGATTCTGCAGTTCACGGACGGCAGCGGGGCGAGCACAATCGTCCCGACCTCGGTCCAGATCCAGCTCGGGAACTCCTCCATCGCGAGCGTCCCTCCCTCCGGCGTGTGGCTCGACAACGGCGTCTCCTACCAGCTCTACAAGGTCGAGTGGGAGGGCTCCGACGTGAAGCCGTCGGCCCAGGCCCTCTACACCGTGGCCGCTCCGGTCGACCAGAACATCCTGGGCAGGGTCTACAGCGGGAGCGTGACGTTCACGGACTACCTGGGGCTCCCGATCTCCGGAGCGAAGGTCTCCGTGGCTCTGGCCAACGGGACCACGATCACCATGACGACCGACAGCAAGGGCACGATCAACCTCCGCGAGATTCCGATCGGAACCTACACGGCCTCGATATCGTACCTCGGAGCCACGACGATCGTCGACGGCAACGCCGCGCAGGCTGGTGCGGTGCACACCAAGGTCTTCGCGAGCTATCCGACCCTTGTGCTAATCGTGCTCGCGGCCGCGATAGTCATAATCGCCGTCATGTTCGTCAGCCCCGGCAGGCGCCTCAGAAAGGCGATACCTCCCGACTCGCCGGCGCAGCACCTGACCCAGCTCTGCAGCAACTGCGGCGCCACGCTGGAGATGGGCTCGCTCCACTGTCCCGAGTGCGGGGCGCAGCAGGTCTAGCGCCGAAACTCAGGGTAGGACAAAGAACCGGCAGTTCCGCGGATCAACACAACCTGCAACCGCTGCTCCGAGCGCGGTCGAAACTGAGCGGCGCAGTAGCAACATACCATGTGTGCCTTAACACATGGTTTTCGTCAATCTACATCGTATTGCCTTACAACGCGACCGTGACCAGCAAGAGCATGGTGAACATTCCGGCCCGTCTTTGATTCTGCTTGGAATCCGACGAGTTAGACGTTATTAGGGGGCGTCAACCAGCGCGACCAGATGCCATCAACTAGCCCGACCTCATCAGACATGCGAAGCGAGAAGCTACTGGACGGTCACGTCGCACTGATTGGAGGAGGCACCTCAGGGATGGGCGAGACGGCCGCATGGCGTTTCGCGAGGGAGGGAGCGAAGGTGGCTCTACATTTCTCCGGCTCGACGCCGAACTCTGTGGCGAAGGCCGAGCGGATCGTCGACGAGCTCACAAAGTCCGGGTTCGAGGCGATGAGCATCAGGGCAGACGTCACCAAGTACGAGGACGTCAAGCGCGCCGTGGACTCGGTGGCGGCGAGGTGGGGGAAGGTCACCTCTGTGGTGGACTTCGCAGGGCTCCCCTCATCCCTCGAGTTCTGGCAGGAGGACCCCCTGGAACTCTCCGATGAAGCCCTGCTGAGCGCAATAGGGATCGACTTCATAGGATCGTACCACTTCATCAGGGCGGCCAAGGACTACATGAAGAAGGAGCACTACGGCAAGATAGTCCTCATCAGCTCCAGCCCGACCATCTACGGTGACGACGCAGGCTACAGGTACATCCTGGCCAAGGACCTCAACAGGATGACCGTAAAGTCGCTCGCCACGAAGCTCATCCGGGAGTACGGCATAGCTCTGAACGCAATAGCCCCCGGGACAATCGACACCCCCGCCAACAGGGTGAACTACACCGAAGAGGGGTGGAAGGAGCTCGTCGGGGCGATACCCATAGGCCGGGCCGGCCTGCCGGACGAGATAGCAGGAGTGGCGCTCTTCCTGTGCTCCCATCTGTCAGATTTCGTCGTTGGCCAGACCATCATAGCGGACGGCGGAGAGATTAGGCAGTAGAAGTCTGAAGAATCCCGCAGATCTATCCAGGGAGCTTCTCAGCCAGACGCCCAGTTGTCAGGATCGTACTCCTTGTAGTCCAGCAGGAGCTCCTCACCTATCGTGATCGGGCTAACCGCGAGCAACCTGGCCGTTCTCGCCTCGATGTCGATTGAGAATCTGACGTTGGGCGGCTGGCCGTGGTCCAAGAAGTTGGACCAGTACTCCCTGCTCCCCTCGGCCGCCTCATCCCAGAACAACCGCTGTCCGTCCGGCGTCCTCCCGATGATGAGGGCCCACCTCTTCCAGGGCGGGGACTTTGGAGTGGTCGTGATGAGCATGTCCGGCATGAGGCAGACGAGCTCCCCGGGCGCGAGATCCCTGAGAGCGAACACGCCTCGGCCGTGAGGACACTCCCTGACCTCAAGTAAGTCCTCTATCCCTACGCCAGCCAAAACTCTATCAGCCATCCTCAAGAAAGGGACTGGGTTTAAAGGAACAGAGAGCGAAGTCGACCTCTATCAGCCCAGCTCGAGGTCTCTCATGAAATCGTCGTTCCAGCCGAAATCGGCATCCGGCACCCTGTCCGTTCCAAAGAAGATGGGAAAGGGGTCTCAGTTCTGTCTAGGCTCAGAGGTCATCGTCGTCGATGTCCTCATCCAATCCGTCCGCGTCGTAGTCTGCTTCATACTCGTCATCGTCCAACTCACCGATTTCGAGCGACATTACCTAGGGCCGTATCGCGGTCTTCACTTAAACTTTCGCGCGGCGAGATCCGTCAAGATGTCAATCGAAACAGGATTGGCGCGATACGCGGGTCGACCGCACACCCTTCCTCATCTGCCAACCAGTTCAGCGAGCAGACGCCTCTCCGCCCTCCTTCTGTGGTTGATCAGGGTCGAGCTCCCGACCTTCATCCTCTTGGCCAACTCAAGCGAGCTTATCCTCCTTGGCTCGTCGTAGTAGCCCAGCCGGTACGCCGTGACGAGGACCCTCCGCTGCTTCTCAGTCAGCCTGCTCAGAGGCGAGGAGACGGGGAACTTGGCGTCCGAGATCCTTGCTATTCTGTACTTGATCCCTGTCTTCTCGATGCCCTCGAGGAATGTCTTGACCTGCTTGGCGCCCCCGAGGTAGGACATCCTCGCCCTTCCGTCCCTTATCTCGAACGGGACGGAGAGGTATCCTCCCGCGGCGAGCGGGTCGAACTGGATTCTTGGATGCGACGCTGGCTTGCTCTTGATGAAGTAAATGTACGCCCCGTCCTTCTCGTGGTCGAGCATCTGGAGCTCGAGTATGTCGTCGCCGACGAAGTCTTCCACCTTCGAGGTCTGGTCCTTGAACTCTATCCTGAAGATCGCGGCGAACTCTTCAGGACCGTCCTTCAGGAACTGCAGTATCTCTAGGCTCTTGACCTTCTCGAGCATTGGGTTGTTCTCGAACTTGCCCATCTCGTCGAGGTCCAGCTCTATCGTCACCCTGCGCATGCCGCTTCGTCCGTGGCGGCGCTGTATAGACATTATTGCTGATAGGCGCGTATGCGCGCTATAAGGCTAATCTTGGCCGCTCCGCCCGCATCATTCATGGAGGCTACCGGGGGGTCTGCCCCAGATGGCGCGGAGGAGACGGCAAAGGCTAGCGACCCGTCCACATCCCAGCACCTCACCGGCGCAGCCGCGGTCCTAGTCCTCATCGGGATCTTCCTCGCCATCCTTATGGGTGCGATGGACGGCCTCGTCGTCGCGACCGTCCTCCCGACCATCGCCCTCGACCTACACCAAGTAAACGGGGTCACATTCGTGGCGGGCGCGTACCTCATCTCCTCGACCATCTCGATCCCGATCTTCGCTAGGGTCTCTGACATCGCGAGCAGGCGCAACGTCTTCGTCGTCGGTCTCACAATCTTCATCGTCGGCTCCGCGCTCGCGGGCCTCAGCCAGAACCTCACCGAGCTGATCGCGTTCCGTGCCATTCAGGGGTTCGGCGGCGGCGGCGTCTTCCCCGTCGCCATAGCGATGATCGCGGTGCTGTTCCCTCCCCAGACGCGGGCCCGGGTGGTCGGGGTCCTCAGCGGCGCAGCCGGGCTGGCGATAGTCCTGGGCCCTCTCGTGGGGAGCTACATCGTATCAGTGACAACCTGGCGGTGGGTCTTCTACATCAACCTCCCCTTCGGGGTCGGGGCCGCGATAGTGCTCCTGCTCTTCCTGAAGCCCCTGCGTCCGACGAATCCAGGCAGGTTCGACGTCCCCGGAGCGGGGCTGCTCACCGGGTGGGTTGGGGCCCTCATGTTCGCCCTCGTCGAGGTCTCGGACGAGGGGCTGAGCTGGACCGACCCCCTGATCATCACGCTCCTGGCCGGATCGGCGGTGCTGTTCGCCGTCTTCCTCTGGTTTGAACTCCGCGTCTCTGAGCCGCTCGTCCCGCTCCGCCTGATGAAACAGCGCACAATAGCGGTGACCAGCGGGGTAATGTTCTTCAGCGGGATCGTCTTCAGCGCCCTGATCACGTTCCTCTCGGTCTTCGTGGGGATAGTCCTCCTGCACAGCGGTCCGAACGCGGCGAACGACGTCCGGGACATCATCTACTTCCTTGCGGTTCCGCTGATACTGGGGGCTGCCATCTCGGGCCAGCTCCTGACCAAGATTGCCTACCGGAGCGTGATCGCTCCGGGGCTAGCCATAGCCTCCATCGCCTCGCTCTTCCTTACTCAGCTGACGCCTACCACCCAGCTCTGGGTGCTGGCCGGAGGATTCCTGCCTGTAGGTGGGCTCGCGCTCCCGCTCATTCCGCTCGGATTCGGCCTCGGGTTCTCCCTCGCCGGGCCGACGATTGCGGTCCAGAACGAGGCTCCGACCGAAATGGTTGGCGCTGCCATCGGTCTCACCCGCTTCCTTTCGAGCCTCGGGGGGGCTCTAGGAATCTCGCTCCTGACCGCCTTCGAGACGTGGCGCTTCGCGGTGCTATCCCAAGGCGCGACGACCCCAGCGGCCAGCATGAGCGCCCTCGTGACCACGTACGACGAGATCTTCCTCATCCTCGCGGTCTTCATCTTCGTCTCCTTCGGATTCGGCCTTTTCTTCAAGGGGAGGGTCCCGAAAAGGTCCACCGCGGTCGTGGAGCTGCCAGCGGATTCGCCTGAGGCCTCGTCTGCATCGACGCCCGAGGTAGACAAGACCTGACCGACGCCTCGCGGAAGCACTAGTTTCTGGTGTAGCCCGCGCACAGCATCCCGAAGTAAGTGGCAACCTCGTAGGAGTAGAGCCTTCCTGTCATCCGGACCTCCTCCAGGACTCCCGCGAGCATGACCATCTGCCACAGGCTGTCGGGCCTGGCCTCGTCCACCATGGAAGGACTGAACTTCATGATGTCGGAGAGCCTGCCACCCTCGATCGCTTCCACGACCTTCCTGTCGTAGACTGCGGCGTTCTTGGAGTAACCGTAGGGCCCGCTCTTGTCGTGGGTGTGGGCCTGGTCGGAGCTGGCGACGAATGCGACCCGCTTCCCCGACCTCTCCGCCACCTGCGCGACCTTCACGCCGAAGATGTAGTTCTGTTTCAGCGGTATCTCGCGGGACGGCGTCACGATGACAATCCTGCTCCTGAGCCGGGTGAGCCTGAGGAAGAACCAGAGCGGGATCAGCGTTCCCCAGTCCATGGCCATGTTCGAGAGAGGTCCTGACGCTGTCCCATAGTTCGCGCCGGCCACTGGGATGCGCGCCTCCTCCGCGGCCGAGACAAGTTCCATCGCAATCTCGGTATCACACTTGGCTTCAAGCGCTATCGACTTGTCCCCTACTCCAACCCTGCCGGATGAGTTCTCGGCCGTCACCACCCCTATCCTCCCCAGCAGCCTGAGGTTGTGGGGAGTCGCGATCACAATGGTATCTGGCCTGGACTTCTCCATCTCGGCTGCCAGCTTTGTCATCCCATTGGCTGTCTCGACGGCGAAGCCCGGCTTATCCCCAACGAGTTCCTGGACCATCTCATCCCCGTGGGGAGCTATGCAGGCATAGACCAGAGGCAACGCCGCGAACATGGGCCAGAACCTATTCAAACGTTCCTTCCAATGTCCGCTTCGAAGCAGATTAATCCTGGTACGTTCGCTCCATTCAAGAGATGACCACCGACCGACGGTTCGCCCGCTTCAACGCAGGGAAGTCAACTGTCTCTGACAAGCCTGACGTGAGCCCGCTGACCACCCGCGAGCTCCCGGAGGGCGGGATGTGCCTCTCCGCATTCGTGGTGCTCACCGAGGCTGGATACCCGAACTGGGTCGTCCTAGGGCACCTCAACCCCGAGGCAGCGTGGGACCACATAGGCGCGCTCGACCCCGAGAGGGTGGAAGTGCACTCTAAGGGATGGATGATTCCGTCGTCCCACCTGCTCCTCAAGGAACCTCCGCAAGACGCGGCCAGACGCATACTCTGGGAGCAGCTTGAGCTCAAGGGCGTTCCGCTCTCCGAGCCCTCGGTCGTGTCGGAGACCTACACCCCTAGGCGGTTCCCAGAACTCCCCAGCCACTGGGACCTGGAGTTCATCTTCCGGGGTGAGATCTCCACGGCTAGGCTTCCAAAGACGCCCGCTTGGAAGGAACTCGCCTTCGTGGACGTGAGTCGCACTAGGAAATCGGAGATGGCGAGATCCCACGAGGACGTCCTCGAGTCTGCAGGGTTCAGGTTCGCCGATGAACCTGCGGACGGTTAGCTTCAACCTGCGATACGATATCGCGCCGCGATAGTCTACCGTCGTTTAGACCAAATCCTTATTGATTTGGCCGTTGCATTCACAACGACATGAGCCCAACAAGAGGATACGCGGAAGTGAACGGACTGAAGATGTACTATGAGATACATGGGTCCGGGGAGCCGCTCATCCTGCTTCACGGCGGTGCCGGCGCGACCGAGATGTTCGGGCAGCTCATCCCGCCCCTCGCGGAAACACGCCAGGTCATCGCCGCCGACCTGCAGGCCCACGGCCGCACCGCCGACATAGACCGCCCTCTGAGCTACGAGCTGATGGCGGACGACGTCGCCGCCCTAATAGACCACCTCAAGTTCGAGGACGCTGACGTCATGGGCTACTCCCTCGGCGGCGGCGTTGCCATGAGGACAGCCATCCAGCACCCGAAGAAGGTGAGGAAGCTGGTCCTTGTCTCCACTCCATTCAAGCGGAACGGCTGGTACCCCGAGGTCCTGGCGGCGATGGCGCAAAGCAGCCCCGAATCCGCCGAGGGAATGAAGGGTTCCCCGATGTACGAGGTCTACTCAAGGATAGCGCCGAGGGTGGAGGACTGGCCCGTCCTCTTCGCCAAGCTTGGGGCCCTTCTCCGACAGGATTACGACTGGTCCAAGGACGTGGCTGCCATGAAGACCCCGACCATGCTGGCCTTCGGCGACGCCGACAGCGTCCGCACTGCCCACGCTGTGGAGTTCTTCGAGCTCCTCGGTGGAGGAAAGAAGGACGCCGGATGGGACGGCTCAGGGATGTCCAGCGCCCGGCTCTTCATCCTGCCCGGAATCACGCACTACAATGTCTTCGATGCCCCCGCGCTCGCGGCGGCCGTAATACCGTTCCTCGAGACGCCCATCGCGCAGAGCTGAACCCACAACGACGGGGTTCAGTGGTCGACCTGGCGTCGACTCACGAGAATCTCAGCCGGCGCAGCTCACTGCTCGGAGATGAAAATAGGTTTGCACCGCCCGTTTGCGAATATCACGAAACGGATGTCTTCCTCCGAGCGAATGATTGCCTCGGAACAGATGACCGACACTTGGGCCTACCGGGCGTTCTTGCCCTTCCGCCATCCCCTGGGCCGCTCCGGGACAGGAGATACCAATTGCTTCTGGCGTTCCCTCTCCAGCAACTCCTTGATCACTTCGTCGAACGTGACCCTCCTGCCGAGCCTCTGTTTCATGACAGAGGCGTAGCGGTTGAGCCCCGCCCGGGTCTCTTCCCCGATCTCAATCTTGGTTGACATTGACTGCTAGTCCCTCCTCTCTCTGCCCTGCAACTGTTATCCGATCAGCTCCTTCACTCTGTCCATTATGTCCTGCGCGAAGATCATGCTCCCGCAGTGGGTGCATTTCACCTGGTTTCCCTCCTGCGGCAGTGACATGGGCGCTCCGCACTGGGGACACTTCACGACCTGGAGCGAAAGGCCGCCCTTGCTCATGTAGTCCCGAAGGAAGCTGAAGTCCAGCATGATGTGGACGCGCTCCCTCCTCTTCTCGGCCTCCATCGCCTTCTGCCGGCTTCCTACCTGAGACTGAATCATGGCCCTGAAGTCGGGGAACTGCGGTTCACCTATTCCGCGGACGTGGAAGACCTTCTCGCCGCCGGCGTCTGTCAGCGAGACATACTTCATCATCAGGCCGCCCATGGAGAGCCCTCTGAGGCCCTCCAGAGGGATGGACATGTCAATGTGGTACGACTTGCCGAAGACACCGCGCTGCTTAACGAAGACGATTCTCTGGCTGGTCAGGACAAGGAACCCCTTGATCCTCACCTTGACCGTCTGGCTCCGGCCGTCCACCACACCCATCTGGGCGATCTCATGGTCGGCCTCCCAATAGCCGCCGATTACCTCACCGTTCTGAAGCATGAGGGCGCCGCTCCATGGTGCCTCGACCGGTCCGGGCTGAAAATACTGAGGATTTCGCTTATATTCCGGGACGCTCGGAGATGACGCCTCCTTCACCGGCGATTTCAGGGCCCGCCCACACTGCCCGCAGAAGGTGGCGTCGGTCTCCACCTGGACCCCACATGACTGACAGAATGGCAAGCTGACTACGTGAGACCCTCGACTCTTCCCCTCTGTTTTATCCGTTATGGGATTGCCCTGTCAACTCCCCCTACCTGCAGCTTGGATAACTCACATATAGCGCCCTCCTCGATTTGAGTAGTAGCTGGCATGCAATCCTGTCCCACCAAGGACCCCGAAGACCTGCACCTGTCCCCGAAACGACTCGAGGAAGCCTACGCGATCCTGGGCCGGGAGGTCGAGAAGGGGAAGATCATGGGCTGCACCGTCGGCATCAGCAGGAACGGAGAGCTGCTCGAAGCCCGGGCATTTGGGAGGAGTTCCATCGAAGGAACCTCTCCGGTCGTCCCCGACACGATATTCCTCATTGCCTCTCTGACCAAGCCCTTCACCTCGACTGCGGCGATGATGCTGGTCGAGAGGGGGCTCATCCGACTCGACGACCCCGTCTGCTCCATCGTGCCGGAGTTCGGAGACGGAGGCCCTAGGGACAGGATCCTCGTCCGTCACCTCCTTACCCACACGAGCGGTCTGCCCGACCAGCTGCCGGATAACACGGAGCTGAGGTCGCACCACGCGACCCTCGATGAATTCCTCCTGAAGATCTACAGGACCCCTCTCCTCTTCGAGCCGGGGACGAGCTTCAGCTATCAGAGCTGCGGGATGGCCATGCTGATGGACATAGTGCAGCGCGTCTCGGGGACTCCCCTCGCCGAGTTCATGCTTCGCGAGATATTCGAGCCCCTGGGGATGAGCGACTCGTCCCTCGGGGTAAACTGGAGCAAGTCGGAGAAGGTCAGCCAGGTAAACCTCCCCGCCGGCAGCTTCCAGTACGGAGGCGCCGACGCATCTGACTGGAACTGGAACAGCCAATACCTCTGGAGCCTCGCGTATCCGTGGGGAGGGATGTTCTCCACACAGGCCGACCTGCTCAGATTCCTGAACGTCTTCCTCGACCGGGGGACACTCGGAGACAGACGGGTCCTGAGCCCGCAGACCGCGCAGGCCATGACCAACAACCAGGTCGTGAAGCTCCTGCAGATTCCGAAGGACGTCGCTTACAAGAACCCCTGGGGGTTCGGATGGCAGCTGAAAGCGCCCTTCAACTCGGTGTTCGGGGACCTCAACTCCTCCAGCACTTTCGGACACTGGGGGGCGACCGGGACGCTCTACTGGGCCGACCCGGAGACCTCGCTGGCCTGTGTGGTGCTGACGAACCAGCCCTTCGAAGAGAGCGGCGCCATCTTGGGAAGGTTCTCGAACGCTGTCGCGGGCTCGATAGCGGCAAACCCATAGCGCGCCTCTCCTGCATCGGGAATGACCAAACCTACCGCCAATCGCTTAATACCGATAGCATGCAAATTACGCCGTTTGGGCTTCAAGAAGACCCTTGTCTTTCTGTTGCTCTTCGCGACCCTCTTCCTGACCACATCCCCTGCTCACGCACAGACGTCGCCGGTCTTCGGGCTCGCTCCGAACCGTGTGTTCGCACCTCCCGGGACCGAGTTCAACATCACCGTCGGCGTCGAGTCAGGCGTGGCCGAGGTCTCCAGTGAAGCGGCTCGTCTACGCTGAGCAGGTAGAGATCTGATCCGCTGTTGCAGGATGACCAGACTCCGTGAGTAACGACCGCGAATCTATGATGAGCTGTGGCGCGAGTCTCCGTCTGCGGGTCCACACTTCTGCACTACCGCTTGGCGACTACTGCGAGGAAGAATAGCAGGAGTATGAAGAGCTCTATCACAGTCGTGATGACCTGGTCGGTCTGGAGGCCTACTGTGAACACGAACGCGTCGAGCTGCCGCACCACGACGTCCACCGCGAACAGAGCGAACGCGACGGAGACGATCAGGAGCCTCCTGAGGCGCGTCTTTCGGTACGCAGAGATCGAGAGCGCGAAGAGCAGGAGAGCGAACAGGCCCACCGCCGCGTCAAGGAACTCCTCAGGCTCTAATCCCTGATCTAAGTTGACGAGCTGGGAGATGATAAGCAGCGGCGTGTGCAGGATCATTTTCTCGACACGTCTCCTACCTGTTCCGCGTCAGAATAGGTGATAAAGATGTCCGCCAGCCTGCTCGACCACCTCTCCCAGACCGTAGGATGGTAGTTCATCATGTAGAGTGCTATGTCCGGGGCACTGCCCTCTGCGACCCGATAGCCCGACGTCCGACCTACCTGCTCCTTCTGCACGATGCCCAGCTCGATGAGGCGCTTAAGGTGCCAGGATACGGTCGGCTGGGAGACGCCGGCAGCCTGGACGAGCGCGTCCTGGTTCAAGTCGGGTTCCGCCAGCATGTGGAGCAGCAGCTCGCGCGGAGTGTCCAGGGTCAGAACGCTGAGTATATCCTTCTGCTTCTCCCCGAAGAGGGCCGTCGGATAGAAGAACCTGTAGAGGCCCCGCCTCGTGGAGCTGACCCGCCCTCCCTTCTCCAGCCTGTGGACGTGATACTGGACGTCGCCCATCGCCAGTCCGAGCTCCCTGCAGATCTGCCTCAAGTGGACTCCCGGGTGCTGCGAGACGTAAGCGAAGACCCTCTCCTGCGTCGCATCGCCCGGGCCGGCGGGCTGGCGCGGCGGGGACGCGAAAGGAGGGACGTTGCCGCCTTCCCACTGCAGGGAGATGAGCTGGTCCCCTGTGGCTTGGCTAGGCAACATGGAGCATTTCCTTCGAGGCCGTTTAAGTCTGTCCGGACTTTGGGCAACATGCTCTGAATGCCGCCGGTTCGCCTAGTTGATTCGGGCAGTCGACACGAAGAGGCTCCCGCCCACAATCTGTACTCCGTACTCCGCGAGCGGCGCGGGCGCCGGTCCGCCGAGCACGCTGCCATCGCTGGGACTGAAAGTCGCCCCGTGGCAGGGGCAGGAGATGGCCGACCCTCCGCCATACTGGACGGTACAGGGGGCGTGGGTGCAGATGGCGCTGAACGCCTTCCACGTTCCGTTGTCGTTCACGAGCATCGAGCTTCCGTGGGTCGGGTGTGTGAAGTAGGCCGACTTCCTCCCGCTCAGGCTGCTCGAGGGGCCGATTAGGACGTACCCGGGGGACATCGAGACCTGCTGGGTCTGGGTGCTGGAACCCGTCTGGCCGCTTGATTGGCTGGTCGATTGGGTCTGCACGGTGGGCAGCTGATAGACCTGTTCTGGGGCCCCGGTCCTCGCTAGAAGCTCGACTACTGCGGCGATCCCAGTCACCGTCAGGGTCGACGCGACGACCATCCTGCGGATGAATTCTCTCCTGTTCATGTTCAAAGTCTCCTAGAACAGCATCTTCCTCGCATGGCGGGCGGCGACGGTGAAGACCACGCCGGCCGTGACCAAGAGTGCGCCCGTCGCCATCCAGACCGGGAGGTTGAAGCCCGAACCGACCGCGTGGACCGCCATCAGCGCAATCGCCGCGAGCGAGACCGACCCATGGTAGTAGCGGGCCTCTCTGAACTTCTGGAGATGGGACATTCCCGTGATTCCCAGGAAGAGCGCCGCGACGACCGCGATGTAGCCGAGGATGATTGCGCCGTTCATCGGATAGGAGATGAGATAGGCGACATGTAGCACGAGGAAGAGGCCGCCGAGCAGGGCGAGGACCATGTGCGCCCTCCTCACGAGCACGAGGTTCGTCAGGTAGAGGAGGCGACCCTTGATGACGCGCCTCCTGAGGTGACGCCTAGGATTCAGGGGCCCCTTGAGGAGGCGCTTCCTGATCAACATGTTCTTTCGGAGTATGAGTAGGGCGCTGAGGGCGACAAAGACCAGCGCAAGGTATCCGAATATGTCTCCGAGGCTAAACACGACCAATCGAATCTCCGCCCCAGGTCATAGTCTCCGGATTCGCGTCGAGGCTCCTCAGCACAGCGTGCGTCGTTGGGCTCAATTGACCAGACCCCGCGCTCTCCTGGAAACGAAGTACAGAACGTAGGAGGCCGATGCCAGCGCAACCGCGATCAGGAAGACCTCGGTCAACAGCGGCGACGAGCGGGCCAACGCTGTCTGCCAGACACTTCCGGCGGAATATCCGAGGAAGACCAGCAGGGCCGACCAGCCGAACGAACCGATCAGTGTCATCCCGACAAACGGGCCCAGCTTCATACGGAGAGCCCCTGCCGGAAGTGAGATGGCCGACCTCAACCCCGGAATGAATCTGGCTACCAGGATGCTCCACGACGCCTTCTCGCTGAGCCACTTCTCCGCTCGGTCCAGGTGCTCGGGCTTCAAGCCGGACCATCTGAAGAGCCTCTCCACGATTGGCCTTCCTAGCTTGGATGCGAGGTAGTAGTCAGCCAGAGCACCGACGACCCCCGCGACCGTGCTGACCAGCACGACCGCGGTGAAGTTCATGCTCCCTGTGAAGATCAGGTATCCTGCGAAGGGCAAGACGACCTCACTCGGCACCGGAAGGGATGCGCTCTCCAGCAGCATCAGGATGAAGACCCCAGCGTAGCCAAAGCTCGCCATCGTCGACATGACGAAGCCGGTCGAGAATAGAGCGCTGGAGGACAGGAGGTGACCAGGCAGGGACTCGAAGGGAAGCTCGAAGAAGTCGATGAGCTCGGTCAGGGTGACGAAGAGAGCGGCAAGAGCGGCCGCAAAGACGTACGTCCGAGCATCAAAGGAGGTCAGTCTTAGAGCCCGCGGAGTGTTCAAAGCTTCAGGAGCGGTCCTGTCTAAGTATATTTGGTGTTGTGGTGCAAGTATCTATCCGCCGTCAGAAGGATTCGTCAACCGTGATGGTGGTTGTGGTCGAGGCGTCTTCGAGTCCTGCGGCTACTCGCTGAACGGCCGGACCCGCCACACGTAGCGCATCGAGACGACGTACGTCACCGGGTAGGAGACGACGGCACCTATCATGTTCCCAAAGACGGGGGAGAGAGAAATCGTCGCGAGGCACGTAAGCTGGACTACGACGATCATGACGTTTCCGGCGAGCGCAGTGAGCTGATACTCGCCCCACCTAACCGACCAGTGGAGCCGCCCCTTCTTCCTCTCCTCGCCCAGGCCTCTGACGGTGACGCGCTCGTTTATCAGGAAGGCCACGGTGTCTCCGATTCCGAGTGCCAGCGCATCCAGTTCCAGGATCGAGAGGGATGAATTCGAGAAGCTCGGCACCCTAATCGAGTGGTAGAGGAGAACGACCCCGAGGACGACGACCATCTCGTTGACCAGAAAACCCGTGCCACTGGCCACTGCGAACCTGATGACTCGGAAGACCCCGAACCTTCTCTCAAGTCCGTCAAGCGTCTTCAACCAGTGCGGGGCGGGCGTGTTCTGCAGCGCCTCTGCTGTTTTGGCCATGAGACTTCGTTGCTTCTACCTTGAGAGTGCGCCGGCGCCTCTTAAAGGAGGAAGACGATTCCCAGATTTGAGAAATGAACGGCCCCATCTGTCCTGTGAGGGCCAAAACGTCGCTTTCGAGACCGATTCGAGAGCCGCCAAGACTATTCTCAAGAGTCAGAGGGCGATGTGCTGGAGAATTGAGGCCACCGGGACCTTTCTTCACTGCTGGGGCTTGGCGAGGCTGTAGGCGCAGACGTCGTTGAACTCGCACGACCTGCACTTCCCCTCCGCCTTGGTCGGGATCGCCTCCCTCCTCTTCAGCCAGTAGTCCTGAGCCCAGGACACGGCCTCCTCCGCCTCCGACCTTATGTGCGGAAGGAGGAAGAACTTCATCCCGTACTTCGCCTCCAGCTGGGCGGTCTCCTCCCTCGCCAGGGCACCTTTGACGAGGAGCAGCAGCGACTCCCTCTCGGGCGGCGTCAGGGCCTCCTGCCTCATCCGCACCAGGACGAGGGTAAGGTTCGAGCAGTCGAAGCCCATCCTCTCCAGGAGGACGCCGTAGATCTTCACCTGGATCGCCTGGTCCCGCCAGAGCCTGGTCGGGTCGCCCCGCGTCGTCTTCAGTTCGACGATCCATCTCGGGCTGCCCTTCTCGAAGATCACGGCGTCGGGCACGCCGGCCACGAGGAGCTCCCCGATCTGTGCGTGCAGACCGAACGAGGCGGTGAGGCTGGGCGATTCTTCGATGTGCCTGATGAGGTCCTCCTTCTTCACCTCCTCCATGGCGAAAATCTCGTCGTGAAGGTCGGTTCCCACGTCCTTGCCTTCGCTGGGTACCTCGCCCAACATGTATTCGTTCTCGACCTTGGCTTCGCAGTAGAACTGCTGCGCTACCGTCGAAGCCCCTACGAACGCGAGGTCGTGGCGGTACAGGGGTCCGCCTTCGGGGATGTCCTCCCTAAGAGAATCCTTCCAGCTCCTAGCCACGACCGGTGAAATCGGCTGTAGCTAATAACGATGCTCCAACGCGAGCCTTCAGTACTGGCTTCTCTTGCAGACCCTGCAGAAGAAGTCCGGCACGGGCTTCGCCGCGCCGCAGAACCTGCAGAAGGGAACGAGTGCCTTCTTGACCCTCGACCTCAGCCTGACCTTCTCCCTCGCCTCCCCATAGTCACGGCTGGAGTAGAACTCCCTCACCATGGCGAGCCTCCTCCCGTACGCCGGATGGGTCTGAAACGCCTCCGCGAACGATGAGTCGCCCGGAGGGTCCCTCCCCTGAGCCGGATAGCCGACAATCTTCAGCATCATGGACCTGAAGACACCCGGGTCGCCGACTATCAGGAGCGCCGCCCTGTCCGCCGATATCTCCGAGTCCCTGTGCCAGGCGAGTAGCAGCATCTGGATAGGCATCGCCACGAGGCCGGCGCCGTAGAAGTTCGCGAGGAACTGCGCTCCCGCCCCTATCGACTCCGCTGCCGTGTGGTAGAGCAGGTGCTTCGACTTGACGTGCCCGAGCTCGTGGCCCACGAGCGCCGTCATCTCAATCTCGTCGAGGGAGTCTAGGGCGGCGGACGTGATAGCCATCACGGGGCTCTCGTCCCTCCCGAAGGTCGCCGCGTTGAGCTCCGGGGCGGGGATGACGAAAGTCTCTGGGATCATCTCGAGACCGAGGGTCTCGCTGCAGTTGACGACGATTGAGCCCAGCCGCGACCTGGTCTCCACCCTCCTGCCGTTGGTCACCAGCCACGACCTCATCGAGTTCTCGCGGCCCTTGGTGAACATCCCCCCGATGAGGTACGGGAGTGGCCCTGTCTCCCGCAGCATCGCGAGGTTGTCCTTGTCCCCCGAGAAGAGGAAGTCCTTCGCGGTGACGTCATACTTTGTCATGGCGATTAGCCGCCTTCGGCAGCTCACGCAGAACGTCCTGTCGAGCCTGTTGTACGCCTGACAGAACTTGCAAGGGACCTCTGGCATGGACTTCTCCCTGCCTATCCGAGCGCCACACCTAGGGCAGTATCCAGAGTTCTCCGGAATCCTCGTGCCACACTTCCCGCAGAAGTGCGTCGGCTCGGTCGACATACGGTTTCGGTCCGTGGCAATGCCCGATTAACCTTGTCGGCAGGGGGCCGCGTCCTCCGCCTCGGCATCCCGGCGTAGGCGATCAGCTAGCGCGACCAGTCAGAATCAGATATCTCCTTCACCACCGCCGACCAGGCGTCCCTCACGTTGGCGGGGTCGTACCCCCCTCCGCCCATGGCGACGATCCTCCCCCCACAGGCTTCGTGTGCGAGCCGGTGCAGCCTGCGCGTTGCGTAGGCGTGCGCTGCAGACGAATACTCCAGGTGAGTGAGCGGGTCTCCGCCCAGCCCGTCGGCCCCGCACTGCAGGAGGATGAGCGCGGGCCTGAAGCCCCTGACGAAACTCTCGAGCCGGTCGAATGCCTCGATGAACTCGGCGTCTCCCGCACCCGGCGGGAGGGGGATGTTCATCTTCGTCCCGGCGGCGTCCCCCGTTCCCGTCTCGGTCGCCCTCCCCGTGCCGGGATACAGGGAGCGGCCGTCCTCGTGGATGTCCCCGATGATCACACGGGGGTCCGATTCGAACCCGTAGAACACGCCGTCCCCGTGGTGGGCGTCGATGTCGACATACGCCACCCTCCCGATGCCAGGATGTGAGAGCGCCCTCCGGATTGCTATGGCAGCATCGTTGAAGACGCAGAACCCCCCGGCTTTCCCCTCCCTCGCATGGTGCAGCCCCCCGACCGGGTTGAGGAAGTGGTCCAGCCTTCCCTCGAGGACCAGCCTCAGCCCCTCGAGGGTGCTGCCCACCGGGTACAAGGCGGCCTCGTAGACGCCCCTGAACGAGGGGGTGTCAGCGTAGTCCAGGAACCCCTCGCCGAGTCGGGACGACTCCCGAACGAGGCTGACGTACTCTGGGGTGTGGAAAAGCAGCAAGTCCTCCATGGTAGCGGAGACCGGCCTGATGACATCGACCCCCTCAGCAGAACCGAGCCACCCGGCGAACAGCTCGATCCTCGACTTGTTCATCGGATGGGGATATGGAAACGAGTAGAGCTCCGATTCCTTCCCGAACGAGACTCCAAGCCTGCAGCCGCCCGCTGCGTCGCTGACCCCTTCTTCAATTCTCGAGATCTTCCGCCGCCGCACGAGGGATTGAGCCCATGCTCTCTTCATCGGAGCGAAGTTCCATCCACGTATGACCGCAGGCCTTGCACCTGTATGTGTACTGGAAGTCCTTGACGTCTATGATGACCGGTTGCATCCCGATGATGGTCGGACTTCCCTGGGGAGAGTATCCTCCGAGAACAGACGCACCGGGGGGTCCCCCCTTCAGGTCGACGGTCGGGGCCTTCTCCAGATTCTCGTTCTCATCCACGAGCTTCTTGCTTACGAGCCGTATCTCGAACCTGCGACCGCAGGCGGGACAGTGCCTGAACATGGTCCTGATCTCGGAAGCCACGGAGCTCTTTTCGGCTCGCTTCGGTATTTTAAGCCTTCACGAGACTGCCGAGTCCCGCTTCTCTGGGCGCTTCCTGTCTGAACATCCGGAAACTGACTGCGGTGCCTCGCGGGTTCGGCGGACCGAAAGAATCCATGTCTTAAAATATGTCCAGCTCCCGGCGCCAATCATGAGCGTATCGCGCGTCGGACCCAAGTCTAAACGCAAGAAGGGCGCGGTGGAGGAGCCTCGCCGCAGCGCCGTGAAGGACGCGATGCCAGACACTCAGCCGGTCGGGCGGATCCGGAGGATACGGAAAGTCCCCGAGAACGTGGCTGAGAACGACGAAGAAGACGACTGACCGACCAGAGCGGCCCGCGACGGCCCTCTGAGCATCGGCAGGCGGAGTCCGACAGTCTTTTACACGCCATTTCAAGTGAAAATCCCGTGAAACCAGGAGTCGGCATCGCCCTCAGGTCGACCGTGTTTCCGCCGCACCTGATACCCGGCATAGTCCCGGAGCTCGACCCGGCGTTCTCCAACCTGTGGTTTCCTTCGGTCTCCACGCGCTTCGATGTCCTGGATATGTGCGGCCTCTCTCTCGGCGCCAGCAGACGGCTGATCGCCGGCACCGGGGTCATACGGTTGCATGAACAGGACCTCGGCACACTCGCGAGCCGCGCCGACACCCTGAGCCAGGGCTCCCGGAACCGGTTCGTCCTCGGCGTGGGCACCGGATCACTGAGCGGACGGACGGCGCTCGACCAGCTGGTGGCGCTTACAAAGAAGCTGCGGGCCGGCTATCCGAAGGCTCCGCAGATACCGATCTACTTCGCCGCCCTCGGCCCGAGGATGGTGCGGGCCGCGTACGAGAACGCAGACGGAGTCCTCCTCAACTTCTGCTCCCCGCGGTACGCGTCCGGCGTCATCTCGCGGGGAGCGGGGACGAGGAAGGATGCCTTCCAGGTCGCCTGCTATGTCAAGCTCTTCTTCGCGGAGAGCGAAGCTGAATCCAGGAGGATGCTCGCCAACGAGTTCGCCAGCTACGGCGCCATCCCGCAGTATCACATGATGTTCGAGGCGATGGGAATCACGAGGACGCTCGACTCCTTCAGGGACCACCGGGAGGTCTCCGACCGCGACATCGGCGGGGAGATATCGGAGATCTCGCTGCCCAATCCTACCCGAAAGCAGCTGCGCGAGCTCTTGGAGAAGTTCAGGGAGGCCGGGGTGGACTCTCCGGTGGTGTACCCCTACGTCACGGGCACCGACGAATACAAGCTAGGCGTCGCGCTGAGATTGCGCGACTGGCTGAAATGATGCCTCTGCCCGACGAACGGCAACTCAGCCCTTCACCCAGCGACTTCCGGGATGGTCCTTGAACCACCACTCAGGCACTGCAATCCCCTCCTTCACGTCCATGTGGTCGTAGGGCTTCACGTCCAGCACGGGCGTGCCGTCCAGGGCATCCAGCCCCCTCACCTTCAGGACGTTTTTCTTCCTCCCCATCAGCTCGACCACGCTCAACCCGACGGGGTTCGGCCTGCTTCTCATCCTGACTGCAAATACCCCAACTCTGGGCAGGTCCTCCCTGTGGCGCGGGTGCGTCGTCAGCCTAGCCCTCTCTTCCTTGGTTACCTGGTCCATCCAGAACAGAACTATTACGTGAGAGTACGCTTCTATCCCACGGAGCGCTGGGGCGAGCCTCTCATCAAGGACGACCTCGGAGACCACGTTCCTCCTGTTCGTGTGAATCTCCCCCTCGTCCGCCGTCGTCCGAACGAACCCTATCGGCTTCATCGATACGGTCTTGACCATCGGAACTCCGAACGGGACGTGGAAAACCCCGATTTAACGGCACCGAAGCGCGATGAGCCCCTGCGCCGACCCGGTCTGTCGTGGTGATCTCGCGGTACAACCCATTAATATCCGGATGACGGTCTTTCGACTGATGCTCGAAGAGCTTGGGATCAAAGGCGTAATCAACGCCACCGGCTGTCTCACCGTTCTCGGAGGCTCGGTTCTCGACGACGAGGTCCTCGACGCCATCAGGGAGGCCTCCAAGGTCTATCTGGACATGCCGAGGCTCCATGAGAAGGTTGGGGCCTTCGTCGCAGGGCTGACCGGGGCCGAAGACGCGTACATCACCTGCGGAGGAGCCGCCGGGCTTGCGCTGGTGGCGGGAGCCTGCATCACGAGGGGCGATACTGGCGCGATGTCGAAGCTTCCCAGGACGGCCGGGATGCGCAACCAGATAATCGTCCAGAGGCCGCACCGGAACCAGTACGACAACGCGCTCGAGATAGCGGGCGCGAAGATTATCGAGATAGGGTCCGACGAAGGTTGCACCGTCGAGGACCTGAGGAGTGCTATAACCGAGGATACCTGCGCGGTCGTCTACTTCGCCTACGACCCGCAGCCCGGTGTGCTGCCCCTTGAAGACGTCATCAAGGTAGCCAGGGAGCGCCAGATACCTGTGGCCGTAGACGCCGCGGCCGAGCTCCCTCCCCCGGACAACCTGAGGAAGTACCTCCGGATGGGGGCGGACATCGTGGTCTTCTCGGGCGGGAAGGACATCGGGGCACCGAACGACACCGGCGTGATACTGGGCAGGAGGGACATCATCTCAACGTGCAGGAGGCTGGGACCCCACAGCTACGAGATGGCCGGTCCCAGAACGAGGACATACCTCGGGAGGCCGATGAAGACGTCCAAGGAAGACATACTCGCGTTCGCCGTGGCTCTGAGGAGGTATCTGCAGAATACGGACCATGACCGGCGGATGGCCGGATGGGAGAAGATGGTGGATCTCCTCCTTGCAGCGCTCTCGACCACGGGCTACCCAGCGAGGAAGCTGGTGCCGGAGTTCGACGGCCGGCAGCCCCGCCCCCTGATCGTTCCACGGGTCGAGATTCAGACGCGAGGAATGCCAATGCAAGCGCGGGAGATCGTCGAGAAGCTGCGAGCGGGCGAGCCGGAAATATTCGCCTACGACATAGGGGAGAACCTCTACATCAATCCACACTGCCTGAAAGACGGCGAGGAAGAGATCGTCGCCTCGAGATTGGTGAAGGTTCTAGCCGAGGGCGGCTTGAGTCTCGCCGCGACAATTGCTCCCTAGTCCTGACTGTCCGGAATCAGCAGCTCGACGATAACCACGTCGCGCCACACCCCGTCCAGGCGCCCGTGCTTCTCGTACACGCCGACCTCGCGGAACCCAAGGTTCCGGAGAAGCGCCCTGCTTGGAGCGTTGTCGACGAAGACCCGTGAGACGAGCTTCCAGAAGCCCGCTCTCCTGCTCTCCGAGATAAGCTCCCGCATCAGCAGGGTTCCTGCCCCCTTCCCCCTGCCACTCCGCTCGACGTAGACTGAGAACTCAGCTATGCCGACGTAGCAATCCCTGTCCCTGTACGTGGATGTGGACGCGAAGCCGACGACGGCGCCAGCCGCGTCCGCGACGACGATTGGATGACGGCCGTCGAACCACCGCGCTATCTCGGATGCGTCCCTCAGCCTTGTCTCGAAGGTAGCGGTCCGGTCCTGGATTCCTTGGTTGTAGATTCTCGCTATCGAGCCAGAATCGTCCATGACGGCCCTCCTTATGCTGACGGTGGACAAGTACAGCGAAAGCCCCGGGGCCATTCTATTTCAACAAAATGGTTCTCTCGGCCCGAGAGGATGCTTCCTTCGGCGGTCGGTGCCGCGGGCCGAGCATCGCCGGGACGCCCTCTAGGAACGCATCCGACCCTCGATCACCCTTTACCAGCCTCGGAACCATTAAATCTGATTAGCTACACGTTGCCAACGGTCTTCCGGGATGATAGCGCTAAAGTCAGTGAGGTGCAATGCATGTGGGCATCCCTACACCGTAGAGCAACTCACGGGCGCGTCCCGGGTGATAACCTGTTCTAACTGTGGAACGCCCCACCAGCTCAAACAGAAGAGGCGGATAGTCAGAAGGAGGGGGACGGCTCTGATTGACACGCCCCAGGGGATCCTGCTCGTCGCGGGGAAGCGGAGGAGATTCCTCTTGCCCGGAGGAGGCGCGCTCAAGGGAGAGACCAGGCGGGACACCGTCGTCCGGGAACTGAAGGAGGAGATCGGCCTCACGGTGAAGACCTCGAGCTACCTTTTCTCCTACGATGACCCAAAGGACGGCAGAAGAGTCAGGAACCTGCACAAGGTCTTCCTGGTCGAGGCCGAAGGGACTCCGACGCCGGACAACCACGAGGTGAGGTACGTGGTGTACTGGAACGATGGGATGGACATACTGCTCAGCGACTCAGCGAAGGCGATCATCGACCGGTACCTCGCCAGCTTCAAGCACCAGCTGCCGCCTCGATGACGGCCGCCTTGGGTTGGTCCGTGGTCGCCCTGCACCGGACAGGAGCCGCCACCTTAAAATCCACGAAAGAGAAAGCTTAGTCCGGAATGTCCCTCTCGAACAGGGTCTGGTACTTCGCCTACGGCTCGAACCTGAACCCCGACCAGATGAATAAGCGGGTTGGAGAGTGGCACCTCTCGAAGAGGGCCCTGGCGAGAAACTACAGGCTCGCCTTCAACGTCTTCTCGGCGGAGTGGCAGGGCAGCACAGCCAACCTGCTGGAGACCGGGAAGTTCGAGGACACCGTCTACGGCGTCGTCTACCTCCTCACGGAGGAACAGTTCCTGAAGCTGCAGAAGCACGAAAGGGTCGCGCCGGTTGAGATACACCTCGAACTGGAGGACGGGAACGAGATCTCCCGGGCGAAGGCCTTCATGTGGAGCTCGACGACCAAGGAGCGCCCTCCTCCCGAACCTTACAGAAGGACGATGGAAGCGGGCTTGCTGCAGCACGGATACAAGAAGTCCCTGGTGGACAAGGTCCTGGCCAAGCCCGAGAAGTAAGACCGGGCTCTCGATCCGTCGACGGTCCAGTGCCACTGACGTCGATTTCTGCCATTTTGGGCGACGAGATTCTCTAGAGATTAGGGAAGGATTCCGGAAATCTGCTAAATAGGAAATACCGGGGGAACCCGGCTGGAAATGATTACAGAGAAGCAAAGTCACAGTCGCAGGAATCTGATCGTCGCGGTTATCCTGGTGCTGGTTGTGGGTTCTGGGGTCATCTACTTCAGCGGACTCGGACAGCCGACCGGCGCGAGCGGTTCGATTATAGCCTCTCTCCAGAGCTCAATCTCGAGCCTGCAGAGCACGAACAGCGCCCTCCAATCGCAACTCTCCGGTCTGAGTGCGACATCGGGCAACACGTCCCTCACAGGGATCAACCCTGAGGCGATCTACTCCACCGACAACCGGAGCATCGTCACGATTCAGGGAAGCGCCCTCGTGACGACGAGCACGATCTTCGGTCCGGTCTCCTCGGTCGAGACGGTCCTCGGATCCGGCTTCGTCATCTCGTACTCCGGCACCTACTACATCGTGACGAATTTCCACGTCGTGAACGGATTCACGAACATGACGGTAACCTTCTCCGACGGCAACGCGTATCCACTCAAGGTCGTCGGCACCGACCCGTACAGCGACCTCGCCGTCGTGAGCGTCTCCACCGCCCCGGCCAGCGAATACACACCGCTCCAGATAATCTCGTCATCGGGTGTCGTCGTGGGCGAACCAGTGGTGGTGATCGGGAATCCCTACGGACTTGCGAACTCGATGACCTTCGGCATCGTGAGCCAGCTGGGAAGGACCATCCAGGAGGCGACGACGGGCAACTTCTCGATCTCGGGCGTGATACAGTTCAGCGCCCCGATAAACCCCGGGAACTCCGGAGGGCCACTACTTGACAAGAACGGGAATGTCATAGGCATCACGACAGCCGTGGTCAACGGTTCTCAGGGGCTCGGGTTCGCGATACCGTCCAGCACCATCCTCCGCGAGCTCCAGTCCCTGATCGCCTCCGGCGTCTACACTGCGCACCCCTACATGGGAATCACCGGGGCTGACATGAACTACCAGCTGGCCCTCGCCTCGAACACGAACGTGACCTACGGCGTCCTCGTAGAGAGCGTGAGCTCCGGCAGTCCAGCGAGCAAGGCGGGACTCGTCGCAGGCACCACGACGGTCACCGTCGACGGAAGCCAGTACCTCGTCGGAGGAGACATCATCGTGTCGATCAACGGCGCTAAGATCGTTAACGAGGACGCGCTATCGTCTTACCTCGAGCAGAACACCTCGGCTGGCCAGACCATCCAGATAGGGGTGATCAGCTCAGGACACCTCTCGACCGTCTCCCTGACCCTCGGGAGCAGGCCGGCACCATAGCCGATTCGGGAACCGCCATTGATGACAACCAGCCACAAGACGGGCCGCAGAATCGTCGACCGCGAGACCGAAGGCAGCGGGTCAGCGGAGTCGTTCGAACGGCTCCTCTGGTGGCTCTTTGCCGGCACCACGGGCGCCCGCAACAGGCTGCTCGTCCTTCTCTCCATAAGGAAGGAGCCTGGCAACGCGCAGCAGCTCTCGCACGACCTGGGGCTCGATTACACCACGGTAAGGCACCACCTCAGAGTCTTGGAGACGAATGAACTCGTGATCGCAGAGGGAGGGAAGTACGGGAGGATGTACTTCCTCTCAGAGAAGATGGACTCTCACTGGAAGGCGCTCGTGATTATCAATAAGAGGAAGCCGAGGCGCAAGGAGAGGGCCGGGAATTGACCAGCGAACCGCCCAAGAAGCACTCGTACATGCAGAAGCTGTGGGTCCCGGTGGTTATCGTCATAGGGCTGGCGATCGGAGAGTCAATCTCAATACTTAGCACGAGCGCGGGGGAGTACGGGCCGCCCCGGGGCGAATTCGGATACTTTCCCCACTTCCAGACCGACCCGGTCCTGCAGACGCACATCGTGCTGACAACGGTCGAGGTCGCGCTGCTGCTCGCGCTGATGACGATCTACGTCCGGATGTACGTGCAGACCCGGGCGAGCTTCTCTCTCGGTCTTATAGTGATGCTTCTCGCGCTGCTCGTGGAGGCGCTAGTCTCCTATCCGCTGTTGATTGGCTACTACGGACCCGTCTCCCTCGAACCAGGGCTCTCCAGCCCATCCGCTGACGTCTTCACCGTGTGCGCCTACGCAGTCTTCCTCTACCTCAGCCTCGAGTGAGGCGAGGATGGACGCGTCCGCCGACATCACCGGTGCCTCTTCAGAGGAGACGCGGCGGGAAGGGTGCGGCACGAGGGTTCGAACTTCCCGCTATCGCGGATAAATAGGAGCCGATTGCCCCAAAAATAATACAGAATGGCCCGGACGAATATCTCGGTCGATCAGAACATCTTCGACGCATTCTCAGTCGAAGCCGCTAGGCAGAACAAGACGCTCTTCGCGTTCGCCAACGAGTCGCTCTCCGTCCTCACTAAGGTCGCCTCCGAGGGTGGCAGTCCCTCTGACCTGTACAGCATGTGGCGCTCGATGACCCTCCTGAAGCAGTTCGACGTGATTACGCTCCCGGCAGACTTCGTCGACGACGTGACCGCCGAGCTCTACGCCTCCCACAAGGAAGCCACCCTGAAGAGGTTCAGTGAAATAGGCAGCAGGTTCGTTACCGTGCTCAAGATCTTCGCCCCGGAACTGTTAGACCTCACGGGAGTCGAGAAGGACTTCAGGGGGCTCCTCCCGATCAAGCAGCTCGCCATCAAGGATCAGGGAAAGGGGACCTTCGAGATCGACGTCGTGGGGGCAGGGAGAAGAATCGAGTCCACAGAGTGCGCTCGCGAGTTCCTCATAGCGATCGTCAGGGGCTACGGCTACACGGTCACAAGACAGGAGACGAACATCGGGACCATACGGTTGTGGGTCACCTCGAGGGGCCTTCCCTAGAATCGCCGACTCGCTTCAGATCAGGCCACTCGGCCTTGAGGTGATTTAAATTAATCGTAATAAATGATTAATAATAATAAAAATGTATTATTATGGTAAGAACGGGAATTAGATAAAGAACAGAATTATATAACCAAACCCTAGTCGGGAGCGCAAGCTTGAAGATCTCCACATTCAAGGTCGACAATTATCGAAGTCTAAGGCAAGTATCACTCGACAAACTTGGCAACCTCAACCTCCTGATAGGGAAGAACAGCGGCGGAAAATCGAACATCCTGGAAGCGATGAGCCTGTTCTTCTCCGAGTTCGAGCCGGTCAAGGGAACGACCACCGGGCTGAACGAGTACTTCTGGTACAAGGGGTCGACAAAGCCTATCGCGTTCGAGGCCACATTAGAACTGGAAGGAGACCTGGTCCAAGGGCTCTCTGCGGAGGATCAGACCTTTCTTGGTACTGTCTTCGGCGAGGCCCTGCCGCCGACCCTGAAGATAACGCGCTCGCTGTTGAACGCGCAGGGCGCGTGGAAGACCGACAGCATCGTCTGGGGGACCACGACACTGGTCAAGGATGATGTTCCTCAGCTCTCGCCCAATCTCAAGATAGACTCTCCGACCCTAGACCGGATCCTTCGCATCATCTCGGCGTTGGTCAAGAACAAGTACAGACTGGTAGGCACCAGCAGGGACGCGAAGGGCGGAGACAGATTCAGGACCACCCTTCTGGACGAAAACACCCAGAGCCGTCTGTGGACGCTCCAGCAGAGCACCTCAGCCCAGGACGAGGAGAGATACGGCGAGTTCGAGGGCGCGTTCTCCGATCTTACGTCCTTCCGCTTGGACCCGGCACAGGCCCGGCTCATGGTGAAGAAGGACAACAAACGGTTCCCCCTAGGCCTGGAGGGCGGCGGCACGCAGGGTACTGCCAACCTCCTCTTCACCGCGCTGGTGGAGAGCGACGACTCGACGATCTTGGGCATCGAGGAACCGGAGAGCCACGGGCACCCCGGACTGCAGAGGAGACTCTGCCGTGAGATAGAGAAGATTGCCCTCGACAGGCAGGTCTTCATCACGACACACTCCCCCGTCTTGGTTGACACCGTCCAGGGCGGCACGACCTGGCTCGTCGACTATTCCGACGGACAGACGCAGGTGGCGCGAGCCGACGAATTCGAAGGAGTGCTCCGCGACCTCGGCGCAAGACCAGGCGATGTGCTCTTCAGTGACCGCGTCGTGTTCGTCGAACGAAGGTCAGAGAAGATCATCTTGGAGGCCTTTGCCCGCAAGTTGGGGATCGACCTATCCCACGTCTCGATAATCCCGGTCAGGGTGATGGGGAACTTACCGGTCACCCTGGACACAGTCCTCGTCTCCGCGAACAAGGTTGTGCCGACGTTCTTAATCCTGGGTACTGAAGCTACAGCACAGGCCGCACAGTTGGTCGATGGCAAGTCTATCCCCAAGGACCAGATCCACGTCTGGAAGTCGGGCTCGATCGACGCATATTATCCCGTGGACACGCTGAGGGAGGCGCTGCAGGCGATCAGCACGCGCTACTCGTTCAACCTCAACGTGAACAAGTACGTCCAAGAGGTTCAGGACGGAAAGGTCCACCCGAACGAGATCGACATCGGCGACAAGGTCAAGCAGCTCGAGTCGTCCTGGGAGATGACGCTGGCGGTGGAGGTAGCGAAGGGCCTGGAGAAGAGCCAGTCAGAGCCGTCGACCGAGATAAGGGACACCCTGCTCGCGGCCACATCTCCGTCGGCCTGAACTACACCTTACCCGGCGGGCCGGGTGAGCAGTTATATGCCGTACCCGCCGCGAAACGGCGTCAGATTACCTTGGCCGTCCTCATAACCGGAGGTACCGGACAGATCGGGAGCTTCCTCTGCCAGAGCCTGCTGCGCTCCGACGAGGAGGTGATAATCTACGACGTCAAGCCGAACATGGAAAACATCAAGGGCTTCAAGGACCGCGTCAGGCTCGTCGAGGGGGACATACTCGACAGGAACCAGATGTTGGAGACCATCCGCAAGTACGGGGTCAAGACCGTCTACCACCTGGCGGCGGTCGTGGTCATCGAGTCGCGAGAGAACCCGGTCAAATCCGCCAGCGTGAACTGTCTGGGCACCGCCAACGTCTTCGAGGCCTGCAGCCTCGCGGACGTCGAGAGGGTGGTTTTCACGAGCTCCTCGGCGGTGATCGGAAGGCCCGACAGCTACCAGAAGAGCGTGGTGACCGAGGACGACGTCCCGCACTGCCCGCCCGACCCCTATTCTGCCACCAAGATCATGAACGAGGTCTTTGGCCAGCACTACTACAGCAGGTTCGGCCTGAAGACCCTCTGCCTGAGGATCTCGGCCGGCTGGGGTCCCGGGAGATACGTCGGGTTCACAGGCGTCTTCAACGACATGATCCGCAAGCTCGCCCGCGGAGAGCCTGCCTCGCTCCCCCAGGACTTCGCCTATGCGAAGGCACCACTGCGGTGGGTCTACGTAGAGGAACTCGGAGACTGCCTCGCCTTCGCGGGAAGGGTCGACGAGGCCAAGATCCGGAGGAGGCTCTACAACGTGGGCACGAGGCGCCCTTTCACTCCCGTCGAGTTCGTCGCCACGCTCAAACAGATACTCCCCGAGGCCAAGCTTCAGGCGGAATGGCGCGACAAGCCCACGGAAAGCGCCCTCAACGTGGCAGGACCGTCCGGACTCGACTTTGATTGCACGAGGTTCTACGACGAGCTGGGATACAAGGAGACGCTAGGCCTCAAGGAATCGCTGGAGCGGGCGATCGCATTCGAGCGGGCCGCCTAGGGCGTCGTATCACTCCCCAAAATAACAGGGTGATGAGTCTCTATGGCCTCTCTCGTTCCTCCCTTGTCTTGAGCCGACAGGGACAGCCCGAATCTCCGGCTAGGGCGTGATTCACCATAGACTGGTTTATCTCTCCCCCTTTCGACGATTCTCCAGGAGAACCCGAGGCTCAGATTGGCTAGCGAAGAACCAGGCATCAGCCCCTCTCTGAAGCCAGCCTTCATCGGGGCGCCGGCCAAGACGGGAACGAGACCGAACCTCCCGATCTTCTCCATCATCGATTCCATAGACTTCACGGACCACTTCGTCATAGTCGGCGACGTCGGGACCGGGAAGAGCACGGTGACCCCGATCCATGAGTTCGAGGTCTACAAGAGGGCCAGGCAGATCGTGATCCGCGAGCCGTCGAGGGCCGCGTGCAACGCCCTCTACTATTCGCTCCAGGCCCTCCATCCCGAGGTGAAGGAAGAGCTGGCGGTGATCACCAAGGACACCAAGATCAACATCGACGGGCGGATCAAGATAGTCACCGACGGCGTCCTGCTCAGAATGCTCGCCGAGGACTCGATCTTCGATTCCTCGATCTACTTCGACGAGAGCCACCAGATGTCCTCCCAGCTGGAGCTGTGCATGTCCCTCGCCAAGAGGGAGGAAGCCAGGGCGCGGAACCTCTTCAGGGTCATGAGCGCCACGATAGACCCGAAGGAGTTCCTCTCGTTCCTGGGAATTTCCAAGCTCTACACGCTGAGCGGCCGCATGTATCCCGTCTCGCTGGAGGTGGAGCTCGCGGAGGACTTCGAGGAGATGCAGAGAATCCTGTCGCTCTACCTCTTCCAGCAGCCCCCGGACGAGTCCTGGCTGGTCTTCCTTCCCACGCGGCGCCTCGTGGAGAAGTACGCCGGGAGCTACAGGGGGACCTTCATCCACGGCGGCCTGGTGGGCTCGGAGATCAACAAGATTCAGGAGAGGGCCGAGCGCGACAAGAACCTGAGGATATTCGCGACGAACGTCATAGCCTCCTCGGTGAACATCTACGTCGACAACGTGCTGATCCTCAACGAAGTGATTGACGGCAAGGACAAGCTCGGGGAGAAGTCCCTCCACTACAAGAAGGTAGACAACAACACGTTGCTGCAGATGATAGGCAGGATAGGCCGCTTCAAGCCCGGCCGCGCCGTGATCATCTCTGACACGCAGATTCCCAAGAAGATCGATCCCGTGCCCGTGCGCAAGGCCCTCGAGACCGAGACGCCGTTCGACCTGGTCCTCCTGATGTCGAAGTACGGCCTCAAGCTCGGGGAGCTCGAGTTCATGTCGAAGGTGGACCCCCGCGAGGTCGCCTTCGCGGAGAACTGGCTGATCGAGATTGGGGCGATAGACCGGCACACGCGCAAGATCACCTGGAAGGGGCTGCTGATGAGCGAGATCCCCTACGACCCGGACTTCGCGCACATGATATCCAGTGCCATCATCTCTGACGATTACGAGATGGCCAGGTACCTGCTGGCCAGCGGCTCGTTCGGCGACTCGCTCAACCACGCCTACAAGACGGAGCTGGAGGGCGTCGCCCGCGAGTTCCTTTACGGGTACGACAGGTCCAACGAGCTAAACATCAAGGCGAACCTCCTCAAGGGCTACTCGAACAACGCGGACGGAGCCTTCACCGCGAGGCTCGTGGCGAACGGGATCTTCCCGGGTTTCGTGGAGGAGGCCTGGAAGAACTACCAGGCCGCGAGGGACGCCTTGAACGACCTTCTCCTCTCCTCGGAGAAGGAACCCATACCGGAGAAGGTGGTGGCGGACCTCTACGTCTTCAAGCTCAGGCCGTACCTGGAAGACTGCCTCTCGTTCGAGAAGTTCGGCCTGCACGAGAAGAACGAGCACAACCTGCGCGACATGATCATCGAGGGGTCGTTCTTCGCCAGGTCGCTGACGATAAACTACAGGCGCATCCTCTTCGACATCATCGCGATGAACCCCCCGAAGAAGCACCGCCACGGAAGAAGGCGCTGATTGACGTCGCCGGCGGCCTGAGACCCAATTCCCTTGACGAATAAATAAATATCGCGTGAGAAACCGACCCGATTCATGAAGACGACTGTCGGAAGGCCGATCCAGGTAGGAGACGTGCTCTCGAGGGGTGTGGACCTCATTAGGAAGAACCCCGAGCTCATGATTCCGCAGGCGATAGTCCTGGTCCTCTCTCTCGCCACGGACGCCGTGGGCGCGTCCACCCTGAGCCTCATCAGAATCGCCCTGTCGATAGTCACGGGCGTGGTCTCTATCATAGTCCTCGGAACCTATCCATCCATGGTGCAGGCCGTGCTCGGCGGCGGCCATATCTCCGTGACCGATTCGATGGGGAAGGCCTACCATAGGTTCTGGACGCTTCTCTTCGCGGGCATCCTGATAGGCATCATCGTGGCTCTCGGATTGGTCGCGTTGATAGTTCCTGGAATCATATTCATCACCTGGTACATCTACTTTGTCCCCGCGATAATGCTGGAGGACAAGGGAGTCATCGCGGGCATGGGCGCGAGCAAGGCCTTCGGCCGCGACAAGAAGTGGAGCACCTTCAGCATAGGGATAGTCCTCGCGATCGTCACTCTGGTCGCCTATGCCATCGGCGCCGCGATTGGTCTGTCGTCAGCGCTGGCCGGGCAGGTCGTGTACTCGTTCCTCTCGGTTCCGCTGGAAGCCTGGGTAGCTGTGTGCATCGCGTACACGTACATCACATACGGGCCGTCATCCGTCCCCCAGACGACTGAGATTCTGGGCTATGCAATACCGCCTCCCTCCCCGATTCAGGGCCAGCCTCCCACGATTATTCCTCCGTCCACTAACGCTCCACAGAAGAATTTCTGCAGGAACTGTGGTTCGCCCATCCAGCCTGACTCCAAGTTCTGCAGTAACTGCGGGACCGTCCTGTGATGAGCCCGCATCATTAGGCAAATTAGGTTGATCCGAACGTCATGGGAGACCCGGTGTCAAGGAAGATCGTAAGAGGCCCCGCGGACCATTACTCAGACGCGCGGGTCCTCGCGTGCTTTGCGCCTCCGGGCCAGGTGCAGCTCCATCGCGACGAGCCCCGCTATCACAACGACGGTCGGGGCCACGAACGCCAGCGTCAGGTCTAGGTCGAAGCCGACCTCTGTGAGGATCACATAGTAGAGTCCCCAGACGAACGCGAGGACTATCCCGGCCGCGAAGATGACGACATTCCTTATGCGGGCCGACAACGGTCTGCGAGAAGACGCAGCGCCGGTTTTAAGATTCGCGTGGCCGCGTGGTTCACTTGAAGCCGTTGGCGATGAACGTCCTCAGCTTGGTGGCCGCGTCCTCCTCGATCGGCTTCCCGTGTCCAGGAAGGAGCATCGCGAACTCCAGCTTCGATATCTTCTCGGTGGAGCGCCTGACCTCGTTCATGTCCGTGCTCATGTTCGGGGAGGCGAGCTTCAGGTTGCCCGAGCCGTCGGTCCTGAGCAGGTCTCCAACGAAGATCGCCTCGCTGGGCTTGTAGACGGAGATGCTCCCGTCGGTGTGCCCCGGGGTGTGGAGGATGGAGAGGGGACCTACCGGATCCCCGTCCTTCAGCGCAAGGTCTGGCTTCACCCGCTCGACCTTCATGAACGCTCCAAAGAGACCGATCATCACTCCCCCGAGACCGCTGGCCTCCTTGAGCTTCTGCTCCCCCGAGAGCCTCGGGGCATCGAGCTCGCCGATGGCCAGCTTGGCGCCCGTGAGGCGCTTCAGCTCGGCCGCGCTTCCGGAATGGTCTGCGTCCGGATGGGTGAGGATGATGTAGGAGATGTCGGCCGGCTTCTTCCCCATGCTGGCCAGGTACGCCAGCACCTTCGCTTCCTTGCCGGGCGTCCCCGTGTCGATTAGGATCAGGCCCTGGCCGTCGGTCTCCACAAGGTAGGCGTTCGAGAATCCCATCTCCGGAATCTGATGCACCCCGTGACCTTGAGCTGTCTTCATACCGGACGGAACCCCGTCGGGGCTCTTCGAAATACTTTGCGACCTCCCTGCAACTTCGTCCTTTCTGACTGCTTAAATCTCGGCGCCGCTAGCGTAGTCATGCACAATGGATTCGCTATGCAGGCGCTTCGAAGGAAAGGTAGTCCTGGTGACCGGCGCCGCGCGGGGCATAGGCCTCGCGGTCGCGACGGCCTTCGCGAAAGAGGGGGCCGTCCTCGCAGTCAACGATGTCTCAGAGGAGAACCTCCGGGGAGCGATCGCGGCGATCAGGGAGATCTCGCCGAAGAGCATGTCCTATCGCGCCGACATCACGAAGGCCGATGAGGTGTGTGAGATGGTCGACATGGTCGGGAGAGACCTCCAGTGTGTGGACATCCTCGTCAACAACGCCGGCACCGCGCTTCCCACGGGGACCCTGGACATCTCCGAGCAGGAGTGGGATCGGGTCATGTCCATCAACCTGAAGGGGGCCTTCCTCGTCTCCCAGCGCGTCATAGCTCTCATGATAGACAAGAAGAGGAAGGGAAACGTAGTGATGATGGGTAGCCTCTCCGGCAAGATGGGAGGAGTCGCGACCGGACTGCACTACAGCGTCTCCAAGGGAGGCCTTATCGTGATGGCCCGCCAGCTCGCCCGCGAGTTCGCCAAGTTCGGCATCAACGTAAACGCCGTGGCCCCATCCTTCGCGGATGCCGACATGCTGAGGGACCTGAAGCTGGAGGGGAAGAAGGAGGAGCTTGCCAAGATGAACGTGATTCCGCGCCTCGCGACACCCGACGATGTCGCGAACGCCGTCCTCTTCCTCAGCTCGGAGAGCTCCTCCTTCATCACCGGCGAGACAATCAATGTTGCCGGCGGCCGCCTGATGGACTGACGGGGCTGGTCGCTCGACATGGCTGCCGCCTTCAACGAATCTTACAGGGGTTCCCCGCCGTGGGACATCGGCCATCCTCAGGCGGAGTTCGTCAGGCTGGCGAAGCAGGGAGCGATCAAGGGGAGAGTCCTGGACGTAGGCTGCGGCACCGGCGAGAACGCGATGCTCTTCGCGGGGCTCGGACTCGAAGTGTGGGGAGTGGACGCGGCACCGCTGGCGATAGAGAAGGCGAAGAGGAAGGCGACGGATAGAGGCGCCAAGGTGACCTTCGAGGTCCGGGACGCGCTCCGCCTGGGGGAGATTCAAGAGAAGTTTGACACGGTCACCGACTCAGGCCTCTTCCACGTCTTCCCCGACCGCCAACGCGTAATCTTTGCCCAGGGTCTGCACTCGGCGCTGAACACGGGAGGGACATACTTCATGCTCTGCTTTAGTGACGAGGAACCGACCGGCTGGGGCGGACCCAGACGGGTCTCCAAGGAAGAGATCAGAACGACATTCAAGGAAGGCTGGAGGGTCGACTGGATCAGGGCGGCTAGGTTCGAGAGCAAGTTCCACGACGATGGCGGCCGCGCATGGCTCTCCTCCATCACCACTGCCTAGGTCCCTGTCGGTAGGCTAGAGCCGCCCTCGGCTGCCCACAGTCCCTGCGCCCGGAACCCAGCCCTAGACGGGAAGCAGTTGCCTCAGGCGGCGGGCGGGAACAGTTTGTCGTAGGCCTCCTTGGCGCGCAGCCTGAGCCTCTCGGCCTCCGCGAGCTCCGCTGAGTGGACCTCGCTCTCCCTCTTCCAGAGCCAGCTGTAGAACTCCTCCATCTTCCTGAAGTACCGCCCGGCGAGTTCATGGATGTCGACGTCCTCCTGCATGGATTCCAGAAGGCTGCGCTGGTTGTCGTTCCATTCGTCCCAGCCGAGCAGCTCCTTCGTCTGTACCTTGAACGGTGCGTCCTTCGCCCTCTCCTTGCCCGGTGCGAGGTTCAGCGACACCTGGAGCGTCCCGACATGGGCCGATATGCTCCGCAGGCCCTGGGCTAGTTTGAAGTCCGGCTCGTAGATGAAGCGCCTGTCGATCTCCGACTGGATCTCCTTTCCGAACTCGACCTGCCCGTACACCTTGCGGCAGTGCCTCCTCGTGTAGTCTATCAGGTCGTAGGCCGAGGACACGAAGCTCTCGAGCCTCCGCGCGACCTCCTCCAGGGCGAGCGCGAGCGACGGGCTCTCGTTCGAGCCACCCGCGGGGTTCGGGGCGAGCTGCTTGTTCAGGGCCGCGACGGAGTGGACCAGGTCGTCCTTGTTCCTCGAGACTATCCTGAGATTCCTCCTGTCGTTGTTGATATCGCTGTGTACCTTGAATCCGGCGGAGTTCTTGAACTCGTCAGTAAGTCTCTTCACCTCCGCTGCGTCTACGGCCATGGGCCCACGATGAAATGGCCCTGGATATTTGTCTACTCGTCCACCCCGAGATGCGCCCGAGTGGCCCAGGTTTTTCTACCCGGGCTGCGGCCACGCGTGCGTGAACTGGGCGAAGAACGTCTTCGTGCGGAACGCGAAGCTCTACGAGCTCGTCCTCGAGGGGATGTGGAAGCGAGGGGAGGAGGACGCGCTCGCGATATCGAGCCTGCTCCAGGACAGGGGCATGGGAGGGAGCAGGATACTGGACGTGCCGTGCGGCATCGGGAGGGTTGGAATACCTCTCGCTCAGCTGGGCTACACGGTCGCCGGGCTCGACTTCTCCCCCCACCTACTCTCCGTGGCGGCTGCCAAGGCCAAGAAGTTCGGCGTCGCGGGGAGGGTGTCGCTCACCGCCGGGTCAATGTCGGACCTGTCTGCCTTCCCGAAGGACTCATTCGACTGCGCGATCAACGTCTTCACGAGCATCGGATACGGCTCCGAGCAGGAGGACGAGGCCTTCTTCAGGGAGCTGAGGGCCGTGGTGCGGCCCGGGGGCCTCTTCGTCATCTCCGGGCTCAGGAACCGGGACTACATCGTGGGCCACACGGCACAGAACGTCTTCGAGGAGAGCGAGAGGCTGCTGGTGCTCGACCGGTACTCCTTCGATGTCACCAGGTCGCGGGAGAAGGGGTCCTGGAGGTTCTTCCTGAGGCTCGGAGATGCCCTGAAGTTCGCAGGGGAGTTCCCCACGGACATCAGGGTCTACTCGCCGCACGAGCTCGTCTCGATGCTGGAGAGGTCCGGCTGGAGCCTAGCAGGCCTCTACGACTCTCTTCTCACCAAGCACGCCTTCAGCCCGGAGACCCCGAGCTACGCGCTGGTTGCGGAAGCGGTCTGAGCGAGCCACATCTTCTGGGCCCGGCTCATCCTCTTGATCTGGATCTCCCGCTTGAGGGCGGACGACCTGCTCTCACACTCCTCGCGATAGACCAGGACGACGGGCCTGCGGCTCCTCGTGAACTTCGAACCGGAGCCGCTGTTGTGCTGCTCCACCCTCCTCTTCAGGTCGACGGTGCAGCCTGTGTACAGCTCGCCGGTCCTGCACCTGACCATGTAGACCTGCCACATCGAGGCTCACCCAAGAAGATAAGAACCCCGCCGATAAATAATTGCCATGGCGTACGAGAAGAAGGAATCGCAGATGCGCTGCCCGGGCTGCAGGAGGTACTCCCTGAAGCGGAAGGAGGAGACCGTCTCGTGCGCTACCTGCGGATACACTCTGACACCCGGCGAGGAAGCGCGCTTCAGGCTGTACGAGCTCCTGAAGTGACCGGTCCTCAGGCGTCTCTCACTGCGATCGAGTGGACGACCCTCATGCACGCGTTCATCACGTAGGGGACCTGTCCCTCGGAGAGTATCGCCTTCGCCTCGTCGTTCTCCAATCCCGTCTGGGCCCAGAAGACGTAGCTCGTGCCGTGCTTCTCCGACATCTCGACGACCTGCCGGGCCACTTCGGGAAGTTCCCCGCTCGGCCTGAAGACCTCCACGACCTCCACCTCCTTGGCCAGCTGGTCGGGGAGCGAGGCGAGCGAAGGGTAGGCCCTCTCCCCGAATATCGTATCCGCGGTGGGATTGATCGGGATAACGCGGTATCCGTGCTCCCTAAGGTACGCGGGGACGGTGTGAGCCTCCTTCTCGGGGTTCTTGGAGGCCCCGACGACCGCGATTACCCTGTTGGCCCTCATGACCTCGACCGGTGAGACGGTCGCGCTCGCCATGGAGGCAGAAGACCCGGAATCGGTTATATCTCTAACTGCTACTTTGTGACGAGCGTCAGGACGTCCTCGTCCATGAGCTTGTGGTTTATCCCGACCCTCTGGCCGCCGAACTTCACGCTCTTCCCCCAGATCAGGGCGTATCTGAACTCGTCCTTTATGTTCCTGTGGACCTTGTTGCAGACCTCGAGGACGCTGGACCCGTTCCTTACGATCATCGGCTCCTTGAAGTCGGTCTCGCCGGTCCGCCTGCGCAGGTAGATCCTGACAAAGTCCAGCTTCTTGTAGATCTCCTCCTTGAGCGCCGCAATGTTGATGCCGCTCTCGGCGGAGACCGGGACGAAGTTGTAGGGCAGCTTGGCCGTGAGCTCGTTCGTGAACCCCGCGTTGACCAGGTCGATCTTGTTCATGACCGTCAGCGAAGGGATGTAGATGCGGTTCCCGAGCAGCACGTCGATGAGCTGCTCGGCGTCTATGTTCTCCCTGATCACGACCCGTGCGCTGTTGTACTCGTAGACCCTGAGCATCTCCTTCACGAGTTGCTCGGTGATCTTCGTGAGCTTCACCGTGTTCGTGACGGCGATCCCTCCGGACGTGCCGGGCTCTATGACGACGTTGGGCGGCTCGACGTCCACCCTGATCCCCGTGTTCCTCAGCTCCTTCTCGAGGAGGGACCTCGCCTCAGGCTGGAACACGTCGATGATGAACAGGACCAGATCCGCGTTCCTCGCCACGGCGAGGACCCTCTTTCCCAGCCCCCTGCCCGATGACGCGCCCTGGATGATCCCCGGAAGGTCGAGGATCTGTATCCTCGCGCCCTTGTAGTCCATGACGCCCGGGACGACGTCGAGCGTGGTGAACTCGTAGGCCGCGACCTTCGACTTTGCGTTGGTCAGGTCGTTGAGGAGCGTCGACTTCCCGACGCTCGGCAGCCCGATGAGCACGACCGTCCCGTCGCCTGACTTCTTCACGTCGAACCCTATCGCGCTTCCGGACCGTCTGGCCTGCTGCTCCTCCTGTTCCAGCCTCAGCTTTGCGAGCTTGCCCCTGAGCAGACCTATGTGGTGCTCGGTCTTCTTGTTGACCTGCGTCCGGTGGATGTCGTCCTCTATCTTCTTGATCTTCTCAGGTATACCCAAGCTCGGCCGGTCTCCTCGTTTCCTTGGACATCACACTAACCCTACGTCTTAAACGTTCAAATCCCCTCGATGCCCGCGGGAGCTCGCCCTTGATGTGCGAGCGCTGTCACGCCAGCATGATGATCGAGTACGAGAGGAAGGTCGGGTCTGGCGGCAAGGAGACCACCCTGGTCGGGAGGAAGTGCGAAAGGTGCGGCTATACGCAGCTAGACAGCGACGACGACGTCTGGGCCGCCGTGGGCCTGTGAGCCAAAGCGCAGGGCGATCCAGGCTGAGGGCAGAAAAGGCCGTCATCGCGCCGTCGCCTCAACGCTCGAGGAGTACTCACGAACTGGTGAGTCAGGGGCGCTGGTCCGGTATCTCTCTTTGAACAGCAACCTCCCCGGTCCGAGGGCGAACCTGACCCTGCTGGAGGTGTTCTCCGGCGAGCTTCGCAGGCTGTGCGAGGGCTCGCCAGAGAGGTTCTGGCGCCTCTCGGTCCAGCTCTGTGCCGCCACCGACGAGTTCGTCGCGATGTGCGGCGCACGTGGGGTCGGCAAGGTCGGCGGATCGTCAGATTCGTACTACCCCAAAGCCCTCACCAAGCTACGGTCGCTCGCTTCGGACTCCCGGTGGAGGGTGCGCGAGGCCGTCGCCATGTCGCTGCAGGGCCTGATTGTCGACCGACGAGTGGCGCCCAGCGACCTCGAGGCCTGGGTTACCGACGGAACTTGGTTCGAGATGCGCGCGGTCGCCGCCGCCGCCCCAGAGGAAGGTTTCCTGTTTCTCAGGGAGATTGCGGGGAGGGCGGACCCTGACGTCGTGTGGATTTGCGGGCAGAATCTGAAGAAGAACAGACTGAGGTCGAAGTTCCCGAAGGAGGTCGCCACCATCGAACGGATTCTCGGCAAAGGTGCCTAGGCGTACTCGCTCCTGTTGACCACGTTCAGGGGCTCTTCGCCCCCGAGGAAGCGCAGCACGTTCTTCACGGCCCTCCTCTGCGGCGCCGAAGTGACGGCGGCGCTGGGTCCGGAGACGTGGGGCGTCCCTATGAAGTTCTCCAGCTCCAGGAACGGCAGTTCGGGGGCGTACGATTCCTTGCCATCCTTCATCCACCAGACGTCCGTTGCGTAGATGAACTTCATGTTGGCGACCAGGTGGCAGTATATCGCGCCCTCATCGACTATCTCGGCGCGCGCGATGTTCACGAGGATGACTTCTCGCTTCATCATGGAGAGTTCCTTCTCCCCAATCATCCCTCGCGTCGACTTTGTGAGGGGAAGCGCGATAACGACGGCGTCGGATTCCCGCAGCACCCTCTCGAGGCCGGGTCTGCCCCGCAGGGAGATGATCCCGGGCTCCTCGGCGTTGCTCCTCGAGAATTCCATGACTTTCATCCCGAAGGCCTTGCCGATCTCCGCGACCTTCCTGCCGATGCTTCCGTAGCCGACTATCCCTAGGGTTCTGCCTTTCAGGACGAGGATGTCCCTGCCAAGCTCGAGTGCGGGCGCGGGCTTGAAGCCCTTCCTTCTCATCGCGGCGTCAAACTTCACGACCCTCTTTCCCGCCGAGAGGAGGAGCCCCCATGCGTGTTCCCCGACCTCATCGGAGAAGCCTCCCGCGTTGCTGCAGACTACCACCTTCTTCCTGAGAGCCCCGAACGGGATGTGGTTGACACCCGCCAGCCCGGTCTGGACGAGCGAAAGCCTCGTCATCTTCGAGACCTTGGCCGCGTCCAGCCTCTCTGGCCAGAAGTGGACCAGCAGGCAGTCTATCTTTGGCAGGACTGCATCAAGATCCCCGTCACCCATCTCGCTCAGAAGGAGAACTTCCGCGTGCTTTCTCAACAGCTCGATTTCTTCCCCCGGAATCGACGGCCCCAGGAGGAGCTTGACACTCAACGGGCACCGCACGGTCGGGTATTATTCAAAGGATTCGACCAAAACCCATTAATCGAAGACGCTGGCGAATCGGTCCTATGACGAAGAGAGCCTTTACGATTGACACCGGGAAGGAGAAGTTCGAGGTCGAAGGGTACGAACACAAGAACGTGGCAGTGAAGTACCTCATGAAGAGAAGGAGGAGCCTCCTCTCCACGAAAGACCCGGACAAGGCGGAGCGCCTCTTCACGGAGCTCCCCACGAACGTGAGCGTGATCGGAAAGCAGGTCACGAAGTCGTACGTGGTGACGTGGGAGAAGACGGGGACGGGGGAGTTCTCGGGAGCCCGTTTCACTTTCACAATGGACGACGCCTGACGGCGGATGAGGGACGACGCCTGAGACGGACGCGGCCGAGGAGCAGTTCAGGGCTATCGTGGTGGCCACGATCCTGGACTCGAATCCTGAACGGGCACTGGACCTCCTGTGCGAGCACTACAGGGTCGAAAGGCCCAAGCTCGGCGTAGGGGTGGTCAAGGGACGGTCGAAGGGCGTCTTGGCCGTCTATTCAGCGAACAGGAAGGAGATACTGGCGGCAAGGCGCGAGTACCTCTACGACCCTTTCACGATACTCCACGAGTTCTACCATCACCTGCGACAGTTTGCCGGAGAGCACAGGGGGACCGAGAAGTACGCCGATAGGTTCGCCATCGACTTCATCAACTCCTACCGGGCCGTCGTCGCGAGGCTAGGCGCCGAATCCTCGGGCGCAACCAGCTAGGGGTCTGCTCGAGGAGCCCAGGGAGGCTCAGGTCATCTGGTAGGTCTCTTTGGGCTTGGAGAACCTTCCGTAGAGGTACCCGAGCAGGACTCCGAAGACCAGCGCCCCCAGCAGGCCGGCGCCGATGTTCGCCAGATAGTACTCCACACCATAGTTGCCCAGGTCACCCAGTCCTCCCAGGACGCTGACCAGAACCCAGAGCGCCACCCCGAATATGATTCCCTTGATCATGGCGGTCCCGCCCGGAATCCTCTCGAGCAGCTTCCCATAGATTGCTCCCAGGATGAGGCCGCCGACGAGCCCGAAAATCACGACGAAGATGGGGGCTACGAGGATGGCGATGTTGAAGAGCTGGTCGGGCGTGAACTGGGTATTGGCCGGGAGGCTCTTGGTGATGGACGTGATGACCGTGCTCTTGATCGAGAGGAGCGTGAAGTAGCTGACGACCCCAAGAACGGCCCCGTATGCGATGCCCGCTACCAGCCCCGCCTTTGCCCCATTTCCAGTGCTACCCACGATGACCCAAGTCATCGCGGGAGGCCCTCTTAGTCGTTTCGGACGCGAGGTCTATGGTTGCGCGACCGTCAGCCCGACGGCGTCACTGAGGACCACTGGTGCGGACAGACCAACGGATTGCCCATTCGCCGAGCTCGCCCAGTATCGCCTTCAGCTCCAGTCCCTTGGCGGTGAGGGTGTACTCGACCCGGGGAGGACTCTTCTCAGGATAGACCCTGCGTGCTACGACCTCCTGCTTCTCGAGCTCGCCCAGCCTCTCCGCGAGGCTGGTGGCGCTTATCCCCTCGATCCTGCGCTTCAGCTCGTTGAACCTTGCCGGCTCCTGGAGCCCGAGGGCGTGAATGACAGGCAGCGTCCAGACCTTGGTCAGCTCGTTCCAGGACGCGTGGATTACCTTGCAGGAGTCGAGCACATCTTGGTTAATCGCGACAGACTTGCTCAAGTCAGGATTACCTACTTAGGCTCATGCAACTACTACATATATAAATACGACTGCGACCTGTTATCCCATGAACCAGATGCGCGGAGCCCAGAGGGAAAACCCACAGGACTTGGATATCGGCCCCAGGGACATGGAGGTCCTGCGCTTCATCGGCGAAGAGGCTCTACTCGGGTTCACCTTCGAGGGACTGAAGAGGAGGCTCGGCGCACACTCTGAGACGCTCTCGAGGATTCTCGACAGGCTCGAGGAACAGAGGATACTCGAGAAGACGGGGCAGGGATACCAGGTCACCGAGAGGGGAAGAGAGGTCACCAGCCTGCGACAGCTCGCGGCCTCAGAACCAAGGCTCACTCTGCTGAGGACGCTACTCCCGCACGTCGACAACCCGCGCGACGCGATCTCCAACCTGAGGGGCAGGTGGTTCGGGCCGTTGCGGTGGCTCGGCTACTCCGAGGATGAGAAGGGGACCATCATGAAGTGGATCACCGAGGACGGGAGCATCCAGGTCGACGCTATCTTCTCGAGGGGAGAACTCACCATCGAAGGCCGCATCAAGGAAGGGAAAGATCTCACGGACGCGATAAAGGCGTCGCACCAGCTCATGGGTTACATCTCGAAGGTCTATCCGTCCTCACCGAGCGAGAGGGTCGCCTACTGCGCTATCGGCGGCCCCTTCCAACTCTCCAACTAGTGTGACCGGGTTCAGCCAATCCCAGTCAACAAGTACACGGCTGTTCTTCGTACCTCCAGTGACTCAAGACATGAGCAATACAAGTTCGGTCGGAATTCTAGAGACGTTCTCCAGCGCCGTCGAAAACGTCGCTAAGACCGTCAGCCCTTCTGTCGTGAGCGTCAGCTCCGACGGAAGAAACGGAACGGGAATCGTCTGGGACGACCAGGGGCACGTCGTCACGGCGTACCACGTGGTCCAGGGCCTCGATGAGGTTGAGGTCGGCTCGAACAGCGGCGAGACCTTCACCGCGAAGGTCATCGTCCGGGACAGCGCCTCCGACGTCGCCCTCCTGAAGATGGAGGCAAAGCTCTCCCCCATCGCGAAGGGAGACTCGGACTCGCTAAGGGTCGGCCAGTTCGTCATGGCACTTGCGAACCCCTACGCTACAAAGGCCAGCGCGACCTCTGGGATAATCACCAGCGTGAAGCGCAGCATCGGTGGGTGGTGGGGCGCCGGCATCGAGGACGCGGTCGTCACCGACGCTAGGCTGAACCCCGGATACTCGGGCGGCCCGCTCGTGGACGCCTCCGGAAGGATGGTCGCCCTGAACATCGCCTACATGTCATCGAGGGGGATCGCAGTCCCGATCAAGAAGGTCTCGGCCACGGTCGAGAAGCTCGCCTCTGGCAAGGCGGTCGGACGCGCCTACCTTGGCATAGTCTCCCACCCGATCCCGATCCCCGAGGACGTGGCAAAGGGCACCGGAATCGACCAGGAGTCCGGACTGATCGTCCTCTCCGTCGAGGCCGGGAGCGCCGCCAAGACAGGCGGCCTCTCGTTCGGCGACGTGGTGCTCGGGCTGGACGGAAACCCGACCACCGGGTTCCACGACCTGAGAAGGTTCCTGACGGACGAGAAGATCGGGAAGCCCCTCAAGGTCAAGGTCCTCCGCGGAGGAAGGGTCGAGGAGCTCTCGGTCACCCCGGGCTCGGCCCCGGAGAGCGAGTGAGATGATGGATCCAAGAGGCCCGGCCCCGGGTCCGTCGATCCCGGAACCAGGACCGCCAGCGCGGCCCCCGTGGTGAGAACATGCCACTGACAGGTCTAGAGAGCCAGGTCACCGGCGCGATCGAGAAGCTCAGCGAGAGCGTAGTCGGGATCGACAGCACAAAGCTCACCCGCGACTCCAGGTTCGGGCTCGTGCCCATCGAGGGGCAGGGGTCCGGAGTCATCATTGACCCGAGCGGCACGATCGTCACTAACCACCACGTCATCGACGACGCCTCCAAGGTCCAGGTCCACCTCAAGGACGGAAGGACGCTGGTGGGCGAGGTGATCGGCTCCGACGCGGCCACCGACATCGCGCTCGTCAGGGTAAAGGCAGAGAACCTGCCCTCCGCGGCGCTCGGAGACTCCGAGTCTCTCAAGGTGGGCCAGTTCGTCCTCGCGATAGGCAACGCCCTGGGACTGCCAGGAGCGCCGACGGTGTCCATGGGCGTCATAAGCGCGCTCGGGCGCCCGCTTCCCGGGACCGACTTCGTCCTCGAAGGCCTGGTGCAGACCGACGCCGCCATCAACCCCGGCAACAGCGGAGGGCCGCTCGCCGACCTCGACGGGAGAGTCATCGGCATCAACACCGCGATGATACCGTTCGCCCAGGGCGTCGGGTTCGCTATCCCCTCCGACACCATCAAGAGGATCATCGACCAGATCTCGAAGAACGGCAGAGTCGTGCGACCCTGGCTCGGCATCTCAGGGCTCGACGTCAACCCCTCGATCGCCCGGCGATACGGGCTCTCGGTGGAGTCCGGAGTCCTCCTCGCGGAGGTCATGAGGGACAGCCCGGCCCACGCCGCGGGACTGCGCGAAGGAGACATCGTGGTGGGCATAGGCGAGACCAAGGTCGAGCAGATGAAGGGACTCGTCACCGCCCTCTCCAGGTCTGCCATAGGCGACCGGGTGACCATGAGCTTCGTCAGGACGGGCACGACCTACGAAGCGGACATCCGCCTGGCCGAGACCCCGACGCCGCTTCTGACCAGACGAAGGTGAGACCCTCCGGGGTTTCACCAACCCCCTGGTTCTCTGCGCCGAATGAGAAGATCTCCTCGGCGGAGGCGCACCGCCGCAGTTCTTTCTTTGGTTCGCGGTCCGGCCCTAGGTCTTCGCGGCCCGCTGTTTCCTGGATAGGTAGAGCCCTCCTCCCAGGGCGAGGAGCCCGACCGCCATCACAGCGACCCCCTGGTATATCCAGGTCGGGTTGTTGAACATGAAGGATGAGTCGGGGCCCACGATCCCCATCCCCTGCAGGGCGAAGACGAATCCGGCGAGCACCAGGAGCACCCCGACCAGGGCCAGGAGCATCGGGACGGGCCTCAACGGTCTGCCAGTTTCCCGTCAGGTGATTTAGCCTTTCTCAAGGATGGCCCCGTAGTTCTTTGCGAACTCGGCGCCTGTGAGAGGAGGTATGCGCCCGATTCTGACGTTCTCGCGCACGTGCTCCGGGTCTTTCTGCCCGACCAGCGGGGCGACCACGGCAGGATGTGCCGACCTTGCGAACTGGAGCAGCGAGAGCGCCTTTGAGCCGTCGAGATCGGGGACCCGCGTGTGCTTCAGCATCCTCCCTTCTCCCAGGGGTGCGCTGGTGAAGACACCCAGCCCGAGCTTCTCCGCCGCCTCGAACGCGGTGAGGGGCTCGTCGGCTATCCTCTGGCTCTTGGCGGAGAGCGCCTCGCTCATCCCGGGATTGAATGGCAGCTCGATGAACCTGAGACCGTGATCGTCCCCTCCGGCGTTCTTCGCGACATCTACGAGGTCGTCCAGGCTGGCGTACTCCGGGTCTCCCCTGGGGACCCTGAAGCAGGTCCAGGACGCGATGCCGTAGTATCTCATCCTCCCCTCGCCCCTCTCCTTCTCATAGAGCGCGAAGACGTCGGCCACCCGCTCCAGGAACCTCCTGTACCCGATCTCGGGTATCCAGGATTCGGCGGCGTTGTGCAAGTAGACTAGGTCGAGGCACTCCAGTCCGAGGTTCCTTCTGCTCCGGGCGAGCTGGTCGAGCAGGAACTTGGGGGCCATCGAGTGGACCTCGCCGGCTATCTCGTCCATCTTCAGCTTCCCAGGCCGGATATACTCCTCCTGGATGTACTTCCAAAAATCCTTCATGAGGTCGCCGTCCGAGCTTAGGTAGCCGTTCTTCGTCGCTATGAAGAGCCCGTCCCTCCCGACCGAGCCTTCGGCCGAGAGCCGCTCGAGCGCCCGTCCGACGGAGCGCTCGCCCTTCTGCATCCTGTAATTGATCGCCGTGTCGATGACGTTGACCACACCCGAGAGCACCGATTCGCGGACGGCCTCCTCCACCAGCTGGTCGGTGACCGAGTCCGTGTCGCCGAGATAGGTGCCCACGCCCAGCGAGGAGAGCGACAACGAATGGACGGAGCGGAAGTGACCGGGGTCAATCCCGTTCTTCACCGCCGCCTCCCGGTACCTCAGCGTCCCCTCGGCGGTCGCGAACCCGGTTAACAAGCTCACCTTCCCCCACCCAGTTTGGGGCTTATCAATTAGAAGATTGTAGGATTTCAGATTAAATACGCCGCGATAAGTACGGTGCGGTCTCTTGAAGACGAGTTCGACGCGGAGGTTCGGTTCGAGGAGGCTGGGACTCTTCGCCGACTCGGCGATCAGGGACATGTCCATTCTGGCGGAGAAGGTGGGCGCGGTGAACCTCGCCCAGGGGTCACCTGACTTCCCAGCTCCTCTCTCGGTCAAACGGGCCGCGGCCGCGGCGATTAGGGGCGACCACAACCAGTACGAGATGACCATGGGGTCGCAGGAGCTCAGGGAAGCGGTTGCCGCAAAAGTGCGGAGTTTCAACGGCATAATCGCCGACGCGGACGACGGGGTGACGATAACGTGCGGCTCCACCGAGGCCATCACCGCCGCCATGATGGCGTTCACAGACCCGGGTGATCGGGTGATAATCCCCGAGCCCTTCTACGAGAGCTACCTCCCGGCGACCATACTCTCGGGAGCGACGGCCATCCACTTCAGGCCCCGTGAGCCAGGCTACGTCCTGGCGGAGGAGGACCTGAAGGCGGCCTTCAGCCAGAAGCCGAAGGCGATTCTGCTCAACACCCCGAACAACCCCACGGGGAGGGTCTTCTCGAAGAAGGAACTAGGCGTCGTCGCCGACCTCTGCGAGGACTACGACGTCCTTGCGATCACCGACGAGATTTACGAGCACATCGTGTACGACGGGCACCGCCACATGAGCCTCGCCACGATCGGCAACATGCACGAGAGGACGGTCACGGTCTCGGGACTCTCGAAGACATTCAGCATAACGGGCTGGCGGATCGGGTACGCCGTCGCCGAGAAGAGCCTGACCACCGCGCTCAGGACCGTGCACGACTACCTGACGGTCTGTGCGGCCACTCCCCTCCAGCGCGCCGCAGTCACTGCGCTGGCCCTGCCGGAGTCCTACTACCGCGACCTAGCAGCCACCTATGACAAGAAGAGGCTCTACATGCTCAAGTCGCTCCAGGAGCTCGGGTTCTCCTGCTCGCGACCAGAGGGGGCCTACTACATACTCGCCGACTTTGGCGGCATAAGCAAGCTCGACGACTTTGCGTTCGCGAACCATCTTGCTCGAGAGGTCGGTGTGGCCGCGGTCCCTGCCTCGAGCTTCTACACGAACAGGCAGGCGGGCAGGAGCAAGATCCGCTTCACCTTCACGAAGAAGGATGCGACCCTGAAAGAGGCCGTGGAGCGCATGCGGAAGGGCCTCTAGACTCCTGGGATTCTCAGACTTCGTCGTCTCGAAGCGTTGCCGGGGCTAGGCCGCCTCGACGTACTTCCCGGGGTTCATGACTCCGTCAGGGTCGAAGACCTTCTTGACCTCCTTCATCAGCCTGAGCGCCTCTTCGCCCTCGTGGGCGAGGAACTGCTCGCGGAGGAACCGGACCTTCTGCACCCCCACCCCGTGCTCTGCCGTCACAGAACCTCCCATCGCTATCGCCTTCCTGCAGAGCTCCTCGTAGGCGAGCTTCGCCGCGGCCCCGCTCCTCTCGTCCACCTTGTCGTAGAGGATCGTCGGGTGCACGTTGCCGTCTCCGGCGTGCCCGTTGACGGGGATCCTGATGCCGTGCCTTGTGGCGACCTCCTTGACGAACCTCAGGTACTCTCCCAGCCTGTCAATCGGCACCGAAACATCCTCGACCTGTACTCCCGAGGCCATGGACTTCACGGCCAGATAGGCCATCGCCCTGGCCTGGTAGAATGACTCGGCCTCGTCTTCGTCCTTCGCCAGCGTTATCTTGTTCGCGCCGCAGTCCCTGAAGATGGCGGTGGCGGGCTCCACCTCCCCCTCCTCGACATCTACCAGCAGAGTAGCCTCGGCCTCCTCGAGGCTCATCCCGAGCCTCTCGTTCAGAGCCTGGATGTTGTCCCGGTCCAGAAACTCGAAGAGGTAGGGGAGTATCTTCGAGGACCTGAGCCTCCGTATCACCTCCCCCGTCGACTCCCAGTCGCCGAACGTCACGAGGAACCTCCTCGTCTTGACCGTGGGAAGGGGGATTATCTTGAGGCAGGCCTCTGTGATGACGCCGAGCGTCCCCTCGCTGCCGACGAACAGGTGGACCAGATCGTACCCGGCCCTGTTCTTCGCGAGCGGCTCGCCGAAGCGGCTCACCTTCCCGTTGGCGAGGACGACGCGCAGGGACATGACCCAGTCCTTCATCGTGCCGTACCTCACGCACGTAAGGCCGCCCGAACCTTCCGCTATGGCGCCGCCCACCGTGCAGATGTAGCTGCTCGCGGGGTCCGGGGGAAAGAAGAACCCGGAGGCCTTCAGCTCCGTGTTGAGGTCCTCCAGCGAGATCCCGGGCTGCACCTGGACGTACCAGTTAACGGTGTCAACCTTGATGACCTTGGCCATCGCCCGCATGTCGAGCACTATGGATCCCTGCAGGACCGCAGCGCCGGTCAGGCTACTCCCGGCCCCCCTCGCCAGGATCGGAAGTCCGGCCTCATGGGCCAGTCCGACGATCTCTGCGACTTCCTGCTCCGACCTCGGTTTCACGACGACAGCGGGCATGCCCTCGTAGTCGGCCATGTCGTGGCTGTAGTCCTCGATTGCCGGACCAGCGGACAGCACGTTCTCCCTTCCGCTGATCTCGACTAGGCGCTGGAGCACTTGATCTTCGACCCTCCTTTGCATGCCTAGCCGGGAAGTTTTCGGTGATTAAAACCCAACTGCTAGCCGCCACGGCTCCTTGCGACGGTCCTGAGTCCTGATGTCATCAGTCGCAACCCGACTGGGTTCTGGCATGCAAAATCCCTGAAGGGTGGGAGAATCTCGCGCATAGGAGGCAACGCTAGGCGCACTCGGCCCCGGCCGTCAGACGCGCCCCGCGTTCACAATTCTTAATAACGCGCGCGCACATCAATCCAACAGTAAAGGATGAAATCGGTCGCGAGCAAACTCAAGCCGATTTCTCTACTCTCCCTGCTCGTGCTGACAGCGTTCCTTTCGACGCCGGCAAACACCTCTGTCTATGCGCAATCGACTTCGGGCAATCAAGCCGGCGCTACGCCGGGCGCGGCGCAATCGCCACCGAATTCGCCCGCCGTCGCGCCCGCTGTCTACCCGACGTCGCAAAGCCAGAGCCAGGGCGGGGAGAAGCAATCGGGAGTGCTCGGCCAGGGTACGACTTCTTCTGAGACCGTCCCCCGTTCTTCCTCGGCATCTCCGGCACCTGCAACGGCACCCATCATCACCACTTCGGACACGTCTCCACAGGTGCTAGCTCCGAATGCGCCCGAGGGGGCGATAGCGTCTTCGCCAGAGAGGAAGCTCTTCTATTCGTCGGGACACTGGTGGGCTTTTTGGGAAGATAACCTCTCCCCCTCTAACTTCGTGTACTCCAGCTCTTCCGATGAGGTGACCTGGAGCTCACCCACGGTGATAGCTGCCGGGCTTTCATATGGGTGCGAGTGCACCAGCGTATGGGTCAGCGGAGGGACGGTTTACTATGCCATAGCGAACGGCTCGAACTACTTTGACTACAACTCTGGCACGCTGAACGCGGGCGGCACAATCGCTTGGTCGGGACAGACTAAGGTTACCACCGAGTACAACACCCAAGGTTCGATATCAATCATCACGGACGCCCTTGGCGACCCATGGGTCGCAGCGTACACGGAAAGCGGGTCCGCCGGCGCAAGCCCCCAGTATACCGAAGTCTACGAAGACTCCGGAGGCGTCTGGAGCGCCGCGGCTAACTCGCCGATTCTCGGCGGCGACATGGGTCCAGAGTATCAAGATGGTTGGGTCCAGGTCGTCCCGACTCCCAATCCCAGCTCAGGAGTTCCGGGCGTCGGTGTCCTGTACTCTTTCATCGACTGCACCGGTTGCTACACGGGAACAAGCCTGCAATACACCACGGGTACTTCCATGGGACACGTGACGTGGTCGTCTGCGATCGGCGTTGGGTCGGGTTACGCCGAATTCTCTGCCACGGCGGTGGGGAGCACGATCTACATCGCCGGCTCGCTCGGTATCGGAGGGATTGATGCCTCCTACTACACAATCGGAGGCACACCCTCAGCCCCGGTCTCGATAGCCGCGGGAAGAGGCTGGACGGGTTCATCGCCCACCGACGTCGCCATCTCGCAGGGCGCACCTGGTTCGGACACGCTGGTGGTATTCTACGAGAATGGGAGCATCAATAACGTAGACTATAACGTCGGCTCGATCGGCACAGGGGGCGCGGTGACCTGGGGCGCGACGCAGGGCATCTACTCGACCCCACCGGGCGGGACGGAGATGTTCTCTGTCGGCTCCGTCGACACAGCTACAGCGGGGAACGAGTTCGGGGTCGTCTTCACATCCTACCAGAGCGCCTTTATCCAGCTGTTCTTCGCTTCTATCACCGTCTCCGTCTCTTCCGGCGTCCCGGTATCTATCACTCTCAGCCCGTCTTCCGGCGCCGGCGCTTCGCTCAGTGGCTCAAACTTCTTCTCCGTATCCTACACTCTAGGCGGAGTCGCTGAGACCGCGGACCAGACCGGTGGAACCCTGAACCTCAACGTCGACCCATCGACCGACGTCAACGTCTCGGCCATGAGCTCGGGATCGGGTCCCAGTGAGCAATGGTGCCTCTACCTGTGCAGCCCAGTCAACTTCAGCTCTGGAGCGAGCGGCGCGAGCGAGACGTATGTCTACTACCAGCAGTTCCTCGAGCAGGTCTCCTATTCCACCTCGGGAGGAGCACCTCCTTCCAACTGGTGCGGCGGGGGAATATGCGAGGAGTTCCTCTTCTACCCCAGCGCCGGGCTCCCGCTGTCGGTACCTCTTTCGTTGACTCCAACGTCGGTATTCATGGATGCCGCAGGGACCTGGGACGTGGTAGTGCCGGCCTTCAGCCCGAACCCAGACGAGGCGTGGTTCGCGCTGCCCAGTACCTCGACCATAACTTCGGGTCCGGCGACCGCGAGCGAGGTGATGGTCTCCGGAACGGTCGCCCGAGCGGGGGAAATAGCGCTCGTCTACTACCATGAATACCGCATCCAGTCTGGCTATTCGACCTCTGACGGAACGACAATCCCCAGCACGATAACCCTTGACACGACCCAGACTGGGGTGCCGGCGCTGATTACGCTCTTCACCTTTGCGCTGCCGTCGTGGCTGGACGTCGGGAGTTCCTGGAGCGTCACGCCCTCGACCGCCTCAGTCTCCTCTTCCGAGGAGTACGTTCAGACCTCGGGCGGCTCAGGGTTGGTAACTGTACCCTCACTCGTCATTAATCCCCTTTACCAGCACAAGTATCTGGTGACCTTCAACTTCTCGGGCGCTCCTCAGGCCGGCCAGAGCATCGAGGTGAACGGAGCGACTATCTCCCCCAGCAGCGTCTGGGAACCCGCGGGAACGGTGCTCTCTTTGTCGCTCACGAACCCGACGGGATTCGTAGAGTGGACGTCATCGAGCGAGTCGATTGTGCTGGGAGATGCGAGCTCGGTCTCCACGACGGCTACCATAAACGGGGCGGGAGCCATCATCGCGAACCTTCCGGCCAAGCCGCCGCTGTACCCTATCTACTTCGAGGAGTCGGGACTCGCTCTCAACGCCTTCTGGACGGTCACCCTGAACGGGGGGACGACGGGATCACCGAATCCTACGATCGAGTTCTTGATGCCCAATGATGCTACCTACCAGTACTCGATACCGTGCATAGGCTATCTCTGTCCCACGATTGGCAGCGGCCACGTGACTCTGAATGTGGGAGGGTCTGCTGGAACCTCGCTGGTCAATGTGCAGTTCATCGGACCTTGGCCATCCTACCTCCATGACTCCCAGCAGACTGACCAATCTCCCTACGTAGCTGCACAGGCGGCAACTCTGGAGTGGACCTTCCTGTCGGGGGACGCGATAGCGCCCAACGGTCAGGTCTGCCCGGTACCCCCTCCCCCTCCCAACATTGAGACATGCTATGGAGATTCCGCTGTGTCGAGCCCGGCCGTCGGCCCCGATGGGACGATATACTTCGGCGATTTCGGTTCTAGTGGATCTAGCGTTGGCACGACCAACCTCTATGCCGGCAACCTGTTCGCCCTCAACTCTGACGGCTCGCTGAAGTGGGTCTTCGACACCCACGGAGTAATCTATGGGGCAGCTCCAGCCGTTGGACCGGACGGCACGATCTACATAGGAACTTCACAGACTCTCACCTCGAGCGGAGCCGTCGGCCAGACCTCAATTCTGGCGATCAACCCAGACGGCACTCTAAAGTGGAGTAACTCTCTGCCTACCAGTGACGCCAGCGCGGGGCAGCTCTCCTTCGAGATAGGTCCTGGCGGGACCATCTATGCGGTATCCGGTGGAATCCTGTACGCCCTGACGCCCAGCGGGTTCATCGCTTGGTCAATCACCCTTGGCACTCCGTTTACAGTGAGCGGCCTGTCCTCCCTGGCAATCGATTCATCGCCAGTCATCGGTCCGTCCGGTACGCTCTACATCGTCGGAAGCGCCCCCAACTCCGCTGGCACCGCTATCGACTACACCCTTTACGCTATCAGTCAAACCGGCACGATAAGCTGGAAGGTCGCTTCCGGTGCCGACCTCGTGCTTGGCGGTCCAGCGGTCGACTCCAACGGGAATGTATACGCAGGATGCGGTTTGGCTTCTATCTGCGCTTACAGCTCAGAGGGCGCCCTGGAGTGGCAGGCAGCCCTTCCCAACACCGGGTGCGGCCAAATCTTTGGCGTCCCTGCCAGCACTCCGTGTACCATCCAAGTGCGCCCCACGGCGACTCTCGTCATCGGAACAGGCGGGACCTTGCTCGTACCTACGGAACAGCAGGTGACTACCGTGTACGGCCAGACGACCTCAGTCACTGACGGTCCGTACGTATTCTATGCGCTCAATTCCGCAAACGGGAACGTCGAGTGGTCCATCAACCCCGGGGACCCGATCTTGAACCCGCCAGCGATCGGCGAGGACGGGACGATCTACATGGGCTGTGGCTTTGAAGTATGTGCCTACACGAGTGGAGGTGCGGAGCTGTGGGAGCTGAACACCCAAAATGCCTTGGGGTCCCTTGGACCGAGCGACATACAGGGGACGACGGGTGTCAGTACCGCTCCTGCGATAGGGCCAGAGGGGACGGTGTACGTCGGAGACAACTACGGCCACCTCTTCGCGATAGGACCGGGGCCGACAGGCACTCTTCTCGGACCTACCAAGATTACGTTCGTGCTCCACTCGCCCATCAACCTGCTCGTTACCGGGCCGACCGGCGCACAGGCTGGGTTCGACGCCAACGGAACGCTTGTCAACCCTGATGGCGCGACAGTCATCGCGCCCGGCCCGAACCAGCTCGAGACGATAACCCTCAACAACCCATTCGAGGGACAATACGAGCTAGAGATCTTCGGCACGGGGAACGACCCCTTCACGATCACGGTACAATCGTCTGAATCAAACGGAACCACGCTCGGGACCACGAGCTACACCGGTCAGGCGTCCACGGGTAGCGAGCAGACGATCTTCCTTGGGCTGGTTGGGGGAGGGCAGATGAGCATGCTCCTCCATGCGCACTTGTCAAATCCCACCCTGGGGTTGGAATGTACTCCGTCATCGATACCGGCCAGTGATACGGCGACCTGCACGGCCACACTCGCGGGTGCTTTGGGATCTATCGCCGGTGAGCAGATAAGTTTCTCACAGGCGAAAGGCAGCGGAGGCGTCAATCTTCCTTCGCCTGCCATGTGCACCGTCACCTCTGGAAACAGCTGCTCAATCGGCGTCGTGGGAGCTGGACCGGGGACCACCACGATTCAGGCCTCCTTTGCGGGCGACACCAGCAACGCCGCGAGCACGGCGTCATCTTCCGTCTCCGTAACGCTAGCTCAAAGCTCGATTGCCGTCAACTGCTCTCCATCGCCAGTGACCGTAGGTTCCGCTTCAAAGTGTACCGCGACCGTGACCGGCGCGTCGCCGACCGGGACCATCACATGGACGAGCGGCGGCGTGGGTAGTCTCAGTCCCGCTTCCAACTGCACTCTTTCGACTGGAACGTGCTCGGTGTCCTACACTCCCGCCACATCAGTCACACCTGTGACGATAAGCGCTCTCTACAGCGGAGACCCGTATAACAACGGGAGCTCAGGCGGTTTCTCACTTTCCGTGACCAAAGCCCCGACGACCACATCGGTCACGTGTCAGCCTATGTCCGCCCCCGCTGGTTCGCCCATAAGCTGTACGGCATCGGTCGTGGGACTCTTGCCAGGAGGTACGGTCAGCTTCACCTCGACGAGCGGCGCCGGGTCCTTCAGTCCCTCGAGCGGCGCGTGCACCCTCTCCGCCGGCCGGTGCTCTGTAACATACGCTGATTCGGCAGCAGGCAGGCCCACGATAATCGGAACCTATGGCGGTGATTCGAACAACACCGGGAGTTCCGGCACGGCGTCGCCGAGCGTCACCAGCGTCTCTACGACTTCGAGCACGACGACGTCCTCATCCTCAAGTTCCTCATCCTCCAGCTCGACCAACACTTCCTCTTCTTCGACCTCTGCATCTTCACAATCCACCTCTACCTCCGCCTCTACCTCCTCGTCGTCAACGACATCGGCCACGATCTCGACCTCGAGCACCTCGGTCTCGAGCATATCTTCCTCGACGACCTCCACCTCTGTGACTTCTAGTTCCTCGTCATCATCTCCTTCCTTCCCGGTCACCTACCTCGCGTTGATCGCGGTGGCCGCCGTCGCCTTGATTGCGATCGCATTGCTTGCTAGAAGACATGGCAGGCAAGCAACATGATTGCCCTGAGCGATTAGATTACGATGGAAGTTCCGGAACAGAATCGAATGAAGCGGGCCCGGCCGGATTTGAACCGGCGGCTTCCAGCTGTCTCCACAAGAGCATAGAAGGCTGGCACTCTATCCGTGCTGAGCTACGGGCCCTTGCTTTGGCGCCTGATTCCAATTCAACATAAGCGTTTGCAACTACTTCCTTCCAGAATTCGGAAATAGACCAAAGACATGCGTAACCGAGCATTATCGCTATCACTCAACCTGTATTTTTGCAAGATTACACGAGCCTTTCTAGTGAATTTGCACTTTCCACGAATCTTTTTAATTTGCGTCTAAGCGGCGACAGACGCAATGACAGGACCTCAGGGCCGGCTGTTTGGAACAAACGGGGTGCGGTTCATCCCAGGCGTTAGCGCTGACCTTGAGTTCGTGATCAAGTTCGCAGAGTGCATAGGCACCTACTTCTCGGATGGCGAGATTCTGGCCGGGAGGGACGGCAGGCTCTCCGGCGAAGTGATGTCGCTCGCGCTCACCTCCGGACTGATGAGCTCAGGCAGGGGCGTGGCCGAAGCGGGGCTCGTCCCGACGCCCGCCCTCCAGTATGCGGTCAAGGCCCTCGGATACCGGGGAGGGGTAATGGTGACTGCCTCTCACAATCCGGCGGAGTACAACGGACTCAAGATTATGGGGGCTGACGGCGTGGAGATTAACAGGCTGGACGAGCAGAAGGTCGAGAAGGTCTTCCGCGATGGCTCTCTGAAGAGGGCGGACTGGAAGAATGTCGGGATATCGCGGTCCGAACCGTCCGTGATCAGGACCTACCTGAACGGGATCCTTTCAAAGGTCGACACGGGGCCAATCTCCGGGAGGAAGTTCTCAGTGGTAGTCGACCCGGGGAACGGCGCCCAGTGCCTCGCCGCGCCCTACCTGCTCGACATGCTCGGATGCAAGGTCATAACGATAAACTCGATAGTCGACGGCCGCTTCCCAGGGAGGGGCCCCGAACCGACGCCCGACACCCTGGGAGACCTCGGCGCCGCCGTCCGTGCCGTGGGCGCTGACCTAGGGGTAGCCTACGACGGGGACGGAGACAGGGCCTTGTTCTGCGACGAGAACGGGACGGTCTACTGGGGCGACCAGTCCTGCTCACTGATAGCCGACTACCTCCTCGAAGGGACCCCCGACGCCACCATAGTCACCCCGATAAGCTCTTCGCAGGTCGTCGAAGCGATCGCCGCAAAGCGGAAGGCGAAAGTCATCCGCACCAGGGTGGGCAGCGTCGAGGTCTCGAGGACGATGATCGAGCGCGGGGCATTCTTCGGGTTCGAGGAGAACGGAGGATGCATCTACCCGGCGCACATCGCTGTCAGGGACGGGGGAATGGCCACCGCACTCATGCTCGAGTGCCTCGCGGCGCGCGGCCTCTCGTTCTCCAAGATCATGGCCAACACGCTCCCGAAGTTCTTCCAGGCGAAGACGAAGATCGGTGTCGCTCCCGAGAAGGTGAAAGAGATAATGAAGGCGGTCGAGAAGCAGGGAGGCCAGCGGCTGGAGAAAGTCGACGGTCTGAAGATATGGACCGACGACAAGTCCTGGGTGCTGGTCAGGCCGAGCGGGACCGAACCCATGATCAGGGTATTCGCCGAATCAGACACCGAAGAGAAGCTCGGCTCTATCTTCAGAAAGTTCGCTAGACTTGTGAAGTCCGCGTCGGCTAGCTGAGGTGGATCCAGCCTCTCTTCTCTATGGAGCGGCCGCCCGCGGTTACTATCCTCCTCTCGCTCGTCGTCTCCCCTATCACGATGAGCGCGGATCCTGCGGCCTTGGCTGCCGCTTCCGCCTGCCTGATCTTGTTCCCGGGGACCGTGCCGACTATCTCGTACTCCTCTCCTCCGTAGAGCACGAGTTCATCCACCGCGTAGCGGTTGTCCGAGGCGAACTTCTCGAGCTGCCGTGCATACGGAAGCCTGTCTATCCTGATCCCGACCTTGCTCGCTTCCGCTAGCGTGTGCAGGCAGATTGCCAGCCCGTCGCTCGAGTCCATCGCGGACGAGAGGAAGCCCCGAAGCGCAAGCCCTGGCCTGAGCCTGGGCGACGGCTTGTAGACGTTCTCCAGCGCCGCCTTCCTAAACCCGGGCGCGGACCGGGCCCCCTCGAGGAGGATCTTCAGACCAGCTGAGGTCGTGCCAAACTCGCCGGTCACGACGACGAGTTCGCCGGGGCTTGCCCCTCCCCGCCCGACCACCCTGTCTGTGAATCCGGCCAGGATGCAGTCGATTATCACGTCGTCGGCCTCGTTCGTGTCCCCGCCCACGAGGTGTAGGGACCACTCGTCAATCCCGTCCCGGAAGCCACTTGCCAGGGCCCGGATGTCCTTCTCGCCTAGGCTGCGCGGTATCCCCAGGGAGACCATCAGCGCCTGCGGCGAGACGCCCTTCGAGGCGAAGTCGCTCACGCACATGGCCACGGCCTTCCGGCCCGCCTGCCTCCAGGTCATCCCGGGTGGAACGTCAGTCCTCCCCACGAGCATGTCCGCCTTCAGGACGAGCCTCCCCGGCGAGCTCGGGAGGGTCGCGACATCATCACCGATAGGAGAGTAACCGGCCGGGAGCCTCCCTGCCGTCCTCGTCAGGAGTTCTATGATATCGTACTCGTCCATTCTAGAGCGCCTTGAGCCTCCCCACGTACGACTTCGCGAGCTGCTGAGCCTCCTTTAGGGATGGCGACTCGGCCGAGATCCTGACTATGTCCTCGGTGCCCGAGACCCTAATCAGCACCCACGAACGCCTCGAGACGTTGATCTTTATGCCGTCCAGCAGGTCAGCGTCAGGGTTCTCGCGCTGCAGCTTCTTGATCGACGCGAGCGCCTTCTTCCTCTCCATCTCGAGAGTCAGCCTTACCTGGTGGTATGACGGGACCTGGTCCAGGACCCTGCTCCCTTTCTTCTTGATCGCACCGACTATGGTGATCGCGGCGAGCATGGAGTCCCTGCAGAGGTTGAAGCGGCCATCGATCAGCCCCCCGCTGCTCCCTTCGCCCCCGATCTCCGCGTGGTGCTCCGCCATCCCCGATATCACGTTGGCCTCCCCCACCCTCGACCTGTAGGTCCTCCCGCCGAGCTCCGAGACCACGTCGTCTATGGCCTGGCTGGTGTCTGTCGAGACGACCACCGAACGGTCCTGGAGGCCAGGGAGAATCTCCTTGATGGCGAGGGTGAGCATGTAGTCCCCCGTCCTCTTCGTCCCTCCGCCGTCGACGAGTACGAGCCTGTCACCGTCGCAGTCGAAGGCGAACCCGACGTCACAGTGCTTCTCCCTGACTGTCTTCGTCAGGAGCTCAAGGTCGTCGTTGGTGGGGTCGACCCTTCTGCTGAAGACTCCGGGCGTCCCGCCGATCACGGACAGGTCGCACCCTAGCGCCCGCAGTATCGCGGGGGCGTGGGCGATGGCGGCACCGCCGTTCAGGTCGACCGCGACCTTCACTCCATCACAGGACCCCTCGCCTGCCATCTTCACGAGCTCCCTGTCATAGGATGGCCTCGGGCCCGACCTTACCGAGCCTCCGCCCCTGTGTGACCGATCCCTCAGGGGCTTGAGAATCCGGTCGAATTCAGTCTGCCCGACCACGCGGCCGTTCAGGACGAACTTCAACCCGTTCCATTCCGGCTCGTTGTGAGACGCCGTTATCATCACGGCCGCCCGCTCCCTCACCCTGCTCTCCCTGAAGAGGGCCGGGGTGGATATCACGCCATAGTCGATGACGGACTTCCCCGAATCGAGCAGGGCACCCTCCACGAGCCTTGCCATGACGTCGCCCGTGGACCGCGTGTCCCTGCCTATCAACACCTCCGGCGCGGCGGCCAGGGAAGAGAAGCTCCTCGCGTACGCGACGACGTCTGCCGGGAGAAGGTCCCTGTTGTAGATCCCGCGTATGCCGCTAATCGTCGCAACGGTCATTCGTCGGACACCTAGTTACGATTTCGGGTGTAAGGAGTGAAGAATTCTTGAGTTCTGGCCTTTTGATTGCAAACGGTCGCTCTTCCCCTAACTTGCCCCTCAAGGTTTTCAAGGCGAAGAGAAACGTCGGTCTGGGAGAGTACAAGTTCACCCAGATATTCATCGGCGTTGAGAACTCGCCAACCCTTCTTAGGCTCTTCGGTTCGCAGAGGAGCATGCTGAAGATAATCCACCACCTGAAGCTGGGCATAGTCGACTCAGACTGGGGTATCTGGCTCGACCACAACACCGGGTCTGTCTGCATCGGCTCCAAGTACCTGGCCTCGGCAAGGATAAACTGCCTCTACCTCGACGTGATTCACGTCCTGGTCCACGTGAAGCAGTTCCTCGACGGCAGGGACCTGTACGACCAGACCTTCGAGTACGTCGACAGGCCGACGGAGATAGAGGCGTACCGCTACACCATCGACGAGGCGAAGAGGCTGCAGATGAGCGAGGACGAGATCCTGAAGTATCTGCGCGTGGACGCCGTCGACGACTCCGAGCTCGGCCGCCTCATCGAGAAGATAGGCGTCCGGCAGAGACGATAAGCTGAGGCTCCCAAGCCTTAAGAAAGGCCGGCGCCCCCGACCGGGCATGAAGTACGTGGAGGGCGCTGAGAAGCTCTTCATGAGCACGGGCACGGGCTTCCCTAGAGAGATAGTCTGGTCCGTCGCCCTGATAAAGCAGCTATCGGCCGATGCGAACCACTCGCTAGGCAAGCTCGACGCCGGGACCGCTCGGGCGATTGCCGCCGCCTCGAAGGAGGTGATGGACGGCAAGCTCGACGCCGGGATAACCGTCGACGTCTTCCAGACGGGCTCTGGGACCGGGATCAACATGAACGTCAACGAGGTGATCGCAGAGAGGGCGTCGGAGCTCTCAGGTTCGAAGGTCCATCCGAACGACCAGGTCAACATGGGACAGTCCTCGAACGACGTGGTGCCGACGGCCATCCGGGTCGCGGCCGTCTCCCTCGCGCACAGGCAGATGCTGCCGAGCCTGCGCAAGATATCGAAGAGCCTAAGGGAGCTGTCGGCGAAGACCTCCACAGTCTACAAGTCCGGGAGGACGCACCTCAGGGACGCCATGCCCGTGACGATGGGGCAGGAGTTCGGGGCCTACGCCGACGCGTTCTCACACGACAGCCGCCTGGTCTCGGACGCCCTCAGGTACGTGAGGGAGCTTCCGATAGGCGGCACGGCGGTGGGGACCGGAATCAACACGAGCCCTCAGTTCGGGAAGTTGGTCGTCGGCGGGTTGAACAAGGCCACGGGGCTGGGATTCTCCGAAGCGGGAGACAGGTTCCGTGCGATGAGGCTCCTCTCCGACCTCGTGGCGCTGAGCTCCGCGCTCAAGGTCACGTCGCTCGACCTGTACCGGCTCTGCCAGGATCTCAGGCTCATGTTCTCGGGGCCGCTCACCGGCCTCGGGGAGATCGAGCTGCCCAGGCAGAACGAGGTCGCGGGGAGCAGCATAATGCCCGGGAAGACCAACCCCGTCACTCTCGAGGGAGCGCTCCTGGTCTGTTCGCAGGTCTTCGGACTCGACCAGGCGAACCAGTTCGCCGGTATGCTGGGCGAGTTCGAGCTCAGCATGGGCGTCCCGCTGATGGGTTACAACGTCAACCTGCAGATCAAGCTCCTCTCTGAGGCTCTCAGGAAGGTCTCCTCGCTCGTCCTGGACGACGTCGTACCCAATAGGGCCCGGCTGCGGTCGTATGCGGAGTCGAGCCCGTCGCTGGTGACCGTCATCTCTCCGGTCGTGGGCTACGACAAGGCCTCGGCGATTGGGAAGAAATTGTCTCAGGATTACTCGATAAGGGATGCCCTGAAAGAGTTGGGATACAGCGACAAGGAGGTCAGCCGGATCCTGGACATGAAGAAGCTCGTGGGCTCTTCATCGAAGAGCCGATGAGCACTGTCGTTCTGGTTCTGAACTTGAACCGAAGAGACGTCCCTTCAGGAAGGGTTGAGGCTAGCCTGGTGTACCTAGTGGCCGCCGCATCCGCATCCGCCCGCCTGGACGTTCGGGTTGATGATCTTGAAGCCCCTCCTCTGCACGTTCTCTGAGTAGTCTATCTTGGAGCCCCTGAGGATATCGACGTTGTTCTTGTCGGTCACGACCTTGATGTCCTCTATCTCCTCGATGACGTCGTCCGGCCGCGCCTTGTCCTCTAGGCCCATGCCGTACTTGTAGCCCCCGCTGCAAGCGCAACCGCCTGCCGCGTAGACATCTATCCTCAGGAAGGCGTTCGAGGTGTTCTGCTCCTTCAGTGCCTCCTTCAACTTCTCCCTTGCTGGGGTGCTGAACTGGACGATGGGTAGTGCCTTCTGCATGATAACTGGTTGGGAATCTGGATTTAGTATTTATGTCTTACTTGACGTCAGGCAATCGACGGTCGGCGTGCATCCTCGCCATCTTCAGGGTCTCGGCAAGCGCCAGGAAGTTGGCGTTCGCGCTCTGGTTTAGGAGGGTCACGGTGCCGGCGGGTCGGATGATCTCCCGCTCGAAGACCTCCTTGATGGCGAAGGTCACCGAAGAGTAGTGGATCGTCCCCTTCAGGCTCTCCTTGATTATCTCCTCGCTGTTCGGATTGAAGGGCAGGATCTGGAAAGCGATGCCGTTGCACCAGGGGAGCATCGGGATGGTCGAACCGCCGACCGAGTTGGTCTGGTGTATCATGTGGTCTATCAGGTCGGTGAAGGCGATTTCTACCACCTCGTGGATTACGATCTTCCTGTAGGGCTCAATTGTAATCTCCAAGGGCCGTGACACGGTGGTTCGTCTGTGCGCGCCTGTGCTCAGGCTTTAAGGGTTGGGCGACCCGACTCACAGGCAGACGATCAGGGTCCCGACCGGGTCGAAGAAGACGCCGATTGCGGTTCGCTGCGCTTTATATATGGTGGACCGCTTCGCCCCAGAAGCCCGAGTTGGTCGAGAACAGGTACTGCGAGAGGTGCATGATGCGGACGGAGCATGAACTCGTAGTGGACACAAGAAGGTACAACCCGCGGGGAAGGGGCAACTACAAGTGCCTGAAGTGCGGCCGGGTCAAGTCGATGCGGCACCTGAGGCCGAGCTCCGAGATAGGCTACTAGACGGCGCGGCACGACGAAACCGCCTTCTAACCACCCTGAGGCCCTCCGGCAGGGGGCGGAACCTCCATACCGATGCCTCCATCCTTCTCGCCCTTCGACAGGAGACGGTACGAGACTAGGGGGAGCGCGATCGCCGTGGCTATCAGGAGCACCGCAGGGATCGGCCAGTACTGCCCGACGAACTTCACCCACCAGTCGTCGAGCTCCCCATGCAGAAAGTTGGGGAACGTGAAGCTCAGGAAGGGGGACTGCCCCCAGTTCGTCGTGGGGGCGATGCCCTCGGTCACCCCCGCGATCCCGTTGACGACCACCCCTGCCGCATAGAGGAGGAAGGCGACTATGCGGGTCCCCCGGCTTCCTTCCTCGATGACGAGCCCGGCGGGGATTAGCAGGAACGGGATCGCCGCGACCAGGAATCGGGGCCCGAAAGCGGCACCCCCGACAGGGTCGTACCAGGCCGAGTAGGGGAGGAAGATGCCGAGGAAACACGCTAGCAGGAGGACCGCCTCAGTCCGGTGGCTCTTACCCCTGAGCATCCCAGCCAGCCCGAGCGCTCCGAGGACGAGGAAGATTGAGTAGACGAAGAGCCCCCTCAGAGGAGAGAACAGGTTCAGGAAGATCCCCTGATAGACGGGGGTAGAGAACTCCCCGAACGGAGTCGCGCTGTTGAGGTAGACCTGCTCAGTCGTGTGGAAGGCCGTGCCGAAGATCGCCTCGTTGTAGAGCCCAATGAGCAGGACTCCCAAGAGGGAGGCGAGGAGGAAACCGGCGGCTATCCTCGGGAACGGTCGCCCGCTGGCACGCAACGAGAGGATGAGGTATGCCCCGATGATTGGGATGAGTATTGCGTTCACATAGTCCGTCGTCAGGGCCACCCCCACGGATAGACCCGCAAGGACGGCGTCTCGGACCCTCGCGTCGCCACTCCGGGTGATCCTGATCGTGAAATAGACCGCGAGCAGGTCGAACATCGCCGTGACGTCGCTCTGGAAGAAGTACGTAGCGAAAGGCCAGCTGATGGTTGAGAAGGCGTAGACGAAGGCGAGGAAGACCGAGGTCCTCTTGCTGAAGAACAGCCTCCCGACGGCGTACACGAGATAGGCGGCCACGGCGTTGAGGAGGGCGACGAAGACCTCAGAGGCCATCAGGGCGTAGCCGAAGACCGTGAAGTGGCCGTCCAGCAGGAAGCCCACGCCTGCGAACGGGAGCGCGAGGATGGCCGTCCCCGGCGCGAGCGCGCTGTAGTAGTTCCCGTTGAAGACGAAGTCGTCGACGGTGTTCGGCTGGAAGGTGCTGGCGCTCCCCAGGACGAACGAGTGATGGGTCCAGATTGCCCAGTCGAGCTGCAGGAAGCTGGTGGCGTGGTCGGTGGCCCAAACGGAGTTCACCGACAGCAGGTAGACCAAGAACGCCGACAGGAAGATCATCAGGCCTGCCGTGACGCGTGTGACAGGGAAGAGCCGTCTAGCTAGCGCCGGCATGAGCCTCTACCGATCTCGCCCGATGCGGGGGAATCCAGAACCCTAGGGCAAGCGTCGTCAGAGGCGCTCGACACCTTCGGATTCTCAAAGAGCTCCACCTACATCACGACTCGGAAGCCCGTTTTTTGTGATTAATAGTTTTGTCCGAACCCAGTTGATGGGATTGTGCCTAGATGGGAATGTGCTTTGAGCATCTAGCCCATTCTGTTTGATTCTCGCGTGCTTGAGGAGTGTGCGCTTCTCCCCAGGCAT
>Ga0182014_10000130_pt1 | contig 86355 bp, 76 predicted proteins | sample 612S2DmetaG_FD_120489 | JGI IMG/M metagenome (GOLD analysis project Ga0182014, IMG submission 120489) | Permafrost microbial communities from Stordalen Mire, Sweden - 612S2D metaG | ecosystem: Environmental > Terrestrial > Soil > Wetlands > Permafrost | place: Sweden: Stordalen | collected...
CCCCTTGTGGCTCCGCATCTCCGCTTCGGACTGGACAGAGGGCGGTTGGACCATCGAGGATTCCATCGCCCTCGCCCGGCAGGTCAAGCCGCTTGGCGTCGATCTCATCGACTCATCATCGGGGGGCATCGTTCCCAAGGCAAACATTCCGCTCGGTCCCGGTTATCAAACGCCCTTTGCCGAGCGCATCCGCCGCGAGGCAGGAATCCTAACTGGAGCCGTTGGCATGATTACCGCACCCGAACAGGCGCAGCACATCATCGCCACCGGGCAGGCTGACATAGTCCTGTTGGCTCGCGAACTCCTGCGTGATCCCTACTGGCCGCTTCGAGCCGCTCATGTGCTCAAGCAGCAAATCGCATGGCCCAAACAATACGAACGCGCCCGTTTCTGAGAAAGGAAATGGACAAAAAAACGAAAGCGTCCCAGACTCCGTTTAGAGTCATGGGACGCTCTCGAAACAGTCCTCCCCCGAAAACTGCTCAATTCCAACTTAGGCTCTGCCCCAAAGTTCGTGAATAGCTCCTGCGTGCCACTTGGCGGCACTGCTGGGCTATCCGCCATTCGACCTCCATCCCCCGGCGCATCTGACGTTAGTTGAAGTTCCTGGCGTCACCTGCAAAACTAAAATCAATGGGTCGCTTCGCGTCAACCGTCGAATTCTATGCCCGCTACCGGGAGCCGTATCCACCAATGTTTTTCAAGAAAGTCGCTGAACAGATTGCGTTGCGCGGCGACGAATCCTTGCTTGACGTTGGCTGTGGCCCCGGACTGCTTGCCATTGGCTTCGTCCCTTTTGTCGGATGCTGCACGGGGCTCGATCCGGAAACGGGAATGATCGCGGCGGCGAAGGCTGCGGCGGCGGAAGCGGGAGTTGCAATCTCCCTGATCCAGGGTCGAATCGAAGAACTCCCTAAGACTCAAGCCTACGATGTCATCACCATTGGCCGCGCACTTCATTGGTTGGAACGGGATGCGACATTGGCGGTACTTGAGCGCATTCTCGCACCCGCCTCAGGTCGCATCCTGATTTGCAGAGCCACAAGCGCCCAGACACCGGAAACCGCGTGGGTAAAGTCCTATCAGGAAGTGCGCCGTGCGTGGACAGCGGGACCAGAAGAAAGGCGATATCGGATTGATGAGAAGGAATGGTTTACGGGCTCGTGCTTTAGACTCCTCGGCAAGACATCGGTTGCCGAACGCCGTCAGGTGACGATTGCTGACCTAATCGGGCTGGCTCTGTCCAAGTCCAATACTTCACCTGAAATTCTGGCTGAAGGGCAGGCGAGATTTGAGGCAGAGATAGCTGCCGCCCTCGAACCATTCGTTCGGCATGGAGTTCTGGTGGAGCAAATAGTCGCACGAGCGACGATGTTCGGTTCTCTCGCGCATACAATGACGCCATGAAAGACCTCATTCTGGGCCCGTCATCCCGGCATAATCCCGAAAGCGCCACAAACGTCTTTGCAGGAAGTCACCTGTGCGTGATGCGAGCTTCGAGCTCTGCCCGAACAGCGATCGCACGGAGCATTCCCGCAAAAATCCATCGATGCACGGGATACAGCGCGTACCAGTAGACAAGACCACCCAGTCCCGCGGGGTCGAAAATGGCGGTCTGGCGGATCGTTGATCCTTGGGAATTTGGCTGCGCACCAATCGGCTCGACCTCGAATTGGAGCCAGGCACGTCCGGGCACTCTCATTTCGGCGACCAGTCTCATGCGACGATCGGGCTCGAACGCTTCCACTCGCCAGAAATCCAGCGCATCCCCCACCGCGATAGTCTGAGCGTTGCGTCGCCCGCGCCGCATTCCGACGCCCCCTACTAGAAGATCCAGAAAACCGCGCAACCACCACAGGAAACCCGCAAAGTACCAACCGTTCGCTCCTCCAATCTGTCGGATGGGAGCAAATGCCGCTGCCGGTGTTACGGAGACGCGTAGAGTACGCGAGTCCACGAGCCGCGTTCCGAAGCGCACGCCGCCCCACGCCTGATTCTTTCCGGCGGAAGAGAGGGCGTCTGACCAACATGTCTCCGCGAACTCGCGGTTCTCGTTCTGTAAGGCTCGTTCGATCGCATCCTTCAAACCTCTCGGCCTGATTTCGAACACCTTCAGCGCTGACCGACTCCGGACCAGCGTGGGGTTACGCATGCTATCGACAAGCTTGCGTCCTATGCGAGCATAGATCGGCGTGACCAGACCTAACCACAAACTCGAGAGGCGCGGTGTTAAGACTGGAACCGGGATCATCCATCGGCGGAGGCCGCATTGCCGCGCGTACTCTTGCATGATTTCGCCATAGCTCACCTGATCCGCACCGCCGATCTCGAATACCTCCGATTCCCCAGCCGGCAATTCAAGCGCCTGCACAAGATATGCGATCACGTCTTCGACGGCGATCGGCTGCGCCTTCACGCCTACCCAGCGCGGGCAAATCATCACCGGCAGGCGCTGAACCAGAGCGCGAATCATTTCAAAGGAGAGACTCCCCGAGCCGATCACAATCGAGGCGCGAAACTCAATGGTTGGGACCCCAGAAGAACGCAAAATGTCCGCTACTTCTTGACGACTGCGCAAATGAGCAGACAGCGACTGGCCCTCTGCACCGAGCCCGCCTAAATAGATGATCCGGTACACCCCGGCATGGCGCGCGGATGCCGCGAAATTACGGGCCGCTTGACGGTCCTGCTCTTCGAACTTACCTGAGGAACCCATCGAGTGAACCAGGTAATAAGCTGTGTGCACTCCGGCCAGCGCTGGCTGGAGTGAAGCCAGATCGAGGCAATCGCCCTTTACAATCTCGGTGTTGGGAGCGACACGCGGTTGCAGAAATTCAGGGTGTCTGGCCAGACAACGAACCGGCCAATCGGCCTTCTCAAGAGCCTTGAGGAGACGCCCTCCGATGTAGCCTGTGGCTCCTGTCAGCAGGACCAGCGAGCCGCCACCGGAATCAGATGAGGACTTCAATGTCAGGATTCACTCCGTGAATCATCTCTTTGGAACCCAAGGAACGAACACGCTTGTTCTTCTTTTGTACTCCGCGAAATCGGGATTTCCGGCCATCTTCTTTTCAAGCATTGGAATCCCGGAAACCTTCAGGATCAAGAGGGTGATGGTGAGGGGCCCGACAATGCTGAACCAGCCGCCCGGAACACCGACCGCCACCACCCAAATGCCCCACCACTGCACGACCTCTCCGAAATAGTTGGGGTGTCGGGTGTATCGCCACAGCCCGCTTTGCAGTATCTTGCCCCGATTGTGCGGGTCTCTTGCGAACCTCGCAAGTTCCGCATCCCCCACCGATTCGCAAAGGAACCCAAACAGCCAAATACAAGCACCGATGCCGTTGAGAAAGCCGAACGTGGTCCCTGTGCTTCGATTAATCATCAGCACCGGCAACGCGACGATGAAAAGAAGCGCGCCCTGCAGGAGGTACACCTGGGCATACGAGCGAGCATAGACCCACTTGCCCCATTCCCGTCTCCAGGCCATGTAGCGGAAATCTTCCGCTTTGCCGCGATGGCGGGCATGAATGTGCCATGCCAGACGCACGCCCCATACGCTCACCAAAATACATACCAGGAGGCCTCGCGTGCCGGAACCGCCCGCTAGAAAGAAAGATGTCCAGGCTACAAGGACGAAGCCCAACCCCCACGCCACGTCGGCCACATCATTCCTGCGCTTGAACAAAGAGATCAGGAACCACAGGCTCACGTACGCCCAAAGCAGGAAAGCCAATGGAGTGTAGTAATTCATAGGCCGATCTTGGACGCGATCAAGTAGGTTCCGACGGATACGGAACCTGCCAGTACCATGCCCCACGTCAAATCCACTACGGTCAACACCAGCGGCCAGTCCTTGAGCGTGGCGAGATTGGTGAGATCGTAAGTCGCATAGGTAATCAGGCCGAACAAGGCTCCGAAGAGGAGTGCGCGCACCCATGAATCTTTTTCGACTGCTGGAGCAATCACGAAAACCACCAGGCCCGCCAGGAACAGGAGGTAAAAGAGGATGGCGGCCGCCCAATTGACCTTGGGTGTCATCAAAAATCCGATCTGTTTCGTGTAGAAGTTCTTGGCCGCTACGCCGAGCCAGACCATATCCAGGCCAAAGAAAATCGGCAGGGCAATGCAATACAGTTTTAAGAACATAGCGTCACCAATCAATCGAGATCTAGATCGAATTCGGATAAGAACGGCCCTCAGGCGGCCGCGGCCGACCACTCGGCCCCGCACTGTTCCTGGCCTTCTGATTCGGAGTTGAATCCTGCTCTTGCACTCGCCACTGACGACCGCCGGCAGGAAGCGCTGCAGTACAGGACTCGGTCCCAGTTGGCGGCTCTCCATCTTCGCCACACGATTGTCCCGCCACAGACCGTACACACCTTGCGCGGTGTTCCTGGATTGTTCAGTTGAGGCGCAGCAGAGTGACGATTCATTGGCGACGACTCCAGTCAAGTATTGGAAGTCTAAGTGACCTCGGCGGTATTGCCCTGCAGCCCAGACGAGGCGGCGACCTGGCGCAGCGCCCGGGACAGCAGGAAATAAATAAGCAAAATCGCGGGCAACCCGATCAGCAGCCAAGCCGACATGGCGTGCACTTCCGCTAGCCACAGCGTCGAGACAGCGTGCGGCAGGTCTGCGCGCACCATGTTAATAATCTGCGCCAGAGATAGCTGCAGAGGCGCTGCGCGAAATAGCTTTTCTCCCATCCGGATGAACGGTATCAGCAAGAACAACTGCAGGGGATAGATCAGGTAGTTCACCAACTGGATGGCAGGCAGGTTCAGCCCGAAAATCAGAGCCGCAGCCGCGCACAGAACGGTAGTGGAACCGAGCACCGGAAAGACGCCCAGCACAATCCCGAAAGCCAGGCTCAGGGCAATCTTCTCCGGCGTGATCCCTTGAGTAAGCAGGGCTGCGATCGGGGCAACGACACGGCGATGAAAGAACCCGCGTTTCATAATGTCCTGACTACCAATATCCATTACGATTCTCCGTGCACCTTCGGATTGGCTATGCAGCCCCGTCTAGAACCTTGCTCCCCGAGCCGCCAGTTGGTGTTCCAACGCAGAGAAATCGTTCAGCACCATCCAGCGCGCCCCCGCAGCTGCCTGCTCCAGGCGCAGCTCCGGAGCGCCACCGAGCCACAGAGCGGCAGCCCGCGGCGCCTTGTGGCCGATGTAACCGAGATCGTCCAGCACTTCGGAATTGGGCACCGATGAAAGGCTGAGCAAGACAATATCGGCTTCACTCTTTCGCGCGGCCAGCACGATGTCCGCTGCCGGCAGATCTGTTCCCAGATAAATGGCTCCCAGGCCTCCCGCCGCGGCTAGCATAGCTGCGGCCAGAGTGGGGAAGGCGTGGCGTTCATTTCTCGGCGTGGCCAGCAAAACACGGCACGGCGGATTCGACGGCGCATAGGTTCGCACCAGCGAGGCCAGCACGGCGGTGAGCAGATTGGTCAGCATGTGCTCCTGCGCGATGCTGCACTTGCCCTTGTGCCAGCGCTCGCCGACCGTGCGCATCAGAGGCAGCGCAGCTTGATGAACGAAGTTTCGGGGACTTCCCAGGGCTGCCGCCAGCCGGTTGATTTCACGATCGGTCCCGGCATAGTCGAAGCGGTCAAGTGCGTTTAGAATCGGCGCCAGCACAGCCTTTTCATCGGCACTGTTCGGATCGGATTCCCCGGCGGCGAGGGCAGAGCTTTTCTCCAGCAGTTCCCGCAGTTGCCGGTCTCCGAGTGCGGCCACCTGTCCGATGCTGTGTCCCTGCTCGACCGCCCGACGCAGCAGGAGCAGCTTTTGGATCTGGTCCTCCGAATAAACCCGTCCGCGCCCTGCCCGTTTGGGTTTGACCGTGCGGTATCGACGCTCCCATGCGCGCAGCGTGTCCAGGGGAATCCCGGTGAGTTTGGCCGCGGCACGGATCGGGTAGGAGGTCGGCATCTGAAGGGATCCTAGCAGGTTCCGCCTTTTATTGTCAAATTATTGTCCTAGACAAATACTTGACAAATCCAGCTCGAGTTGATACAACAAATCAGGAACCAATCCGGCGCCCTGCCTGAGCGCGTACTGGTTAAGAGAGTTTCTCGAACCCAAGTCAGAAGTCGGAGGCAAGCCAGGAATTCTTTGTGATCAAGCAACTGCGCAACTACAGTTTCGGGACGGTTATTCCCTTTGTGCTGCTGCATGTGAGGGATCTGCGGGGCATTCGGCTGCCGCTTTCGGAAAGTGAGGCGAGGTGAGCCGGATCGCGGTAATCGGAGCAGGCATCTCGGGAATGGGCGCGGCGTACCTGCTCAGCCAGAAACACGAAGTATGGCTGTTCGAAAAAGAGGCTCGCCTCGGAGGCCATACCCACACGCATCAGATTGAAACCAGTCGCGGCGTCTTGCCGATCGATACCGGTTTCATTGTGCATAACGACCGCACCTACCCGAATCTGGTTCGCTTGTTCCGACAGATGGGCATCGCCCGGCAGGCGAGCGACATGTCCTTCGGTGTGTCTTGTCGCCAGACTGGATTTGAATACAGCAGCCGTGGCCTGAGCGGATTCTTTGCAGGCCAGAGCAATTGGTTTCGCCTGGGACACTATCGCTTTCTCGCCGAGATCATGCGTTTCAACCGGGAGGCTAGCAAGCTTCTCCAAGATCCAGCTAATGCGGAAATCACCCTGGGCGAGTACCTGCGCGCCAATCAGTTCGGAGGCGAGTTCGCACGCTACTATTTGCACCCGATGGCGGCGGCGGTATGGTCCACGTCGCCGGAAGAAATCGAAGACTTCCCGGCCTTTACCCTGATTCGCTTCCTCGAGAATCACGGGCTCCTGGGTTTGACGACGGCTCCACAGTGGTATGTGCTCAAAGGCGGCAGCAGCGTTTACATCCCGCCGCTGACTGCGCCTTACCGGGAACGGATTCGTCTGGGAGCAAAGATCGACGGGGTCAGGCGCACCGCAGCGGGAGTGAAAATTGGTTTTGAGGACCGTCCGCCGGAATCTTTCGACGAAGTTGTGTTCGCTTGTCATGCGCCGCAAACGCTCCAACTCCTGAAGGACATAACTCCGGTAGAGCGGCAAGTGTTGAATGGTTTCCGCACCAGCCGTAACGAGACCGTGCTGCACACCGACTCAAGCCTTCTCCCCCGGCGACTGGGAGCGCGTGCGTCATGGAATTATCATCTCGGCACCAGACGGCGAGCCGCTACGTTGACATATCACATGAACCGGCTGCAGAGCCTGCCCACGCGGGAAGACTACTGCGTCACTCTAAACGATACTCAGTCCATCGACGAGCGTCGCATTCTGCGGAAGATGACCTACTTCCATCCTCTTTATACGTTGGAGGCCGTGCGAGCCCAGGCGCGCTGGCCCGAGATCAGTGGTCGCAACCGGACGCACTTCTGCGGCGCATACTGGTTCTACGGGTTCCATGAAGACGGGCTGAATTCGGCGATCCGGGTGGCGGAGACACTGGGCGTGGGCTGGCATGAAGCGAGAGAGGCGGCGGCCTGATGGAATCGGGAATCTATTCCGGCACGTTGCGTCATCGCAGGTTCAGTCCTGTCCGTCACGAGTTTACTTATCCGCTGTTTATGACCTTCCTCGATATCGACCAACTGCCGGAACTGATGAAGGTATCTCTGCTGGCGGGATACAACCGGCGCAACTGGGTTTCCTACCATGAGCGGGACCATTTCGGGGATCCGGCGAGGACGCTGCGCGAGCGCGTTTCGCGGGATGCGGAACAAAACGGCGTTGTCCTTCCGGCAGGACGAATCTTCCTGCTCACTCATCTCCGCTACCTGGGATACAACTTCAACCCGGTTTCATTCTTCTACTGCTACGACCAGCAAGAAAAATTGCAGATGGTCATGGCCGAGGTCAACAATACCTTCGGAGAGACCGCAAACTACTGGCTCACGCCCAGTGTCGAGCGCTCGGCGGGCGACAACAAGAAATACCGCTTTTCGAAGACGTTTCACGTGTCGCCCTTCCTGAAACAGGGACACGAATACGATTGGACGTTCACGCCGCCCGGCGAGCGACTGATCACTCAGAGCGTCAGTTATGAGGACGGACGGCAGATCTTCGATTCCACGCTGAAACTGGAACGCCGGGAGTGGTCTCGGCGCGAATTACACCGTGCGCTCATATGCTTTCCCTGGATGACGGTCAAGGTGATTACCGCAATTCATTGGCAGGCGTTGCGGCTGCTGCTAAAGCGGGTTCCGGTGGTGCGGCATCCCGGGGCAGGCCATTTCGAGCGGGCGACAGTTCAGCATTTGGGGGCTTCATGGCGAGCGGAATAACCACGAAGATCGCGAAGAACATATTTCTGAAGACTTTGGCGGCCCTGCGTGTGGGCTGCCTGGAGATTGTTTGTCCAGAGGGCACTTACTGCTTCGGTCAGTCACAACACCCGTTGCACCCGGTGATCGCGGTTCACGATGAGCGTTTTTTTCTGCGCGCGCTTTTGGCCGGTGACGTCGGCGTCGGTGAATCCTACATGGACGGCGACTGGTCAACTCCCGATCTAGTTGCGGTTGTCCGCTTGGCGGTGCGCAACCTGGATCGCCTGGACAACAGCAATCGCTTCTTCACTGTCTTCCGTAGAATGGCGGACCTTTTGCAACACCGCCTCAACCGAAACACCGAGTCCGGCAGCCGGCGCAATATCGCGTATCACTACGATCTGGGCAACGACTTTTACTTCCTTTTTCTTGACCGAAGCCTGGCCTACTCCTGCGCTTATTACGAGAACGCGGACGACACTCTGGAACAGGCGCAGATACGCAAGTTCGACCGCATCTGCCGCAAACTCCAGTTGGGATCACGCGACCATGTGCTCGAAATCGGCACCGGTTGGGGCGGCTTCGCCGCCTACGCGGCCGAGACTTATGGGTGCCGCGTAACCACCACGACCATCAGCCGGCAGCAGCACGACTATGCGCATGAAGTGTTCTCACGGAGCAGGGTGGGGGAGCGCATTCAGTTGTTGTTCGACGATTACCGCAACCTGAGCGGTCAGTACGACAAGATCGTCAGTATTGAAATGTTCGAAGCCGTAGGTTACGAACACTACGACCACTACTTCGGAGCCTGTGATCGCCTGCTCAAGCCGGACGGCAGCATGCTCCTCCAAACCATCACTATCAAGGAAGCAAAATTTCAGCAGTACCGCAAGCAGAGCGACTGGATCAAGAAGCACATTTTTCCCGGAGCCGAGCTGGCTTCGGTCATCGAGATCCAACGATCGCTGGCCAGAGCTACCCGCATGCAGCTTTTTCACATGGAAGACATCGGGAAGCACTACGCTCTGACCCTCAACGAATGGCGGCGCCGATTTCTCGAACATCTCGCCGAAGTACACCAGCTGAGGTTTGACGATCGCTTCGTGCGCATGTGGGATTACTACCTGGCTTACTGCGAAGGAGCATTCCGTGAACGCTACATCAGCGATGTGCAACTGGTGCTAAGCAAAGTGACGAGCCAAATCCAATTGATGAATGAACCCGAAATGGAGTCAGCATGGCAGGAGAGATCTTAACGACGCGAACAGGATTGAGAACCGCGCTTTTGTTAGTAACCCTCGGCGTCATATCATCGATGGTTCTTGCCGCTTCCGTGCCGTCAGTGGGAAGCTTGGCGCCCGATTTCACGCTCACGTCGCAGGAAGGTGCGCCGGTTAGCCTGAAGGACTATCGCGGCAAGTGGGTGGTCTTGTACTTCTACCCCAAAGACTTCACCAGCGGCTGCACGATCGAGGCGCACAACTTCCAGCGCGACCGGCCGCAGTACCAGCAGAGGAATGTAGTGGTGCTCGGCGTCAGCGTCGATAGCGCCGACTCCCACAAGCAGTTCTGCACGAAGGAAGGACTGGACTTCAAACTGCTGGCCGACACCGATCACAAGGTGTCGAGTGCCTATGGCTCGTTGACCAACCTCGGGCTGGTAAAGTTCGCTTCGCGACACACCTTCATCATTAATCCTGACGGGAAAATTGTGAAAGTGTTCACCGAGGTCAATCCAAATCAGCACAGTGCCGAAGTGTTGTCAGCGCTCGCTGAGTTGCAAAAATAGAGTCCCCGCGCGAGCGCGGAGCCTGACCGGGGGCAGCCGATCCAGAGCTCGGAATTATTGGAAGCTGTTAATCAGGATCACATCGCTGCTTTGGCTGCCTTTGGTGAGCAGGAGCAGCGCGCCGTCGCGGGACCACGCGAAATCGAAGATGCGGCCTGAGGGGAAACTGCTGATCTGCCGTGGTGCGCCGCCGGTCAAAGGCTGCTCCCAGATGTTGGTCGCGTCTTTGCGTGTGAGCAGGTAATCCAGTGCCTTTCCAGAAGGCGCCCACCGCAGTCCGGCAAAGCCGAAAGGCACTGCACGCGTAAACTGAAGGGGCCCTCCCGTTGCTGAAACTGTGGCGACTTGCGTCGAGAGAATCGGGCTGCCACTTTGGAATACAAAAGCGATCTGATCGCCTTTTGGGGAGACCCTGAGCAACCAGGCGTCGGCCGCTCCAGGGACTGTTAATAGCTCGATCGGCGCGCCGCCTTCCGAGGACACGCGATTGAGCTTGTCCTTGACCAGGTAATAAATCCATTTTCCATCGGGAGAGCAATCGGAATAGCCCACTACATCGAGCTTCCTGATGCCATTGGAGCCGTCGGCGTCGGTGCGCCACAACTCAACCTTCCCGTTACGGTACGAGTCGAACACCAAATAGCGGCCGCCGCAGGACGTCACCGAAAACAAATTGTGTGTCTGGGGAACGACGAGGGATCGTTCGCTGCCATCCGGATTCATCAGCCATAGATCGCCGTTGCTCCCGGTGGCAAGCAGCTTTCCTGAAGGCCCTGGCCCAAGCAATCCATAGACCGCACCCGACGTAACTTGGCGCGCATGGGTTGTATCGGAGGCGGCCACCGTCCAGACATCGGAAACGCGGGTACGCTGGATTGCGGCCAGTGTCTTTCTGTCGCGCGTAATGTCCAGAGCTGCGGTGTAGTCCGACAGATCGTTCGTAAAGCGGTGCATTGTGCCGCTGGGATAGTCAATGATCTGCAGTTGTCCCCTGCCGAGGGGTGTCTCGCTCACAGTCGCGACCAAAGCATCGCCATCGGCCGTCCAAACGGGACGCCCTATATATCTTCCGCCGGTCGACACAAGTTGCCGTACTCGGCCATCGGCCACATTGATAACATTCACCGCCCAACTGATGTCTTTGCCGGTTCCAAGGGTGGGGATCGCAATGGTCTTGCCGTCCGGAGACCAAGTCGGTCCATATTGAAACACCGTATTCGCAGGCATTCTCGTCAGAATTCTTTCGCTCGTGCCGTCGGACTGCGCGATGTGGACTTCGACAACGTCGTGCGCAGGAATTCCGCGCTGGAACACGAACTGGTTGCCGTCCGGCGAAAAGTCAATGGGCGTGTCGAGGTCGCGAATCAGCTGGTGCGGCGACCCACCCAGCACCGGTATCTCGTAGAGGTAGCGGAATTGGGACGTGCTTTTGTCGGAACGCACAAAATAGATGTGGTTGCCGTCGGGCGAGAAGGTCACTCCGGCCAGATCGACTACGTCGGGCGGCAGCACCTCAACGTCGCTGCGGGTGGCGACATTCAGCACCCGCAAGCTCTGTTTTTCGGCATCGCGCAACACATAGACCACGTAGCGGCCGTCCGGTGAGATGGCCACGGCAGCGGCCTTGCCATTCTCGGTAAGCCGGGTGATCTCCATGTTCTGCAGATTGAAGCCACGAGCAGGTGCGAGCAGACGATACGCGCCCCATGCCAGCAGAACGAGCAGCGCTGCCGCCCCCGCCGCGATTCCGGCTTGCGGCAAGCCGCGTTTCGCCCGAGTTGTTTCAAGCACAGCAGTTCCAGACGAAGCCGCCGCTAGGCTGCCCGAGCTCGCCGCGGCCGTCCGGGGCCCGCTCGCAGGCGTGCGCCCCGAACTGGTATCACGCCTGAAACGTTTCAGATCCGCACGCAGCTCAGCCGCGCTCTGGCAGCGTAAGTCCCGGTCCTTTTCGAGGGCGGTGTGGATGATCTCTTCGAGCTTGGGCGGCAAGCCGGGATTGAACTGCGTGGGTGAGATGGGATCGTGATTCAGGATGGCATCGAAAATCACCGCCGAGGTCTCGCCTTCAAAAGGAACCCGGCCGGTGACCATCTGATACAACACGGCGCCGAGGCTGAAGACATCGGTGCGCGCGTCCAATTGCTTGCCGCGCGCCTGTTCCGGCGACATATAGCTCACCGTGCCCAAGGCCGTGCCGGGGCTGGTCAGAAGGACGTCCACAGCCGTCGGCACCACCGTAGGCGCTGCCGCAGCCCTGGGCTCCAGCACCAGCTTCGCCAAGCCAAAATCGAGCACCTTCGCCTGCCCGCGTTTGGTTACGAAGATGTTGGCGGGCTTTATGTCGCGGTGAATGATTCCTTTTGCGTGCGCCGCATCCAGCGCATCCGCGATTTCCATGGCCAGGTCGAGCACGGTGTTCAGTTCGAGCGGCCGGCCAGCTATGAACCGGTCCAGAGGCACGCCTTCGACCAACTCCATCACAATGAACGGGCGACCCTCGTGATCGCCGTAATCGTGAATGGTGCAGATGTTGGGATGGTTAAGGGCGGACGCCGCCCGGGCTTCCAAACGGAAACGCTCCATGCTGAGGGGATCCCGGGCCACATCCTCAGGCAGAAACTTGATGGCGACCCAGCGGCCCAGGTTCGTATCCTCGGCCTTGTAAACCATGCCCATGCCACCGCTGCCGATCTTTTCAACGATGCGGTAGTGCGAGATGGTTTGGCCGATCATGCGATTGGGTAATCTTAGGTAGGAGCCGAGGGCAAGTCAACGAAAGCCATGGAGTTGGCAGGTCTCGAAAACGGTTGTTGTTGAAAAATCGCGATAGCACTCATTTAGCCGTCAGGGCCGAACAGAAAGCGCAAAGTAAAGCTAGCTGTTTGCGACAACAATTTCCGCAATCCTGACTGTGTCACAGGCTGTATGCTCCTACTAGCCGGACCTCACGACAATTTGGGGATGAACCTCACAGACAACTCAGGCCGGGCAGCCCTAACATCGCGCGTTTTTCAATTATCCTGGAGTGAACTGGTGGTTCGACCCGGAGTTTGGTGGCTACTGGCAACAAGCGGAGTACAAAGGTTCGGGATATCGAAGCTGAAATTGACGGTGAACGAAAGTAGGGTGCATAGATGAGAGTTGTTTCGGCCCCACGGACGCAGCGGATCGACTTCCTGGGGATGCGCTTTGATGATGTAACCATGGCGGAAACGCTTGAGCAAATTGATGGATTTGTACGAAGCGCCGAGCCTCACAAGGTATTCTCCGTCAGTGTCGCCGCCTACATCGCAGCACGCAAGGATCCGGTGTTGCACAGCTTCTATCAGTCTTGTGACTTGCTGACTGTGGATGGAATGGGGATTTACTATGCTGGGCGGTTTCTGGGCCTGCCTTTTCGGGAAACAGTAGCTACTTCCTACTTAATGTTTGAACTTTTGTCGCTAGCCAAGGAAAGGGACTGCAAGATTTTTTTGCTTGGCAGCAAACCTGACATCTTGGGAAGAGCAGTTGCTAACCTAAAGGCGCATTATCCGGGAGTTACTTTGTGTGGTTGTGAGCATGGATATTTTTCGAAGGCAGATGAGTTAGAAATCGTCGCCAAGATCGCAGCTTCGGGTGCGGATATGCTAATGATCGGCATGACGTCCCCACTCAAAGAGCAATTTGTAGAGCGAAATTTCGAGCGTCTCAATGTGCCCGTCCAGATAGGAGTTGGTGGCAGTATCGACGTTTTAGCCGGTGTATTCAAATTGCCGCCGCGTTGGGTGCGTACGGCAGGGCTTGAATGGTTCAATCATTTCCTACAAGAACCGAAGCGTTTAGCGAAACGCTACCTGGTCAGCAACACGGTTTTTGGCTTCCTCGTTCTGAAGTACCTAATCTGCCAATTTCTGGGCTCAGAAAAGTAAGGGATACGCTTGGAAAGCGTGACGTCTGCATACGCGGGTAAGGTCGTTCTCGTAACAGGAGCGGCAGGGGCCATAGGGTCCAATCTTTGTAGGCGATTGGCTCAAGAGGGCGCACACGTTCTGGCCCTGGACGATCTCTCGACGTCCAAGCGTTGGAATGTTCCAAATCTCACAAATGTACTCTTCCTCGAGGGCGACATTCTGGATGAAACTCAGCTGAATCAGGTTTTTCTTGAGCGCCCGGAGATCGTCTTTCATCTCGCTGGTTTTTTCGCCAATCAAAATTCGATTGAACATCCTGAAAAAGACTTGATGGTGAACGGCATGGGCACTCTTCGGGTGCTTATCCTGTGTGAACGGTTCGGAGTTGAACGTCTTGTCTATCCATCGTCCAGCGCTGCCTATAACGGGAATTTGTTGTTGCCGTATCGCGAGCAAGATGGGCCGATTGCCCTGACTTCTCCCTACCAGATTACGAAGATATTGGGAGAGCAATACTGCAATTTCTTCGCCAGCTACCACGGACTGAAAGTGGTGAAGGCTCGCATTTTCAATTCTTATGGGCCGGGCGAAATCCCGGGAAAGTACCGAAATGTAATATCGAATTTCATTTTCTTGGCACTGAAAGGCGCACCTCTCCCCATCACCGGTACAGGAGACGAGACGCGGGACTTTACTTATGTGTTAGACATCGTTCAGGGTCTTTTGGCAATGGGAATCTTGGAGCCCCTTGTAGGTTTGTCGGTAAATCTCGGATCAGGAAGAGAAACAGCCATCCGCGCTCTGGCAGAAATAATCAACGTCGAGATTGGGAACAAAGCAGGGGTCTGCTACGTGCCCCGTCGAAGGTGGGATTCGCAACTCCGCCGCCAAGCATCAACAACGCGTGCAGAGGAACTAATTCCTTCTATGCCCCGGACCCTCCTGCAAGATGGACTCGCAGAAACAATTGGCTGGTTTCGCGAACACTGGGACCAGATCCAAGCGGATGCAAGTTTCTGAACTTTCTTATGGCCAGCCGCGATGGAAGCGGTTTCGCGGCTCAAATTGCACTCGAAAGCCACTAGGAAAGGCGGGAAAAGCGTTCTGTCCCGCCATTCACCCCGGTGACGGGGAGTCTCGGGGAGACCACCCTTTCGCGGCAGGATTGCCAAATGCGTGACCGAGAACAGCAAAATGACCCATTGGCTTACATAGATGTACGTTGTCTCCGTTCTGTTTGTCCTCCGGCCCCAAAGCTTTCTGTTCTTGTACGAGTCAAGAATGAACGATTGGCGATTGATCGATTTTGGAGGCAATTATCGTCCCAGAGTATGTTCCTTAGCTGTGAGGTTGTGTTTCTCGATAGTGGAAGTACGGACGGAACGCTTGAGTATTTGATGGGAGTTGAGGCATCTCTTTACCAGATCGAAGAGCAGGATTTCAACTTTGGGAGCAGTTGCAATCTAGCCATCCAGCTTTCAAAAGCTCCGATCGTAGTGTTCCTATCGGGCCATGCCCTGCTAACCCAAAAAGAAGACCTCGAAAACATGTACCTGGCGCTTGAGGGGCACCGTTGTGCGGCGTTATATGTGAGGCAAATACCGAATACAGTGCTGGGTGCAAATCACTATGACGAGATGCGCTTGGCGAGGCGCTTCCCGGTGTCCCTGCACTCGCTTGTACGAATGGAGACGCCGGGGGGATTCTCCAATGCCGCATCTGCGTTGACCCGCGAAGCCTGGGAACAAAATCATTTTCCCGATATCCACGGCAGTGAAGATTTCGAATGGGCGAAAAGGCACCTCGCTCTAGGAGGCTCCCTCTTTTACCTACCATCGGTTCAGGTCATGCATTCGCACGCTGAATCACCGGATGGGGTATTTCGTCGTGTAAAACTTAATCTTCGAGCTGGGGGGATACGGGGGTCTGTCGTTTTGGCGGGGTACTATTTTCTAGGAATTCTGATAAAGATGGTTCTGCATGGTGCTTCGCCACGAGAAGCATGGCAATATGCGACTGCTCACGCACGTGCCTATCTGCCTGGTGGGGAGTCCGGTCGAAGGTGAAACGCGATTCCGTTGTGATTCCGAATTCCTCCGTATTGGTTCGTGAAACCTTGCAAAGATTGAAGAGTGTTGATTGAGACAAAATGAAAAAAGGGCGTTCAAGGGCGTCTGCTAGCGAAATCGCTGTTTTCAACAAGTACTCTCCTTATTGTGATAGCGCGCCATGACCGGCGTAATGTTTGGGATTTGCGAGTGAGCGGCGCTGCGCTGACGTCGCGCAGAATGGGTCGGTCTTTTTTTTGGCCTCGACGAATGCTTGGTCAACATCCTTGCTCCAATTTACGGCCATATTAGCCTCCGTAAGAACCTCACACAATTAAAGGTGCTGGTGCCTCAACTCTTCGAAGCCGCATAAAGAAGCTTGGCATTGAATCGAAGTGGCAAATGCCGCAACGTTGCTTGCACGGCTGGCCATCCTAAAATTGCTGCGGCACCGTCGGCTTTCGGTCGCGTTCGTGTTCAGCGAACTCGACCTCATCGAACACCTGATTCTGAATCAGTCGCTTTCTCGCTTTCAGACCTATTGGAACGTTTTCTGACCGCGCGAAACTGCATGTCGCTCATTCTAAAGATGAAAACTAGTGCCGAGAGTGGGTTATGATCAGGCCACAAAATCACTATAACTTATTGATTATAAAAAACTGGCGGAGAGAGTGGGATTCGAATCCTCCCTGGAGCCTACCTACAGGGACTTAAAGAGCACGGACGGCGAATAAGAACACGAAAAGACCGGTAAGTTCACGTTAACTGATTGCAAAGTGATTGCAGAATTTGCGGCCACAGCGCTCGCACAACCTGATCCACCAAGCCTTCGCCATCTAGTCAGATGCCGACTCTGAGCCGTCCTTGGCATCGGTGCCGTCAGCTCCTTTGGGCCCTGCCCCACCGGCCGGTCCGCCTATGCCAGTATTGCCGCCGTTACAGTTTCCACCTCCACTACCCCCGTCACCTCCCGGCCCACCCGGACCGCCGACTCCCCCAGCTCCGCCTGCGCCCCCTTTGCCTCCCGGCGCGGAAAAAATGAACGCGGATTTCTCCACTGCGGCTTTGCCGCGAAGGATTAGATTTCCGCCGCTGCCGCCATCGCCCCCTGCCCGGCCTGGTCCTCCCGGATTGCCCGCAGCTCCGGGTTTTCCATCTTGCCCTCCGCTACTGCAGTTAGGCCACATACCCTGCACGGCGTTTGCGCCTCGTTCACCTTTGGCCCCTTGAGCTCCCGTCGCCCCCGCGCTTCCAACCGCTCCATCTTGTCCCGGCAGGTATACTCGCGTGGTGCCTTCTACCGCATTGGTGACCCACAAGGTCACGCGGCCACCAGTCTGACCGGGATTTCCTTTCCCCTCTTGCGTAGTACCAACTGACTTCAGATTGTCTGGCAGGAAAGAAGCGATCTTGCTCCCGCCGGTTGAGACAATCCGGTTGGCGATAACATCGAGATCGTTGCCGTTCGTGATGACAGTGGCCCCATCCGAAAGATAAATAGTGTCGGCAGCTATAGTGAAAGAACGCTCAGCGCCGGGAGGTAACGTCATCTTCGTTCCATGAAGCTTCAAAGACCCTTTCTTGTGGAGAGCATCCGCCAATGCTGGTCCGTCTGACGTGGAGGGCGCTGACTGCATTTCGGCTGGAAGCTCTTGGAATTCCGCAGCTGAACCGATGTCATGTATCTCGGCCATTGCGGCGTTTTTTACAGTAACAACACCCCAAGTGACCATACCAACTATTGCAACTACTGCGGCCAGCACGAGACAAAGACGCAGGAGACCAGCGATGAATTTCTTTGGTACACTCTCAATCCTCAGGCGCTCGATGATCTTCAACGCGATCCATAGGAATACTGCCAACGCTAGGCCGCCGATTCCGGCCTCGCCAAACACCTTAAGAGTTTCAGGATTCATTCTTCTGCTCCGCTGGTACGCTGTCCTTCACCCTGAAGTGTAATTCAGCCTCATACATGAAAAGGCCTAATCGACCCTTTTAAATGATGTGGAATCGGATTGTGGGTTAGGAATATTCGCGCGGGAGGACTAAATGTAGGAAAAATACTGCAAATCAAGGAACTTCTACTTCTAACCGCTGCCGTGACAGCGCTGCGTGATTCAGCATTTCAACGACTTAACAGAACCGCCGGGGACTGCCAAAGTTCGCGGAAGTCGTATAAGACATCAGCTTTTGTGGGTTGGGTTGTGGGTTGGAAATTTGCCGCATCAGGCCCCTGCCCCTGCGAAGCAACGGCCAACGCTCAGGCACCAAGTGGGAAAGTATGCACGATTGTTTCGCCTTGAAAGAACCCACATGCTGGGATTCCAATAACGACATGATCGGGTCGAATACAGTCCCTGCTAAGTACGCTATGCGCTACCCCACCTTGATCCATTTTATCCGTCAGGGCGAACTCGACGAACTGTTTGACATAATGACCTCTGAACTGCTGCAAAGACGAGACGAGTGTGAGCGAGCCGCCACACAAGCCGTCGATGAATACCATCGCCGACGAGATGAACTGGAGGCGCTCCGTCAGCGGCTGTCCGAATTACACGTCGATCAAGCACGTGTTAATAACGGTGACGCCATCGAAAGGCGCCGGACAACTCGACTCCAGATCGAAGCTGAAATCGAAAAGAGCACGTTTGATCCAGAGGAGGCAATGAGGGCTGTGGCCGGCCCTGAATTGTCCGTCAAGGATTTGTACATTCTAAAGTCTCTTACGGACGAGCTTCGAATACTGGGGATTTACAAAGCAATTGAGATCGAGAGGAGCAGAATCCTTTCAGCGACTTTCTCCACCCTCGATCCGAGGCGCTCGCACGCTGTCTCCTATATCGAAAAAGAAATTCCGTGGCTGCGCCTGGTATTCGGCTATCCTGCAATCAACGAATTGCGCCTTATCGCGAATTGCATTAAACATTCCGGCCGAGTCAGTAAAGAGTTGGAGAAATGCCATCCAACCTGGCGACTGAGCCCTGAGATCAACGATGCATATGGTCGAGAACATTGGACGACTGAGAGCGGTCCAGTCTGGGATTTCTCAACGCGCTCCGCAATGGCGTACAAGCGCCTCGCCCCGTTCGTAGGCGCCTACTTCGCGGACCTCGCGGAGAAATGTGCACGTCTTCGTGCCCTGCCCGACCAAGCTCTGCGGAACGAGTTCGTTTCGACGTTCGCCTCAACGTTAGCTGAAAACAACGCCGCACTTTCCAGATTCGTTGCTGCGCGACCCGAAACGGCCTTCACCGATTGAGGAGACATATGCCGCGTATCTGGCCCAGGTAAGGTGGGTTGGATTGTGGGTCGGACTGGCAAAGTGATCTGACGTTCATGAGCAGCAAGAATGTCCTCCATCGAGCGGAATCGTTCGACTCGGGTCCTTGCTCTCTCCCCGCAGCGGGTATTTTATAAACCACGTTTCCTACCAAACGGGCGGAAAACCCAATAGAAAACTGGTCGCCGTCGGAAGACCGACCGGTGGTCGACAGACCGCTAACAGGTAACAGATAGTCATCGGAAGACCATCGGACTACTATTGGATACCCATCAGGAACCGGTCTGCCCTCTGTGGGCCTTCCGTTAGTCTTCAGACCGCTACCTGAATTCTCTTGAGTATCGACAACATCTCGGCTATTGTCCGCCCACCGCATACAACATTTTGTGTTCTGACATGCCGACCATAGTATTTGCAAGTCCAAAGGGAGGGGTGGGCAAGTCTACCGCCGCCGTACTCCTGGCAACCGAACTGGCGGGCTTTGGGGCAGGAATATCGATGATTGACGCTGATCCCAACAAGCCTCTTTCACGGTGGGCAAAAAGACCCGGCCGGCCGGCGGTCCTTGAAGTCATATCGGACGTGACCGAGGATTCCATTATCGACGTTATCGAGGAAGCGGCACTAAAGACCCCGTTCGTTATCGTTGACCTGGAGGGAACGGCCTCCATGATGGTCGGCTATGCGATGAGTCGAGCCGATCTTGTCATCATTCCCGTGCAAGGCTCACATCTTGATGCCACCGAGGCAACAAAGGCCATCAAGCTCGTCCGCGCCCAGGAGCGCGTTTTTAAGCGCACGATTCCGTACACAATTCTCTTCACTCGCACGAGCGTGGCAATCAGAACAAGAACATTCCAGAGCATCGAGGATGAATTCGCCGAGAACCAGATTCCGATGCTAAGAACTCACTTGCATGAGCGCGACGCTTACCGTGCTCTCTTTGCATTTGGTGGAGCCCTATCGGGTCTGGACCCTGAACAGGTGTCGAATATCGCTGCCGCCATCGCCAACGCACGTCTCTTCGCCGATGAAGTTGTGAAAACGCTGAAACCGAAGAAAGCGGCGGTTGCGAAGGCGGAGGAGGTGGCCTGATGTCAAAGAAACGTGCCAGCGTATTTGGAGACGTTTTGGATTTAGACCTTAAAGACTTCGCACCGAAGAAGCGAGTAGACGCCCAAGCTCCGAGCCGCGAGCAGGTGCAGGCTGTGGCTGAAGCTGCAAACTTTCCAAGTCGCCAGGCATCTGTCCAAACACCTAAACCTCCGAAGAAACGTGCTCCGCGGATTTATCGGACCGGCCGCAACGTTCAGTTCAGTGTAAAAGCTACCCAGGAGACAGTGGACGCGATCTACGCCATCACAGATGCCAATCCTGGTTGGGTTCTAGGCTACACGCTTGAAAGGGCTGTTGAAGCCTTGCAACGTGAGTTGGAGGTGGAAAAGACCTCATGAGAGCTGTTGGTTCTTCACGCCGCTACGCGCCAGCCTGATCCGGCCTCTGGGTGCTGAGAAAATCCTCAATATCGCTGTCAGGAGCTCCCGCCTGGCGCATGGCCAATACGGTCGCATCGATTTTTTGCTGACGGGTAGGGGAGGGCAGTCGCGCTGCGATCGGCTGCGCGGTTTCTACCCGGCCTTCCAGTCGGGCGCGCCTGCCCACTTTCGGCTGTTTGAGTTCCGTGTAGGCAGCCTGAAGATCCGCAACGTCTTTGCGCCACCATGAAACTCGGAAACCCGTCACCAGTCCCCGTATGCTTCCGCCTTTACGGATCGGTTCAATCTTGACCCCGAAATCGGCGAGGCCATTAACTTCCAAACAGGCAGGTTGGATCACCCGCTGCAAAAGGTTGGGTGCCCGCTCTAGCTTTCCTTCAGGCACACCGAGGAGTGCCCGGAAATCTTTCACGCTGAATTCTTCCTGCCATTTGTGCTTGAGATTGATGCGCGCGGTGATCAGCTCATAGAGCGCGAGGGCGTACTTCGACGTGAACGCAAACACTACCGCATTTTTCACACGGCCCCATAACGTTGAATCCTTAATGATGTCGCGCATGCCTCGCGAGAAGCTGTACTTCACCTGGCCCTGCGGATTGTTTTCATTATCTGTGACCGTCGAATCGGAAAGTATTTGCACAAGTTTCGTCGCCGGCGCGCCCTGGCTATCCTTCGTGGGAACCTCAACGAGCGTGCGCATCAAGCGACGAATCGAATCGGTGACTCTTTCGCCGCCTTTGTGTGAACCACGCAACTCAGCAAGCATGATGAGGTGATCGACATCATCACAAATACTCGGCCCAGCATTCGCATAGAGAACGTTCATCACACGGCGGTCCTGCAACGATAAGCTGCCGGTGCCACGAACCTCTATGAGCTCGCGTGCCTTGGCGAATTCGTCGCCATTCGGCTTTTGATCAATGGTTCTGAACCTCACACCTACAAGCCGTACCGGTATCGTAACTTGGTGTCAAGCCGATGTTACGATAACCGTCCCCAGGGCGTTACGATGCATCGTGATCGCCAGACTTATCCCCAAAAAGTTACGATAAGCGTAAAGCTCAAGAGGGCATGCCGTTGAAATCCGGTGTCAATGGGGCATCCAGCAGGGCAGGTGTAATCCATTGAATGCCCCCAAGAAGTTACGATATGCTCGTTGCCCCCAAAAAGTTACTCTCAACGATTTGCAGGTGACGCGCGCCGGATTTCTCACTGCAAGGACATTTTGCCGCGCCGACTGTCAGACTCCTGTAATCTCCTGAAATTTCTATGGTGGTTCCCCCCCAGATGTTACGATGCAAAACATCCTCCCAACTTGTTACGATCCGAACAGCTTTCCAGACTCCCCACAACAGCCCGTCTTGTAAGATTCTTCCAAACCTTGCCGTCTGCGAATGTTTGAAGCCCGCCAAAATGTGACTCATCATCCCCCAAGAAGTTACGATACGAAAAATTTCTCCCCGAAAAGTTACGTTCGCAATATGTCCGAAAAGCCCCGCGAATCAAAAACTAGTCTGACTACTGCACAGCTCTAGCGCTCGTGCTTTTGCCCGAAAGGTGCGCGAATCGCCACGGATCGCCCCCAAATCGTTTTGCTACGCCCCCCTCCGGTATTGCTATTCCCCCGTCACGTAGAGCAATTCCCCCGAAATGTTACGTTGAACCTGACAACTATTTGTGGTTTCAAGAATTTTCCGATGAGGAATTAGAAATTTTAGAATTAGAAAACTACTACTCAAAACTTCCCAAAACGCATCACCCCATCTGGAAGCTCAAGCCCATCAAGGGCTCTCGCTTCCCAAGGAAGGGAAACCCTTCCTTGACTAGCCCATGAAACACGGCGGGCGCGATGATTCTATTACTGGTTTTAGAATATGCATTGTTTGCATGACTCCTTGCATGTCAAAAAACATGCCGCTATCGTCTGCGCACTCCTTTCATGATCGGCAATGGGAAACAAGGCCGACCTTGCAAGGGGAGGGGCGGTGCCGGAAGCAGTAAACGAAGCGCTACGCATGATTGATACGTTCGCAAGCGTAGGCGCGAACAAAATCCACGTCACCAAGACTGACATCAATGGTGAAGTTCAGTGGGGCAAGGCTTATTCGCCCGAGGATCTTCGCAAAGTATTGCCCGCGATGATTCGCGTCGCCGCGAAACTGGAGGAATGCGACCTCCTGGACAAAAGCGGAAAGGTTGTGGGCCACGCAAGGGCAGGGGGCAACCTCATGGTGCGCCCCATGAGTGAAGGCTCCGCTTTTATACAGCTCGACGATCTGGCTGAGAATAAACTCGACCGCGTGCGCTCCGCCGCGTTTCTCACCGTTCGCACCAGCCCCGGCAATAACCAGGCATGGATAGCTGTCCCAAAATTTGCCAGTGACCAGGACAGGAAAGACTTCACACGTCGGGTCAAGAAACAGGTCACCGCAGATTCTTCGGCCACCGGCTCGGTGCGCCTCGCCGGCACGTCCAACTTCAAAACGAAATACATCGGCAATTTTCCGAGGGTGGAAATTATCGATGCAGTTCCGGGCCGCACCACTACTCCAGAAGCGTTGCAATCCCTTGGTCTTGTCGCCCCAGAAGATCCCGCCCCCACAGTGCTTCGGTTCAAAACCGTTAGTAATAGCAAATCTGTAGGTGGTGAGCGCAGCTGGCCGGACTATGAGCGCTGCGTCATCGCGGCACCGCGCTCGAAGGAAGGGCAGGGGCCAGACCGCAGCATGGCGGATTTTTTCTGGTGCCTCATGGCCGCCCAGCGCGGCCACAGTATCGAAGACATCACCGCCAGGCTGCTTGAAGTCAGCTCCAAAGCTCAGGAACGCGCGCGACTTCACGACGAAGGCTATGCGCTTATCACTGCGCAGAATGCCGCTGCAGCGGCGGAGCGGGGACGCAAAACGGGCAGGGGAAAATAAGGCAGCCTTTCCAATCCGGTGTAATCCGGTACGTTTTCCGGTAGACAAATCCGGTATAATCCGGCATAAAATTGGGTATGCTCGCCATAGAAACCATCCAGATCACCGCCGATCTCCTAGAGCTTCTCTCGGAAATCGATGAATTTAAGGGTGCCTGGCGGGCATTGGGGACCATCGCTCCCGACCGGCTTAACGCCCTCCGGCGGGTCGCCACCATCGAGAGCATCGGTTCGTCCACCCGTATCGAGGGAAGCAAGCTGTCCGACCGAGAGGTTGAGCAGGTGCTCGCTCGCCTTGAAATCAAGAAATTCGCCACGCGCGACGAGCAGGAAGTTGCGGGCTATGCCGAGGTCATGGAGACGGTCTTTCATGCCTGGGCCGACATACCCATCACGGAGAACCATATCAAGCAGCTGCACCGGGACCTTCTGCGCCACAGCTCCAAGGATGAGCGCCACCGCGGCGAATACAAGACGCTTCGCAATGATGTGGGAGCTTTCGATGCCGATGGCAAGATGATCGGCATTGTGTTTGAGACCGCTACGCCGTTCGACACACCGCGGCGCATGACCGAGCTCATCGCATGGCTGAAGGACGCTCGCGAGCTTCGCCGGCCGCATCCGCTGCTCATCATTGCGGTCTTTATTGTTGTCTTTCTGGAGATCCACCCCTTTCAGGATGGCAACGGCCGCTTAAGCCGCATTCTGACGACGTTGCTATTACTGCAGGCAGGCTACGCCTATGTGCCCTACAGTTCTCTGGAGAGCGTGATAGAGAACAGCAAGGAGTCCTATTACCTGGCGCTACGCCAGACACAAAGCACCCTGCACAGCGAGAAGCCTAACTGGCAACCGTGGCTCTTGTTTTTCCTGCGCGGGTTGCAGCAACAGAAGCGCCGCCTGGCCGCGAAGGTTGAGCGCGAGAGGGCCGCGCTCTCAGCGCTGTCTGAATTGGCGGTGCACATGATGGACTACGTGCAGGCACACGGCAGGGTCACCACCCGTGATATGGTGCGCGAGCACAAAGCCAGCCCGAATACCGCCAAGGCCACCTTCGCCAATCTTGTGAAAAAGGGACTTCTGGTGCGTCACGGGGCGGGGCGGTCTATCTGGTATGGGTTGTCGTGATGCTGCTGCGGAACCGACGAAGGAAGCCTTAGGGGTAAGCGTATCCGGGTACAATCATTCTTCGCAACGGCAATGACATCCGAAATTTGATCTGATAAGAGCTTCAAAGAACTAAGAGAAGTTTCATTTTATGCCGCCGAAACAAGACATCGTCCCTCAGAAGCACAATCCACAGACTCAGTCACTGGCGTCATTTGTCTGGGCAGTCGCGGAAATTCTTCGCGGTGACTTTAAGCAATCCGAATACGGTAAGGTCATTCTTCCTTTCGTCGTAATGCGCCGCCTCGATTGCATCCTCGAAGCCTCAAAAGATGCCGTTCTTAAAGCCGCCAAGGGCCTGCCGGACGGAGTGGACGACGCTACGAAGGACCTGATTCTCTTCGGGGCGGCTGGCGGTAACCTCAAGGTTTATAACCTTAGCGCCTTCACATTCAAAAGCCTGAAAGGCCAAGACCCAGGCCATTTGCACGCCAATCTTCTGGACTATGTCACGAAGTTTTCTGGCAACGTCCGGGACATTTTCCTCGACAAATTCCTTTTTACAGACCAAATCAAGCGCCTGAAAGAAGGTGGCATTCTCTGGCATGTATTTGAGCGTTTCGCTCAGATAGAACTGCACCCAGACCGGGTCTCCAACATCGAAATGGGTTATCTTTTCGAGGATTTGATCCGGCGTTTTTCTGAAATCTCAAACGAAACGGCAGGAGAGCATTTCACACCGCGCGAGGTTGTCCGTCTGATCGTAGATCTCCTCCTCGCCAATGACGAAGCCGCGTTAACTGGCAGCGGCATCATTCGCACTGTGTACGATCCGGCCTGCGGCACGGGAGGCATGCTTGCCATCACGGAAGAACGGATGAAAGCGCTAAATCCGAAGATCCGCGTTGAACTGTTCGGCCAGGAGCTCAATGGTGAGTCTTTCGGCATCTGCAAGTCGGATATGCTCGTGACCGGCCACGATCCTGAACAGATTGCCTTCGGCAACACCCTCACCAACGACGCCCATGTCGGGAAGACATTTCACTACATGTTGTCGAATCCTCCCTACGGAGTGGACTGGAAGAAATATCAGGACCCGATCAAAGAAGAATCCGAGACCCTTGGAAAGGACGGCCGCTTCGGAGCGGGCTTACCACGCATTTCTGACGGCCAGTTGCTCTTTTTGCAGCACATGATCTCCAAGATGCGGCAGGACGAGACTGGTTCGCGCATTGGCATCGTTATGAACGGTTCGCCTCTCTTCACGGGGGGGGCAGGGGCCGGCGAAAGCGAGATCCGTCGGTGGATGCTCGAAAACGACTGGGTGGAGGCCATTGTGGGCCTGCCCACCGACTTGTTTTACAACACCGGCATTCAGACGTATGTGTGGCTTCTCACGAACCGCAAGACTAAAGCTCGGCGAGGAAAGGTCCAGCTGATTGATGCCTCTTCAGAAAGATTTTGGCAGTCAATGAGACGGAGCCTCGGGTCTAAACGGCGGGAGATTCCCGAAGACTCCCGCAAAGAAATTGTGCGCATCTACGCGCGCATGTTAAACGGTAGTGGCGAATATCAGGAATTTTCAAAAATCTTTGCTGTGTCCGATTTCGGCTACCGTGAGATTCGCGTCGAGCGGCCCCTCCGCCTCTCGTTCAAAGCGACACCGGAGCGTCTTGCCAGACTAAAGCTGGAAAAGCCCTTTCTGAAGCTCGATCCGGCCGACCAGGAAGCAATTATTACCAGCCTAGAAACGCTCAGCCCGACAGCCGTCTACCGGAATCGCGATGCTTTTGAGAAGGTCCTCGCCAATAACTTCAAAGCGTCTGGGATAAAAGTGGCCCCGGCGCCGAAAAAAACAATCCTTTTGGCATTTTCTGAGCGCGATGAAGCGGCAGATATCTGCCGAAACAGTGATGGCGACCCTGAGCCCGACGCTGACCTGCGAGATTTCGAACTCGTACCTTTAAACGAAGACTGGGAAGACTATTTCGCCCGCGAAGTGACACCATCGCTGCCGGATGCCTGGGTTGATCAGACTTATCGAGATGAACATGACGGCAGAGTGGGTCGAGTCGGTTATGAGATCAACTTTAACCGGCACTTTTACAGATACGTTCCTCCCCGCCCGGCCGCAGAGATTGATCAAGAGCTAAAAACGCTTGAAGTAGAAATCGCCAAACTACTTAAGCAGGCAACGGCATGAACAATATAATGCTTCGCAACAAGCCTAAGGACTGGCAAGTAACTAAACTCGGCCAATTGCTTGAACAGCGAAATGAGAAGGTAAATGACGAAGACTATCCACCTTTATCAGTAACGTCGAACGGCATCGTGCCCCAAATGGAGCATGTTGCGAAGTCCAACGACAGAGAAAATCGAAAAAGGGCTGCAATCGGTGACTTCGTAATTAACACCAGGTCAGACCGTCGAGGAGCAAGCGGCCTATCCGACTATGACGGCTCCGTTTCTCTCATCAGCCTTGTCCTGAGACCCCGTGCCGGCCATCGTAGATTTCTTCACTATTTGCTAAAAAGCATTGCGTTTCAGGAAGAGTTTTATCGCTACGGCCACGGTATCGTTGCCGACCTGTGGACGACGGGATATTCGGAACTCAAGAATATTCCAGTCGCTTTACCGGACGACCCTGTTCAAAACCAAATTGCAGAGTTTCTGGATCATCGCTGCGCCCGAATTGACCTTCTGATTGAGAAGAAACGGCAGCTTATAGCGTTGTTAAAGCAAAAAGAACACATCGCAATCGATGGCAGCTTAACATCCTCAACGGGAAAGGGAAGACAGGTCCTCGAAACGGGCCTTCCCTGGATTCCGAAAATACCCGCGCACTGGAAAATGAGACGCGCAAAGTACCTATTTAGAAATGTTGCCCGCCCGCCACTAAACGATGACAAAATCATAACGGCCTTCAGAGATGGACAAGTCACCCTGCGCGAAAACAGGCGAACGGAAGGATATACGTTTGCCGTTAAGGAAGTCGGTTATCAACACATTCAAAAGGGTGACTTGGTAATCCATACCATGGACGCTTTTGCGGGCGCGATCGGCGTCTCGGACTCCGATGGCAAATCAACCGGGGAATATGCAGTTTGCGAAGCAGTTTCGGACAGCGTGAATAATTATTACTACGCCCAGGTTCTTCGTTGCATGGCAGAACGGAACTATATTTACGTGCTATGTCCTTCCGTCCGGGAGCGTGCTCCGCGATTCCGTTTTTCTAAATTTGCTCCCGTGCGCCTCCCTGTGCCTCCCAGACCGGAGCAGGATGAAATCGCTGAATTTCTAAAGGGATCTCGCGAACTGAGAGATAAAACTTATACGTCCTTAAGCCTGTTGAAGCAGTATCGCGCCTCGTTGATTACAGAAGCAGTGACCGGGCAGATGGATATCCGTCAGGGCGTTGTCAATGAGATTACCGCTAAGGGCCTCGACCGAATAGTGAAAGCGTTGGTGCCATGACGGCGCGCCATTCTGCAACCACCATTCACCGTGAGATCGTCCTTGAGGAGCGATTGGTTTCCCTGCTAGTTGCGGCCCACGGCTATGTGGAGCGCACCCCGGAAGACTACGACCGCCCGCTCGCGCTTGATCGTGAGCTTCTCCTGCAATTCGTCCGAGAGACACAAACCGAAGAATGGACCAAGCTCGAAGCCCAGTACGCCGCGGCCGCCGAGCCCGAATTCTTCAAGCAACTGGAAAAGGCCCTAAAGACACGGTCGCTGCTGGACGTTCTCCGTCAAGGTATCAAGCTGATTCCCGGCATTAAGTTTTCGCTTTGCTTTTTTAAGCCCGCGTCCGGCTTGAACGCTGATCTGGTGCGCCTGTACGAAGCGAACACTCTTTCAGTCATCCGCCAAGTGCGATACAGCCTGAAGAATGAAAACGCCATCGACGTTGTGTTGTTCGTTAATGGCCTGCCGGTTGTCACCGCGGAATTGAAGAACCTCCTGACCGGGTCCACATTCCGGCACGCCGAGAAACAATATCGCTACGACCGTTCCCCGGCTGGCGAACCGCTTCTGACTTTCAAGCGCGGTGCTCTGGTCCACTTTGCAATGGACGAAGACAACGTTTCCATGACAACCAGGCTTCAAAATGGTCGCACAGGGTTTCTGCCGTTCAACCGTGGTCGCAATGGCGGAAGCGGGAACCCGGACATTGAAGGGGAGTTCCGCGTCGCTTACCTATATGCCGACCAACCCGAAGGCAACGCCATTTTTTCGCGCGAGGTGCTCCTCGATGTAATCGGAGGGTTCGTTCACCTGGATTCACAGGAAACGCCGACCTCGAATGGCGCTCCCCAGCTCCGGGAAACCTTGATCTTCCCCCGGTTCCAGCAGCTAGATGCCGTTCGCAAAATGGTGACTCACGCCCGCAGCTTCGGGCCTGGCCGCAACTACCTTATCCAGCATTCGGCAGGGTCGGGTAAGTCCAACACCATTGGCTGGACAGCGCATCACGCTATCAACTTGCATGACACCGCCGATCAGCCAATCTTTGATTCCGCGATCATTGTCACGGATCGTGTCGTCCTCGACCGCCAGCTACAAAACACGGTGTCCCAATTCGAGCAGACCAAGGGTGTCGTTAAGAAGATCGATGGCACGTCCCGTCAGCTTAAGGAAGCCATCAACAGCGGTGCGCGAATCATCATCACCACTATCCAGAAGTTCTCCACCGATCATCTAAAGGAAATCTCAGGGCAGGGGACACGGAAGTTTGCTGTCATTATCGATGAGGCTCACGGCAGCCAGTCTGGAAAATCCGCGCAGGCCATGACCGATGCCCTTACCCGCGAAGCAACATCCAGTGACGATATTGAGGAGATGATCGCGGAGTATCAAAAGGCGCGCGGCCCCCAGCCCAACATCAGTTTCTTCGCGTTCACCGCAACCCCTCGTAATGTCACCTTGGAGCGGTTCGGAATTAAAGGTCCGGACGGCCTGCCTCACCCCTTTCATTTGTATTCGATGCGTCAGGCCATCGAAGAAGGGTTCATCCTGGACGTTCTCCAAAATTACATGACCTACAAGGCCTACTATCAGCTCGAAAAGGCCATCGAGGACGATCCTGAACTGAACGGACGGCGCGGGCAGAGGCGTGTAGCTCGCTTTGCATCTCTACATCCGACAGCCATAGGTCAGAAAGTCGAGGTAATCGTCGAGCATTTCCGCCGGCATGTTCTCAATGAACTGGCGGGCCACGCCAAAGCGATGGTAGTCACCGGCAGCCGTGAGCATGCGCTTCGCTACTATTTCGGCGTACGCGACTACGTCAACCAGAAGGGGTACAAGGATGTTAAGCCGCTTGTCGCGTTTTCCGGCGACCTGGAGGTCGATGGAGAGACCTACACCGAAGCCGATGTGAATGGCTTCTCAGAGACCGAACTCCCCAAGAAGTTCGACACTGATGCCTATCAGGTCCTGATAGTCGCCGAGAAATACCAGACCGGATTCGACCAGCCAAAGCTATGCGCCATGTATCTTGACCGCAAACTCGCAGGCCTTCAGGCGGTCCAGACCCTCTCACGTCTCAATCGCACCTATCCCGGCAAGGATCGCACTTTCGTCCTCGACTTTCAAAATACGATTGAGGATATGCAGAATGCATTCCGTCCCTTCTTCGAAGTGACGGCGCTGGAGGCCAATTCCGATCCGAACCAGATCTACGAGCTGGAGGCTCGGCTGAAAACCTTTGGCATACTTGACCAGGGCGAGATCGACCGCTTTGCTGAGACGTTTTACAAGGGCGCTCTCGACACGCATGACCGCATCCGCCTTGAAGGTCTCGTGCGACAAGCCGTAGCTCGTTTTGAGCAGGAAGATGACCCAGGCCGACAGGAGGAATTTCGACAGCTCGTGAAGAGCTATATGCGCTTCTACAGCTTTGTGGCTCAGGTAGTCCGTTTGAGCGATACCGGACTTGAAAAGCTCTACTCGTATGCCGCGTGGCTCTCGCGGCTTCTGCCCAACCGGCAGATTCCGCCGGACATTGACATCACCGAAGACATGCTCCGGCTCCAGGCCTTTAGGGTAGACCAGAAAGAACATGGCTCCGCCTCACTCAGCCCAGGCGATAGAGCGGTCTTAAAGCCGATCAGCGAGTTCGGGGCGAAGCCTTATACCGAAGACGAGGAGAGGTCTCTTTCGGAGATCATAAAGGCATTTAATGACCGCCACGGCACGCAGTTTTCACGCGATGACTTCATTCGATTCGAGCAAGTGAACCGGACGATCATTGATGAAGATATGGCTGAGATGTTGCGCAATAATCCTCCTGATGTTGTTTATGCCGCCTTTTCCCAAGCTTTCTTTAAGGGCGCAATCGACCTCTTTCAACGCGACAATGAAATGAAGAATATTGTCCTTACGGATTCGCAAGTGCGTGAGCAAGCAATCCGGCATTTCTTCAATCGCGCGCTTCGAGAAGTGCGAGAAACTCCCGGCTAGTCGGCCTTCACAGGCGGAGGCGTTCCTAACTTAGCAATGCCTGGACGACAAGAAACGAATAAACTGCTTGATTCGCTAATCAGCGGATAATAATACTGGGGAAATCATGAAAACATTTGGGACTCTTATATCGGAAGCACGGCGGGCCAAGGGCTTGAGCCAGAAGGATCTCGCCTTGAAAGTTAAGAAGGAGGACGGGCAGGCTATTTCTGCGCAGTACCTCAATGACATCGAACATGACCGACGCAATCCACCCTCGGAATTCCTCATAGACCAGATTGCCGAGGCTACGGGCTTATCCAAGGATCTTTTGTGTCTTGCAGCCGGAACAATTCCAACGGATCTTAAGAAAATAGCGACAGCTCAGCCAGAGAGGATGGAGCAAGCTTTCAAAGCCTTCCGAAGGGCGGTTAAGGAGGCAAAATAGTTATGAAGTGGGTACGCGATAAAACGGGACGATTTCCCCAACGGCCGCACTATTTGCCCGGCGAGTTAGATGACGAGTGCGAGCGCATAATTCGCGCGTTCTTGAACAAAAAGTATGGCAAGGTTGAATTTCCGGTCAAAACCGACGACCTGACCGTCTTGATCGAGGAAAAGGCGGACCTGGACTCATACGCCGATCTCTCAGGCGAACCTGGGGAGGTTGAAGGCGTCACCGAATTTGTCCCTGGCAAACGGCCAGTCGTCAAAATCTCCGAGGCGCTTAACTCACCTCACATGGAAAACCGCCTGAGAACGACACTCACCCATGAATACGGACACGTCCATTTCCATCAATTCATGTTTTCGGATGCTCAGGCGCAATCTTCACTGCTGTTTCCCTGTCCGGAGAAAAGCCACACCAACAAATGCCACCGCGACAATATGATCGGATCTTCTGAGAAAGATTGGATGGAATGGCAGGCAGGCTACGCATGCGGAGCAATTCTCATGCCCGCCGGCGCTCTCATGGAAACGGTTAAGCGTTTTCGCGAAGATCAGAAAATCCCCTACGCAAATCTGGCGCTTGACTCCGAGTACGGCCGGCAACTGATAACCCAGGTCACCGTAGTGTTTCAAACATCCAGGGATGCCGCGCGAGTGCGCCTTTTAAAAAAGGGCATTCTGGCCGAGACCGGGGCCCGACAGACTGCAGAATTATTTTGACGCGGCCCTTTTTTTCCTTTACAACTACCCAAATCAGCGGATTGTGGTATGATGTAAATGGCTCTGCATTCATAGCGAGCCGGAAAGGGTAGGAGACATGCCAGACGTTAAAGTCACCTGTATCACCAAACCGCATCCGCAGAGTCTACACGAGCACATTACGCACCTGGGCAATCCCCAGGCGGGATGGAAATGGACCCGCGAGGATGTCATTCGCAGCATCGAGGCCGGCACCAACACTTTCTTTGTCCAAGATCCGTACAACGGAAAGCGCTCCGAGGTCGGCGTCGTTCGTCCCGCCGGTCGCGCGCCTTACGTCCGGACACATGCCGACGGCGACTGGAACGATAACCTGCTTTCGCTCAATCAGTGTGGTCTGTAACCAACGGAGATAACAATGGAAAACAGCAAGCATGAAGTTCGCATACACATCGACCAGACGCCCTACGAGTCGCCGGAGCCGACAACGGGGGAGGCTCTCTACAAGCTTGGCAACGTCCAGCCGGGCTATGACCTGTTCCGCGAGGTGAAGGGAGACAAGGAAGACCCGGTGGTCGAAAACGACGACGAGGCGATCCACCTGCGCGAGGACGAGCACTTTCACAGCGGCCCCGCGCAGCCCCGCAAATTTACCATCATCGTCAACGGCCAGAAGAAAGTGGTAACAACCAGGACGGTGACGTTCGACGAAATCGTCAAGCTGGCCTTCCCCAATCCGCCCTCGGGCGCCAACATTCTCTACACGGTTTCCTACGAGGACGGCCCGCGCAAGAATCCGCAGGGTTCGCTCAAGGAAGGACAAAGCGTCAAGGTCAAGAACGGGATGATTTTCAATGTCACAGCGACCGATAAATCGTAGCCGTGATCTGAAGGCACTGCGCGATGACGGGTACGATCTGGAAGTCCGCTCCGGCTGCCTGCTGGTGAAGGACGTGCCCTACGTGAATTCGCAGAAGCAGGTCAGGCGCGGAATTCTGGTCATCAAGCTGGTGCTTGCGGACGATGAGACGGGCAAGCCAGACACGCACGTCGCTTATTTCTCCGGCGAGTTTCCATGCAACGAAGACGGCACCGCCATCGAAAAAATACGAGCGGGAAGCGGCGTGCAGTCGATCGCCGAGGGAGTGACGATTGAGCATACATTTTCCGCAAAGCCCAAACCCGATGACTCCTACCCAAATTACCACGCGCAGGTAACAACCTATGTCGCCATTTTGTCGGGCCCAGCCCAGAGAATCGACCCCAAGTGGACAGCTAAGTCCTATCCGCTTGTCGTTCCTGATGCCGACGATGACGAGCCATTCAACTATATCGACACGGCTTCCAGCAGAGCTGGAATAGTGGCGGCCACCAAGAAGCTCGCGCTCGGCAAGATTGCAATCGTCGGCCTGGGTGGAACCGGCTCTTACGTGCTGGATTTAGTGGCAAAGACGCCCGTCAGGCAGATTCATCTTTATGACGGCGATACGTTCCTCCAGCACAACGCGTTCCGTTCGCCTTCCGCGCCCTCGGGCGACGAACTCAGAGCCAGGCAGCCCAAGACAACGTATTTCAAGAATCTCTACGGAAAAATGCACCGTGGCATCGTCGATAAGCCTGTCTATCTGGGCGCCGGCAACGTGGAAGAGCTAAGGGGAATGGATTTCGTTTTTGTCTGCCTGGACAAAAACGGGCCCAAGAAATTGATCGTCGAGAAGCTCGAAGAATTTAACGTTCCGTTCACCGACGTTGGCATGGGCATCCAGATGGACGGCGACTCCCTCGGCGGCATTTTGAGAGTCACTACCAGCACAGCACAGCAGCGTGATCATTTCCGCGGGAGAGTGAGCTTCGAGAATGCTCCTGGCGATGATGACTACAATCGCAACATCCAGATTGCGGATCTCAACGCACTAAACGCCGTTCTCGCTGTCATCAAGTGGAAGAAGCTGTTCGGCTTCTACCGCGACCTCAAATCCGAGCACCATACTCAGTTCAGCATTGACACCAACTTGCTCATCAACGAGGATCGGCCGCAATGACGCCGGACATCGCCCTGAAGCATGAATTTGTGGAGTTCATTCCTGAAGAGCTGGAGCAGGGGACGGTCTACGTGTCGATGCGCTTCGCAACGGCGTCCCATCTCTGCGTCTGCGGATGCGGCAACAAGGTTGTGACCCCGATACGTCCCACGGACTGGATTCTCATTTTCGACGGAAAGACTGTTTCGCTCGAGCCGTCGATTGGCAACTGGAGTTTTCCGTGCCAGTCGCATTACTACATCCGGAAAAACCGCGTTAAATGGGCCCCGAAGTGGTCGCGCGACCAGATCGAGCGCGGACGCCTCCACGACAGCCATGCCAAGGAAGGTTATTTTGGCCAGGAGATTCGAGCCGAAGTTGGCGCGGATAAGCCCCAACTCACCAAACCAAAACGCAGCTGGCGGAAAGCGATCAAAACCTTGTGGTCGTAAAGACTTCTGCATGTCAAGTCCGACTATGAGAAGGAATCAAAGCATCGCCAATGGCCGATGACATTCAGATTTACTGCAATTGTATGGAGCGCGTGCGCCGGCATGTGCACATTGCGGATCAGGTATTTGCGGGAAAGATTGACACTCATGATCGCAACCTCAATGCCGAACTGATTTTCCTGCACTTCCGTAAGGCTCTGGAAGAACTTGCGTTCGCATCCCTGTCTGCCAATCGTGAAAAATATTCGGCAGCTCGTGCCGGATTCGCGACCGAATGGAACGCTCGCCGTATGCTTGGCTTTGTGGAGAAGGTTAATCCGAACTTTTACCCGATCCCGCTAAAGCCTCCACAGGAGACCGCGCCGGGGCACAAGTTCTTCGATCGAATCTCGGATGGATTTCTCACAAAAGACGATTTCGTGACCCTGTATGACGGAAGCGCCGAGGTGCTTCATTGCAGGAACCCTTACGCACCTGGAGATCCGACCATCAACGTCAAATACACCGTTGATGAATGGTCTCGGCGTATCAAATTCTTGCTAAGCTGGCACTTTGTTCAGATCGTCGATGTGCAGGGTCTGTGGGTCATTCAGGTTCCCGATGAAGGGCCGGTGCGCGGATTTTTCGGGGCCGCGGATGGTCCTTTTGCTGTCGAGTCTCCGGTCTCTTAACGGGTGCGCTTATTCGCGGCGTCCTCGGGCTGCCACACCCCAGCCAGAATTTTCCGCCTCGTTCCGAATGCCCTTTGGCTCCTACTTCAGTACGTGATAATCCGGTTTATCGAGCAGCATGACTGTTAGACTTTTCTCGGCGCACGGCTGGCTAGCTAGCTGGCGAATTGTGTAACTGCCGCCACTGTGGTAAACGTGCCACATGAAGTTTTCGATTCTTCATATTTCGGATTTGCACCGCGATCTCACTAACGAGCTGGGAAACGCGCCGTTATTGGAATCTTTAGTCCGGGATATTGAGCAGCGTTACCCAAAGAATGATCCGCCAATCTCGAAGCCTTCGCTCTGTATTGTGAGCGGGGATCTTGTCTATGGAGCAAAAGCCGGTTCTTCCAACTTCGCAGTAGAACTTACCCGACAATACAATCAGGCAAACGAAATCCTTGTGGGTATCGCTGATCGGCTCTTCGAGGGCGACCGCGGCCGGATTATCCTTGTGCCTGGAAATCACGACGTTTCATATAACCAGGTTCTCAATGCGTCTCAGGAGATCGCGATTCCGTCTTCCGCCGCCGAGCGCGACACGCTCGTAGCGGAACTCTTCAAGCACAAATCGAAGCTGCGCTGGTCCTGGGGGAGCCTAAGTTTCAGGCGGATTACGGACGATACGAAATACGCGGAACGGCTCCAGGATTTCGCTCTCGCGTATAACACTTTTTACCAGGGAAAGCGAACCTTCTCTCTAGAACCCGGTCTTCAATATGACATCTTCGACTTCCCACATCTCGATTTTACCGTCGTTGGCCTCAGCAGCTGCAATGAGAACGATCCGCTCAACCGGACGGCATCCATCCACCCGGATGCACTCGCGGGAGCGACTACAGATTTACGTCATGCGAAATATGCCGGCAGACTGATAGGCGCAGTATGGCACCACAGCCTCTCCGGCGTGCCGACACAAAATGACTACATGGACTCGGAGGTTTTATTGCATTTGGCGGACGCCGGTGTATCACTGGGATTTCATGGGCATCAGCACCGTGCCCAATGCATCGAAGAACGTCACCAAATTGCTGGCGACGGCCGGAAGATTGTTGTCGTCAGCGCCAGCACATTATGTGCTGGGCCAAGCCAACTCAGCCCAGGGCAGCCGCGTGGATACAACGTCGTAGAGATCGATGCAGAACAGACCAAATGCCGGGTACATCAACGCCGGATGCACAACAACGACTTCACCTATCCCATTTGGGCACCTGCCTATTTCATCGAGACAAACGAACCGTTCTTGGACTTGGGAATCGATCGTCCACTCCGACCTAGACCTCCCCATCTTGACGCGGCCTTCAAGGTTGAAACCGCCGAACAACTGCTTGGTGAGGGAAAGTGGAAGGAAGTCGTCGAGCTTCTTGCCGGTATTCCGCCGGATTCCGTCGGCAGGCCTCTTCTTGCAAAAGCATTGTCCGAAAACGGCGATTCTGCCAAAACGATTGAATTGCTGTGGCCGCCTGTAAATCCGTCAGAAGCGGTACAGATCGGTGACGCAATCTTGCAAGACGGAAATTCACAGCAAGCTGCTCAGTTTCTCGCCCTCAAAATTGTGTCAGGGGGCACTGACGCAAGTGTGCTCGAAATAGCGCGGCGTGTGCGAGAGAGGCGGGCAAAATGAGCGACAACACGGGTATTGTCTTTCAGGTAGAAACGGACAAGATCCTCAACATCATCACGAGCGAGATTTATGACTCGCCGCTGGCTTTACTAAGGGAAAACCTGCAAAACGCTTACGACGCCATACGTATGCGCTTAGTTCCTAATGGTAAGCCGCTTTCCGAAGGCCGGATAGATGTAACAATCTCAGGCACTTCCTTGGCCATCACGGACAATGGAGTCGGCATGAATGAAACAGTCTTGACGGACAATTTCTGGAAAGCTGGTTCCTCAGGAAAACGCTCGGAAGAGGCAAGGCGGGCAGGGGTAGTTGGCACTTTCGGCATCGGCGCGATGGCCAACTTCGGCGTAAGCAGCGAAGTCACGGTTCGGACCCGCGCCGTTGGCAGTGACGAAACACTAATCAGCACCGCGGAGCGGGCTAGGCTCAAGATCGCCGAGAAGTGCATTTCGCTCGATCGCGTCAAAGACGATTCCCCTGTGGGCACGACCGTCACTGTCCAGCTCCTTGCGTCAAAGGTAATAAGTGTGGAGCAGGCCCGCAAGTATCTTGAGCCCTATGTGGGACTGCTGCCTGTGCCGGTCTATCTCAACGGTCAAAACATCAGTGGCCAAGATCCAGTATCGCGTCTTCCCCTGACGGGCCGCACCTTTGCATCGCAAGGATCGTCCGTCAGCCTCGCCGACGGATCTGCAGGGGCCGACTTCAATATTCGGCTCGATCAGAATGGCCAAGTTTTGGTTACCGTCACAAACGTGAAGCTCGGAGGGGTTCCTGTAGAAGGAAGTCTGGTGCTTCTGCAAAACGGCGGTCAACTTATGGGACTGCGGTCCTATTTCGGTCTAGCCCCTGTGCCATGCTCGACTGCCTATCAATTTGGCGGTTACGCGAATTTGGCATTTCTTCAACCCACTGCTGGGCGTGAGGCAGTAAGCCGAGACAGCATCGATCAGGTCGCGCGCATCCTCAATCTTGCCGATCGTGCCGCGTCAGAATGTTTGGCGAACCAACCAACGTCGGACACGAACACCTCTTTCATGCAATGGGTGGTGTCACACGGGCGCTACAATCTCGCCAAGAATATTAAAGTGCGAGTCAAACCCGATGACGATGATGTGTCACTGGGCGAACTAAAGTCTCGGATCGGTTCACGTACGGCTCATTTTTATATCGGTTCGGACCAGCAGATTATTCAGACATTCTCTGGCCAAGGGGCATGTCTCCTTCTTGTCGCACAAGGCAATCCACGCCGGGCGATTCAGCTTCAGTGGCTTCAACAACTAGGTATTCAGCAAGTACCGGATTCGCCCAGAATTCTGCGCACGTACAAAGGGTCTGAGCTTAGCGTCAGTGAAGGCTCCATTGTTGTACGCGTGGCCTCCATTCTGCGCGATGACTATCTCGTGCCCGACGTGGAAATTCTTCTCTCTGATATTTCACATGGAGTTGCTGTCCTGCCACTTCAAAGCGATGGCCGCCTTGTCGTTCATCTGGCGAAGTCAAGCCCTATATTGCAGCCTCTTGCACAGGTCTATCAGGATGATTATCAGTTCTTTCCATCATTCATGAAAGACTTTGTACGGAATCAGGTGTATCCACGCGTCCAGCAGTATGTGCCGTCGTCCACACGGCAAGGGGTTGATGCTCTTCGCAAGATTCTTGAGCGCAACCGTGAGCTCTACCGGTACGAAGAGACCGACACAGGGGAGCTCGAAACCATGCTGCGTGACATGCTTCCGTCGGCAACGATGGTGGAAGTCCTGCAACGGGCGCAGTCCACCATGCACGTCCAGACCCAGCGGGTAACCCAAGCGCAAGTTGGGACTGTTGAGAACGAAATTCCTGACGTTGCAAAATCACAGGAAACCCAGCCAACCGAGCAGCAATCAGAATACTCTCCGCGCCCCCCGATTCTCCGTGACGAAATAACCTCTGACATGAAAATTCTCGTTGCGGAAACCAAATACCCACAGCTGAATAACTTCTCGTTGTTTCTCGGTATGTCCGATCGCCTTATGCGCGAATACGCCGACTTTTTCAGAACACCGCACACCACCCGGATTCTGTGGGGCGGGCACCGCGTTATCTATATCTTTTCTGAACCGACCGGGCGACTCAGCCTTTACTATGATGTCGAGCTCCGTGAGCCATTAGCTGACTCGGTTGCCGGCGGAGCCTTGTTCCCGACTACCACAATTATCACGAAGAAACGCATATTTGCTCCTGTTCCGGACCCGTTGGTTGACGCTTTCAGGATCACGACGGGGCCACGCGAATTCTATGTTCGTTTCGACTTACTTGTGGCGAATGAGTGATCTCGCGCAGGATGAGCCTACGGATCTTAGATCCCCTCAGTATTTAACATGAAATGTCGGGCTGTCCTCAGGCTTGCTCTTGCGCCGGTCGTAGAGGCGGGTAGTGGAGACATTGGCGTGCCCGAGCCATTCCTGGACCTTGGCAATAAACACGGTGGGGGACTTCGGGGCACTTTTGCCTTCCGCGCTATCGTTTATCGTATAACTTTAATTATGGAAAATCGGGCAGGTTAAGTTCCTGTTAGGGATATACATTTTAGTAACAGGATGAGCTACAGCATCCCGCCGCGAAAGTGGAAATTGCTGGCCTTTGACATGCGCTTCCGCTCCTTCGTGGCTTCCTTAGCCCTTTCACCAGCTATTCTTTTTTCGCGCTCCAGGATTTCCGCATCTGTCAGGTCGGAATATTCGTAGATGCTTTTGTCCAAAGTAGCCTCTCAAAAGCCGAGCTGTGCTTGCTGCTGATAACAGAATTTATCGGAAATCACAACTCGAAAGGAGCTTTGAGAACACGCACAATGCCGTTACACTGACTGGGAAAAACCCACCAATCCACCAAAGAGACGATGACAAAAAGTGCTCAAGGGACGAAAGAAGCAAAAGCTGTGTTGGACGCGAAGCTTCGCACCGTCCTGCATGAGGCCCGCGCGGCCGGAATCGCGGCGGCAAGGGATTTTGTCAAACGTACCGAGATCGCTGCGGATGGCTTCGTTAGCGACACCTTCGGCCGAGCATATCTTAAAGTAGGCGACCCAACCGGCCCTTTTCGCAGGGCCCTGAAACGGCTTGACCCTGAAGCCGAAGCCTGGGAAGGCTATTGGTGGATTCTCAGTTTTAAAGACGAAGACATGCCAACGGCAGCAATCCAGAGCATTCGCGCACATGAAGCTGCCTGCAAAGCTGCCAGGAGCGTAATGGAATCTTACTTCCCGGACGAGAAATTTTACGTCTTATCTCGCGTGGACTAATGCCTAACCTTTTTTGCGACCCATAACTCTTTTATGGGTGGCAATCACTCCGGGCAGAAATGGTTTACATTCATTAACGGTTGCAGCATGCTTCCGGCATTCAATTCCACTTGCAGGGACCGTTATGGATCTTTCAGCTATCAGTCCTGCAGCATTGCTGGCGCTTCATGCTCAGGTAGCGGATGAGCTCCGCCTGCGCGGCATCACGCGCAGCTCCAACAATCCCACAGGCGACCTGGCGGAATATCTGTTCTGCAAAGCCTTCGGCTGGAAGCAGGCCGGGAACTCGCACGCTAACATCGACGCGGTAGCCGACGACGGCACGCGCTACCAGGTCAAGGGCCGGCGTATAACTCGGTTTAATAATTCACGCCAGCTCTCAGCCATCCGCGATTTGCAGGGCGGGCACTTCGACTTCATCGCCGGTATCCTTTTTAACGAGGACTACACCGTCATGCGCGCAGCCTTGATACCGCACTCTGTCGCGCTGGAGCGGGCCAAATTCGTGGAGCGTACCAACAGTCACCGGTTCTTGCTCCAGGATGATGTCTGGAACGCTCCCGGCGTGCAGGACGTTACGGCGGCACTGAAAGCGGTCAACGTTTGAAAGGCATCTTATGGTAGATACGGCAATCTTCTTAGGGGCGGGCGCTTCCAAGACCGAAGGAGCGCCCCTGCAGGGCGAACTTTTCAAAGAGTATTTTTCCTCACCCGATTTCCTACGCAAGAACAATAAGATGAATCGCGAGCTAACAGCATTCTTCTTGGAGATGTTTAGGCTCAACGTCAAAGACCGCACGCTTACCAACGAGAGTTTTCCAACCTTCGAAGAAGTCCTCGGGCTTACCGATCTTGCGATCCTCCGCAAAGAGGCGTTCCGTCATTTCGATATCGACAACCGCGACCACAGCAACAGTGGCCGCTTACGGATCATGGGACAGTACCTTACGTTTCTTGTCGCCACGGTACTGGACAAAAGACTACCGGGTCGATTGGGCCACCACCGAAAGCTCGTAAGAACGCTGGCGGGCGCGGATGAGCTTCGCAACGTCGTTTTCGTATCGACAAATTATGACATCCTCATCGATAACGCCCTCACCGATGAACCCGGTCGGGGATTTGATCTGGACTACGGAATTGAGTTCCGAAACTTCGATCCGTCATTTGTCGGCGACAACCACTGGCGTCGGCCCAATCTCAACAACTGCGTGCAGCTGTACAAGCCGCACGGCTCATTGAACTGGCTTTTCTGCCCGAGCTGCGGCGAGCTCGAAATCACTCCGAAGGAGAAAGGCGTAGTCACGCGATTAATTTCAGACTTCACGAAGAAACCGTGTTCCCGTTGCGCGGGCGCGTTCTCGCCGTTGATTGTTCCTCCGACCTTCTACAAGGACCTCAACAATGTATTCCTGAGCACCATCTGGAACCGCACTGACATCGCCGTGCAGAAGGTGAAGCACATTGTATTTTGTGGCTATTCGTTCCCCGACGCTGACATCCACATCAAATATCTTCTGAAACGCGCCCAAACAAACAGGGACGGCGACCTCGAATTCACCGTCATCAACCATTTCCCCGGCAAAGACGCGGATCAGATTAAGCAGGAAAAATATCGCTACGAGCGTTTTCTCGGGACGAAAGTCAACTACACAACGAAGTCTTTCCAGGATTTCTGTAACGACCCGTTCGACGTGATTCCACATTCGGGCGCGGTTTGAGATCAGTCATGTCCAGCGACATTTCGACCAATAGAGACTTCGCGGAGTACCTGGCGAGTGCATTCAAGCAAGTGGACTGGCCGATCCCTCCCTATTTGACTCTGGGTTTTCTTGGCCCGCTGGCAAAAGCCATAAACGATGCTCCTGAGGATGAGAAGCTGGCGATCATGCGCGAAAAGCTCGCCGGGGCATATACAGCTCAATACCTGGCAGCCATGTATCTCGACCGGTACAGCAGAATCTCTTATGTGAAGGATTTTTCCCGCCAGATTGACGAGTCAATCCGTACCTATTTTTGCGGCTATACGTTCAACGCCGTCACCGGCCTGCTTCCCGTGATTGAAGGCATCATCCGGAAGATGGCTGCCGGACAGAACCGCGATATCGGGCAAGGAACGAAAAGGCTGAATGATGAGCTGCACGCCCTCGTTGACCGGGAATTGCAGTCTCCTGCCGGTTATGGCGAACGGCTTGTTTTGCTTGAGGCCTTCCGCGACTTTGTTCGCGACCGCCTTCTGCAGAACACAGACCGCTATGTCGGCCTGAATGAATTCAACCGGCACGGAATATTGCACGGAATCTTTGAGGATTTTGGGCAGGCCGTCAACTTCCTTCGTCTGATCACCCTGCTCGACTTGCTCTGCTTCTCCATCGGACTCATCGGAGGCGGTGTTTCCATGTTTGCACCCGCGCCGACTCCCGAGTCCACAAAGCTTGCCGCAGTTTACGCAACCCTGTGTTCGTTCCATGACAGCATCACCGCTTAAAGGTTGAAATGACCTCTAGCACATTAGGATGAAGCATGACAAAGCGTGCGTGCGTCGGTTGCACCGTTCCTCTGACTAACGAAAACATTTCGAGGGAGCACATTCTCCCGGAATGGCTGGCGACGGTAGTCCATCAGCCCGAACTTACGCTCAAGCATTACCGGCACAGTGAGGACACGCGCGAGGATGAACTGCTCCGGAGCCACGACCTGGGGAGCTACGCGATAAAGAACGTCTGTCGCGATTGCAATAACGGCTGGATGAGTGACCTCGAAGGCAGAGCCAAGCCAATCCTGCTGGGCTTGATGAACATGAAAACCAGCCTATTGCAGCTCTCCCCAGAGGAACGTTCAGTCATTTCGGAATGGGCTATAAAAACGGCATTTATGATAGCCAGCGCGCAGAACAACCTTCCGGAATTGCCCTGGCATCTATTTCGCGGAATGGCCCGCATGCCCCAGGAAATACCTGCGCAATGCATCGTGGTGGCGGCTCAAGTACCTTTCTTGCCAGACGGATTCTCAATCAACAAACTGCACTTTGTCGTCTTAATTCCGTTTGTCGACGCCGAGAGAGTTGTGAGGACCTCTGGGGTGCAGCTGCCGCTGTGGCCTTTGGAGCTGGAAATTCTAATCGCGCACAGGCACTTTCCGACAATAACTTCGCCGAATGATCTCATTAATTTCTTGACCAACCTGGTCGAGGCCGGAATTGTGTCCGATTCGCCAAGTCGCGCGCGGGTTTGAACTCGGTAATGTATTTTATCGAGTTAGGAGTCAACGGGAATTGTGCAGCTCTGATTTATGGGATATGAGTCGTTCGAGCTGCCGAAATGGTTCAAACACAAGAATGGTTTAAGCAATGGCTGATTCACTCGGTCGCGCGAGCGAAATGCAGTTTGGCTTGGATAGAAACGGCGAGGTGTTTTGCGTGGGTTGGGTTGTCGCCCGATGGAACTCTGTCGAACAATTCAAGCGAGACAATAAGCCGTTCAGAGTTGAAATCGTGAAAGCTGGCTCACCACGTTGCGAGCAGCTGATGAGCTCTCTTAGTGACGAGAAGAAACGCAGCATTCCTTTTCGAGAATGATAACGTCATGCAAGTCCTTGCCTTGAGACTCAAACTTCGATAGTTCTTGCGACATCAACCACATTTCAGGGGCACCAAACAAATGTATGCATCTGCTGCCCGCGCCACAGTGACGCGCATTGCTTTCGGTATCGCATGCCTTTCGCTCTCGTGCTGCGTAGATCTTGCGGAGGAGCGCCAAGTCGCCAGCAGCAACCTGCAAACGTTCGTCGGGCAGCCGATTCAAGCTTAACCGGCACTGCCCGATCCGGGCAACCGGAATCACTTTCGCTTAAGAAAGGTCGATTCCCGTCCGCCATTGATGCCGGCATTTGGCGCATCTCGCTCTCACGAACTTCTTCGCCGGCTCCTTCATCGCATATGTACCAAGCACGCTGGACCCGATCAACAGGGGGAGCATGATGGGATTCAGGGCCATGCTGGCTGTCAGGGCGGTAAACACCCAGCCTCCGGCCACGCCGCCCCCCAGCTGCGCCAGAATGAATCCCGTTTCGCCAATCAGCTTGTAGTCGTCTGAATTGCATTTCGGACAATTCATATCGGCCCCCGATTGCAGAATGCGGATTTGATCTCACCGCAAATAACGGTACAGCGCAGCGAGAAGGGCGAGAGTACCCAAGCAAAGGAGCGCCTTGTACACTCGTTCCAACACTGCCGTGCTCGTCCATCGCTCAAGGCTTTGTCTCATACCCCCCCGCGTGCTTCGCCGCTTTCTTTAGTGGCAATTGCTCGGACTGAGATTGCAGGCTCTCTGGGCCGCGCCCATCGCCCGCGTATGCTCCCAGCGGCTCACGCTGTCCTGCGAGTCCTGCCCTGCGGAGTCATCCGCCGCCGCGGCAACGAGCAGCGAGAATATCAGCCACGGGCCAAGCACCTTGCCTTGCCACTGTGCGTTCTCCTGCGCTTGCTTCCTGGCCTGCCATGTCCCTGCCCGGTCGTTCCAGTACGCGGCCTGCTTGGGATCTTTCGGTACAATCACCCCTTCCCCGTAGGCCTCCGCAAGCCCCTTCTCTCCCGCGTAGCTGTCATGGCCGGCGCTGTCTTTCAGGAGCGCCATCATCTGGTTCGGCGTGAGCTTTTCGCCCCAGCCATTCATCATCATGGTGACCAGGAAGCCTTCACCGTCCGCATCGCCTTTCGCGGCGGCAAGCTCAAAGCAGCGGAAAGCGGAGGCGTACATTTTCGCTTCGGCCGCCCGACGGCCGAGAATCGACAGCTGATCCGGATTCAAAGGGCACTTCCCGGCTTGCGGCGTGCAGAAGTCCCGGTTCACAATCGTCGCGCTCCAGTAATCAGCTTCCTTGCCTCCGTTCCAATGTACGGAGCCTTTGATGGTGTTCCCCGTGATCGTGCCTTCGTAGTCGGCAGTGAAGGCGCCGCCTTGCGCTTGCGCGAATTGCGACGAGTAGGTTCCGACCGGATCTTCCCTGTGAATCCTGATGGTACTGCCGTCAAAGCTGACTACCGTCAATTTGGTAACCGCAGGATAGAGCCACGCCCCCTGCCCCTGCTTGCCTTCAAACAGCCAGACCGCCCCGCCGCTTCCGGGGTCCTGACATTGGTGGTTGTCACACTCATAGAGCGCAGTGGGAATCGCGGGCTCATCCTGCTGCGCTGCCACGAAATCAGCGACCCAATCGGGGCCCGCCGGTGGATTCTGCTTATGTGACTGTGCGAGCGAGGTTGAGGCGAAAAGCGTGAAACTGAGCACCACCGAGACAAAAGATCGCATTGCCTTGTCCCCCCTTGTGGCCATTGTGGTAGCCGCTAAGTCCTCCCACCCAGTTAAGCGACGTTAAAAGTCCAAACCAAAGTCACTCACCGGAACCGGAATCCACACCCATGGCCCCACAAGGACGATCCTGCCATATTTGTTTCTAAATATCAATATGTTGTCTTTCAATGTCAGTATTTTGACGCAAGGAATCGCCGTGCTACTTTCGGCCCTTGAAACTCAACAATGGAAGACAGTTACGCGCCGCGCGCGCCCTGCTCGGATGGGATCAGCCAAAACTGGCGAAGGCTGCCAAAGTCGCCATCGGCACCATAAGGCGCATGGAATCCTTCGAGTCCTCTATCCAGTCACACACCGGGACACTGCTCAGGGTACAGACCGCTCTTGAGAAAGGCGGAATCGAATTCCTTAACGACGACCGCCCCGGCGTTAGGCTGAAAGAACGTCCCCGCTGACTTGCCCGGCGAAGCAAACCCGCGCCTGCAAAAGAGCGCCGTAGGGTTTGCGCAGCCGCATTAGGCTCCCTTGAGAAATTCGCGGTCCTCATAATGGCGGACCTGCCTGCAGCGGCGCAGCTTGCTTTCAATCAGCAGTATTTGTTCATCGCGCGGCAACGCTAATAATGCATCCGCGGAAATTCCCCCGATGACATTCGCGAGATCCTGCGCCATCCGGTAATTCCGGATTCCGAATATCTGGATGACGCCGGCATTGTCTATGAGCGTGTTCGCCTGCGCGCCGTAAATCTGCAGTTGCGCGGCATTCTGCCAGAACGACCACACCGTCAGTCCTCCCGCTGCCAGCAACGTCGTCGCCATCAGCAGCGCCTCAAGCTTGCCCAGGTTTCCGATTTCGTCGCAAAGCATCAGCGTGCGCTCCTCGGGCGGATTCCTCCGCTGCGTGAGCAGCAGAATCAGCCCGGAAAGCCACATTCTAAGCAACGGGCGATAGGCACTGAGGCGATAAGGCGGCACGATGATGTAAAGCGACATCGGCTTTCCGGCGAGGAAGCCGTCAATATCCATCGTGGTAGTATCCGTGAGCCTGCGGGTCAGGTCGCTGTCGAACAGCCTCAAATGCGATTGCACCGTGCCCAGGACACTCGGTCGCGTATTCTGCTCGGGCAGCTGCAGGAAAGAAACGAAAGCAGCTTTCGCAGCCCGGTTTACGACTTTCTTCTCATCCAGCAGCACCGCCAGGCGGTACACCACATCATCCTGCGTAAAAAGGTCGAACAGCCCGCTCAGCCGCCTCTCCTCTTCCGGCCGATCCGCAAGCAGCCACGCAGTCGCACCGGCAATCATCGTCTCCGACCAGTCGTTCCAGAACCTGTCGCGCTCATCGCCCTGACGCTCGATGAGTTCCGCCGCGAAGCTGCGCGCCGTCGCTGCCGGGTCCGTCCCGCATCGCATCGTCAAATCGAGCGGATTGAGCGAACCGCTCTCGCTTCCGTCCCGCAAATCGATAACGCATACATCCTGGCCCATTGCCCGCCTTGCGCGCGCGGTTGCTGCGAAGACCTCGCCTTTCGGGTCGAGAACGACAAGCTGTCCGGGATGAGTAAGTGCGTTCGTGATGACCGGCCCGGATGTCTTGCCCGTGCGTGTCGGGGCAAAGGTGATGAGATGGCCATCGCCCGAGTAAGTCACCAGCTCGCCGGCATCGGAATGAGCTCGCGCGGAAAAGCCCATCCCGCGAGATGCAGCGATGCTGCGCCCGAGAATCAGTTTCGACATTGCAACCTTCGTGAGTTTGTTCCGGGGCCCTGGAGTCTCTTGCGGAGGAACCTGCGGGACAAAAGCGGATCGAAGAGTGTAGATCGCCGGCCGGAGTTTTGACGAGAGCTATAGTGCGAGTGTTTTCTGATCGTTGCGGATTGACAATTTGTGTCAGCGCCGAATCGCGAATTGGTACGATGGCGCATATGCCCAATACAGACCCGAAACCAAAAGACCAACTCAAAAAGCCAGGGGCACCGCGGTCACAATCGAAGCCACTTGTGAGCCCTCTGTCAGAGGATGAAAAACGGCAACTGCAAGACGAAGTTCACGAGTCGGCCAAACTATTTCGCCGGTTAGCGAGAAAGGGTAGATAGCTCCGTACGGTTGCGGAGACCTTCGCCGCGAAGGATTGACTTGCTCGCGCGATGTTCTATGGTGCCCGCAGGTACGATCCGCATAATCGTACCCCCCAACTCAAAGCCAGCCGCCTTCCCGGTGTCTGGCTTTTTCCTTGGCTGCCCAGCCCCTTACGGAATTCGCAGTTTGATGTCCGCCCGCTTACACGGTCACACGAAACAACTAACGCTTTGAAAACCTTCTGGCATTTCCATTCAGAGCCATCGCCGGTGTCTACAGGATCGGTGCGCTTCGACATTGCAATTTTCCGTTCAATGCCCCATAAAGTCGCATTCTTAAGAAAAATGAGTAAAACGGGACGAGATGGCGGGCAAGTCGCGTTCAGCTGCAAGCGTACTAACTACGTGCTCTTTATTGTTTTGCTTCTCCGCTAATGCGGAGGCAACGCTGGAGGATGCATGGTCGCTTGCCTATCGGAACAATCCTTCTCTGCAAGCCAAACGCGCGGAGTTGCGCGCTACCGATGAAGCGGTCTCGCAGGCGCTGAGCCATTGGCGTCCCAGCATTGACGCAACCGGCAGCGCGGGTAAGACCAATCAGAAGATTCCATCGCTGGAGCCATTCGGCACCGAGGACTTCAACGGCACGACGCGCAGCTATGGCGTGCAGGCGACTCAGCCGCTGTTCCGGGGATTTCGCACCATCGCGGAAACGAAAGCCGCCGAGCAGCAGGTGCTCTCTGAGCGCGCCAAACTAGAGGATGCCGAGCAGCAGCTTTTCCTGGATACCGCTTCCGCGTATCTGAGCGTTCTTCGCGACACATCCATTCTCGACATGATGCGCGATAACGAAAATATCCTGCAGCAGAAGCTGCAAGAGACAAGAGTTCGTCACAACGCCGGCGAGCTGACGAGTACGGATGTCCGCCAAAGCGAATCCCGTCTTGCGCGCGCCCGTGTCACCCGGTTTCAGGTGGAGAACAGTTTGACGCAGGACCGAGCGGCCTACAAGCGGCTGGTGGGAGAGATGCCCGCAAGCCTGAAGCCTCCGCGTCTTGAGCTTCATCCTCAGCAGGGCCTTGAAGATATCTTCCATCGCGCGGCAATGCAGAATCCGAACGTTACGGCTTCCCGGTTCGCGGTGGAACAGGCAAAGGCAGAGATCGATCTCAACAAAGGCAGCTTGCTGCCCGAAGTTGATCTGGTGGGCAACACGGGGCGCATCTGGGGCCAGAGCGGCCTGCTTCCGGGAGAGCAGGAGACGAGCCAGGTTCTGGTACAGGTCACCATGCCGCTGTACCGATCCGGCGCCGACTATTCGCGCACACGGGCGGCGGAGCAGGTGCTCACCCAGCGGGAGATGGAGCTTGATGACTCCCGCGACAAAGTGCATGAATCGGCGAACAACGCCTGGCAGGCTCTTGAAACAGCGCAGGCGGCGCTCGATGCCGACCGAACCGAGATCGAGGCGGCAGGCAGCGCGCTTGCGGGCGTGAAAGAGGAATCGAAAGTCGGTACGCGCACGACACTGGACGTGCTCAATGCCGAGCAGGAACTGCTTGACGCAAAGGTCGATCAAGCCAAATCACAACACGACAAGGATATGGCCGTATTGCAGATCGAAGCGGCGGCGGGAGAACTCACGGCGGAGCACTTGAAACTTCGGGCTGCGACATACGATCCGAGGCTTCACTACGAAGATGTCCGCTCGCAATGGATTGGCTTCAGCAAGGATGATTCGCGCTACGGCGTCCCCTCTTCACACACTCCGGCTCAGTAATACCGATGGACCTTCAGCCTGAGATACCGCCTACGCATTCCACCGGCCTTACGGCACTTATGCTTTTGCTCCGGTTTCATGGCATTGCAGCGGACGGCGGACAGCTGATCCACCAATATGGCCGCACCATCGGGGTAACTGAAATGCTCCGCTGCGCGAAGGACCTGAAGCTCAAATGCCGCGTGATCGACAGCAACTGGGACCGGCTCCTGCGCACGGCGCTGCCGGCCATCGCCGAGCGGCGCGACGGCAGCTTCTTCATCATCAGCAAGGTCGCAGACGGCAAAATCCTGATTCTCGACCCGGTAGTGGGCAGGCCTCAGCTCGTCAGCCGCGATGATCTGGAATCGGGCTGGAGCGGCCGTCTCGTTCTGATGACGCGCCGCGCAAGCCTCATCGATACGACGCGTCGCTTCGACATCGGCTGGTTCCTGCAGGCGATGCATAAATACCGCCGCCTGCTTTCCGAAGTGCTCATCGCCTCGTTCTTCCTGCAGTTGTTCGCGCTCGTCTCTCCCTTGTTTTTTCAGGTCGTCATCGACAAGGTTCTGGTGCATCGCGGCCTTTCAACGCTCGACGTAATAGTCTTCGGCCTTATTGTCGTCTCGCTCTTTGAAAGCGTCCTCACGGCGCTTCGCACCTATGTCTTCTCCCACACGACCAACCGGATTGATGTCGAACTGGGCGCGCGACTCTTCAAGCACCTGGTTGCCCTGCCGATAAGCTACTTCGAGTCTCGCCGCGCGGGGGACAGCGTTGCGCGCGTGCGCGAGCTTGAAAATATCCGTAACTTCATCACCGGTTCGGCTCTCACCCTCGTCATTGATTTGTTTTTTACTATCGTCTTCCTTGCCGTGATGGCTTTCTATTCGCTGACCCTGACCGGTATCGTCCTGGCGTCCTTTCCGTTTTACATCCTTATCTCGGTTCTGATAACCCCGCTGTTCCGCCAGCAGCTCAATGAGAAATTCAATCGCGGAGCGGAGAACCAGGCATTCCTCGTTGAGACCGTCACCGGGGTTGAGACGCTGAAGGCCCTTGCGGTCGAGCCGCAAATGCAGCGGCGCTGGGAAGAGCAACTCGCGGGCTACGTGCGCGCGAGTTTTCGCGTCTCCAACTTAGGCAACTGGGCAAGCCAGGGCATCCAGCTCATCAACAAGCTGGTGACAGCCGCCATTCTCTTTCTCGGAGCCAAGTCCGTCATTGGCGGCGAGATGACCATCGGCGAACTGGTTGCCTTCAACATGCTTGCCAGCCGTGTGTCGCAGCCCGTGCTCCGTCTTGCGCAAATCTGGCAGGACTTTCATCAGGCGCGAATCTCCATCGACCGGCTAGGCGACATTCTCAATACCACTCCCGAGCCCGCATTCACGCCGGGCCGCACGGCGCTGCCCGATATCCGGGGCTCCGTCGTCTTCGAGCGCGTCAACTTTCGTTACAAGCTCGACGGGCCCCAAGTCTTAAGCGGCATACACCTTGCGATAGATGCAGGCCAGGTGATCGGAATCGTCGGCTCCTCGGGCTCCGGCAAATCCACGCTTGCCAAGCTGGTGCAGCGTCTCTACGTGCCTGAAAGCGGCCGTGTCCTGATTGACGGCGTGGATCTCGCGATGGTGGATGCGTCCTGGCTCAGGCGTCAGATTGGCGTCGTGCTGCAGGAAAATGAACTCTTCAACCGCACTATCCGCGAGAACATCGCGCTTGCCGATCCCGGCATGCCGATAGCGCAAATCATTGAGGCGGCAAAGCTCGCGGGCGCGCATGACTTCATTCTCGAACTTCCCCAAGGCTACGACACGCAGGTAGGCGAGCGCGGATGCACCCTTTCCGGCGGCCAGCGCCAGCGCATTGCCATCGCAAGGGCGCTCATCATGAATCCCCGCATTCTCATTCTTGATGAGGCTACGAGCGCCCTTGACTATGAAAGCGAGCGTGTCATTCAGCAGAACATGCAAAGTATCGTCCAGGCCCGCACCGTGCTCATCATCGCGCACCGGCTATCGGCCGTGCGCAATTGCCATCGCATCATCACCATTGAAAAGGGACGCATCGTCGAGGACGGCAATCACGAAGAGCTGATGCGCTCGGGAAATCGCTACGCCGCGCTTTTTCGGCTTCAGGGAGTGCGCCATGCAAACTGAGATGAGACCACTTCGCTCCGCGCTGGCTCCCTTCGTCTCCCGGCTGCGACTACTTGCCACCTCACAAATCATTACCGGGCGCACGGACGAAATGGAGTTTCTGCCGGCAGCCCTTGAAATCGTCGAAAGCCCCCCTGCCCCCGCCGGGCGAATCATCGCGGCCATCATCATCGGGTTCCTGGTGACTGCGCTTACCTGGGCGTGTCTCGGCTCGGTCGATATCATCGCCACCGCTCAGGGCAAGATTGTGCCAACGGGCCGCACCAAGACCATTCAGCCACTTGAAAGCGGCGTCGTGCGCGCCATCCATGTGCAGGACGGGCAGAAAGTCAAAGCAGGCGACGTTCTGATCGAAATCGACACGACCATCAGCGCGTCCGAGCGCGATCGTCTGAAGAACGAGCATATGCAAGCTCTTCTGGATACAACGAGGCTGAAAGCGGCGCTCGACATAGAAGGTGATGGGGCCGCGCGTTTCGCGGCTCCCGAAGGGGCGACCGAATCGCAAGCGGCACTCCAAAAGAGCCTGCTTGCTAACCAGGTGGGCGAGATTCGAGCAAAGCTGAGCGATCTCGATCACCAGATTGCACAGAATGCAGGCAACCGCGACGCCGTCACATCGACCATCGCCAAGCTTACCCAAACGATTCCGCTTCTTGAGGAACGCGCGAAGGCCCGCAAATCCCTCCTCGATAAAGGCTATGGTTCCAAGCTCGACTATCTGACCATCGAGCAGGATCTGGTGGAGCACCAGCAGGAGCTGGAAGTACAGAAAGGACGCCTTGCCGAGGCGGAAGCAGCCATTGCCGCGCACAAAGCACAGCGCCTACAGGCGGAGGACGAGTACAAGCACACTATTCTCAAAGACCTCTCCGAGGCGGAACAAAAGGCCGCAAGCCTGAACGAGCAACTATTGCAGGCCGCGCAGAAATACCGTCTGCAGACGCTGACCGCACCTGTCGATGGAACGGTTCAGCAGCTCGCGGTGCATACCGAAGGCGGCGTCGTCACACCCGCGCAGGCGTTAATGTCCATAGTCCCCGCCGACAGCCGCCTGGAGATTGAAGCGCAGGTTTCAAATCGGGACATCGGCTTCATCCGCGCGGGAGAAGACGCCGAAATCAAAATCGATACCTTCAGCTTCACCCGTTACGGCCTCATTCACGGTCATGTCCAGTCGGTCTCGCAGGACGCGATTGTTCGCCAGAGGCCTCCCGAGAAAGCCGATGAGAAGCGAAGCACGGGTGATGAAAGCGATTCCAGCGAGCTTCCGGGCCAGGAGCTTGTCTATTCCGCGCGCGTATCGCTTGATAAGACGCAGATGCAGATTGATGACAGGATGGTGAACCTGGCACCGGGAATGGCGGTGACGGTGGAAATCAAGACGGGCTCACGGCGCGTCATCGAGTACCTGCTGTCACCACTCTTGCGCCACAGACAACAGGCCATGAGGGAGATGTAATTCCTAATCCCGTCGCTACAAGGGGGTAGCAACCAATTCAACAGTTGAAGTTCTTATTTATTTATGTCTTAGTCGGCACATTAAGGCCTTGAAGCAGGGGCAGTTCCCATGACCAAACCTTTGCAGTCTTCGCAGTTACGACCTACAGAACAGCCCAAGAGGGCTCCATCATTCCCTACTTTTTATAGATCACTTCTTCTTACCGGCGTAGTGGTTGGCGCAATTACTTGCGGAACATATTTCATTCACGGCTCAGAAATCCTGCCGTTTTATCAGCACGGTGATCACGTAAGCGTGGAGGAGCAACAGAAACGTCTCGCAGCGTTTAACGCGCTTGGCCCGATGGAAGTGACGCCCATCCCAGAACAAGGCATATCCAATGCTGTTGATGCCATGCAGCTTTCTGTTGCCGCACGACAGGCGCTGATGGATGAATTGGCCAAAAGCCCCCAGACGCCTTCCATTCAACATTCGGCGCTACCTGATCCCGCAGGAGGGCACAGGCATGAACTCCGGCTTACGTGGATAACGCTTTGGGACACGGATACGGAAGATGGTGACGTGGTGCGAATTGATACACAGGGGTATTCCCGAACGGTTGTATTAAAAAAGGAGCCCACTACCTTTGCGGTTCCCGTTTCGCAGGATGACGCTATCACTGTTACCGGCATTCGCGACGGTGATGGGGGTGGCATAACGGTCGGCGTGGCCTCCGGCGCGTCCAAGGCAGTTTTTCCGATCATGAGCGAAGGCGAGGTCTTGAGCCTCAGAGTAAGAATAAGGTGACGCGGTCATTGATATCTGCAGCAACAAGGCTCATGCCCGTTGCATTTCTTGTGATGGCTTGCATTGCCATCGCCCAGTTTTGTATGCAATATGGTCCATCGAGCGGGACTATCGGAACCTATATTCATGCAACAAGCATCCTCATACAGCGTCATGCTTGGGTGGTACTGGGGTCCGCGACATTATTCTGGCTACTTACTTTCTGTGGTGTTTTTCATGAGCGCCAGAGCAATGCCAGCCGCAAAGAGAAGGGATGGTTGATGGACATACTTGATCGTTTGACAAATCGTCAGGTTCTAGAGCAAAAGATAGCCAAAGAACCTGAAGCTGTATTCATTGATACCGAACAATTGGCTGTCAGCCTCAAGAGCAAGGTAATCGGCCAGGACGCCGTTTGTGATGATATCGCAGCTCAGGTCCGAAGGCGCCTGGCGCTGAAGCAGCGCGGAAAGCCGGTAGGCGTATTCATGCTTGCGGGTCCACCGGGGACCGGTAAGACATATTTGGCAAAGCGCCTGGCGATTGAGCTCTCCCGCAAACTCCTGCACTTCGACATGACGCAATTCTCAAGTGGCGGTCACGGTGCAACCCAATTGTTTGGTTCGTCAAAAGGCTATGTGGGATCTGATTCCTATGGAAAACTCACCGGGTCCCTGCGCGACACACCCGACGCCGTAGTTTTGCTCGACGAATTCGAAAAGGCACACTCCGAGGTGCATAAGAATTTTCTCACTGCGTGGAACGACGGGTTTATTACGGAAGCATCGGACGGCAAGCAGATATCGACGACAGGTTCCATATTCATGTTAACCACGAATGCCGCTACGGATTCCCTCCAGTCGCTCAGCATCACATACGCGAACAATTCGGATGAACTCCGCCGCGCTGCCACCAACGCGCTACGGGAGGCAGGATTCGCTCCTGAAGTCCTCAATCGCATCGATCGCATCCTGGTCTTTAAGCCTCTATCGGGTCTCGACATCGCCCGCGTTACGGCTCTCGAAATCGAAGGGATGATTCAAAGCTATGGCCTTGGCATTGCCGAAAAAGGGATAGCTCCCGAAGTCCTGTTGGATATGATGCGCAATCAGGAAAAGCGCGGCGCTGGCGCTTCATCAAGAGACTTGGTGCGTGCGGTGGAAGAATCGATTGCAGACACGCTGATTGAGGCGAAACAGAAGGGTCATGTCAGGGTATCGCTGGTCTCTTTCAACGGCGCAGTGATAGCCAGGGCCGAAGAATGACGGTGTCCGAGACTGTATCCTTTCCTGGGACAATGACCTCCTTGTGGCGTCGCGCGCCCTTATGGCGGTTCTCATTCATGTCTGCCGCGTTACTGACTTTGCTGTTTATTCTGTTCCCGCCAGGCGAGCCACCGCCAGATGACTACGCCAAGACCTTGTCCGCAACAGCAACCTATGCACCTCAAGCGCCGGCCTCTCCCTCCGTCGCCGACGCGGGACGGTCAGCACCTCAAACCGCGGATCTCTCCCTCTCTACCGCCAACAACACTGAAAACGATGCAATAAAACGCGAAACAGGCCTCGATGCGGCCACGCTGGGGCGCTTGTTCAATGGCTCGGTTACCGTAAATGGCTTCAAAATACCGCTTACTGGCGATGATTGGGCGCTGCTGGCTGCCGCCAAAATCACTTCAGCCAAGAGTTCAGGCGTGGTTTATTTTCTCGGCACAATCGTACACAAGCAGCTCGTCAAGGGGCTCATAATAACGGCTGTCAGAACAAAACCAAGCGTACCCGACGGCGGCGAAAAGCTGAACTGGGCTAAGCAAAGCGCACTCTTCAAGTCCCCCGAGTGCGCCTCAGGCGAGGGCGCTCACGTCCAGTCCTGCTGGATGATTTACGACTGGTTTAGTTCTTCATGGCACAAATGGGCTGATCGTTCGGAAAAGATGAACAATATCGAACGGGCGGCAGCTGGGAATATGGATGCGAAGGGAATACTTTATCCCCAGGACATGGTTGGCGTTCGTTTTATCCGAGCCGAGAAGTGGGGTCTGATAACCGCTGTCTACTTGTTCAATCCTGAGGTGGAGAAGATTACATCAGGCACGGCGCTTTCTTTTGTGGATTCTGATTGGTATGTGTCTAATATCCACCGCCATCCCGACAAGCTCGCCTATGTCGAAAGACTCAAGCAATGGGCTGCTTCCCTCTGGCCGCAATTCAAACAATCATTTGACGCTGGCCAATAGACCCACAACCCTTTCATGAAGGACTTCAATCATGTCAAAGCTCGCCCCGAAGCAACAAGCAAAACTGACTCTTCTCGATAATCCATACGCCCGCGACATGTTTGCGGATGAGGTCGTAGGTTGCTATTCGGTCCATAATACTTTCCGAATCACATTCGCCTCTGCCAAGGCCGATCATACGACAGATCCAGCTTCTAAAAGTCGCGTGGTTATTGGCCGCTTAGTCATGCCCCTGGCCGCATTGGACGATTTTCACAAAATGCTTACGACGGTCCTCAACAATAAGAAAGCACAAGCTCCCGGCTCTGAGGTCGGCTCCCATACCCTTCAATAGGCCCCCACCAAACCGCCTACCATGACTCTGGCACGCTATCGACCTGCCGCAAACGCAAGGCCTGCTTTTTTTGATGACATTGTGCCCGGCTGTGGCTATAGATCGTTCAGCTTTGGTGACAGTCCCATCGAAGAGGGCGCACGACTAGATGGCCTGTTGACAGGGCATTCTCTTGCGAAGCGAGAAGCTTGGGAGCACTCGGATGAGCGACAAACGCAATCGCGAAGCCTGGAAGGTAGGAATCGATACCCTTTCCATGGTGTCGTTTGTTTTTCTGGTCATAGTGTGCCCATTATGGATGCACTACCACCCGCACACTCACGACGCACAGGGACACTTTGTCTGGATGGTAAAGGCATCTTTTGCGGTCACTCCCCCCTGTGCGCTTGGCCTCATCTGGATTTTTGTCAGATATTCCCGGTTTGTCCCGGCAGAATACTCTCTCTCTAAGCCACTTAATTTTGTGCGGTGGGTGCTTGCTTTTCTGGCTATGAACTGCCTTGTGTACTTAATCCTCACAAACATGGTGTGGAACTGAGCGTATGACAACAGTGATCATCATCGCAAGGGTCCTTTCATGACGTTGTCTCCATCGAGTACTTCACAGTTCAAACGATTGATCGATATCGTGTCGGTGATTCTTCTAGGCTCGTTGCAACTCGCATGCCCGATTTGGATTCTCGATCATCAAGAACTTGTCAGAAGCAATGTGGGGCTTTTCATGGAACTGGCATTTACTGCGGTCACGCTATGCACGTTCAGCGACGCGTGGCTTACGTTGCCCAATCTGGAGTTTCCGGGGCGTATGGATATGCATGATCGTTGCCTCATACTCGTACCTGTGCTTGCCCCACCTATAACTCTGCTTGCCTATTCCATCACCGTTCTCAACACATAATCACGGGGAGTGACCTATATGACAGAAGCGACATTTTCGAGTTTTCTGAATGCGGCCAGCATAGACGACACCGTTATAAACAACGCCGGCGGACCAGTAGGCAACACCAATGCTGCACTGCAGGCTACTGCAGCGGCGTCAGGACTCGCAGCTGCAACCCCCGTGACGGCCTTGGGTGCCGTGACCGCAAATTCAGCGGCTCTTGGCGCGGCTCTGACCACCCTCGGAACTGACTACTCGTCGGGTAATTACCAGAACGCTATTGGCGATGGCATTTCGGCAATAGGTGACGCGGTCGGTGTTCTCGGTGGCGTAGTTGGTGTTATTGGACTACCGACTGCGGCTGTTCCACTCTCCTATGCGGGCAACTTCGTTACCGCGGCCGGCATTGCAGTGGACAATATTAATTTTTCCACCGCAGCAACTGCGTTGAATGAACTAGGGATTGAGTTGGGTGATGCGCTTATAGGGGATAGCACCGATCTTACTAATACATTCAGTGGAATAGGGGGCACTGCCCTCCAGGATCTCAGTTCGGTAGAAACCGGTATATCAAACGCGGTGAGTTCACTCTCAACGGCGATTCAGGACTTCGGTACGTCAGCTGAGAGTGCGGCGGCAAGCTCACTGTCGAGTGCCATTACCAATCTTGAAAGCCCTCTGACTAGTCTCTATCACGACACGGGTGAAACAGCATCCTCCATTACCGATACTGTCAATAGTAATGACACGTTCGCCGTTACGAACACGGGGGGCTCGACAATCGGAGGCGGAACCATCAGCACTGACAGCAACGGAAATATTGACGGCGGGATCGCGACGGAGGCGAGTGGCGGCAACATAAGTCAGGTAGAAACAGTCGGCAGTAACGGCATCGTGAGTACCCTTCAAAGCGTCAACTCAAATGGCAGCACGCAATACACTCAGACCACCGATATCTCTGCTAGTGGACAAGTCTCAGCCACCGTTTCGGGTAGCGGCGATATTGTCAATCTTGGCTCCGCTACGATTACCCTCACGACGGGCGCATCCGCGACGGTGCAGGGCAATACCGACATCACGATACTCAATCAGGGCGCGTTGTCGGCCAGCGTCCAGGGAAATAGCGACTACATCAGCGACGGTAATGGCATTGCGTTCACCTCATCGGGCGTCAGCGACACAGCGAACATCGGCGGTTACGCTCTCGCCCAGGCAACGGCAACATTCAGCTCCAGTACCAGTCTGGACAGCATAAAATTGTCGAACAATAATGTCATGAACGTCGCCAGCGGCTCGCAGGACACGATCACGGCTGGTGACAGTACGCTTACCGCCAATAACAACTCCACAGGCAACGGCAACGTTCAGAACACCGTCAACTGGAATTCGGGCGGCTCGCAGGGCCAATATTTCACGCTGCAGGCCAACGGCTCGGCGCTGCCAACTGGAGTGAGCGAGGAAGTGTTAAACGACAGCGGTGCTAATCTCACAGGCACCTTGCAGGATGGGATTACCGACCTCACGGCCGGGGGGTCCATCGACCAAATCTTCGCTGGGCTCGGCAGCGGCGTGTCTTCGCTTTTCAACTACTACACGGGCGCCAACGACACCGGCAAAGCCTACCAGGAGAACGTCAATTACACGGCGGGTAACTCGACCGTCGAGCTGTACACTCCCACGGGTGCAATCACCAACGAGACATATGATTACTCCGCGAGTAACGGCACGGGCACCGACAACGAGAACATCACTAATTGGTCTGCTGGGGGCTCCCAGGAACAATTGTTTACGGGACTGCCCACCAACGTGACCGCGGAGGACTTCGGTTATTCAGGCAGCAACCTTACGGGCACGCAACAGTATCAGGAGACCGATAACGCGGCAAATGGCCAGGGGAAAATCATCGTGGATATTTCCGGGAGCGGAGATGTCTGCAGCCTGAGCAATGTCTCGATCGTTCTTTCGAACGCCACGAATTGCACTGTCACCGGACAGGACGATACCATCACTCTTGCCAGCGGGGCCGGAGGCTGCACCGTCAACCTGGACGGCTCCTCCGATGTCGCCAACCTGACCGGTAACTGGAATACTGTGGATCTCAGCGCGTCATCGGATACCGCCACGATTAGCGGAACGCATGAGACTGTCGATTCCACGGTTTCCGCCGACACGATTAACCTCTCGGGCTCCAGTGGAACCTGGGATACTGTGAGCGCTTCGCACGATACGCTGAACCTGGGAACCCAAACTGATCTCAGCTTGACCGGCAGCACCAACACAATTAACGGATCATATGACGTGACGCAATTCTCCGGAACGTACAACGCCCTCAACACGAGTGACAGCGTCATCTCGGACTTAAATGCCGTCGGCGATTGGCTCATCGGTTGGTATGACATGTACGACGGCACGAACGAGACTGGCTATTACGATGGAGCTGATCCCCTTGTTCTCAACCTCTCGGGCCAGCAGGTTCAGACCACCGGCGTAGCGCAGTCAGGTGCCTTTTTCGATATGGAGAATGACGGCCAGAGGATTCTGACCGGCTGGGCCACGCCTGGCGAAGGCTTCCTCGTCTACGATCCCAATAATACGAATTCCGTTACCAATGAGGCGAGCCTCGTCTCCAGCTTCTCCGCACTGCAGCCCTTGGATTCCAATCACGACGGGGTCCTGAATGCGAGCGACGCCGCCTGGGCGAACCTCAAGGTGTGGGTGGATTCGACCGGCCTCGGCAATTTCAGTTCGTCCTCCTTATATACGCTTGGTCAACTCGGAATCACCTCGATTAATCTCAATGCCACGCAGGAAAGCCAGAACAGCAACGGCAACACCATCGTGGCCGACAGCAGCTTCACCTTCGCGAATGGCAACACGGGAGATATCGCTGGCGTGAATTTTGTCAACGCTCCGGATATCACGATGGGCGTAAACGGGGCTATTTTCCAGCAGGCCAATAGCGCGTACAACCAGTTGGTTTCTGCCATGGCCGCCGCTCCTCCCGCTTCGTCGGCAAGCGTTGCTGCAACGGCAAGCAGTGAATATGCGGCTGCTATCGCTTCGCTCGCGGCGCCATCGCAAGTGGGAGTGACGGCACACTGAATTCGTTAGGCAGGCCGCATTCTGGCTCGTCAAGCGGCGAGCTTCTGCGGCCCGCGCTTCCACAGCCTAAGCCCCCACCGTGTTTCGCGCTTCTCTGAGCCGGCATTGAAGCCGGTTCGTCTCTGCTGCTAAATCACCTCCACGTCCTCGCTTTGACGCGGCGACGTGAGCGCGCGTCGCTCGCGCGTCAATAACGAATTTTCCCCGCTCCTTTCAGTCGCTTCCTCGCGCAGCAAAATTCTATGACCCGCTCGCATGGCCGCACGCTTTGTCCGTCGCCTGAGCGAGGCCGGTTGGCGGCCTGCATAACGACAGGAGAGTTATTCATGATCGACATGGTAAAGATTCTTGAATCCATCAAGCGGCATCGCGACGCCTTGGCCGAGATCGGCAAGTTAAACAAGCAAACCATCTTCGATTCGCTGCGCGAATCGCACATCGAAAAGGTAATCGTCGTATTTGACGGCGAGGGAGATTCCGGCCAAATCGAAAGCATCATCGCGTACAAGTCAGACACCGAGACGCCCCTGCCGACACCCACTGTCACTCTTAAGGCCGTTGACTGGAACGGCGACAGCCAGCCGGATGCCGCATTTCCGCTTCCCGAAGCGGTCGAGCGTTTGTGTTACGACTTCCTAGAACAGGAGCACGGCGGCTGGGAAAACAACGACGGAGCATTCGGCGAATTCATCCTGAATGTCATCGAGCGCACGGTTAGCCTCGACTTCAACGGCCGCTATAGCGACGTTCACACCACCTCACACACATTTTAAGGGAGGCGATCATGGCACATCCTTATCATCATTCCCTTTCCAGCGTCAAAAAATGGGGCGGCACGGTAGACGACTATCTGCGCATTCATTCCTGGTTCGATGAATCCAAGAAAATCATCGCCGAATTCCGCCACCGGGCATTGCGCCACCATGCCGAGGGCATCTTCATGTCGGAGACGATTTTCGGGACGACTGTGTTGCTCTCGACCGGGCGCGTCATTCCCACCCGCTGGATCGGCGAGCAGCATGTCCGCGAGGACTTGGGCTTCATTCCGTCATTTGCGGATTGGGTAAAGGCAATACGCCCCGAACCGTGGATGGGCCGCGCACAACGGCTGGAGGATTTGAGCCCGCCACAGCTGGTCGCCGCGAATGGAGGCCTCCGTGTCTAAGGGATTACAAAACGCACTTGAATTCTCAACATCTATGGGTAAAGTACGCCGCGCAACCACTACGGGTAGTGTCATGTCCCCCGCCTACGGAGCAAGCGCCAGAAGAGCGCGCAACTCCAATCAGCTTGATCTTTTCGGCAGCCTCTCTATAGATTCCGCTGACGCCGATGCGCCGACTGGAAGCCACCCCGAGCAGGTCAAGGTAGACGATGGACGAGAAGAGCCGCTTGCGAGAAATGATTCTGAGCCACTGGTGCCTGCACCGACCGCAGATGGTCGAGGATCTGCGCAGCAGCAACCGACTGGAGGAAGCGATCTCGGAAGCGGAGGGCCGCACGGCGGACCTTCTTTACGAGCTGGTGTCGGTCAGGAAGATGCAGTACCAGGAAGCCTGGGAGCAGGCGACGCGCGAGTGGGCGTTCCTTCCGACCGAGATCCCCCGCTAGCCCCGCTCCTCTTGGACTGCGAGCCCGTCGCAGAAGAGAAACCCTCACGCGACTTTCGGATAACCCACACCCACGGCATCGGCCAGGGCAGCCTGCACCAGAAGGCCCGCGACAATCTCGCGGCCATCACAACACTTAAAACACTTGAAGCGGAAGACCGCGATGCGACCGACGCCGAAAAGGCAATCCTTGCCCGCTATGTCGGCTGGGGCGCGATGTCCGGCGCGTTTGATCGCTTGTCACCGGGCGATTGGAAGCGGACCGCGAAGGATGTCGAGGCGCTTCTGACGCCGGAGGAATACGAATCGGCGCGCGCCTCCACTCCCAACGCGCATTTCACGTCGCCGATGGTAATTGCTGCGATATGGGAAGGGCTTGCGCGAATGGGACTGCAGGAAGGCTCCCAGATTCTTGAGCCGTCGCTGGGCGTAGGCCATTTCCTGGGCATGCAGCCGGAAAAACTGCTGCGCGGCAGTCAGCGCACCGGCGTTGAAATCGATTCGATTACGGCGCGCATCGCGCAGAAGCTTTATCCCGATTCCACGATATTCGCGAAGGGCTTCGAGGAGACGGCGCTTCCCGATGACTATTTTGATGCAATTATCGGCAACGTCCCATTCGGCAACTACGCCGTCCACGACCCGTCTTACAAGCGCAACCTGACGCGCGCCATACACGACTATTTCTTCGCCAAGTCCCTCGACAAGCTCCGCCCCGGCGGCGTCATGGCGCTCGTCACCAGCCGCTACACCATGGACAAGCAGGATGACACCATACGCGCCTATCTCGCCGATGGCGCGGACCTCGCGGGCGCGATACGCCTTCCCAATACCGCATTCAAGGGCAACGCCGGGACCGAGGTGACAACCGACATTCTTTTCCTGCGCAAGCGCCGGCATGGAGAAATCGCTTCCGGGCAGGCATGGCGCAAACTCGGCGACATCGAAACGCAGGACGGCCCCATCGCCGTCAATGAATATTTTGCCCGTCATCCGCACATGATGCTGGGCAGGATGAAGTGTGAGGGCACGATGTACCGGGGCGCCGAGCCGACCCTGGAAGGCGAACTCACCCCTGAGCTATTAAGCCGTGCTGTCAGCGCGCTGCCTGAAGGCGTCTTCGTGCCGCGCGATAAAGGCCGCGCCCCGCCGCGCCCGGCAATCGAAGCCGAATCTTTCACCGGCGTCAAGGAAGGCGCGTTCGCCGAGCGCGACGGCCGGCTTTTCATCCGCAATGGCAATAGCTTCGATCCCGCCAACATCTCCGCGAATTCCGCCGCCCGCGTCCGCGGCATGATGGCCATACGCGACGCCGTCCGCTACGTGTTCAAGACCCAGCTCGACGATGCGCCCGAAGGCGACATTACCCAGGCCCGTGCACTCCTTAACCGGATGTACGACGTGTTCGTAAGCCGGCACGGCCCTATCTCATCGCGCGAGAACATACGGGCATTCACCGGAGATCCCGACCATCCGCTCCTGTTATCGCTCGAAGACTACGACGCCGAGACGAAACGCGCAAAAAAGACAGCGATATTCGAGCGGCGCACCCTGGAGAGATTCAAACCTGCCGAGCATGTGGAAACCGCAGCCGAAGCGCTGGCGATTTCGCTTAACGAGACCGCGGCCATCGACTGGCAGCGCATGACGCAACTCACAGGCAGAGAGGAGAAATACCTCCAGCGTGAGCTGGGCGGCCTCGCTTACAACAACCCCTCGGGAGAATGGGAAACCGCCGACCGCTATTTAAGCGGCAATGTGCGCGAGAAGCTCAGGGCGGCGGAAGCGGCCGCTGCGCTTAATCCTTCTTATGCCCGCAACGTCGAGGCGCTCAAATGCGTACAGCCGGCCGACCTGCAGCCCGGCGACATCAGCGCCAGGCTTGGCTCCTCGTGGATTCCAGCAAGCGATGTCCGCGACTTTGTCTGCGAGCTCTTGAGCGTTCCGCAGCGCTCCGTGACGGTAGCGCATTGCGGCGCGATCGCCACCTGGACCCTGGGCATCGAGCTTTACGCAAAGAACTCGGTGTCCAACACCACCACCCACGGCACGAACCGGATGACGGCGTCGGATCTCATCGAGGACGCGCTTAACGGGCGCACGCCCACCATCTACGACCAAATCGACAAGGACACCCGCGTCGTCAACCCGCAGGAGACACTTGCGGCGCGCGAGAAGCAGCAGCAGCTGAAGGAGAAATTCAGCGAGTGGATTTGGCAGGACGAAGAGCGCGCTCACCGGCTTGCGCGCTTCTACAACGATACGTTCAACAATATCCGCCTTCGCACCTTCGACGGCTCGCACCTGACTTTTCCCGGCATGAACCGCTCGATGCTGCGCGATGGCGACCTCGACAGGCACCAGAAAGATGCTGTGTGGCGGGTGCTGCAGAGCGACTCGACGCTGCTTGCGCATTGCGTTGGTGCCGGGAAAACCTGGGAAATCACCGCAGCCGCGATGGAGATGCGCCGCCTGGGACTTGCCACAAAGCCCATGATAGTCGTGCCCAATCATCTCGTGGAGCAATGGGGCGCGGCATTCCTCATGCTCTATCCCCAGGCCAATATCCTTGTCGCGGGCAAGGACTACTTCACCACCGGCAACCGCCAGAAGGCGATGGCGCGGATCGCCAGCGGCAACTACGACGCGGTGATCGTCTCGCACCGCTCCTTTGAATTCCTGCCGGTCTCGGACAAGCTTTTTGAACGCTTCGTAGATAAGCAGATGTCCCTACTTGAGGACGCCATGTATGAAGCGAAGGCCGAGAAGGGCGACAACCGCCGCATCGTGAAAGAACTGGAGAAAGCGAAGAAGCGCCTGGACGCCAAACTCAAGGACCGCGCGGGCCGCGAGAACAAGGACCGGACGCTCACCTTCGAGGAACTGGGCGTGGATCAGATTTTCGTGGACGAGTCGGACCTCTACAAGAATCTCGGATTCATAAGCAAGATGAGCCGCATCGCGGGACTGCCAAATGCGGAAAGCAACCGCGCCCTCGACATGTTCATCAAGACCGGCTACCTGCGCGAGCGCAACGCCGGACGCGGCGTGGTATTTGCGACCGGCACCTCCATATCGAACACGATGGCGGAGATGTACACACTCCAGCGCTATCTCGCGCCTGAGATGCTTGCGAGCGCCGGCGTCGAGCATTTTGATGCATGGGCCGCCAATTTCGGGGAAGCGGTAACGTCGCTTGAGCTGGCACCGGACGGCTCGGGCTACCGGATGCATACCCGCTTCGCCAAATTCGTGAACCTGCCCGAACTGCTTACAATGTTCCACTCCTTCGCGGACGTGCAGACCGCGGACATGCTTAAGCTGCCGCGCCCGGACATCGAGGGCGGGAAGCCCCATGTCGTTGCCGCGCCGGCGTCGCCCGAGCTGAAAGCCTTCGTGCAGACGCTCGTGGAGCGCGCGCAGAAACTGAAAAGCGGCGGCGTAGACCCGCGCACCGACAACATGCTTAAAATTACCGGCGACGGAAGAAAGGCCGCGCTCGACATGCGCCTGGTCGGAGGCAGCGTGGACGCGGATGCCGATACCAAGCTCTCCCGCGCCGTCAGCCGCATCTATCACACATGGGACAACACCAGGGACAAGCGCCTGACCCAGCTGGTCTTCTGCGACCTTTCCACCCCGCATCCCGACCGCTTCAACGTTTACGATGAAGTCCGGGGCAGGCTGCTTGAAAAAGGCATCCCCGAAAAGGAAATCGCCTTTATCCACGATGCCGAGACCGACGCGCAGAAGAAAACGCTGTTTGACGCCGTGAACTCCGGCAGGATACGCATCCTCATCGGCTCGACCGAAAAAATGGGCGCCGGGACCAATGTGCAGAAGCGTCTCAAAGCCGAGCATCATCTCGATGCGCCGTGGAGGCCGCGCGACATCGAGCAGCGCGAGGGCCGAATCCTGCGCCAGGGAAATGACAATGCCACCGTCGATATCTACCGCTACGTCACCGAAGGCTCGTTCGACGCCTATATGTGGCAGACGCTGGAAACCAAAGCCCGGTTCATCCAGCAGGTGATGAGCGGCAGCGTCACCGTGCGGCAGGCCCAGGACCTGGACAGCGGGGCGCTCACTTTTGCGGAGATCAAGGCCATCGCGTCGGGCAATCCGGCAGTGATGGAGAAGGTCAAAGTCGATACCGAAATCCGCAAGCTCGACCAGCTGCGCTCCTCCCACGTCAACCAGCAGCACAATATCCGCTGGCAGATCCGCAGCCTGCCGGAGCATATACGCCGCTCGCAGGATATCTCAAAGCATCTTGCCTCCGACATCGCCACCCGCGACGCGAATAGTTCCGACGATTTTTGCATGACGGTAGGCAGGCGTAGTTTCTCGGGCAAGGGGGCGCGTGAGGAAGCGGCTTCAGCCCTGAACGAGGTCGTACTCTCCTGGCGTAATGACGAGTCTGTCCAGGGGCGGGGAAAATTCAGGGGCTTCGAGATAGCAAGCCGTGGACATCCGCTGAAGTCGGAAGCCGACCCGGAAATCCTCATTCGCGGCGCACAGACCTACCGCGCGCAGTTCAATCCCGAAAACCCGCTGGGCACCATGCAGAGCATCGAACATGCGCTGAGGTCGCTCGACCGCCTGGCTGCCAAGGAACGCGAAGAAACCGAACGGCAGGAGAAGGCGCTGGCCGAGTACAAGAGCCAGCTAAACCGCCCCTTCGAGCATGAATCGCGCCTCAAGGAGCTTCTTGCCAAACAGGCCGGGCTTAACCGCGCCCTCGACCTCGACAAGCATGACAGCCAGGTCGCACCCGCAGAACCTGAGGCTGAGAAAGAACCCGCCGCAGCTACCTTCGTAGAACGCATCCGGCAAGACCGGAGTGCCGAGATGGCGCTATGACGACGGCACCGATTTAGGATTCCATTTCCGGTATTGCTCGATTGGCCCGGCAAACGGCGGAATAATCTCATGAAAAGCGCGATGCAGATTGCCAGCCATCTTCAGGACCAGTCCGGCGATGCGATGCGCGGACTCCTGTGATTCATGGAGGGCCTGCTTCGGACGGACGGAGATATCGCCGCTGTCGGCGATGTATTTTTCGTCGGCCTCCCCTCCTTTGTGCTCGTAGACATGGCGGCGGTGAAACATCAGTTTGGCGAATTCCACATCTTCCGGCTTCAGGCCGTCCAGGATATCGATATCGAAAATCTCCTTCAGCTCGCCCGCCACCACGGCCAGATTATGGAAGCGTCTGTTTTCCAGCCTGTTCCTGCGCCCTTGCGTCAAAGGGACCTGATGAACCAACTGCTCCACGTACCTGCCAACCGATGAATCAAACGCGGCGACGGCATCCCTGACACACGCCTCGTACGGTCCGCCTGCATTGATGCGCTCACGTATGGCCGGCACTATTTTCTGGGAAAGCTCCTGCAGGTCATTTCGCGTGCGGCACCTGGAGCAATATCCGTAAATGCCGAGTATGTCGTTGAAACCTCCGCAGGCGGTGCATTCAAACTTGTTCTGCTGGCTCTGCTCCGCGTAATAGAAAGGAGGCTTTTGCGCCGCGTTGCCCGCGGCATCGGCAACCGCATCCATGTCGATTACGTAGTCCCCGTCGGCATCCGCCGCGAGCGCGTCCCTCATCTTTTCGCAATACTGCGCGACATAGGAGCGCTGGGCGGCCGTCAGGAAGTCCTGCACCTCGCCCTGCATGCCGCAATTCGGGCAAAAGTTTGTGCCCGCCTGGTCGCGCCAGTACGACTTGCACGCCGGGCATTCGTGTCCGTATTTCCCTTCGCTGTCGGAGCCGATAAATACCATGTAACAGCCTGGAAACGGAGGCGGCGGCATCGGGCTGCCGATTCCACCCAGGGGCAGGCCGCACACCGGAACGCCCTGAGCAAGCGCATAGATTGCGAAAATACCCGACGCGACCGGGCGCTGATGCTGCCATGTCTGCTGGTATACCCTGCGCCCGTCCTTATCCCTGCCTACCCGCAGGACCACCTGTCCGCCGGAATGCGCGATCTCGTGAAATTCGTCTTTGCTCATTCCCCTATCATAGCGAGGAGCATCGCCCCCCACCGTGCTTCCCGCTGCAATTGAACGACGATCCAACCATCGCCCTTGACGCTGTCTCCTTTCGTGTTTCTGGCCGCAACTCCCATGCCCGCTTCTTTGTATGCCGGCGACTATGCGCGCGTCGCTCGCAAGATCAATAACGGATTTTCCTCTCTCCCTGCGGTCGATTCATCGCGAAGCAAAATCCTATGACTTGCTCCCTGTCCCGCGCGCCTGACGTGCGCCGTCAAGAAGCTGCATTGGGCGGCTTCAACAAACCAAAAGGAGACTAAACATGGGCTACAACATTGGATTTTTCAAAGCTACCGATACCGGCTACACGGGCAAAATCGAGACTCTCGCCCTCAAGCTGCAGGCTGAATTCACCCGCGTACTCAACAGAACCAACGAGAACGCTCCTGCCTTCGAAATCTACAGCGGTGACCTCAGGATCGGCGCGGCCTGGGAACGTACTGGCAAGAGTGGCAAATACCTCTCCGTGAACCTGGAAGACCCCAGCTTCTCACCCGGTTACTACAACCTTTACCGCAACCGTGGCGTGGAAGACGGCCATACGCTGGTATTCGACCGCCCGCGTTCCCGGAAGGACGACAAGTCCGAATTGACGCAGGCAGCGTAACGTTTCGGGGGCGGCAGCAATGCCGCCCCTTCATTTTTTTCACCCGCCTATCTGTAAAGGAAATTGGCAATGAGCATCAGCACCATCCTTCACGGCGACTGCGTGAATCTCCTTCCGCAAATGGAGACCGCCAGCGTCGATTTCGTCCTCACCGACCCACCTTACCTTGTGTCATACAAGTCTCGTGACGGGCGCACTATCAGCAACGACAGGAACGACGCGTGGCTGGTTCCCGCCTTCGCTGAGATGTACCGGGTTCTTGTTTCTGACGCTTTCTGTCTCACGTTTTATGGATGGCCGCATGCCGACCGCTTCATGAGCGCCTTCCGCAGCGCCGGGTTCCGCCCGGTCGGCCATTTCGCTTTCCCGAAGCCGTACGTCTCCTCGGTCGGCCATGTGCGCTGCCAGCATGAATCCGCGTATCTTCTCGCGAAGGGAAATCCTAAAACATCCGCTCCGCTTTCCGACGTTATCCCCTGGTCCGAAAATACCGGCAACAAGCTTCACCCCACGCAGAAGCCCACTTCGGTTCTGCGTCCGTTCATCGAGAGCTATTGCCCGCCTTCTGGAGCGGTGCTCGACCCGTTCGCGGGCTCAGGCTCGACGCTGGAAGCAGCCAGAAGCCTGGGAAGGCGCTATATCGGCATTGAGATAGACGCGAGATTCCACGCTGCCGCTACGCGGCGACTTACCTGTGATTCCGCGCCATCCACCGCAAAAGCCAACTGAGGAAGGAGAACCAACATGCCGATGACGATGGACGAACGCCTGGACCACGCACGCGCCGCGCTGACAGCCTACTTCGCAACGAAAGGCGAGCCGCTTCCCGAGGGGCCTTCGGACTTTCAGGATACGGATGTCAGCGACCTGATTGCGGACCTGCTGCACCTGCAGAAGTATCTGGGCTACAAGGACGCAGAAACCACGATTGCCACGGCGGTCATGCACTACGAGGCCGAGCAGGAAGAATATGCGGCGCATGGCTAGTGTCCACATCGCGCTTGAAAAATCTATATCTATGGATAGAGTGACGCCTGAACCACAGCCGGTAGAAATCGCAGTCATGCCACAGGCTTCATATTCCCGCGCGCCGCATGCAGACGCGCAGCCCTTCCGCCAGCCTTACTACAAGCCGCATACGTCACTCGGCGCAACCGGCCATTGGGTCAAGACAGCGGGACTCCTTGCCCCGCTGGTCATTGGCGAATTTGTCAAAGACCCAGACCAGAGATGGCGTTTTATTCGCATCGCCGCCGTCGCCACGGCGCTGGTGTCCGAAGCGATGTGGACGCACAGGATAACGAAAGAGCGGGAAGAGGCTCGCGAGCGCGAACGCGAATGCCGAGCTCAGTATTGAGTCTCTATTCAGCTACACCGATTTCCGGGTCGCCGCCGCGTTATCGTTCGCGGCTAAGCCCGCAATCTCGACGGCCTTGCCTCCTTGCGCTTCCAGTTCCCGCAGCCAGTTGGGCTTCTGGCCCTTCGCGTTCCATACAAGCGTTTTGTTTGTAGGATGCTGGTAGCTGTGCCCGCCGTGGTAGACAACGCCTCTGGACGCTCTCTTTTTGCCATTTCCGCCCAGGGATTTCAAGGTCAGTCCGGCAGCGGCCAGAACGACGCGCGCATCATCGAGCGCTTTTGCCTGCACGGCCCGCGCGTCCTCAATCGCCTTGGCCTTCCTTTGTTCATCCCTTCGCTTCAGCAGGCCCTCGCATTGCCCTATAACAGTCCTTATTTCATCGTCCTGAAGCACGTCTAGTGTGGCGATGCTTATCATCGTCTTCTTCTCCTTTGATTGCGTTCATAATCTCCTCAAAATCCGGGTACGACTTCACGCTCATAATGACGGGCTGATCCTCGGGGCTGTCATGATTCAGCAGGCTCGCCTGCCTGCTTACGAGCTCACGGATGCCGTTGAGCTGGCCTTCACGAATCTGGCCCACCAGAATGCCCAGATTGTGGCCCTCGATTTCCACGGCGCGGTTGCCGAATATGACCACCAGCTTTTCGCGGTCGCCTTCGTCGCTCCACCGGTAACCCAGGTAATGCGACCAGGCGAAGCCTTCCGCCATTCGCCCGTCGCGCCGCTCCACATGCAGATTGAACGCCTGAGCCGTATGCTGGCGCTCTTTCGTGTAAGGCTGCCCCTCCGCTGCCGGCTCGCCCTTCTCCAGGATTCGGTTTACGAAACGGTTCTTCGTGTCATGCATAGCCCAGCCCCTCCCGGCCGCCCCAGTAATCGGCGATGGCCGCAGCCCGCGTCTTGAGGAAACGCGCAATACGGTTGCGCTCGAACGACTTCGCAACCTTCTGACGCCACGAATCGCGCAGCTTCGTCTTCGTCAGCTCCACCGCCGAAAGGCGTTCCCCGCCTTTTGCGATGGCGTCCCGGACTTCCTGCTTGTCCTCGACATAGACCTTGGCCATTTCCTTGCCGCGCGAGACGCTCACATACCATTGCTGCAGGTTGGCGGCGCGCAGGGACAGATTCCCGAGCGAAACAAACACCCGGTCCACGGACTTACCCTGGCTCGCGTAACTCGTATCGACATAGCCCAGGCTCATATGACCCCAGTCTTTGGGCAGGAGCTTGCCCTTCTCAATGCGGATATCGCCTTCCTTGGTGAAACCCTCGACCGTGTAGATATCGCCGTTATTGATGCGAGTGCCTTTTTTCTGGCCTTCGACCTTGGCCTCGCCGTTCTTGGTGATGCGGATACGGTCGCCTTTACCCACGGAAATTGCGCGCGTGCGTGAGACCTCGAAACGCTCCGCCTGCTCCACTGGAAGCTGTGCTTTCGTGCCGTCCCGGCGCATGAGAATCACCGATTCGCCGTCCCGTCCAATGACGGCGGCAGCTTCGCCTTTCGCAAATCCTCCCGACGTTGTGCGCTTTCCCCCGCTGCGTTTGCGCTCACCGGCCACGGCCTCATGAAAATCGACCACCATCCCGGCTTCGTAATTGCGCGCGTCGGCTTTTTGCGCCTGTGTCCAGCCAGTGGAGCGGCGCACCGTGAACTCCCTTTCCTTGCCGATAGCGCCGCGCTCTTTAAGCGCTTGGCGCAGCTCGTCCGTGAGCCTCGCCCCTTCGGCATGAGTGGGAGCGATAATGAGTGCGCTTTTGCCGTCATCGGCTGCCTGAAGGTAATCGGAAACGAGTTGCCTGTGTCGTTCCTCGGAATTTGATTCGACGACCCAGCCCATCTTGTCGAGCGCATCGAATCCCTTGCGCGCCCCCCTGCCCGTTCCATCGCTGACTTGCTCGACTGCCTTGCGGTATCCCTTGTCGCTCTGCCTGCGAATCTCCGTAATCTGCGCGTATCTGATGCCCGCTTCCTGTTCCAGAAGCCGGAAAGAATCGCCAGCCTCGATACTCGAATGCTGACGATAGTCACCCACCAGGACTACCCGCGCCTCCTGCTTTTTCGCGATATCAAAAATGCCGCGCATATCCTTGGAGGAAATCAGCCCCGCTTCATCGACCAGCATCACTTGCTTGTGCAATTGCTTCTGGAGCTTTTCATTCTTGAAGAGCATCGCCAGCGTCTCGGCGTTCTTGAATCCGACCTTGCGCAGTTCACCGCGCGAGGCAGTCGTTGACTGGGCAAACGCGAAGACCTGGCTGTAATCGCCGGAACGGTTTTCAATCGAAGAGACAACGGCATTAACGGTCTGGAGCATATGCGTTTTTCCCGTGCCCGCCGCGCCGCGCACGCCGGTGACCTGGTCGCGGCTCTTAAGAACGTGCAATGCGGCTTTGCGCTGCTCCCCCGAAAGCCCTGCCAGCTCGTCTGATTTTGGGTCCACATCCACAAGCGGCCGGAATTTCCGCTGGCCGTCTTTCGCGAATTGCAGCATCGCTATTTCATCGCGAAGGACCGATTTCGTTGTGGCCATCACCTGCCCCCCGCGTGATTCAGTAATCACTTCCGGGTGCTGCGTTATGTCGGAAACGGATTCGGGCAACAGCGACCCGACGCCGTAACGCAACGCTTCGGCCTTGAGCTTCTTTTCCGAAACGGCGGAAGCATTCTGGAACGAATGGGCGAGAGCGTATTCTTTGGCTTCCTCAGCCGTGTAAGCTCGGTCTCCGATTGCTCGGCCATGCACCGCATCGGCAAGCGCCGAACGCTCTTCGTCGGACAGCCGCTCATCCCAAACGTTGCGTAATTCGGCTTTGCCGAGGTCATTGTTCTTGTGCTCGCGTCCGTAATAGCCGATGGTGTGTTTGCCCTGCGAATCGGTGATGCCTTTCTCGGCGGCCTCGCGCTCGATTTCATTCCGGCGTCGGGAGTTTTTATCAATGAGCGATTGCGGCGTTCCGGCGACCTCAAAGCTGTAGTCCCTCTTCTCCGTCGCTATACCAAGCTCATTGAGACGATGTGCCAGCCGGGCATCAAACGCTGCTTCCCAATAAGGCGCGTCTCTTTTCAAATCACCGAACTGGCCCGCTTTCCAGCGATTTTCAACATCGTCATAGGTCAGGTTCATGGCATAACAGTGCATATGCAGGTGCGGGTCCGGGACTCCGTCCACAGGCCGTGCCGTGAAATGCAGGAAATCCGCCCAAACCATATTCCCGGTTTCACGGTCATGGTCGGCACCCTTCGACCGGACGCGCGTTTTCATTTCCGTTTCGATTTCCCGCATGGTGTCGTACACGCTCGACCGGAATACATCAAGTATCCGGTCGTCCCCTGAAAGCTCGTACAAGACCGATACCGACTTTGGGGCCGAAAAAGTGAAATCGAAGCCTGGGCGCCTGTTGTCTTTATTGCGTGGACTCAGCTGCTCGCCGGTGAAGGGGTGCAAATTGTCGCAGAGGGCTGAATATTCTTCGTCCTGCACCTCGCCTGAAAGGCCTAAACGCTCAGCACCTTTTCCGTGCCATCGTCCGGCCACCTCCTGCCCGTCGATGTAGTAGTCGGAGCGCTTGAGGTTATCGCCAAAATATTTCTTGGCACCGGCGGCGCTTTCGCTTGGAGTGATTCTTAGCATCGTTCTTAGCTGTCCGGGTTTGGCACAACCGGTAGGGGGTGGGAACTAATCGAAACCGCAACCGGTTGTAGCAATTTCATTTGAAGTTGCAAGTGCAAATCTGAGCAGCATGCATCTCCCCTAACCGGAGGTTAGGCCGGGTGCGGCCGACAGCACGGCACCCACTTGCACTCGCTAAGCTCTTCGCGGGTTCTGTTCCAACGTCAAAATGCTTGGCATGAAGCACGGGGGCGGGTATTGTGTGATCGCCCGAATGGAGACTCTCAATGGCGCAATGCAATACCATTCCCCTCTTGCAGGAATTGCCAGCCAATGCCACGAACGCCGAAGCCCTCGACTGGGTTAGCCGGATGCGCCGCGTTGTCGATAGATGGGAATCCCTGCCCGGATACCAATCCTTCTCCATGACGCCCGAATTAAGGCGACAGGTCCACGAGGAGCTTGACGCCGTGGAGCTCAGCGTCCGGCGTAACATGTCCGCACTGGAAGGCGCGTAGTTTCCACCGAATACGATGAATGTCGAGATGCGCATAGTGTGCCCGCTCCGTTAGCGCTCCCAGGACGGCGGCCTGCGCGGCATCGTTTGCGGCGCTCGCTGCGGGGCTTTCTCCGGCGCTTTCTCTTTGTCCTGGAGCGCGGTTTTTCCCGAGGCACCGTCTGTCGGACTTAACGCTTCCTGCGTCTCATCCTGGCGACTCTGGTTCTGCAATTGGGCCTGAGGAGCGCTGCCGGTTTCCGGGGCCGTCCGCTTTGCCGGCGACTGCACATGCTCAGACGCCTTGTTCATTGTCGCCATTGCGCGGTCCGCCTGGGCTTTGATTTCAGGAGTGATGGGTTTTGAGGCTGCTGTCTTTTCCTGCGCATCCTGCCGCGTGTACATTTCCTTTGCGGTTTCGGGCTTTTGCTCTCGGCTCGTTTGCGCAACGGACTGTTGCTGAGATTCCTGTCGGTTCCTGACGAAATCGAGAAATGCCATTGAAGTATCTCCTCAATAGCATCATCAGTCCGCACTAAGCTAATGCCATGTCAAATGAAGTAAAATCTTGGTCCTGCGTTGACCGTTATGCACATCGGCGATATCCTTAGCCCGTATGCCAACGCGGGACTCATTAAAAGACACCCTGCCGGACAAGCCCGATCTCCTCACCAAGGCTGATTTAGAGGAATGGATTAAACGGGAGATGCCAGCTGTCGAAGATGAATGCCACCGCAGACTCCACGAAGCTGCAGCACTCGTTTCGGACTTTGTGGGCGGCCTAATAAGCCAGGAAGAGGCCAACGAAAGATACTGGCGCTACCAGCAGCGATGGGGCGAGCCACAATCCCCTCAGGATGATTTGTCGGACGAGCTATCGCGAGAGAAGGTCCACGAAATGTACGATCAAATCTTTAAGCCCGGACAGTAATTATTTCTTCGCTGCTTCAACCTCTTCCACGAGCTTCAAAAAATCCTGATTCTTTCTCAGCGGATCAAGCACGGGCCACAACCGCGCAAACCACATCCACGGGTCGCCTTCGGCATATGCCCTTCGCAATAATTTCACCGCCTCGCTCTCATCGCCGATGGCCATTTCAACAAGGCCTTTCTGAAAGTCAGATATGTTGCTGCGGTCTTTCACGCACTCTGCCATTTTGTGCGCTTCCGCTTTCTTTCCGCCGTCCACCAGCGCAACCGCCAGGAATCCCCGAATGTCCCATTTATCGAGACAGGAGCGAAACAGCTTTTCAGCCTCCCCAGCCTTCCCCGTTGCCAGACAAATACATCCACGCAGAAATCTCGCCATCACATTCTCTATATCCGCCCCTTTGCTGACCTGCTCTGCATGAAGCAGATCATCCCACGCCTCTTCAAACCGCCCACGCATGTAGCGCACAAAGCCAACCTGAGTCTCTTCAAGACCATCCTTACCAGCCATTCGCTGCGAACCCAAATCGGGGTCCACGTCACCCTCGATCATCGAAAGAATAAGCAATGTGGACCACACATCGTCCATGGCTTTCAAACTGATCTGCGCGTATGCCTCCGCCAGGCAGGCTTTTGCCTTGGTCCAATCTATTTCACATCCCGCTATGCAGCCCCGAACAACCTCACCTCGCCACGGTTTTACTTCAGTTCCGAGCCAACCAACCTCCTTCCCGGCTGCTTTCACCAGATGCCCGACTTCTCCACTGAACAGCGCCCTGGTCAATATCGCTTCTCCCTTTCCTGATGCGGCCATGGCATTATTAGGGTTCGCGCCCAGCACTTCATTAAAATAATCTTCAGGTCTCCGCGCTTTCTGCCCCCCGCAACCCAGGAATATCCTTCTCGTCGCCTTCAACCCTTCATTGCATCTTTTAGTCGCCATCGAAGCCGGATTATGACGAAACAACGCATGGTACAAATGCCCATTCGGCGTTTCGATAATCACCATATCGTCCCCGCCTTCGAGTACGTAATATTCCGCAAGATATGTCTGAAGGTTAAAACGCCCCTGGCGCACGATAGTGTCATCCGCTATCTCCCAGTTTTCATCCCTGCCATAAACCTTCACTCCGACTTCACGTTCAGTGCTGGTCTCATTCGACAGGCTTACATCAACGAGGAATTTCAGAAGCTTTAACGAGCTACTCGCCCGCCGGAATCTCCTGCTGAATTTGATCCGCTCAAACTGTTCTTCTACCTCCGCTACTGTCGGAAAACTCCTAGCTTGAAAACCCACGGCAGACTCCTTCCCGAGATTTGACGTGTATTGACATTGGAATTCACGCTCGCGCACGTAAAACATCCCTATGAAAACCACAGCAACCAAAATCGCACTCGGCGCCGCTCTGGGACTCTCCATGATCTCCCATGCCCAGCAAACCCTTCAACCCCCGCCGCAGACGCCTCAGAAAATCGGAGCGCCCTGCGACCCCAAACAGCTTGCTGAAATCCAGAAACGCGAACAGGCCCGCACTCGCCGCCTGTTAACCGGCTTGCTTAACAGAGTAAACAAAGAAGCGCAGAAGAAGACGCAAGGAACCGCACCGGCCGTCACTCCCGACGATCTTGCAAAGCAGGCGCAGAGACCATGTCCTGCTCCCGCTGTAGTAACTCCCCCGCCAAATCCAAAGCAGTAGTTTGAGCCGGGCGTGCGCGCTTTTGATGGGCCGCACGCCCTCTTCGACGAACAGACCGATCAACGAGAACGCGAAAAGGAAAGGAGCATTGATGCCAAAGGAAGATCCCATACTCGACCGAATCGTACTTTCCCTCACGGATAAAGGTGACCACGCGACCGTGCGGACCCTCAACCAGGGGACACTTGTTACTGCAAGCGCAGGGGGTGGAAAGACCAGCACGGTCGGAAAACAGCTGGCCTGTGGAATGTTGCGCGTGCCTGACTCCGGGGGCCTCGTGCTTACGGCCAAGGCTGAGGAAACCGAGAACTGGCTTAGGTACGCCGAGCTGTGTGGGCGAAGCAGAGACGTCACTCTATTTAACGCGAAATCTGGCCTTCGCTTCGACCCCTTGCACCATGAGTGGACTCGCCCCGGACGAGGCGCCGGCGACATTGAAAGCATCATCGATTTCTTCTCAACGCTCGTCTCCATTGGCAAAAAGGAAGGCGGCCACGGCCATGATCCGTTCTGGGAACGGGGCAACGAGCAGATCATGCGCAATGTCATCAAGCTGCTCGATCTTGCCGGCGAGCGGATCTCCATTGCGAGCATCGATCGCGTCATCAAGTCGCTTCCGACACGGCCTCTGGAATACGAGGAAGAGGGCTGGCAAAAGTCTTCCTTTTGCGCGCAGCTTATCGACTCAATCCGTGTGCGAAAGGACACTTTGACACCCGACCAGTGGAGTGACCTCGATTTCGCTACGCAATATATCTTCAACAAATGGCCGAGCTTTGACGAAAGACCCCGATCATCGCTGGAAATGACTTGGTCCGGCATGGCCGACAAGTTTCTTTTTAGTCCGTTCAACCGGCTGTTCTGCAGTGGCCATTGTGACTTCACTCCAGAAGACACGACCCATCGTAATCGCATCGTGATATGTGATTTTCCGCTGCTGGAATACGGCCATGAAACGGGCCGCACCATCAACGTCATACTCAAGCTGATTTTCCAGCGTGCATGGCTCAGGCGGAAACTTTCTGAGTCTCCGAATCCAGTCTTCCTCTGGCAAGACGAATTTCAGTACTTCGTTACGCGCCGGGACAACTTCTTCCAGCAGACCTGCCGTGGCAGCCGTGTCGCGGTGTTCTGCATTACCCAGAACATACTCAATCTCTCCGAAGAGCTGGGTGAAGACCAGCCCGGCAGCAAGACCAAGAGTTTCCTCGGCAATCTGGGACTCAAGATCTTCATGCAGCAGAACGAAATGGAGTCGTGCAAGTACGCCGCGGACCAGATCGGCAAGGAGTGGAGGCCCATAGGGAGTTTTCACAGCAGCCAGGGCGGCGGCATGAGTCAGCTGCAGACCAGCGTGGGCGGATCGCTTCAGCTCGTCCACATCGTGGACCCCATCGAGTTCACTCGATTGGTGACTCCGGATGCGGTCAATCCCTACGCCCAGGCGATTGTCTACATGTCAGGCAAAACCTTCAACGCCACAAAGACCGAGCAGAACCCGAAGGGGCGCAACTTCCTTTCGGTACTTTTCTCACGCGAATAAGGAGAGCCAATGCAACCACAGCAGCAGCAATACAACCAGCCTATGGGTATCGAGCAGCTTCACGAGTTCGCCATCAATGTCGTGCATATGGCCTGCAGCATTGTGACCATGCCGGTTGAAATCATTCTGCGGCCGCAATACGGCACGCGGTATTTTCCGATTCCGGTAACGTTCTTCTCGGCAATCCTGATGATCCTGCTGCCGTTTCTCTCAGGAATGGCAACGGGCATCACGCACATGATTCCGTTTTCAGGCCCAGCCATGCCCCCGCCTGGACTCTTCGGACTCGCGTCACTCTCCTCGCTTTATTTCTTTCTCGTCCTGCTGCATGGCATTCGCCTCTACCGGAGGATGATTTACATGGACCTTGAGCAGCACAGCCAGTACGAGGGCCCTGCCCTTCCGTTCTTTCGCATGATTCCCGGCGGACGTTCCTTCTGGCTGACGCGCATCGTGCTGGAGCCGGTCTTTGTGTTTGTCCTGGCCTCGGTGCTTGAGAGCATCTCCGTCATCCAGTCGGGCCTTTCCTTTTACCTGCATATCGCGGCCCTCATGCTCGCGATGCGCAACTTTATCTACTGGTATCGCGTGTGGGAGCTCATCCGCAGCTGGATGGATATGGCGGCCGCGGGCCCCATCATCAGCAAATTTGCCAACAACAAGGCGACCGAGGATGACTTGGCACCTATTCATCTTGCGAGCCTGCCCAAGGACCTTTCCCCCGATATGCGCCAGGCGGCTGTGTCGTATATAGCCCGCGTGCTCGGCGCATTCACAACAACTAAAACCGAAATCAAGGAGGAAAAACAATGATTAGCAAAATCATCAAGAGTCCAAAATTCATGTGGGTCGTAGGCGGCGTGCTGGTTTGGTGGTTCTTCGGGCCGTCCATACCGGGCCTCATCCGCCATGCGTTCATCTCGCGACCCTCGCCTTCCGCGCAGGCCTCGTCCTCAAAGGATAAGAATGCACGGGGGGGGAGTTCCCCAGGAGGGCCAGTGCCCCTGCCCGCCCCCGTCGTGCCGAATCCATCAGCTGAGGACCAGGCGCTTAACAACCTCATGGGTACATGGGAAGGAACCCTGCCGATGAATCAGGAGCCTTGCAAGGTAAGCCTGGAGCTGCGCCAGGACCATGACAAGCCCGGACAGTTCCTTGGCTACTCGAAACTCTCCTGCCAGCCGACGATGCTCGAAATCATGCAGCGTCAGGAGTCAGGCCACAAGATGACGCCGGCCGAGGCGCTTAAACGAATGGCCGACGCGATGAAGCCCAGCGCCACCAACTTCACGGGCGTTGCGGAAAAGGGCGCAATAAAGCTTACCGCCCAGAACACCTTCGGCCTTACCGGTTCGGGGTGCTCCATCGCGACCTTCACTGTCATGCCGGCAGGCGCGCATGAGCTCGGCACCGACTTTACCGAGAGCGGAGCCGGATGCGAAGGCGGCGAGCTCGTCATGAATAAAGCGAGGTGAACTCAATGACACCGGAGCCTTTTGTTTCGGCGGAAAAGGCGGCTGATTTTCTCGATATCAGCCGCCGCTATTTACTTTCGCTTGCGCGTAAAGGAATCGCGGGCGCCTACCCTCTCGACGGCCAGGCAAAGCGCAAGGTCTGGGTTTTCAGGCTGTCGGATCTTGCGGCTGCGATTGCAAAAAACGCTGATCCGGAAACGGGCAACATGCGCTATGATCCGGCTCAGCCGTCCGTGCTCGCTCACGAAAGGAGATGAAATGAAACGGGCACGGCTACAAAGAGGAAGCGTTGTCTTTGATAAACGAAGAAAAATCTGGAATTACCTGTGGTGCGAGAACGGCCACCGGCGAACAAAGCTCATCGGCCCGGCAAGCGAGTTTCCCACGAAGACATCGGCGTGGCGGGCAGCGGAGCCTTTTCGGCGCTCGGTGGAAAACGAAATCAGCAGCAACCCGGTCATTACCGTGAACAGCATCGTTGCCCAATACCGCAGCGAAAAGATGCCCCAGCGCCTGAGCACTCGCAGGGGCTATGAGGCATGGCTGAATAATCACATACTCCCGCGCTGGCGGAACTGCCCTCTTACGGAGTTGCAGGCCCGCCCCGTGGAATTGTGGTTACACTCCCTGGCTCTATCGCCCAAGAGCAGGGTTCACGTGCGTGGCCTTATCCATGCGATTTGGGATTACGCCATGTGGCGCGGCGACGCTCCCACGCAACGCAACCCGATGGAACTGGTGACAATCAAGGGTGCGACGAGGCGAATGCGCAAGCCTCGCAGTCTGACGGTGGAGGAGTTTCAGCTTCTGCTTGAAAACTTCGAGGAGCCATACCGCACGATTGCACTGGTCTGCGTTTGCTTTGGCCTGCGCATCAGCGAATGTCTGGCCCTGAAATGGTCGGACGTAGACTGGCTGGGCAGTAAACTCCGCGTTGAACGGGCGATTGTCCGCCAGCAGGTGGATGACGTTAAGACCATCTACTCGGGCAAGCTGATGTCGGTTGATGCGGAGATGCTGGAAGTGCTGAGGAGCTGGAGACAGAACACCCCCTTCTCCTCAAGCGGAGACTGGATGTTCGCGAGCCGGGTGCAGCTAGGCCAGTTGCCGGTATCGTATCCGTGGGTCTGGCAGATGTTCCAGAAGGCAGCAACCAAAGCCGGGATTGGGAACCTGGGCACGCATTCATTGCGGCACAGCTACCGGTCATGGCTCGATGCGGCGGGAACAGCCATAGCGGTCCAGCAGAAACTGATGCGTCACTCCGACATTCGTACAACTCTGAATATTTACGGAGATGTCGTTACGGATGAAATGGCGGTGGCGCATTCCAAAGTGGTAGGCATGGCTCTTCGCCGTAAAGTGATTGCAAACTGATTGCAAGCGCTTCTAAGTTGTTGAAAATATGGCGGAGAGAGTGGGATTCGAACCCACGTTAGAGTTTCCCCTAAACACGCTTTCCAAGCGTGCGCCTTCAGCCACTCGGCCATCTCTCCGGCGCGCCCACGCGAAGCGGCCCTTTTGATTTTAGCAGGAGCTGGTTTTTTAGTTGCGGATCTGCGCACGGGCGGGTTCGCCCTCGCAACCCTCAGCACGCCGCCAACTCCATATTCGAAGCCTACTACTTAGACCGCAAGATTATTACCACATGCGCCTGGAGTGTAGCGCCGGCACCTTGCGGCGGTTCCGAGGGCGCCTCGCCCTCGGAGCGGCCATCTGGCATGGAAAGAATCATGCCCCCACAGCGCTAGTCTTCGCCTTCCCCTAACTGCTGCGCCAGATAGTTCTCGTAGGTCATCTCTTTGATCGCGTGCAACTGCGCTTCCAGGTAGTCGATGTGGTGCTCTTCGTCGACCAGAATCTTCTCCAGCAGCTCGCGCGAGCCGTTGTCTCCGGCGGCCACGGAGGCCTTGATGCCTTCGTTCAGGCGCTTCACCGCTCCGTATTCGAGTTCGAGATCGTTCTGCAGTTGCTGCTTCACCGTCTGCCCGATATTGATCTTGAAATAGTCGGTCATGTTGGGCGCGCCATCGAGCAGCAGAATCCGCTCCATCAGCTTTTCCGCGTGCTGCATCTCCTCGATCGACTCCTTGCGCGTGTGCTTGGCCATCCTCTCGTAGCCCCAGTTTTCGCACATTTCGGCATGCAGAAAATACTGATTGATGGCCGTCAGTTCGGCCTTCAGCACTTCGTTCAAAATTGCGATAATCTTTGCGTCACCCTTCATGGTTTTGCCTTTCGAAGTCTTCGTTTCAAAACTCGTCTCTCAAAATTGGCGAGCCTCTCGCCGCTCAGCGTTCAGCGCACAAACGCAACCATGCGGACGCTGTTGACGAATAGAGAATTGTACTAGAAGAGACGAATCAGGAGCGGGAGCCGGCAGTTGCAGCCGCAGCGTTCGGCGATTCGGCTACCTGCGCAGCCTGCCCGTTGGCGGGCACAACGGCCTTGTCGGCGCTGCCGTTGCTCTTGTCTTTCTCAGCCACGCGGTGATTCAGGCAATACAGGGCCAGTTCCAGACGATCGGCGACGCCCAGTTTGTCATAAACCTTGCGCAGATAATTCTTAACCACCTGTTCGGTCGTGCCGACCCGCAGGGCGATCTCTTTGTTCTTCATGCCCTGCGTTACGCAGGAAACGATCAGAGACTCCTTGGGAGTCAACTGCACCTTGGGACGCGACCCCGCCGGCCGCACGCCTTGTGCGCGATAGGCATCCAGCACCCATGCCACCGCCCGCGGCTCAAGCCACGGCTCGCCTTGCGCAACCTTGCGCAGGCACTCGACCAGCATTTCCGGCTCGACTTCCTTCGAAACCACCGCATGCGCGCCCCGCCGGAACAGTTCCAGCGTCATCTCCTGGTCCGGTTCCTGTAACACCACCACCAGCCGGCAGTTCGCATTCTGCCGCAGCAGATCGGAAACCGTGTCGGGCGGATCGGCAGTCAGCGCCGCTTCAAACACCACAACATCCGCGGAAAATTTCTGCAGCGCCGCGACCGTCTGCGACAAATTCTCCGCTTGGCCAACAACTCGGATGTCATCTTCAAGCGCAAAAACCTTGCGCAGCCCGGCCCGGAAAATGGCCTGCGTATCCGCTACGATCACGCGAATTGTGCCTTTGCCGTCGGCGCCCTGAAGGCTCTCACCGGACTCAACGCTCACCGAAGTGCTCGACATCCGTCCTCTTTTGCGCCCTACCTGCGCTCAAATCTGTACTCGTCAATCACCACGCCCACGCCGCGCCGGCCGCCATCTTCTTCGAAGCTGCGCACCACGCGCCCACGGCAATCCACCTGCACGTCGGCTTCTGCGCCCACCACATCGGCGGGAAGAGAAATCGTGAAATCCACCGCCGACCCCACTGGTACATCGGCATCCATGCGGAAAAGCACACCGTTCGCAGAAATATTTTCCGTCTCGATCGCGTTCGCCGCCGTGCCCGACTTCATCGCCACCGGCAATTTGATGGGAAAGCGCGGCGCGCCCTGCACGTCGGCATAACACTTATGGCCCTTGCCGACTTCAACTGCGGATTCTTTGCTAGCGTCCGACACAGACGGCCTTTCGTGTTCTGCCGTGCACGCAAATGCGTGAGTGCACCACTAAGGCCGAGATTACGCTCCGATATCTAGCATGCAAAGGTTACGTAGGTCATGGAACGAGAGCGGAGAAGTGCCCGTGGTACAGGGACTTAGGGACGTGCAGAAGGGTTTCTGTCAGTGGATCGCACGGCAGGAAGGCAGCCTGCGCGAAGCATTTCAGTAATTGGGCTTTGATGGAGTAATGACAGTGGTTATTGATTCATCCCTGGTGCCGCCACGGCCCACGGCGCACGCTTTCGGGTAACATCCACGAAAAAGCGGCCGGCCTGCAGATGGTCGCTCCCACCTTGCTCTGAGGCAGGCTCGCTCCACACCGCACCCACGTCGACTTTCCCATCTTTCGACCCCGCAACCTTCGTGGGCAGCCGCCGCTGTTTCTCCACGTACGCCTTGATCACCTGTGCCGCCGTGCGCGCTGCCAGATATCCATGCTCGCCCTCTTCGAGCAATGTGCAGACGACAATCTCCGGATTGCGCCGCGGGGTGACGCCGACGAACCATCCGTTGTCTTTCATGGCCTTGCCGGCCGCGCCCATTCTGGCTTTGAGCGCATTGCTGATGGTTTGCGCGCTGCCCGTTTTCCCCGCGAAATCGATTCCCTGCAAGTGCGCACTCGGCGCCGTCCCTCCAGGGTTCACCACCGCTGCCATCGCGTCGGTAATGATCTCCCAATTCTGCGGATCAATCGGCAAGTGGCTTTCGGCCGGCACATTCGACGCCGGAATCACCTTCGCCGGCAGATCGGTCGGATTAATTACATGCGGGCGCACCAGCAGTCCCCCACTCGCAATCGCTCCGATGGCGCGCGCCATCTGAATCGGCGTGGCCGCGACCGCGCCCTGGCCAATGCCCACAGAAATCGTTTCGCCGGCGTACCACTTCTGCTTGAAGTTCTTGATCTTCCATTCCTCCGACGGCATCACGCCAGTGACTTCCTGCGGCAAGTCGATCCCCGTCTTTTGTCCCAGGCCCAAAGCCGTCGCCCACTTCGCGATGCGATCGATGCCCAGCCTCTCGGCCAGCGTATAGAAGAAGACATCGCACGATTGGTAGATCGCCTTGCTGATTTCCACCACTCCATGAGTGCGGTGTTCGGCCACGACCCAGCATTTGAAGTAACGCCCATAGAACGAAGCGCCGCCATTGCAGGTAACGTGCATATCCTGCGCAATGCCTTCCTGCAAGCCGGCCGTCGCCATAATGATTTTAAACGTCGAACCCGGCGCCAGTTGTGCCTGAATCGCCTTGTTCAGCAGCGGATGGTTTTCATCCGTTACCAGCTTGTTCCATTCGCCCTTCGAAATCTTCACGGCAAAGTCGTTGGGGTCGAACGTCGGCCTGCTCACCATCGCGAGAATTTCGCCGGTGCGCGGGTCCATCGCGACGATCGCGCCATTTCTTCCTTCCAGCGCCTGCTCGGCCGCAATCTGCAGATCAAGATCGACCGTCAGCTTGAGTTGCTTGCCGGGTTCCGCCGGCGTCTCGTCCAACCGTCCCATTTCGCGCCCGTGGCTGTTGACGATGGCCCGCCGAAATCCGTTCTTGCCCATCAGCACGCTGTTGTACTCTTTTTCCACCCCGCTCACGCCCACCACGTCGCCCGGGTTATAAAGCTCAAATTGCGGCTGGTTGAGCATGTCCTCGGTCACTTCACCGACGTAGCCGACCAGGTGCGCCATAAACCCGCTGCGCGGATAAAGACGCCGGTGCGCCATGATCGTATCCAGTTCCGGCAGTTCATTCTTATGCGCTTCGATGAAGGCGAGCTCGTCGGGCGTGATGTCTTCTTTCAGGTAAATCGGCTGGTATTGCGGCATCCAGGCGGCGCGATGAATGCGCTGGCGTATCTCGTCAGCGTTCAGGTGCAACCCCTTGGCAATCGCATCCGCGTCCGCATTCAGGTCGCGCGCGGAATCACGCAACAGCAGCGCCGAAAACGAAGGATAGTTGTCGACAATAATTCGGCCTTCGCGGTCCAGGATTTTCCCCCGCGGCGCCAGAATCGGCACATTGCGCACGCGATTCTGCTCTGCCAGCAGCGAGTATTTGCCGCTCTGCATCACCTGCAGCCGCCACAAGCCGTATGCGAGAAGCAGGAATATGAACAGAACGACATACTGCACGGCGGTGAGCCGATAGGCGGAGACTTTTTCTTCGCGGCCGAACATCAATCCTCAGTTTCAGCGAGACTCATTTCGACAGAAACACGCCCAACTGGCAAACAATCGCCTCGGCCCACTTGGATTGTGCCGATTCGCGACGCGTCCCGGGAAAAGCTGCTGAAAGGTTAATTTCATTGTAACCCGTGGTTCGCCGTGCCTGAAATATTGAACCGTAAACGAAAGTTTGCCAGTCAAATCTCCTAGCCTTCTTTTGATCGTGTGTGATTGTGTGGCGCGGACACCGGGGTCCCCAGCAGGCCGGTTTTGGGGTTGGGGTGGCGCACTCTTGTCCGCGTAAGACTCGCTACCAAAATCGCGGTCATAGAGCGGTACCCGTTTGGAGTTCGCTTTTTTTCTAATTTCATCAATCGCCGGGCCATGTCCGACCGAGGATTGAACTTGTAGTGCCAAGAGGCAACAATACGAGTAGGGGTAACGTCTTACAAAACAACCCTGGGCTCCAACAATCGCATCAGCGTTCCCAAGAGCCAAGAGCCAAGAGCCAAGAGCCAAGAGCCAAGAGCCAAGAGCCAAGAGCCAAGAGCCAAGAGCCAAGAGCCAAGAGCCAAGAGCCAAGAGCCAAGAGCCAAGAGCCAAGA